>Ga0066388_100000386_pt1 | contig 20316 bp, 12 predicted proteins | sample PanSoiMetaGPlot6_FD_64539 | JGI IMG/M metagenome (GOLD analysis project Ga0066388, IMG submission 64539) | Tropical forest soil microbial communities from Panama analyzed to predict greenhouse gas emissions - Panama Soil - Plot 6 (Hybrid Assembly) | ecosystem: Environmental > Terrestrial >...
AACGCGCGCACCATCCTCTATTACGTCAACAGCTCGCTTGAGAAGCTGCGCGAGCGCGGCGAGTACGACCGCATCATCGAGCGCCACCTCGCCCGCTTCTGGGAGGCCCAGGCCGCGCCGAGCGCCGCGATCGGCAGTACCCCGGCCGCCGGCAAGGCCGCGCCGGCTCCGGTCCCGCAGACGGACGGACCGTCGGCGCTCACGAAGCTGGACGCCCCCAAGCCGAAGTGATAGGCGGCCGACAACCCTCAGGCTGCACTGTGCGGCCTGAGGCCGGCATGCCGCCGCGCTTCGCCGCCTCGATAGCGCGCGACCCCGGGAGCGGGTCGCGCAGGCTCAAGGGCCGCGTTGCATCGGGCCGATGATGCGCTCCAGCTGCACGCTGTCCGCGACCAGGCCCTGCTTGACGGCAGCCGCGTACCAGGCCCGGTACCAGCGTTCTGCCTCCGCCACGTCGGGGAGCGCATCGGCGCCGGGAATGTCGGCAAGAGCCTTCGGGTCATAGGACCTGGCAAGCAGCCAGAGGGCGTCCGGCGTGCTTTCTGTTGCAACCGGGCGCAATTCCTGACGTGCCGCTTTTACGCGCCCGCTGTTCATGAGCGCCGACGCAGCGTCCAGGGCTGCCTTGATCGGCGGCATATCGACGACCGCGGACTTCTTCGCGCCGTCGACGGTCACCTTCGCGATCGCCGGGGCCTTGGCGACCGAGGTGGTCTCGGGCCTCGGGGCTTGCGCGTCCTTGGGAACCGCCGCTTCAGGACCGGGCTTGGACCCCGAACTCGTCATCTCCCTCAGCTTCGGGAACGCAACGGCAGCTGCCATGATCATCACAGCCGCCACGACGGCAAGGCCCGCAACGCCGACCCACACCCTGAGACGAGGGGCGGGGTCGGCAGCTTGCAAGTCGGCCGACTCAGGCTCAGCCGAGAGGCCCTGCAGCCGATGAAGGACTGCCTTGACCTCGCTGAGCTTGGGGTCTTCTCTCCCGGATTGATCCATGTCAGCGCAAGCAGTCCCCGCGGCATCTGTGCTCACTCAAAATCTCGTCGGGAAGGTGGCGGTGGGCACGAAGCATCAGTCTTTAGCACGTAGCATCCGCCTTTAGCACGCAGCAGTCAAAATTCATCAGGTGGCAGGCAGATGATGACTCCTCACTTCCGCCCCAGTCGGCGCTATTGTCGTTCGTCGCCTGGCGCCCCGTCGGCGCGACGTCGATGAGCAACGCTCGCGCGGGTTGCCGCCAGGCCACGGCCGCCGTATCGGTTGACGATCACACATGCTGCTTGGGGCTTTCAAGGCGCCGCCATGGTCGATTGTCGCTGCGGGTTCAGCGTAAATAGTGCAGAATGGTCGATGTGGTGCTCACCAACAGGGATGGACTGTACTTGAGTTAGGTACCATACGCTTCCGTGGCCATAATCTTACTCTCGGTCGGGCAGCGGTGGGAGTTCCTGAAGGGGGGAGGCGTTGTCAAATCCACCGCACGAGGGCTCGGGCTTTTTCGCGACCCGCCAGATCGGCAGCGAGCTTGAGAACCTGCGACGGGAGCTGATCGCGTGCGGCCGCGAGCTGCAGAGCGCGCGCCCGTTCCGCGGCGGGTCATTCGTCGACGACATGCTGCGCGTGCTGGGCCGCCTCACCTGCCGGATCGCCGTGATCGGGCAGGTCAAGGCCGGAAAGAGCACGTTCATAAACGGGCTCGTGCGTATTCCCGGCCTGCTGCCGACCGACGTCAACCCCTGGACCACGGCGGTAACCCACCTCCACTTCGGTCGCACCGATGCCCCGCCCAATGTCGCGGCGGAGTTCACGTTCTTCGATTCCAACGAATGGGAGCGGCTGGCGCGCGGCGGGGGGCACATCCGCGAGCTCACGCAGCGCCTGGTGCCCGGCTTCGAGCCGGAGCTGCTGCAAAAGCACGTGGAGGCGATGCGCCGCCGCTCGGAGGACCGCCTCGGCGCGACGCTGCGCACGCTGTTGGGAAAAAAGCACGCCTTTCCCTCCGTCACCACCGAGGTACTGGAGAGATACGTCTGCTCCGGGCTGCCCAGCGCCGCGTCGGAGCACAAGGGCATCTACTCCGACATCGTCAAATCGGCGGACCTTTACTTCTCCAGCAGCGAATTCGGCTTTCCCACCACCATCGTCGATACGCCCGGCACCAACGATCCCTTCCTGGTGCGCGACGAGATCACGCGGCGCGCACTGGAAAGCGCCGACATCTACATCGTGGTGCTGACGGCCCGCCAGGCGCTGTCATCCGCCGACGTAGCATTGTTGCGCATCCTGCGCGGGTTGCACAAGGAGCGGATCGCGGTCTTCGTCAACCGCATCGACGAGCTCAACGATCTGGCGCGCGACGTGCGTCCGATCGTCGAGCACGTGCAAGCCGGCTTGAGCCGCGAGTTCCCGACCGCGGAGATCCCGGTTGTGGCGGGCAGCGCCCATTGGGCGGAGATCGCCATCCGCGCCGCGGCGCCGGAGATCGAGCGCGCATTGACGCCGAAAGTGGCGGCCTATGCCGAGATGCTGGAGCAATCGACGGGCGGGCGCGACAAGCGGGGCTCCAGGCTCGAGCGCGGCGAGGCGCTGCTGCTGTGCTCCGGCCTCTGGCCCCTGTGCGAGGTGCTCGCGCACCTCACCCTGGACAGCCACACGGGGCGGGTGCTGTCGCAGATCTCGCGATCGTTCTCGGAGCTCGGACGGGTCGGCCAAAGCGCGGCGCGGCACGAGGTCGATGTCCTGGAGACGGAGGAGAAGAGCGGCGTCGCCCTCGGGCAGCAGGGCGAGATGGAGCTTCGCGCAGTCGATGCCGAGGTCAAGGAGAACGAGCGTCTCACCATCACCCTGCAGGGCTTGCTGACCGACCTGCAGAGCCGCACGGAACAGCTGATCGAGAACAACACCACGCGGATCGTCGAGGTCCTGCGCGACGTCGTGCAGGGCTTCTCGGAAGCCGAATGCGAGAACCTGCGCCACGCACTGGCCGAGGGCACCCGCGGTCGCGGTTGGCGGAGCGACGCAACGATCCTGCGGCAGAATCTTGAAGAGTACTTCATAAAGGCATACCGCGAGGCGGAACAGGAGATCAGCAGGCTCGAATCGCACATCTTTCCGAAGCTGAAGCAGCTGCTCGGGCGCTATCGCCCGCAATGGGGCCAGGGCGACGACTACGTCAACGAGATGACGGCCGAGCTGCCCCAGCTTACCGCCTTGAGCAAGGTGGTTGCCCTCGACCTCGGCGAGCCGTGGTGGAAGCACTGGTGGACGCGCGACCGGTCGGCGGAAGGGCAGGTCGCCGAGCTCGATGCCCTGATCAGGCGCGAGTTCTATCCGATCGTCGACGAGCTTGCGGAATCGGCGCGCGAGCACCTCAGGATGCGGCAGGCTTCGACCCTGCAAGAGGCCAACATGGTCTATCTGGGCCTGGTCGAGCTGCTGAAGGAGCAGAGTCGCGCGCGGCTGGAGCGCACGCGCGCCCTGATCACCGGCGGAGAGGTGCCCCGCAGCCCGGAGATGCAGCGCAACCGGGACGCGCGCACCGCGGAGCTGAAAACGCAGATTGCCAAGATGGACGACCTGGTGCAGCGGCTCGAGAGCATCGAGCAGGCCTGGGCCGAGAAGACCGGATAGGGCCGCAATCTCCGGAAAAAAGCCGCAGGCGGTCGCAAATTTGTGGAACCGGCCAACTCCCTGCCACGGTTCAGTCATGCCCCGCTGATCCATAGCCCGGGTCCGGTGCGCTGCGCCGGAGCTAGCGTTCCGCCATCCACGCCAGGAATTGCATCATGCCATTGTTCGCTCTCCGGATGTTCGCCTGCCTGCTTCTTGTCGTCCTTGCCGTGAGCGCAACGCGCGCGCAGGAAGCGGCCTTCACACACGACGCTGTACAAGAGGATGCCAAGCGCTACGAAGCGCACCTCAAGTTGACTCTCCGCGCGAGTGACAAGCAGGGGAGCGAGCTGCGCGCCGAAGGGCTTCGGCTGCTCGCCGCCGGCACCGATTTCCGGGAGGCCTCGCGCGCCTTGGCGCAAGCGGTGATCGTCGATGGCCGCGATGCCGAATCCTGGCTCGGCCTCGCCCAGGCGCTGCTGCGCATTGCGCCGACCGAGAACAGCGAGCGCTACATGCTGCCCGTCAACGCCTCGGGCGCGGCCTGGAATGCCTACGAGCGCGCGCAAAGCCGGGCGGCCAAGGCCGAAGCGTTGCTGGTGCTGCACGAGGCTCTCAAGCGGCGCTCCTACTGGCGCCCGGCGATTGCCGCACTGCGGGCCAGCGTCGCATTGGTCGACAATGCCGAGGCGCGGGCGGCGTTGGAAACGCTGGTCGCCCAGCACGGCTTTCGCATCACCGAGTACAAGGTCGACGCCGACGGCGCGCAGCCGCGCCTGTGCATCCAGTTCAGCGACCCTCTGGCGCCGGGACAGGTCGACTGGCAGCAATACTTCAAGGTCGACGGGAAGGACGCCCAGGCGGTCACCGCCGACGCGCGGCAGCTTTGCATTGAGGGGCTAGCCCACGGCAAGCGCTATGAGGTGCAGGTGCGCGCCGGACTGCCCTCGGTCATTCCCGCCGAGCGGCTGTTCAAGACGGCCGAACTTGCCGTCTACGTGAAGGACCGCTCGCCGTCGGTGCGCGTCACCGGCCGCGGCTATCTGCTGCCCAACCGCGGGCAACAGGGCATCCCCCTCGTCACCGTCAACGTCAGCAAGCTGCAGGTCGAGGTCTACCGCATCGGCGACCGCAGCATTGCGCAGGTGCTGCAAGGCGACTTCCAGAGGCAGATCGCCTCCTACGAGCTCGCCGCGATCAAGGACAGAAGCGGCGCACGGATCTATGCCGGCGAGTTGGAGATCGCCTCGCGTCTCAACGAGGACGTGACGACGGCCTTTCCCGTTGCCGAGGCGATCCCGCGACTCGAGCCCGGCGTCTACATCCTGGCGGCCTTCGCATCGGACAAGAAAGACGACCGCGACAGCGCCGGCACCGCCACCCAGTGGTTCATCATCTCCGATCTGGGGCTCACCGCCATCAACGGCGGCGACGGCATCCACGGCTTCGTGCGCTCGCTGGCGACGGCCGTCCCGGTCGTGAACGCCGGCGTGCGCCTCATCGCCCGCAACAACGAGGTGCTGGGAACCGCCAAGACCGACAGCCGCGGCTACGTCCGTTTCGACTCGGCACTCTCGCGCGGCGAGGGCGGGCAGGCGCCCGCGGTGCTGGTCGCCGAGACGGCGGCCGGCGACTACGCCTTTCTCGACATGTCCACCGCCGCGTTCGATCTGACGGACCGTGGCGTCAAGGGCCGCACCGAGCCGGGGCCGGTGGATGCCTTCACCTACGCCGACCGCGGCGTCTACCGGCCGGGCGAGATGGTGCACCTGACGACCCTGGTGCGCACGCGCTCCGGCGAATCCTCGGGCGTTCCCGTGACGCTGATCTTCTCGCGGCCGGACGGCGTGGAGCACTCGCGCCGGGCGCTCGCCGATCAGGGCCTGGGCGGGCGGACGACGAAGCTTGTGCTCGCACCGTCGGCCATGACCGGGACCTGGCGCGTCAAGGCTTACACCGATCCCAAGGCCGCCCCGATCGCGCAAGCCGCCTTCCTGGTGGAGGACTTCGTGCCCGAGCGGCTGGAGCTCAAGCTCGAGGCGACGGCGCAGGCGCTGAACCCGGACCAGCCGGGCATCGTCAAGGTCGCGGGACGCTACCTCTACGGTCCGCCGGCTGCCGGCCTGACGATCGAGGGCGACGTCAGCGTCAGGGCGTCGCCGCGGGATGTCCCGGGTTTCCCGGGCTTCAAGTTCGGGCTGGCCGACGAGCAGATCAGCCCGGTGCGCAAGGCGCTCGAGAAGCTCCCGGTCACCGGTGCCGACGGCACGGGCGAAGTCGCGGTGGACCTGCCGCCGCTCGTGAAGACCAGCCGTCTGCTGGAGGCCGATGTGATCATCAGGCTCAGGGAAGCGGGCGGGCGCACCATCGAGCGCACGCTGACGCTGCCCGTCGACATGAAGCGCCCGCGCATCGGCATCCGGCCCCTGTTCAAGGGCATCATCACCGATGGCGACACAGCGACCTTCGAAGCCGTCGTTCTCGACGCCGATGGCAAGGCCATCGAGGCCAAGGGCCTGAAGTGGGAGCTCTTGCGCCTTGAGCAGCGCTGGCAGTGGTACAGCCGTGACAGCCGATGGGCGTACGAGTCGAGCACGCGCAGCCGGCGCGTGAACTCCGGCACTGTCGACGCCACGCCCGGCGCACCCGCCAAGATCGAGGCGCGCATCGACTGGGGCCGTTATCGCCTCGAGGTCAGCGACGGTAGCGGGCTCATTTCCAGCACGGTGTTCGACACCGGCTACTGGGCGGACGAGGGCGCCGACAGCCCCGAGATGCTCGAAGTCGCCCTCGACAAGGCCACCTACAGGGCAGGCGATACCGCGCGCATCAAGATCAGTTCGCGCATGGCGGGACGGGCCCTCATCACGGTGCTGGGCAGCGGGGTCTTCACCACGCAGGAGGTGGATCTGCCCGTCGGCGGCGGCGAGGTGCCGATCAAGGTTGGCGAGGGGTGGAACCCCGGTGTCTACGTGGCCGTCACCCTGTATCGTCCCCTCGACGAGGGCGCCAAGCGCATGCCGGGCCGGGCGCTCGGCCTGCGCTGGCTCGCCATCGACCAGAGCCCACGCACCATCGGCGTCAATCTTGACGCGCCTGAGAAGCTCAAGTCCGGCGGCGTGCTGACCGTCCCCATCAGGCTCACCGGCCTTGCCGCCGGCGAGGCCGCCCGCGTCACGGTGGCGGCAACCGATGTCGGCATCCTCAACCTCACGCGCTTCGAGACGCCCAAGCCGGACAAATGGCTCTACGGCCAGCGCCAGCTCGGCAGCGAGATCCGCGACCTCTACGGGCGGCTGATCGACGGCATGCGTGCCGAGCGCGGCAAGCTGCGCTCCGGCGGTGACGGGAGCGAGCCGACCATCAAGGGCAACGCGCCCGTCGAGGAGACGCTGGCGCTGTTCTCGGGGATCGTCGAGGTCGGTCCCGACGGCACGGCGAAGGCTGAATTCCAGCTTCCCGATTTCAACGGGACGGTGCGGCTCAACGCCGTGGCGTGGAGCGCCAGCAAGGTCGGCTCGGCCTCCAAGGACGTGATCCTACGCGATCCCGTAACGCTCACCGTCTCTGCGCCCCGCTTCCTTACTCTGGGCGACAAGGCGCGGCTGGAATTGGCTTTGCACAACGTCGAGGGCCAGGCGGGCACCTACACGGTGACCGGCGAATACGAAACCGAGCCGGGCAGCAAGGCCCAGCCGGGATTCACGCGCTCCGTCACCATTGCCTCGGGCGAGCGCAAGCGCGAGGCGTTCCAGCTCGAACCGGCCGATGTCGGCCAAATGAAGCTGGCGGTGCGCGTCACCGGCGCCGGTGGCGTCGATGTGCAGCGCACGCTGACCTTCGACGTCAAGGTGCCGGCCGGCGACATCAAGCGCGTGACGGTGGCCACGCTGGTGCCCAAAACGGGCAGGATCACGCTGTCCGACGATCTGCTGCACGACCTGCTCCCACGCCAGAGCAAGGTCACGCTGTCGGTCGGCCCGCAGGGCGCGCTCGACGTGCCGGGTATCCTGGCTGCGCTCGACCGCTATCCCTACGGCTGCGCCGAGCAGACCGTGAGCCGTGCGCTGCCGCTGCTCTACGTCAACAGCGTGGCGAAGAGCATCGGGCTTGGCAGCGACGTGCAGCTGCGCGAGCGCGTCGAGGGCGCCATCACGCGCGTGCTGGAGAAGCAGGATGCATCGGGAGCGTTCGGCATCTGGGGTCCGCTGGACGCCGACATGTGGCTGACGGGCTTCGTCACCGACTTCCTGACGCGTGCCAAGGAGTCGGGCTACGAGGTGCCCAAGCAACAGTTCAGCATGGCTCTCGACCGGCTGGCCAACTTCATCAGCTATGCCCAGGACTTCGAGCGGGGCGGCGAGGACCGGGCGTACGCGCTCTACGTGCTCGCCCGCAACGGCCGGGCGCCAATCGGCGAGTTGCGCTACTACGTCGACACCAAGCTCGACAGCTTCTCCACGCCGCTGGCCAAGGCCCAGCTCGGGGCGGCGCTTGCCATGATGGGCGACCGGCCGCGTGCCGAACGCGCCTTGCGCGCGGCGCTGGCGATGATCAGCACCGATGATCCGGTCGTGACGCGGCGCGATTATGGCACCGTCATGCGCGACAGCGCGGCGCTGCTCACGCTCGCAGCCGAGAGCTCCGTCGCCAGGGCCGAGGTGCCGCGGCTGATCGAGCTGGTCGCCCAGACCTATGCCTCGCGCCGCTATATGTCGACGCAGGAGCAGGCCTGGGTGCTGCTGGCTGCGCATGCCCTGGGCGAGGACGCCAAGGGCCTGAAGCTTGCCGTCAACGGCCAGCCGCATCAGGGTCAGCTGGTGCGGGCCCTGACCCCCGTGGAGCTGCAGCGCGGACCGCTCACCATCGCCAATACCGGCGAAATACCGGCGGGCGCGGTGGTCGCAGGGGTTGGTGCGGCCCTCACTCCGGAGCCCGCCATCGCCAAGGGCTTCACCATCCAGCGCAGCTACTACACCCTCGACGGCAAGGAGGTGGACCTCGCCAGCGCCAAGGGCGGCGTCAGCCAGCTCAAGCAGAACGAGCGGCTGGTCGTGGTGCTCAAGGTGGAGGCGATGGAGACCGGCGGCCGCGTCCTGCTGGTCGACCGGCTGCCGGCCGGCCTGGAGATCGAGAACCCCCGGATCGTCGACTCCGGCGACGTGAAGAGCCTCGGCTGGCTCAGAACGACGCTGGCGCCGCAGCACACCCAGTTCCGCGACGACCGTTTCGTGGCCGCCTTCGACTTCTTCGGCTCGGACGGCCTCGGGCGCGGGCGGCGCGGCGGCGATTTGCGCGATCCGGCATCGAGCGCCACGGTCGCCTACATCGTCAGGGCCGTGACGCCGGGAACCTATGTGCATCCGGCGGCGACGGTGGAGGATATGTACCGGCCGGAGCGCTTCGCCCGCACCGCGGCCGGCAAGCTCGAGGTCGTGGGCCAGTAAGGGCCTGGAGCGCCATGGGCTCTTCACGCAAGGCCGGCGGGAAACAGCGCCAGCGCCGCGGACTGCTCGGCAGGGCGGTGCGCGGCGCCCTGCTGGCAGCGGCAGTCCTGGCCTGCGTGGCCGTTGGCGGGGTCGCCTGGGTCTGGGTGAGGCTGGAGCCGCTGTCGCTGAGCCGCGCGGGCGCTCTGTCGGTCACCGTGCTGGACCGCAACGACCGACTGCTGCGGGCCTATGCCGCGCCGGATGGGCGCTGGCGCCTGCCTGCGGAAGCCAGGGAGGTGGATCAGCGCTATCTCGCCATGCTGCTCGCCTTCGAGGACAAGCGCTTCCGGCGCCACCGCGGCGTCGACGCCTGGGCCATCGCGAGGGCGGCCTGGCTGCTGCTGCGCCACGGGCGACCGCTCTCCGGCGGGTCCACCATCACCATGCAGGTGGTGCGCCTGCTGCTTGGGCAGCACGAGCGCTCGCTGTGGGGCAAGATCAGGCAGGCGCTGCTGGCCCTGGCCTTGGAGCAGCGGCTGGCCAAGGACGAGATCCTGCGGCTCTACCTGCGGCTTGCGCCCTTCGGCGGCAACCTGGAGGGCGTGCGCGCGGCGTCCCTCGCCTACTTCGGCAAGGAGCCGAGGCGGCTCTCGGTGGGCGAAGCCGCGCTGCTGGTCGCCATTCCACAGTCGCCGGAAATGAGGCGGCCGGATCGCTGGCCGGAGGCGGCGCGGCGCGCGCGCGATCACGTGCTGGCCCGCGTGCACGCCGCGGGCATCATCTCGCGGGAGGAGATGGTCCACGCCATGGCCGAGAGGGTGCCCACGGCGCGCCGCGAGTTCCCCATGCTGGCGCCGCATCTGGCCGACGCGCAGCTGGAGCAGCACCCGGGGGTCACCGTGCATCGCCTGACCCTCGACTACCTGGTCCAGGCCAACATCGAGGCGCTGGTGCGCGACTACGCCGCCACGTTGGACGCACATCTTTCCGCCGCCGTGGTCGTGGTCGACCACCGTACCGGCGAGATCATCGCCTACGTGGGCTCGCCGGGCCTCCTGGATGACGGCCGCTTCGGCGCGGTCGACATGGCGGCAGCCATTCGCTCGCCGGGCTCCACGCTGAAGCCGATCATCTACGGCCTCGCCTTCGAGCTCGGCATCGCCCATCCCGACACGCTGATCGAGGACACGCCGGCGCGCTTCGGCATCTACGTGCCCAAGAATTTCGACCACGACTGGCACGGCACGGTAACCATCCGCGCCGCGCTCACGCATTCCCTGAACATCCCGGCGGTGAAGGTCCTGGAGGCGCTGGGCGCCGGCCGGCTGCACGCCCGGTTGCAGCAGGCGGGCGTCACGCCGGTGCTGCCCAAGGGGGCAGAGCCGTCGCTCGCCATGGCGCTCGGCGGCGTGGGCCTGCGCCTCGTCGACCTTGCCCAGCTCTATGCCGGCCTGGCGCGCGGCGGCGAGGCCGTCGTGCTGCGCTACCGGCGCGAGCCTCTGCCGGCGAAGGCCGGCGTCGCGGACGTGAGCGGACCGGCGGCCGGCCAGCGCCTGCTGTCGCAGGTGGCGGCCTGGTACGTCGGCGACATCCTGTGCCACGCCCTGCCGCCGGCCAATGCCAAGGGCGGCATCGTCTGTTACAAGACGGGGACCTCGTACGGCTTCCGCGATGCCTGGTCGGTTGGCTTCGACGGGCGCCACACCATAGCCGTGTGGGTGGGCCGCCCGGACGGCGCCGCGACGCCGGGGCTCACCGGACGGGCGACCGCCGCGCCGCTCCTGTTCGACGCCTTCGCGCGCCTCGGCCCGCATCGCACGCCCCTGCCGCCGGCGCCCTCGGGCGTGCTGCGCGTCAAGGCGACCAGCGAGCTGCCGCCGCCCCTGAAGCGGTTCCGCGAGGCTTCCGCCGATGACGCCGCCGGTCCGGATGCGCAGGCGACGCCGGCCGTCAGGATCGCCTTTCCCCCGGACCGGGCTGAGGTCGAGGTGGACGAGACCGACGGTGGCAGCGTCCTCGTCAAGGCCGAGGGCGGCGTGCTCCCCTTGACCTGGCTGCTCGACGGCGAGCCGATCCTCTCCGAGCCGGCACGGCGCGAGGTCGAGCTGCCGGCGGGACGGCGCGGCTTCTTCAGGCTGACGGTGATCGACGCCAGAGGCCGCGCCGACCGCGTGACCATCAGGCTCAAGTGACGCAAGCGAGGAGAAGCGACTTCGGGCCCGCAAGGCGAAAGGACGTGGCCGCCTCTCTGGGCCACGTCCCCGCTTTTACCCGCTGCCGTGGCGGCCGCAACCATGGCACCCAGCGGGCTGGGGGCATGCTGGCTTGCCATGATTGCGTCGCCCTCGGACGACCGATAATGGCCCGGGACGAGCGATCTGCGCTTGTCACGTTTGCGTCACCCTGTGTCATGATAGGCGTCAATTGATATAGGAGAGCAGACCTTGCGCGCCAGCGCGCGCCGCGGTCACGCCCCAATCGATCCGTAGCCTTTGAAATGCCGGGTGTAAGGTTGGTCTTGCATGCTCACACCGCCGCGCGATGCGAACGAGGCGTTCTTCCGCCTCTCTCCCGACCTGCACGAGATTGCCGAGTTCATAGGCAGCAGCCTGCTGAATGCGCGCGAGCGCGTGCGACTGGCGAACCTGCTGGCTGAGCACTTCGCAAGCCTGGCGCGCCAGCAAGCGTGCCCCAACCTGCGCCTGGTATTGCCCGACGCGCACCAGGACAGATAGCCGGCCCCCCGCAACCCCTGGGTTCCCCCCCGCAACCCCTGGGTTTCGCGCCGCGCCGAACCTCGCTCGCACCCGTCATCCCGAAGCTGAGGGCGCAACCCGAAGCTATCCGAGACCTCGCGTAGCTGGTCACCGAGGCTCGACTGGCTTTGCGGCGGCTTGCGCACCTGGCAGCGGCAGCGCGTCCCAGCCGGCGAAGGCGGCGCGCCCCGCGAGGGCCTCCTCGAGACGCAGCAGGGCGTTCCATTTGGCCGTGCGCTCGCCGCGGGCGATCGAGCCGACCTTGATCTGGCCCGCATCCCAGCCCACCGCAAGATCGGCGATGGTCGTATCCTCGGTCTCCCCGGAACGGGCCGAGACGATCGCCGCGAGCCCCGCCGCCTTTGCCGCATCGAGCGCGGCGAGCGTCTCCGTCACGGTGCCGGCCTGGTTCGGCTTGATCAGGGCGCAGGTGACCCGGCGCCCCGCTGCCGCCTCGGCGACGCGCGCGGCGTTGGTGACCAGGAGATCGTCGCCGACGACCTGGATGCGATGGCCGACCGCGGCGGTGAATCGGCGGAAACCCTCCGCATCGTCCTCGCCGAAGGGGTCCTCGATGGACAGGATCGGGTAGCGCGCGATCCACGACAGCAGAAGCTCCGCCATGCCGTCGCGGTCGAGCTCGCGCCCTTCCAGCGCGAGCTTGTAGCGCCCGTCGCGGCCGAACTCGGAGGCGGCGATGTCGAGGGCGATGTGCACCTCCTCCCCCGGCACGTAGCCTGCCGCCTCGATGGCGCGCAGCAGCAGGTCGAGCGCCTCCTCGTTGCTCGCGAAAGCCGGCCACCAGCCGCCTTCGTCGGCGACCCCCAAGGCCCGGCCGCTGTCGCGCAGGAGGCGTCCGGCGGCGTGATAGACCGCGGCGGTGCGATCGAGCGCCTCGGCGAAGCTCGCCGCCGACGGGCACATGACGAGGAAATCCTGGATGTCCACGCGGCGCCCGGCGTGCGCGCCGCCGCCGAGGATCTGGATTTCGGGAAGCGGAATGCGCGTGCGGCCCCCTTGCGCCAGATGGGCGTAGAGGGGCAGGCCCGCGGCAGCCGCTGCCGCGCTGAGGGCGGCCATCGACACGGCGATCGTGGCGTTGCCGCCGAGCCGCGATTTCTGCGGCGTGCCGTCGAGCTCGATCAGGCGCCGATCGATCGCCGCCTGGTCGGCGACGTCCATGCCCTGCAAGGCCCCCGCGATCTCGGTCTCGATATGCTGCACCGCGCGCCGCACGTCGTAGCCGCCGAGTGCCTTGCCGCCGTCGCGCAGGTCGACGGCTTCGCCGGAGCCCATCGAGGCGCCGGCAGGGGCAATCGCGCGGCCTGAGATGCCGGTGTCGAGGGTGACCTCGGCCTCCACCGTCGGGCGCGCGCGCGAATCCCACACCCGCCGGCCCCTCACGCGTGCGATCCTGGTCATGCGGTGGTGCTCCCGTCGCGAACATGCAGCGCCGCGGCCCACGCCTCGCGGGTCGAGGCGAGCCGCGCCGCAGGTGTGCGAATGAGGGGAACGGCCGTCGCCCGCACCAGATCGCGCTCGGGCTCGGCCGTGACGTACTCGACCGGCGATTTGCCGTCGACGCGGGCGAGGAGCAGGGCCGGCAGCAGGCGTGCCGCACGCGCCTCGATCTCGTCCCGCCTCGCGGGTGGAAGCGCCTCGAAGTAGGCGGCACGAAGCGCATCGAACGCCGCCAGGAACCGCATCGCCGCCGGCCTGTTCCAAAGGCACTTGAGCAGCAGGTGGTTGAGGCAGAAGGCCAGGTCGAAGGCCGGATCGCCGTACCAGGCGCATTCGGCATCCAGCAGCACCGGGCCCTCGCGCCCCGCAAGGATGTTCTTGGGGCTCACGTCGCCGTGCACCAGCGCCTCGCGGCAGGAGAGCGTGGAGCGCGAGAGCGCCATCAGCGCATCGCTGAGGCCGGGATGGCAGCGCGCCGTCGCCTCCAGATAGGGCTCGAGGCGGATCGCATGGAAAGTGGCGTCGTTGGCGAACTCGGCGGCGAGCGGCGCATCGTTCATCGTCGCCACGTGGATGCGCCCGATGCTGCGCCCGACCTCAGCGGCGAAGCGGAGGTCCACCTGCCCGTCGCGCAGCAGTCCCTTCCAAACCGGGTAGCGCTCCGGCGGAAGGTACTGCATCGCGAACAGGCCGCGTTCCGGGTCATGGAAGAGGATTTCCGGCACCGCCTCGGGGACGACCGCTCGCGCCGCCCGAAACCAGGCAGCCTCGGACGCATTGCGGCTCACGGGCGCCAGCCACTCGGCGGCGACACGCAGCTTCGCCAGCGCGCGCTTGACCACCAGCGGCCGCGTCCCGCCCTCGACCTTCCAGATGTCCGATGCCACGCCACCCGTCAGCGCCACGAAGCGCGGGCGGACGCCGGGGGGAAGGAGGCCGGCGTCGGCGAGCGCGGCGGCGACCTCGGCCTCCGCTGCGCCCAGTTCGTTCCCCGATGTTTGAGGCTCGGCCAAGAGTCACGCCACCCGATGCAGCAGCGGCTCGCCCGCCGCCAGCCGCCGGCAGTTCTCGACGATGACATCGATGCTGCGCCGCCACGTGCCGTCGGTCAGCCAGGCGATATGCGGCGTGGCCACCACATGCGGCGAGGCCAGCAGCGGGTTGCCCGGCTGCGGCGGCTCGTCGGCAAGAACGTCGAGCCCGGCGGCGGCGATGTGGCGGCGCGCCAGGGCTTCGGCCAGCGCCGCCTCGTCGATCAGGGGACCGCGCGCGGCGTTCACGATGATGGCCCCCGGTTTCATGCGCGCGATGCGCTCCGCGTTCAGGAGCCCGCGGGTTTCCTCCGCGAGCGGCGCATGCAGGGAGACGATGTCGGCCTCGGCGAGAAGCCGGTCGAGCGGCACCAGCTCCACGTCGGCATTCGCCGCCATCGGATCGCAGGCGATCACCCTGGCGCCGAGCGCGCGCAAAATGGCGGACAGCCTGCGGCCGACCGCCCCGTAGCCGATCAGGCCGACGCAGCGCTGGCCGATCTCGCCGGCGCCGTCGAGGTGCTCAGGGCGGGCCGGCCACCCGGCGCCGGCGTGCAGGTCGTTGGCGATCGGCACGATACGCCGCAGGCAGGCGAGCATCAGGCCGAGCGCCAGCTCGGCGACCGCCGCCGTGTTCGTGCCCGGCATGTTGCACACGGCGATGCCGTTCGCCTTGGCATGGGCAAGGTCGATGGCATCGACGCCGATGCCGATCTTTTGCACCAGACGCAGCATCGGCGCGGACGCCATCAGCGCCGCGGTCACGGGAGCCAGCACATGGAGGAAGACGTCCGCCGAGCTCAGCTCGCGCGCAAGGCCCTCCCGGTCCGCCTCGTCGAGCCGCACGATCTCGACGACGGAGCGGTCCGCCGCGGCAATGATCGCGCGGATGCTCGGCGGGGCGTCGTAGGGCAGAACGGCCTTCATCCTTGTCCGCGGGCTCGGAGACAATCGAGGGCACTTCACGCTGCTGGAAGCGACGCTAGCGCTGTGGCTCCGACAAAGCCACCACTCCGTCTGTCATGCCGGGACGTGCCTGCACCTGCCAAGGCGGGTATTCCGGGAGGGCGCAGCCAACGGAGGCCATAAGACCGCGGTTATGACGCCCGGGCCGTTAACCCTGTGGTCCATGGTCACAGAACTGCCTTGGCAGCGCCAACTTGGCGCCCACGAGGCCTTGATAGCTCGTAGTACGCGGGGCGTCAGGAACGCGCTGCGGCGCCGCCCATGGTACCCCGCCGCTGGCCCTGGACGGAATCGGTTCCAGGGCCTCTTTTTTTGTGCCGGCGGCGGGTGCGCCGCCGATTTGTCAGCGCTTACCCTTGCAGTAGGCCCTGCACTGTGCAGCCGGCCAGTTGCGGACGTTCGTGCAGTTCTGGAAGCAAGCGTTGCTCCTGCCCTTGCTTTGCGCCAGCGCAGCGCTGCCGCCAGTCCACTGATCGGCCACTGTGCTGCCGAGAAGGATGCTGCCCGCCAGGGCCAGGATGCTCAGAAGGCTTTTCACGGCGCTGTTCTCCACCTCGCGTTCGCGCCCTACAGGCTAAGCCACGCGACCGCTCCAGCAATCGGTACAAACCCGGCGACACGGCGGGAGAACACCCGGGCCAATCCGGGCTCGATCATCTTGCGCGGCAGCTGCGCGGCGCCAAAACGGTTAGCTGTTGCCGGTCAGCCGCATGATGGTGCGGACGCCGAATTCGACCGGCCCGGTGATCAAGCGCGGCAGGATGTTCAAATCGACACCCATTTGCGTGCCGAGCACCGGCAGGACGAGCAGCACCACGATGAGTATCAACATGCCGTAGGGCTCAAGCCGGGCCAGGGGCAGCGCCAGGAAGTTGGGAAGCAGGCCCACCGCGACCCGGCCGCCATCGAGGGGCGGGAGCGGCAGCATGTTGAAGACCGCCAGGACGACATTGATGACGAGGGCATTGACGAGATTCCGCGCCACCCACTGGGCAGCCTCCGCAGGCAAATAGGCAGCGAAATGGAGGAGGAGAGCCGCGGCCGTGGCGAGCACGATGTTGATGGCCCGCCCGGCGATCGCCACCAGCACCATGTCACGGCGCGGATTGCGCAGGGCACCGAAATTGACCGGCACGGGCTTGGCGTACCCGAACAGCACAGGCGACCGCACGAGCAAAAGCAGCGCCGGCATCAGGATGGTGCCGACCAAGTCGACGTGCCGGAGCGGATTGAACGTAACGCGGCCAAGGCGATAGGCGGTGTCGTCACCCAGCCGGTGGGCGACGAAGCCGTGCGCCGCCTCGTGCAGCGTGATCGCGATCAATACCGGCAGCACCCAGGTGGAGGCCGTGTACAGCATCGTCTCCTGCATCGGCCGACCCGCCCACCGCGTATGTCCGGTGTCGCCCTGCTGGCGAGCCCGGCAGACCTTGAACCGACCCCTGATTAGGACTCTAGTCCAAGCCCATATACCCCGTCGCCTATCGACGTGCACCGCCAAACTTTCGTCTTTATGACCCCCGCAATGACCTTTGCACGGTCATAGGGGGTGAGGATGGCAAAGGAGGTCGCCACCCCGAAGTCGCACCGGTGCGCGCAAAGGTTGTGGATTGATGCGATCCGACGTGGCCGCCAGGGTTGGTGGCAGAGGCGCTTCAGTGCGAAGTGGATGCTGACTGCGAGTCAGCACCGGCGCCGGACGGCAATCTTGCGGTCGCGCGACTCGCGTTCAGGGGATGCCTTTCACGAAGGAGGGAATCATGAAGACGTTCGTTCCGATGGCTCTGGTCGCCGGGCTGTGCTTGGCGCTTGTCGACAGCGCTTCGGCCGCGCAATGCATCAAGGCTGGCGGATGGGGGACCGGGGCCTTTCAGAGTTTCGCATCCTTCATGGCGCAGGCGGCAATGAAGAACCAGGCGAAGGCATGGGGAGGCGACACGGTCAAGATCGGAAGAGTAAGCGAGACGTGCGAGTGGAAAACGCTGGCGTTCGAGTGCACTGCGCACGCTCGCGCCTGCAAGTAGCGGCTAACCGGGGCTCTGCCACGTACGAACAGCCGCGCGCTGAGACGGCCTCCGGCCGAGGCGTTGCGTCTGCCTTGGCCAGGCACGTCTATCCGCTGGCATGGAAGCGGCCTCCTACCCGAGCACCCCGCTCGGGTAGCAGTCCTATCGGTAAGGCTGTGGCGCGCTCGGCCGCCCTCGAGAGAGTGGCGGTGGCGACCTCGGACGCCCCCTATTTGACCCGCTCCAGCTGACCGCGGATCTCCCCACCCGGGTAGCGTGCTGTGTGTATGTTCACAAACCAGAGGCCCGCCATCATGTCGGCGACCTGGGCATCCGCCAGCGTGGCCTGGCCCTCAAATGAGGCGGGCAAGGGCGTGCCTTTGGTCGAGATCCAGATGACCACGGCCGCATACTTGCCCGCTTCGGCTGGACCGTGAAAATGCGACGAGGTCGCCTCGCCCGTCAGTCCGGAATGGGTGCCTTTCCAGCTCAACACTTTCGTGGCCGTGTCGTAGGTCGCGGTAAGGGAGCCCGTCCCCTTGGTGTCGTTGGGCGGCGTCTGGGTCGATGCCTTAAGCTCGGCCTTGAAGGTGATCGTCTCGGCCCGCACCGGGCCGCCGGTCAACCACACCATCATCAGCAGCGCCGCGACGCCGTACCAGTAGAACCCTTTCATGCAATGTCCTCCTCGCGGCGGCCATCCGCCGATGCGTGCCACAGTTCCGGAATCGGATCTTATTCCCCCAGGACGCGGCCGGCCCGCTTGCCTGCCGCAAACGTCCAGGCATCTGCACGATAGTGCACGGAGCACCTGCAAGATAGTGCCCGGATGTGACGGTTCCGTTACGCGCCGTCCCCAACACGTCCCTTCACGCCGTTCGCCGTTGCCGCTGCCCGCTTAGCAGCGGCCCCGTCATTGCTGCGTTCCAGCCTCGTTTGCGCGCACCGCTCCGCGGTGCCGTTGGATTGTGCTCCACGCTCTGTTGATCTCGTGACGATTTCGCGCCACAGCAGGCTTGAACGCCGCCAGGGCCACTACCGCAACAGCGGACCAGCTGAGCCAGTGCCCCGTCTTTGGAAATTGCTGGTCGTTTCTCTGTCGTCTGAGTCTTACTACTCGAAAAGCCGCCACCCCTTGCAGGATCGCCCTCGGCATGGACGGCATGGCGACTAGAGCTCGATCGTGCAGGGGCGACGATCGAGGTCCGGCGAGATCCAGGGCGTCGGCTAGGCCCGGGTTGCGGACACGAATCGGGTTGAGTTCCGATCTTGGCCCACTAACTCACGAGCAGTCACACGAGAGAAGCCCGCCATGAGCAGCCTGCACTATCTGATCTTCGAGACCACGAACGGCTTCTGCGGCATTGCCTGGAGCGACGCCGGCATTGCACGCTTTCTGCTCCCGGCCAAGAGTGCGGAGGGCGCTGAGCGCATTTTGCGGCGTCGGACGCCCGCCGCCGAACCGGGGGTGCCGCCTCTCCCGGTGGGCGAGGCGATAGCCGCCGCGAAGCGCTATTTCGAGGGCGACGAGACGGATTTTGCGCAGGTCGAGGTCGATCTCGATGGCCAGGATGCGTACTTCAGACGCGTCTACGCCGCGGCCCGACGCATCAAATGGGGGCAGACGACCACCTATGGGGCCCTCGCCAGGGAACTGGGGGGCGGTCCGGAGACTGCCCGCGACATTGGTCAAGCCATGGCCAGAAATCCGATCCCGCTGATCATTCCCTGTCACAGGGTCTTGGCCGCCGGCGGCAAGATCGGCGGGTTCTCGGCCCCTGGAGGCTCGGCAACCAAGATTCGGATGCTCGGCCTGGAAGGCGTCCGGGTCGCGTCCCCGAAAGGCGGGCAGCAGACGTCCTTCGGATTTTGAGGTGCGCTGCTGCAATCCCGCGAGAGCAAGGCGTGATCCGTGGCATCGCCGAGCCGCGGCGGCCGGCCAACAGGACCACTACAACCGACCACCAGCATGCATTGGCGACCCAAGTGGGTAGCTACACAGAGCACATATGTCATTGCGATTCCTGTTTGAATCTGCATGGATGCGGACGCTGACGACAACAACATCGTGGACCCGTCACGCAAGACCCAGGGTGGCCTCAGCGTCCCCGTTGGTTTCATCGTCGTGACGCACGCTCCTACTGCTCCAAATCCTGTAGCAGAGTGGCGGCCACGGCCTCCTCGGGAATGGCCAAACCGCGAGCCTGCATGGCCGGCGCAAGCGAGGCGTCCCAGGAGGCGGCGGCCGGAGCTCCCGCCAATGGCTGGCCGGTCGCGCTGGCGGCGTGTTCGGCATAGTCGCCTGCGCCGAGACGCCAGGGCTCGGCACAGAAGCTGCGGATCACGAGGTTGGCAATGCGCAGCCCCGGCCAGTCGAAGTCGCCATGGTAGGTGAGCCTCGCCCCCGCCCTCGCGAGCTGCGTCAGCAGTGTGCGCTGGGCTGCAGCCGGCATCCCGTCCGTGCATATGAGCGGCGCGCAGTGCGGCCCGAGCCGGTCGGCGGCGATGGCGACGATGTTGGGGTTCTCGCAGACGTAGACGGGACGGCCCTCCACGGCCAGTGCCGGCGGAGAGCGCAGCAATGCGCGCAGCGAGGCGTAGGCCGGCTCACCGGCCTCGGCTGCGAGGCATGCTCCCGCCCGGGTAGGCAGGTTGAGGAACAGGGCCGGACGGGCCAGCTCGTTGACCAGGATGCCGGCGCGCGCCCACACGCTCCGGTCGCGTTCTTCCTCCAGAATATCCGGAAGATCCGTCTCCGGCAGACCGGGACTCGGCTGCCACGCCTGCCGCAGCGCGCCCAGGACCAGCGTTGCCGTCGGCCTGCCGCTGTCGAGGGCGTGGGCATCGCCCAGGGTCTCGGCGGCAATCTGGGCTCGCGGCACTCCGGCGGCGGGCAGGCGCTGCAAGACTAGGTCCGCCCGCTCGCGCAGGTGGCGGGCGGCGTCCGGGTCCTGGCGCGCGAGCCGCTTGAGCAGCCCGAGACCCCTCGCCGTCTGCAGCAGCCGGGCGAGGTCGGGATGGTGGGCTTCTCCGGCTATGGACGCCCAGCGCGCGA
>Ga0066388_100000388_pt1 | contig 20263 bp, 17 predicted proteins | sample PanSoiMetaGPlot6_FD_64539 | JGI IMG/M metagenome (GOLD analysis project Ga0066388, IMG submission 64539) | Tropical forest soil microbial communities from Panama analyzed to predict greenhouse gas emissions - Panama Soil - Plot 6 (Hybrid Assembly) | ecosystem: Environmental > Terrestrial >...
CGCATCGCGGGCAGGCTCGGGCGCATCGGAAGCCGTTCCACCCACGACCCCTGATCCAGCGCGGTTCGTGCGCGGCGCCGTCGCGCGCGGCAGCGCGTCGTCACTCGCGGTCACGCGCGGCATCCACCGCGCACCACAGTCGCGCTGCCACTCCAGCTGGGCGCGCACGCTGCGCAGCAGCTCGCGTAAGGCGCTGTGCGTCGGATCATCCAGCATTGCTGCGGCCGCCAGGGGACGCGTCCCCGCCCAGTGGGCTCGAGCCGCGCCGCCACCGAGGCCTACCATCCCAGGTGCTGGCCTTCAACATGCGCTCGGCGCGAAAGCGCTCGCGCACGCGGGTGAAGAAGTCGAGCGCATCGTCGCCGCCGTAGTCGGGATACGTGTAGGGCCACGCCTGAAAGCGTCCGCCGACGAAGTGCAGCGTCGCCTCGCCGTAGATTCCGTCGCCGATGGCGACGCGGTGCGCAGCGTCCTTGGTCGACGCCAGCACGACGCGCAGGAGGTCGAGATAGCCCGGATCGAGGTTCACGGCTCGCCCGCTCGGTCCGCGCCAGCGATCTTCGAGCCCATTGGTCAGCCGCTTGAGATCGGCGAGCTCGTCCGGCCCCATCAGCGCGTCGAAGGCGAGATACTGCCGCCAGATCTCGTCGCCCATCTCGTCGCGGTAGTACGCGCTGTGCGTCCACGGTGCCGCTGCGCTGGCCATCGCGATGGGCGCCACGCACGCGGTCAGCGCGTCCGCCGCGGCCGCGAGCAACGCCCGCGATCCCGCCAGCACACCGGCCACCGGCTGAACGGGCGCGACGACGCTCACCGGAAAAAGAACCACAGACGAACACACATGAGCACCGATGCCGTTTCGGATCGTGCCGCACCGACGGTGCCAGACGCGCCCGTCGGTCTGCGCGATCTGTGTTCATCCGTGTTCATCTGTGGTTTCTCTTCTTCTTGGCGGCAAGCAGTGCCGGGCGGCGTTCGCGTGTCGGCGGGCTACGCCGCTCGCGCTGCAGCGCGACCGCGCGGTCGAGGATGTGATCGGCGACGTCGTCCTTGCTCGCCAGCGGGACAGCGGTGCGCCCGCTGTGATCGATCAGCACGACGGCGTTGGTGTCGACCTCGAACCCGGTGTCCGTGCCGGCGACATCGTTGGCGACGATGAGATCGAGCTGCTTGCCCTGCAGCTTGCGTTCGGCGTTGCCGATCATGTTCTCGGTCTCCGCCGCAAAGCCGACCATCAGGCGCCCGTCGGCGCGCCCGCGCAGCTCGCCCAGGATATCCACCGTGCGCTCGAGCTCGAGCCGCAACGGGCCCGGCTGCTTCTTCAGCTTCTGCGCTGCTGGCGCGGCCGGCCGGTAGTCGGCCACCGCGGCGGCCATGAACAGCATGGTCGCCGCGCCGAACTCGGCGGCCACCGCGTCGCGCATCTCGGCCGCGGTCGTGACCGGTACGCGGCGCACACCGTGCGGGGCGCCCAAGCCGGTCGGACCGCTCACCAACGTCACGTCGGCGCCGCGCCGCCAGGCCGCCGCCGCCACCGCATAGCCCATGCGACCGCTCGAGCGATTGGAGATGAAGCGCACCGGGTCGATGGGCTCGCGGTTCGGGCCGGCGGTCACCAGCACGCGCTCGCCGCGCAGATCCTGTGGGCCGACCGCACGCTGTACCTCGGCGACGATCACCGCGGTGTCCGCCAGTCGACCCGCGCCCTCATAGCCGCAGGCGAGGTAGCCGACCTCGGGGTCGATGGTGCGCCAGCCGAGCTCGCGCAGCGTGCGCAGGTTCGCCTGCACGAGCGCGTTCTCCCACATGTGCACATTCATCGCCGGCGCCACCAGCACCGGCGCGCGCGTCGCCAGCAGCACGGTGGTCAGCAGGTCGTCGGCCAACCCGTGCGCCAGCTTGCCGATCAGGTTCGCGGTGGCCGGCGCGACGACGATTGCATCCGCGGTGTCGGCGAGGCGGATGTGCCCGATCTCCGACTCTTGTGTGAGGTCGAAGAGCTCGGTCGACACCGGCTCGCCGGCCAACGTCTGCAACGTCAGCGGGGTGATGAACTCGAGCGCGTGCCTGGTCATCACCACGCGCACGCGCGCGCCGCCGCCGCGCAGCTGGCGCACCACGTCGGCCGCCTTGTAACAGGCGATGCCGCCGCTCAGACCGACGACGACGGTCTTGCCCTCAAGCCACCGGGACATCGCGTTGCTCGACCGCTTCCACCTCGCGCAGGCTGATGTTCTCGGTCCACAGCGAGTATAGTCCGGCCCCGATCACCCCGACAAACTGGCTGAGATGCACGATGATCGAGTAGGCCAACGCCGGGCTCTCGGCGATGCCGAAGATCCGCAACCCGAGCACGCAGCCGAGCTGGAACGAACCGATGAACCCCGGTGCCGACGGCACCGACACGGCGATCGCCACCAGGGTGGTCAGCACTAGGGCACCGCGCAGCGGCTCAACGTCGAGATGGAAGGCCCAGAAGCCGAACACATAGACGATGGAGATCGCCACCCACAGATAGAGCGACCAGCCGAACGCGCGCACGTACGCCATCGGGCTGTCGAGCATCTCGAGCGCCTTCACGAACCCCTGCGCAAAGCCGTATGCCGGGGTGCCGATACGGGCCGGCAAAAGCTCGCTGATGTGCCGCGCCAGCCGGAGCGCGAGGTGTTCTTGGAGGCGGATGAGCACGATCACGGCCGCGACGGCCAGCGCCAGGCCGCTCAGCATCCAGCCCCAGCGGCGTACCTGGTCGGAGACCTCGACGACGCTGGCCGACACGCCGAACAGGAAGAGAATGGTGAACATGTCGAAGATGCGCTCGAGCAGCACGCTGGCCAGCACGCCGCTCAGCGGCAGCTCAGCGCGCCGCGCCAGCAGCACGGGCCGCACCACCTCGCCGATGCGCAGCGGCAGCACCATGTTGGCCATGAAGCCGATGTTGGTGGCCGACACCAACGGACGCAGCGGCGGCACGCCGACGGCATGCAGAAAGACCCGCCACCGCTGCGCGCGAATGAGCAGCGTCCATACGGTCACCGGCAACATCAATACGACCCAGAAGTAGTTGGCGGCGCCGAGCGCGGCGAGCGCTTCGTCCCAATTGACGCCGCGCATGGCGAATCCGAGGAGGACGGCCGAGATCGCGACGCTGAGCGCAATGCGCACCGAGCGCCGGCTCACTGCGCGTCTCCCGCCGGCCTACGCGCCGACTGCCACACACCGACCGCGAACAATGCCGCACCGCCGGTGAGCAGCAGCCGCCCGGCCGCGCCGTCGTCGCTGTCGAGCAGGACCCCCGCGCCCAGCATCCACACGAAGTAGCCGAGCACGCGCCAGCCCTTGCCGCGCAGCTCACGCATGCGGCGTCCTCGCGAGCTCGCGGCTGACGTAGACGATGCGCTGTACCGCCGTGGCGTTCGACAGGAAGGCAAGCAGAACGATCGTCGTCACCAGCAGCGCGTGTCCGACGCCGAGCAGATGCACGGCGATCGAGCTGAAGATCGAGCCGAAGCCGAGCAGCACGAAGCGCTCGGGACGCTGCAGCCAGCCGATCTCGCAACGCAAACCGAGCCCCTCGGCGCGCGCCCGCGTGTAGCTGACCATCATCCCGCCGAGGATCGCGAGCAGCACCATCCAGACGCGCCAGCCGGCACCGAAGAACACCATTAACCCGACGTAGGTGACGAACTCGGCGTAGCGGTCCATGACCGAGTCGAGAAACGCGCCGCGCAAGCTGTCGCCGTTGATGCGGCGTGCGATCTTGCCGTCGAGGATGTCGAGTGTGCCCGTGAAGAGCACGAGAAATCCGGCCGTGAAGATCAACCCGCTGGCGTAGGCCCACGCGCAGACCACGCTGCCGACTACCTGTAAGTAGGTGAGCGCGATCGGCCGCACGCGGCGGCGCACGAGCAGCTCCTCGAACGGCTCGAGGTTGCTGAAGTACCACGCCCGCACCCGCGCGCTCAGCAGGCGCGAGCCCTTGATGTCCGCTCCGTCCGGATGATCGCGCCAGTACAGCCGCATCCCGACGAACGCCGCGCCGAGGATCAGGCCGAGATTGAACAAGGCAAACAGCGGTCGAGACATTTTGCGGTACGCCCGCGCGTTATAACGGAGGCCCGGCAGAGCCGCAACGCGGTTTGTCTGCCGGCGCGCTCTGCGCCAGAGCCATCGACGCGGCGAAGAGCTCCGTCAACTCGCATTGACGAAATCCGCTGCTCGAGCGTACGCTTCTGGCGCTCTGGCTCGGAGGGGGATCCGATGAACACACGCCTGGGCGCACTCATCGCGGTTCTGCTTATCGGCGTGTTGCCGTCCGCGGCGACCGCGCTCGACGCCAACGGCAAGTGGCGCTTCGACAACGGCGGCTTCACCGAGATCGTTGTGGTGACGCAGACGGGCAGTACGCTGTCGTTCACCCTCTCCGGCTTTGTGTTCTCCGGCTCGGTCACGCCCGCCGGCGCCTTCACCAACTACAGCGTGTCGGCCACCAGTCCGTTCATGGCGGCTGGTTTTGGGCGCTTCATGCCGAGCGGAAACCTGCTCGACGGGCGCTTCGGCGGTGCCCCACCGGGCATCCCACCGAGCGTTGGGGGCGTCATCGCCACGCGCTGCAGTTGCGATGACGGCAACACGACCTCCGGCGACGGCTGCGACGCCGAGTGCCGCGTCGAACCCTGCTGGACGTGCTCCGGCGACCCGTCGGTGTGCGTGCCCGCAGCCGACGGCAGCGCCTGTGAAGACGGCGCCGTCTGCACGACCGGCGAGACCTGCAGCAGCGGCGTCTGCGGCGGAGGTTCGCTGGTATCACCGTGCGTGGACATGAACGGCCTGTGGAACCGCCACACTGTGGTCGAAGGCGCCGGTAGCTTCGACACCCCCAGCGACGTCGTACAGCGCGGCAGCGATCTGCTCATCGGAGCCCTCGTGGGGACCATCGACCCGGCCACCGGCGCCTTCGATGTGCGCTCGGCCAACCCCTATCTCTTCTGTGCCGCTTTCGACCCACTGATCGGCTCCGTCGCGGCGAGCGGCCTGACCTATGCCGCCGACGGCTCGCTCCAGATTCCCAACCCCATGACACCCGATGTCTGCGTGAGCTTCTCCGCGACGGAGAGCGGCACGCGCTGCGGCAGCGGCTCGATCGATCTGACCGAGGCCTGCGACGACGGCAACCTGATCGACGGCGACGGCTGCAGCGCCACCTGCGAGATCGAGCAGTGTTGGACGTGCGCCGGCGAGCCGTCGACCTGCGCACCGGTCGGCAGTGGTCCGTGCGACGACGGCAACGATTGCACGACCAACGACGCGTGCAGCGGCTCGACGTGCGCTGGCACAGCGCGCCCCGACGCCAGCGCATGCGGAACCGGCATCGATCCGCTCGCCTGTACGACGTCCTCGTGCGCGGGCGGCATCTGCGTGGCCGCCCCGTTTGCGTGTGAGCCGTGCCTGGCCTGCGTCGTCGGCAGCGGCTGCGTGAGCCAGCCGCGCTCGCCGTGCGTTGGATCGACCCTGCCGCTGCGATCGCTCATTCGGGTGAAGAACGATGCGAGCGACGCCAAGGACAATCTCGCCTGGCTCTGGAACAACGGCGCCGCGACCACGCTCGCGCAGCTCGGCGATCCGCTCGCTGGAGACGACTACGCGCTCTGCATGTACGACGAATCGACACCGACCCCGGCGCTGCTGTTCCGCGCGACGGTGGCCGGCGGCGGTACCTGCGAGGGCGCGCCGTGCTGGAAGGCGACCGAGCAGCGACTGCGCTACAGAAGCTCGTCGTCTCCGGAGGGCATTACCGTCGTGAGCCTGAAGTCCGGCGCCGCCGGCGCCGCCAAGGCGGTGGTGAAAGCACGCGGCGTGCACCTGTCCGATCATCCGTACGGCTTGCCCAGCCCGCCGGTGACGACGCCGCTGCGCGTCCAGCTGCACGGGAGCAACGGATTGTGTCTCGAGACCCACCACCCCCCCTCCAGCGTTTTCAAGAACGATCCGGATCGTGGCCTGTTCAAGGCCGTCGGCGCCCCGTAACCGCCCGACAGCGGCGGCCGCGCTCAGCCGACGATGCGCGGCGCGGGGGTTCTTTTCGGCGCGGCAAAAGATCCCGACCGCATTGACGAAATCCGCTGCCCGGGCGTACGCTAGTCGTGCTCTGGGCTCGGAGGGGGATCCGATGAACACACGCCTGGGCTTACTAATCGCTGTTGTGGTTATCGGCACGTTGCCGTCCGCGGTGACTGCACTCGATGCGAACGGCAAGTGGCGGTTCGACGTCGGCGGCGTCACCCAGATCGTGCCGGTGACACAGAGTGGCGGCGCGCTATCGTTCACGCTGTTCGGCTACGCGTATTCCGGGACGCTCACAGCGGCCGGCGCCTTCACCAACTACGACGTGAGCGCCAGCACTCCGACGATGTCGCAAGGCGGCGGGCGATTCATGCCGAGCGGCAACCTGCTCGACGGCCGCTTTGTCGTCCTCGTACCGCCGGGCCCTCCGGCCGTCGGCGGCCTCTTCGCAACGCGGTGCACGTGCGACGACGGCAACACGACCCCCGGCGACGGCTGCGACGCTGAGTGCCAAGTCGAACCGTGCTGGACGTGCACGGGCGACCCGTCGATGTGCGTCCCCGCATCGGATGGCAGCGCCTGTGAAGACGGCGCCGTCTGCACCACCGGCGAGACGTGCAGCAGCGGCATCTGCGGCGGCGGTACACGGGTGTCGCCGTGCACGGACATGAACGGCCTGTGGAACCGCCACACGGTCATCGTCGGGGACAGCACCTTCGATAGCGCCAGCGACGTCGTGCAGCGCGGGACCGATCTCCGCATCGGCAACTACATCGGCACCATCGACTTCACGACCGGCGCGTTCGACGTGCGGTCGGGGTCGAACATGAACATCTTCTGTGCCGGCTTCGATACGTTGATGGGTTCCGTCGCGGCAGATGGCCTCACGTACGCCGCGAATGGGTATACCGGGGTCCCGAATCCGGGTGCGCCTGACCACTGCGATCCCTTCCCGACTTCGGAGACCGGGACGCGGTGCGGCAGCGGCACCATCGACCTGACCGAGGCGTGCGACGACGGCAACCTCAACGATGGCGACGGCTGCAGCGCAACCTGTCAGATCGAGCAATGCTGGACGTGCAGCGGCGAGCCCTCGGCGTGCACGCCGCTCGGCAGCGGTCCGTGCGACGACGGCAACGACTGCACGACCAACGACATGTGCACCGGCGCCGGGTGCGCCGGCACGGCACTCCCCGACGGCACAGCGTGCGGAACCGGGAGCGATCCGCTCGCCTGCACCAACTCGTCATGCAGCGGCGGCGCATGCATGACCGCTCCATTTGCCTGCGATCCGTGCCTGGCGTGCGTGGTCGGCACAGGCTGTGCGGCCGAACCCCGATCGCCGTGCAAGGGATCGACGATGCCCGACCGCTCGCTCCTGCGCTTCCGCAACGTCGCCGTCGATACCCGCGACGGCCTGCTGTGGATGTTGAAGGGCGGAGAAGCCACGATGCTGGCGGAGTTCGGCGATCCGCTCGGTGGCGACGACTACGCGCTGTGCCTGTTCGATGAATCGACCCCGACGCCGGCGTTGCTCTTCCGCGCCGTGGTCGAGGGCGGCGGAACGTGTGACGGCCAGCCGTGCTGGAACGCAATCGGCGAGCGCACGCTGCGCTATCGAAGCTCGACGTCGCCGGAAGGCGTGACTGCGCTGAGCCTGCGCGCAGGGGATGCCGGCGCCGTAAAGGCGATAGTGAAAGCGAAGGGAGTGCATCTCTCCGACCACCCCGCCCCGTTGCCAAATCCACCGCTGCCCCTCCCACTAAGGGTCCAACTACAAGGCAGCAATGGACTGTGTCTCGAGACCCGACACACGAGCGCGAGTGTGCTCAGAAACGACGCCGGCTCACCCCTCTTCAAGGCGCGGGGCGCACCCTAGGCATTCGGTCCCGCACTCGCGTCGCGGCGCCGGAATCAGCCGACGATGCGCGGCGCCGGCGCGCGCTCGGCCGTCATCCGATCCAGCAGCTGTTCGGCGATCGACCGGTAGATGAGGCTGGCCGGATGGTCCGGCTGCGCGAGGACCAGCGGCTGGCCGGCGTCGCCGCTCTCGCGGATCGCCGGCGCAATCGGGATCTGGCCGAGGAGGGGAACGCCGAACTCGCGCTCGAGGCGCGCCCCGCCGCCGCTGCCGAACAACTCGTCGCGGGTGCCGCAGTGCGGGCAGATGTACGCGCTCATGTTCTCAACGATGCCGAGCACCGGAGTGTTGACCTGGTTGAACATCGCGATGCCGCGCTCGACGTCGATGACCGACACATCCTGCGGCGTCGTGACCACGACGCCACCGGAGAGCGGCACCTGTTGTACGAGCGTGAGCTGCGCGTCACCGGTGCCGGGCGGGAGATCGACCACCAGCACGTCGAGCTCGCCCCACTGCACATCCTTGAGGAATTGGCGCAGCAGACCGGTCACCAGCGGCCCGCGCCAGATGACCGGCGAGGTGTCGTCGAGGAAGAAGCCCATCGACATCACCCGCAACCCATACTTCTCGAGCGGGATCACCTTCGTCTGCTCGACCACCTGCGGGCGCCCCGACAATCCGAGCATGGTCGGCAGGCTGGGGCCGTAGACGTCGGCGTCGAGAATGCCGACCCGCTGGCCGAGCTGCGTCAACGCCGCGGCGACGTTGACCGCCACCGTGCTCTTCCCGACGCCCCCCTTGGTGCTCGCCACCGCTAGGATGTCGCCGATTCCCGGCAGCGCGACCATCTCGGCTTCGGCGGGCCCGCGCACCATCTGCACGTCGACCCGCTCGATGCCGGGCAGTGCGCCGACGGTCCGGCGGATGTCGGCGACGACGCCATCGACGATCGGCGGCGGCAATGGGCCCGGCATGAAGCGCACGGTGACCACGCCGGCCTGCAGGTCGACTTCGCGCACCAGCCCCGCCGCCACGATGTCGCGGTTCAGGCCGGGCGGGCGAATTTCGCTGAGGCGCTCGCGCACCTCGCCGATGCCGGTCATGACGCGGCCGCACCAGCCCGCGCGCCGGGCTGGCATTGCGCGCACGGACAGAGCGCGCGCAGGGTCTGATAGCTGTAGATCCCGCTGTCGTGCCCGTCGCTCCACGTGACGCTCACGGCGTAGCGGCCGACCACGCCGATCTGCACTGGATAGAGCGCCTCGCGCGGCGCGTTGATCACCGGCAAGCGGCGCGAGATCCGTTCACGGCACGCCGCGCAGGGGCAGCGGGCGCGCAGATAGTCGTTGCGGTATTCGCTCGCGTGGCCGTCGTCCCACACGATGCGGACCGCATCGGCGCCGAGACGGCGAATCTCGCGCGGCGTCGGCAGCCGCTCCGTCATCGCTCGGAACCTAATCGCGGTCCGGTGCAAAAGCAACGCAGGTCGGTTGAGTCGACAGGTAACAGTTGAGCGTTCACAGTTGAGTCTACACCGCCTGTCGACTGTGAACTGTCGACTGTGAACTCGCCAAGCTCGCCCTTTCTTGACAGAGCACCGCATTCTGACATGATCCGCGGCGCCATGGGCGCTGGCCGACATCGCGGAGTTGGCGCGTGAGCACCGCGCGCACGAAGCCAATTGTCGCCCCGCCCACGCCGCCGAGCTCGCTGGTCGGCGAGGAGCTCGAACTGGTCGAACGCCGCCTGACTGCGCTGTTGAGCTCGCGCGAAGCGCGCCTGACCGACATCGCCGCCTACCTGATCGGCGCCGGCGGTAAGCGCGTGCGCCCGGCGGTGACGCTGCTCGTCTTCCGCGCCTGCGGCGGCACGAGTGTGCGCGACATCGTCGACGTCGCCGTCGCGCTCGAGCTCATTCACTCCGCCAGCCTGCTGCACGACGACATCATCGACGACACGCAGGTGCGGCGCGGGCGCGATTCGGCGCGGCGCAAGTACGGCGTGGCGCAGACCCTGGTGGCCGGCGACTTCCTGTTCAGCCGCGCCTTCCAGATCTGCGGCCGTTTCGACGAGCAGCTGATCGAATGGGCCGCCGAGGCCTGCATCGCCCTCACCGAGGGCGAGATCATGCAAAGCCGCTTTCGGCGCAATCCGGCGGTGACCTACACCGATTATCTGGAGATCATCGCCCGCAAGACCGCGTCACTGTTCGAGGTCGGTGCGCGCACCGCCGCCGCGCTTGCCGATGCCGACGAGACGGTGGTCGAGGCGATGGCGCGCTGCGGCCGTCACGTCGGCATGACCTTTCAGATGGTCGACGATCTGCTCGATGTCACCGCCGTCGAAGCGACCCTCGGCAAGGCGATCGGCCTCGACGTCCGCGAAGGCAATCCGTCACTGCCGCTGGTGCTCGCCATCGCCGAGGACGACGACGTCCGCCGCCTGTTCGCGCAGCCGCAGCTCAGCGACGCCGACGTCGCCGCCGTGCTGGCGCGGCTGCGGCGTCCGCCGCTCATCGCGCGCGGTCACGGCTTGGCCCTGGAGCACGCTGCGCAGGCGCGCGCCGCGCTGCATGCGCTGCCCGAGTCGCCATACCGGCAGTACCTGCTGTCGCTGATCGACCAACTGGTCGATCGCACGTTTTGAGCGCCGCTTCGCGAAGCGGCGCTGCGCGCCGCCGTTGCCCGTTAGCCGTTGTCCGTTGTCCGTTGTCGAAGGGCCTAAAACGGACAACGGAAAACGGACAACGTTCAGCCGAGGCCGCGGGGGCGCAACGTCAGCGCACCGGACCACCACAGGATGAGATAGGCAACCACCCCGGCAATCAGCAGCAACGCCACGGCGACGTCGCCCCGACGCATGACGTAGGGCTCGAGAACGGTGCGCGGCGTGCTGGCCTGGAAGCCGCGCGCATCGAGGTTCATCGCCATCTGATCGGCACGCCGCAAGGCGCCCATCACCACCGGCACGATCACCGGCACGTAGCGCCGCGCTCGGGCCCACAGGCCGCCACGGTCGAAATCGAGGCCCCGGCAGCGTTGCGCCTGGATGACGGTGCCGGCGGCATCGACGAACACGGGCACGAGCCGGAACGCCATCGTCATCGTGAAGCCGACGCGGTACGGCAGCCCGACGCGGCTGAGCGCGTAGGCGAACTCTTCGATGCGCGTCACCGACAGGAACAACAGTCCGGCGGCGAGAAAGCCGTTGAGCTTCAGCGCCATTCCGAGCGCGTACACCGGCGACGTGTGTGAGACGGTGATCGGCCCCACAGCGAGCAGCGGCGGGTCGCCGTCCGGACCGTAGAAGAGCGTCCAGATCAACAGCGTCATCACGAAGCCGATCCCGAACAGGTAACGCAAGCGGTAGACGTTGGCGATCGCGCCGGTCCACACCAGGAGGGCGGTCAGGACGGCGACGATCGGCAGCTGCCAGACCGGCCGTTCGACGACGTAGGCAGCGACGAACACCGCCACCATGCCGAACAATCGCACCAGGGGATGGAGGCGGTGCACCCAGGTGTTGCGGTCGAGGTACAGATACATGCGGCTTCGCTCTTGGCTGATGGCTTATGGCTGATGGTGATGACAACGATCAGAGGCGGACTACTCGCAGCAGCTCATCGACGGTCAACGGCGTGAAGCCGAGGCGATGTCCGAGGCGCGTGACGTCGGGCACGCGGAAGTGGCAGCGCTCGAGCAGCTCCTCGCGCGCGAACAGCTCGCGCATCGGACCGTCGAAGACGATGTGACCGTTCTCCAGCAGGATGCCGCGCTGCGCGTAATGGCCGACCACCCACGGCGTGTGCGTGATGACGATCAGCGTCATGCCGCGGGCGTGCAAACGCGCCAGCAGATCCATCATGCGGCGCTGCTCCGGATAGTCGAGCCCCGTGGTCGGCTCGTCGAGGATCAGCACCGCCGGCTCGAGCGCCAGGAACGAGGCGACCGCCAGACGCTGGCGCTCGCCCTTGCCGAGCAGAAAGGGATCGGCGCTTTCGCATCCCGCCAGGCCGACCGCCGCCAGCGCGACCTCGGTGCGCGACGCGATCGCGTGCGGATCGATGCCGAAGTTGCGCAGTGCGAACGCCACCTCCTCGCCGACCGAGTCGGCGAAGATCTGGTGATCGGGGTTCTGAAAGACGTAGCCGACGTCCGCCGCAACGGAATCGAGCCGCATGGCGGCCAGATCGACGCCGCGCAGCCGAATCGCACCGCGCTGCGGTCGCAACAGCCCGTTGAGGCACTTGGCCAGGGTCGTCTTGCCCGAGCCGTTCTGCCCGATGAGCGCGAGACACTCGCCCGGACGGATCGTCAGCGAAACGCCGGCCAGCGCGCGCTGCCCGCTCGGGTACGTGAACTCGACGCCTTCGGCGGTCAGCAACGGCGGTTCATTTTCGCGGGAGTCGTCGTTCGCCGCGCGGCGGGCGCCATCGGGCGACGCAATCGACGCGATCCGCGCTGGAATCTGCGGGGTGGCGCTCAGCCGCCGCGCCGCTTCGTCGATGTCGGGTCGATCCGGCCAGCCGCATGTGGTGCCGATGCGGTCGAGGTCGAGCGGCCGCACGCCGAGCTGCTCCAAGCGGGCGACGTCGCGCAGCAAGGTCGCCGGGGCGCCATCGGCGACGATGCGCCCGTCGGCCATCAGCACGAGCCGATCGGCGTGCTCGGCCGCTTCGGTCTCGTGCTCGATCAGCAGGATCGTTCCCCCCTGCCGGCGCAACGCCGCGAGGACTTCGAAGATGGCGGCCTTGCCGAGCGGATCGAGGTCGGTGGTGGGCTCGTCGCAGACCAGAATGGCGGGCTCGAGGGCGAGCAACGCCGCGATCGCCAGGCGCTGCTTCTCGCCGCCGGACAGCGTACCCGGATCGCGCTTCTCGAAGCCGCTCAGCCCGACCAGCGCCAGCGCCTCGATCAGGCGCTGCTGCATGATCGGGCGGGCGACGCCCAACTGCTCCATACCGAACGCCACTTCCTGGCGGACGTTGGTGGAGAACAGCTGCGCATCGAAGTCCTGGGAGACGAGGCCGACGTGCCCGGCGAGGTCGGACACCGTGGCGCCTGCAAGCGAACGGCCGAGCACCGCGATCTCACCCGTCAGGGTGCCGGGATGGAACTGCGGGATACTGCAGTTGAGGCACTTGGCCAGGGTCGACTTGCCGGCCCCGGTGGCCCCCATCACGACGACGAACTCGCCGCGCCCGACGGTCAGCGTCACGCCGCGCAACGCCGGCTCGCTGGCGTTGCGATAGGTGAAGCAGACGTCGCGCAACGCGATGACCGGCCGATCGATCATCGCGTCGGCCATGCTTCGCTCGCCGGCCGCGGGGGCATCGAGGTTCCGGTTCACAGCATCAGCGCCCCGAAAAACACCAGGGCGATGAAGGGCGCCAGGCCCACGCCCACCTGGGCCGCGCGCGGGCCGGGCGGATGGGTGGCGAGTGCGGCGATCTCGATTCGTCCAGTGGACAGCAGGTTGCCGACCACGAACCCGCCGAGCGTGCCGACGACCACCGCCGTGAGGCCGATCCAACGCCGCAGCGCCATCGGTTGCGCGCGCTCGGTGGCGAGGTCGTCGTAGCGCAGCCCCGCCTGCTTGACGCGCGGGTAGATGGCGCGCAGCAACAACGGCGAGAGCACCATGGCCATGACGAAGTTGTTGAGGAAGATGATGTTGGCGAGCACGGCGAACGGCACGAAGCCGAGCGCGTTGAGTCCCCAACCGACGACCAGCGCGCACGCTGCGGCGGCGAGCGCCACGACGCCGATGAAGGCGACCCACTGCCGCGGCGTGTGCGGCAGCGGATCGGCCGTGCTGAAGGCGCGCCACACTGCGTACGGGAGGAAGCCGTAGAGGAAGTTGCCGGCGAAGCCGAACAGGTCGCCGGGGCCGATGCCGCCGAAGAATTCACCGATCAAGTTCCCGATCGCCGCCCCCCATGCGCCGGCGGGGCCGAACAGCAGCGAGCACACGACCGGCACAGCATTGGCCGGCCGCAGCTCGGTGACGCCGGGAATGAGGGGCAGGACTTTGAACGGGATCAAGATCGCGGCATACAACGAGGCGCTCACCGCGGTCAGCACGACCAGCCGCGTGTTGCGCCAGATCGCGAACGCCTCGCGCATGAGCTCACGCGGGCGGCGCGCCCGGTGCCGGCGGGGTCGAGTTGGTCTCGCTACCCGCGCCCGAGCCGGCGGCCGCTCCCTGCCCCGCCGCCGCTTCGGCCGCGGGCACCAGTCCCTCCAGGCCGACATGCTCCACCTGGACGGTGTCGTCGCGGCCCTTGATCTGGAAGAACGCGAACGCCGCGCCCGCGATGTGCGCAACGCGCAACTCCACCGGCTGTCCCGGCGTGATCTGCTCGGCCGGCACCAGCAGTCGGGCATAGCCGGAGAGGAACCCGCTCTGATCACGCGGCACGAACTCGAGGACATAGGGGCCGCGCTGCCAGCGCTGCGGCGTCGGAAAGCGGCCGGTCGGAAAGCTGAGCGCGTACTGGCGGTTGACCCACAGCTCGGCCACCCCCGGGAACTCGCTCATCGTCATGGTGAACGCGAAGACCGTCGGCGCGCGCGCCGGCACCGGATCGGTCTTCCACACCACTGCCCCGTTTGGATCCTCGAGCGCCTCCCACCACGCCGGGCTATCGCCGCGATAATCGGCATACAACGGCGACTGCCGACTAGCGCTCACCGGCGCGCCAAAGCCGTCGACCAGTTGGGTCGGCGCTTCCGGCTGCGCCGTGACCGGCGTTTCCGGCAGTGCAGCGCGAATGGTGACACCGGGCAGGTCGTGCCCCTCGGCGTCGGTGAGGCGCGCGGTGAACGACCAGTCGCCGGTGGTCTTGCACACCTTCACCAGCACCTGGTTCGCGCCTGGGTGCAGCTCGATCGGCCACGCTTGCGCCGCCGCGCCGACCATCACCGGCTTCGCCGTCAGCGGCGTGCCGTTCACCCACGCCTGCACGGGCTGATGGCCGGCAGCGATCTCGAGCTTGCCGGACTGCGCGCTTGCGGCGTCGACCTGGGTGAAGGCGTAGGCGCACAGCCACTCCATCGGTTTGCCGACCGCCTCCGCGGTGCGCCCGTAGAATGAATTGAAGTCGATGCGGACGAACTGCGGCAACACGCGCCGCCAGTACGCCGGCCCGAAGGCGCCGTCGTGGGCGCGGGCGGCGATGGTCGTCGCGGTCACGTCGGGCCGCTCGATGCCGCCGTTGGCGCTGTTGTCGAACGGACCGAGCAGCAACCACTCGCGCATGAACTGCCGGCGCGTGCGCGGTTCGGCGATGACGAACTCGGTGGCGCCGCCCGGGCGGAGAACGCGATGCAGCTCGGTATAGTCGTCGAACAGGCGTAGGTCGTCCTCGCGCAGCGCGGCGAGAATGCGCTGGTTCATCTCGTAGCGGCCGTACTCGGCGGGATCGATGATCAGATAACCGTGCTCGCGCTCGGTGGGCGGGCCTCCGGGCCGCTCGGCGTTGTAGAAGCCGGCGAAGATCTGCGGCTGGTTGACGCGGTTCGCCGTCATCAACAGCAATTGGTATTGATCGCGGCGCGCCTCCATGAACTCGATCGCTTCGCGGTACCCGTACTGGAACTCGGCGGCGGCGATCTGCCGGTAGCTGGTCGTGTACGCCTGCGCGTAGCGCCGCGCTTCGTCGGCGAGCGCGACCACCAACGCTGCCACGGCCGCCACCTGCACCGCCAGCGCCACGCGCGGCCACGGCAGTACGCGGCGAATGGTCTCCAGCACCGCCACCGCCCCGGCCGCCGCGATCACGCAGAACGCCGCGACGCCGATGATGCCGCGCGAGGCGCTCGGCGCTTCGTTCATCAGGGCCGGCGCCATCGGGTAGAGCACGAGCCACCAGAGAAACAGCTTGCCCTCCGGATGGCGTGGCCACAGGCACCACAGCGCTCCGAGCGCGAGGAGCGGCAGCATGCACCAATAGAGCTCACCGAAGCCCGGTACGGCGTGGCGCAGCAGCGGGTCGCCGCGCTCGAAGAGAAAGCTGCGCGAGAAAAAGCGCGCGTACTGGTCCCACACGCGGGCCGCATTCTCGGCCACCGGCTGTGCGGCGTTGAGCGTCGTCGTGCGGCTGAAGTACTGCCCCGAACGATCGCGATGGGCGATGTCGAACGCGACCACCGGCGCCGCGGCCAGCGCGGCGAGGAGGAGCCCGAGCGCCGCCCAGCGGCGCACCGCCCACAGGCGGCGCGCATAGACCAGCACCGCGCCGAGCGCGAACAGCGGCACGAACATCTTGGCCGGCCCGTAGGTGTAGAAACACAGCGAGAACAGCGGTCCCGCCGCCAGCAACCAGCGCGGTCGCCCGTGCACGCCCGCCACCAGTGCCGCGAACGCGAAGAGAAAGACAGCGGGAAAGGCGATGAGCTCGAAGGCGATGCGGCTGAAGTGGAGATGCCAGGGGACCACGGTCAGCAACAGGGCCGCGATCAGGCCGCCGGCGGCGCCAAACGCCAGGCGGCCGAGCAGGCCGATGCCCAGCACGGCCAACACGCCGAACAGCGCGCTGGTGAGGCGAACGCTGAACTCGCTCAGCCCGAACAGCGCGATCGGCAGCGTGGAGGCGTAGATGAAGACGGGATTCTTGTAGGCGACGCCGAACGACCACACGTACAGCGGCAACAACTCGTGGTTCTCGTCGCGGCCGGTGGTCAGCAGCAGGAACGAATTGTACCCGTTGCCAGCTTCGTCGCAGAAGAAGCCGGGCGGCACGTCGGTCAGGCGCGCGACCCGCAGCACCGTGGCCAGCGTGGCGATGATCAGCAGTCCGGCCCAGAAGGCCCGACTCGACGACGCCGCAGCACCGCGCATCCGCATCCGAGGCAAATTAGCCGCGCCGGGTGAGCATGTCGAGAAACCGCGGCTTTCACCACAGAGGAACACAAAGGGGCACAGAGAAATTCATCGGGAAAGCCTCCTGGGCCCTCTGGGCTCCTCTGTGTACCTCTGTGGTGAAAAACGCGCCCTGCGGCGGTTGCCCCGGTGCGACGATTCAAGCCACATTGTCTGCATGCTGGCCCTCGGCTCGTTGGCGCTGGGAGCGATGCCGCGCATTGCGGCTGCGGTGTCGGACACCGAGTTGCGCGCGCACGGCGAGGTGGTGCGCCGCCTTGCCGACGCCGTCGAGCTGCGCATCGATCGCTTCGCGCGCCACGACGCAGAGTACGTCGCCGAGGTCTGCCGCGCCGCGCGCCAGCTCCAGCGGCCGCTCATTGCCACAGTGCGCGACGCCGCGCAGGGCGGCGCCGTCGACCTGTCCGAGGCGCAGCGCCTCGCCGCCTATCAGGCCGCGATCCCGTTGGTCGACGGCGTCGACGTCGAGCTGCGCTCGCCGCTATGCCCTCCGGTGCTGACCCTCGCCGCGCGCCACGACCGGCTGGCGATCGTCTCGCACCACGACTTTGACGCGACGCCAGCGAACGACGAGCTGGACGCCCTGCTTGCCGCCGCCAACGCGTTCGACGGCGCGCACGTGTTGAAGGTCGCCGGCTTCGCCAACAGCCCCAGCGATGGCGAGCGGCTGCTGGACTTCCTGCGCGCGCACGCGCGGCGCGGTCTGATCGTCCTCGCCATGGGGCCACACGGCCTTGCCTCGCGCGTGTTCTTCCCCCTCTTCGGCTCGCTGCTCACCTACGCGCACGTCGGCACCGCCGGTGCGCCCGGTCAGCCGTCGCTCGGCGACCTCTACGGCGAGCTGCGCCGTTACTCACCGGACTTCGCCGCCACCCACGCCGCGTAACGAGCGGGCCGCGTACCGTGCGCGCGCCCCGGAGGGCGCCGCTTCCGCGGCGCCGTCGCAGCAAGGCTCTTCGAATTCCAACACCGTTGGTACGGCAGCGCGGAAGCGCGGCCCTCCGGTCAGGAACTCTGTTGGTGCATGTTAGGAACTCTGTTGGCGCATGCGGTCGAACATCATCCGCTGGATCCGCATCAATGGGCCGGGGATCAGACGCTTCAGATAGTACAGCAGCCAAGCTTCCGGGCTGATGGGGGCGACGGCGCGATTGCGCTGCACGGCCCGCAGGATGTTGGCGGCGACGCGCTCGGGACCGTAGTTGCGCTTCTCGTAGAACTCGATCATGCGCTGGCGGATCTCCGGCGTCGCGTCCGGGCCGAGCATGCGGGCGCTGCGCGTGATCGGCGTGTTGATCAGGCCCGGACAGATCGCGGTCACGCCGATGCGGTGCGGCTCGAGCTCGTCGCGCAGCGACTCCGATAGACCGACAACCGCGAACTTTGTGGTGCTGTAGGCGACCAGGCCGGCGCTCCCCACGTACCCGGCTGCCGAGGCGACGTTGGCCACGTGGCCGCCCCGCCCACGCGCCACCATCGGCGGAATGAAGTAGTGGCAGCCGTGCACGACGCCCATCAGGTTGATGGAGACGATCCAGTTCCAGTCCTGCAGCGACATGTAGAGCGATCCGCCGCCGAGCGCGACGCCGGCGTTGTTGATCAGCAGATCGACCGCCTCGACCTCGGCGTGGACCGCAGCGGCGAAGTCGCGCATCGCGTCGGGATCGGCGACGTCGACTCGGCGCGTCGTGACCGTACACCCGAGCGCGCGAATGTCCTCCGCCGTCGCCGCCAAGCCGGTTTCATCGAGGTCGCAGATCATCAGCCGCGCCCCGCGTCGCGCACACGCCAGCGCCGTCGCCTTGCCGATGCCGCTCGCCGCGCCGGTGACCAGTGCCGTCTTGCCCTCGAGCGTGCTCACGTCCATCGGCTGCGGATAGCCTATGCGGTCCGCAACCGCCAAGTGGCTGCAAGACGTTCAGCGTTTGGCGTTCAGCGTTCAGCGACTGACGCTTGTCGGGCGCGGCGACAAAACGCTGAACGCTGAACGGCGCGCCGGCACGGCGCGCCTCCGATTGCACAGTCCTGCGCGCGCGTACTAGACGAGAGGACCGTGCGGGCGTCCGCCCGGCATCATCCACAAGGGAGGCTGTTCATGCAGGAGATTCGCTTCGATGACATCGAAGGGCTGCGGACGAAGGTGAGCGAGGAGTTCGGACCGTGGGGTCCAGAGGTCGTCGTGTCGCAAGACATGATCAACAAGTTCGCCGAGCTGACCGGCGACCATCAGTGGATTCACGTCGACGTCGAGCGCGCCAAGCGCGAAAGCCCGTTCAAGACCACCATCGCCCACGGCTTTCTGACCCTCAGCCTGCTGCCCGTCATGCGGGCAGGCTCCGACTACAAGGTCGTCGGCTACGGCAATGCCACCAACTACGGATCCGACAAGCTCCGGTTCGTCAGCCCGGTGCCGGCGGGCTCCAAGGTGCACGCCCGCGCGCGACTGGTCGGCATCGAAGCCAAAAAGGGAAACACTCAGGTGACGCAGGAGATCGCCGTGCACGTCGTCGGCAGCGACCGCCCTGCGCTGACCTATACGATGCTGGTGCTGTATCACCCGCCGATGGGCCGGTGATTTCCCTCGTTGTCCGTTGTCCGTTATCCGTTGTCCGTGCCCACCACCCTTCCCCAAACGGAAAACGGACAACGGATAACGGACAACGATCCCTTCATGCGCGTCCCCTTCGTCGACCTCACGGCCGAGTACCGCAGCGTGAGAGCGGAGCTCGACGCGGCGGTGGCGCGCGTGATTGATCAGGCGGCGTTCATCGGCGGTGAGGAGGTCGCCGCGTTCGAACGCGAGTTCGCGGCGTTCCTCGGCGCCCGGCACGCCGTCGGTGTAGCCAACGGGACCGACGCGCTCGAGCTGGCGCTGCAGGCGCTCGGGATCGGCGCCGGCGATGCGGTGCTGACGGTGCCGTTCACGTTCGCGGCCCCCCTGGAAGCGATCGTGCGCCGCGGAGCCACCCCGCTCCTCGCCGACATCGGCGACGACTTTACGCTCGATCCCGACGCGGCCGCCGCTGCACTGGCCGGCCGTCGGGTGAAGGCGATCATCGCCGTGCATCTGTACGGCCAACCAGCCGATCTCGACCGCCTGCTACCCCTGACGCGTGCGCATGGCGCCGCGCTCATCGAGGACGCCGCGCAGGCACACGGCGCATGGTGCGAGGTCGGCGGCGAGCGGCGGCGCGCCGGCAGCATCGGCGACGTAGCGTGCTTCAGCTTCTATCCGACCAAGAACCTGGGAGCGCCGGGTGATGGCGGCGCCGTCGTCACCAACGACGACGCCCTGGCGGCGCGCGTCCGCCTGCTGGCCAATCACGGCGAACGCGTCAAGTACGAGCACGTCATCGCCGACGGCCGCAACTCGCGTCTCGATGCGCTGCACGCGGCAGCGCTGCGCGTGAAGCTGCCTCGCCTCGACAGCTGGAATCAGGCGCGCCGGGCCGT
>Ga0066388_100000389_pt1 | contig 20259 bp, 23 predicted proteins | sample PanSoiMetaGPlot6_FD_64539 | JGI IMG/M metagenome (GOLD analysis project Ga0066388, IMG submission 64539) | Tropical forest soil microbial communities from Panama analyzed to predict greenhouse gas emissions - Panama Soil - Plot 6 (Hybrid Assembly) | ecosystem: Environmental > Terrestrial >...
CGACGTCAATGTCTAGGGAGTTCTTAATTCAATGCGGCACTGCAATTGTTCCAGCGGGGCGGACCGGCACCAGCGAGGAGATCGCTGCTGCCGTTCTCTACCTCGCTTCCGATGCCGCGAAATTTACCACCGGCACATCGCTAGCCGTCGATGGAGGTATCATAGCAAAATAGGCGCATGCTAGTCGAAGCGGGAAGGAGTTAAGTGCCGTGATCGCAATCGTAACTTTATGTGCACTGATTATCTCACTTTTCGGCGGCTATCTCGATCGGCCGAACTAGCAGCGTCTTGCTTCGATAACGAAGGCTATCTGCAAAGCGGCCAGCAACAAAGGTAGTTAAAGGAAAACTAATGAAAACAACGCGAAGACACCAAAAAAGACTTATCCGCGCTGTCTACCCGAACGGTAGGGAAAAACGCGGCTATCACATCATCTTGACAATGCAGAATGCGAAGCCGTCGGCGCTTCGGCACTGGCTAACAAAGTGGGCCGGCAATGTTACGCCTCAGGCATTCGCCTCTTATTAGAAGGATGAAAGCAATGAACGTAACAAGTAACAATGTAACCAAGCTGGGCGGCAGCTTCACGCTTCTCGGCACCTCAATGACCGTGCGCCGAATGGGGTACGGTGCAATGCAACTTGCAGGTCCCGGCGTGTTCGGACCACCGCGGGATCCGGACGCTGCAGGCGCGGTGCTGCGCGAAGCGATCGCCGCCGGTGTGAACCATATCGATACCAGCGATTTCTACGGTCCGCATGTTACCAATCAGATCATCCGCCGCGCGTTGCAGCCGTATCCGAAGGAATTGGTGATTGTGACTAAGGTAGGAGCTCGTCGCGGCGCAGATAAGTCCTGGATTCCAGCTCTTTCTCGGCAGGAGTTAATCGACGGCGTTCATGACAACCTGCGAAACCTTGGTCTTGAGAGCCTAGATGTAGTAAACCTTCGGGTTGGAGGAATCGAAGCGCCGTCGGAGGGATCGATACAAGAACCGCTGATCGTTCTCTCCGAACTCAAACAGCAAGGACTAATCCGTCACCTGGGTTTGAGCAACGTTACGCCGCAGCAATTGCAGGAAGCGCAAACCATCACCGATATCGTTTGCATCCAAAACTTGTACAACATCGCGCACCGAAACGATGACGCATTCATCGACGATCTCGCGCGGCAAGGTATTGCTTACGTGCCTTTCTTTCCGTTGGGCGGTTTCAACCCGTTGCAATCTGATGCCCTCGATGCAGTCGCGTTATCATTGAAAGCAACACCGATGCAGGTGGCGCTGGCCTGGTTACTCCAACGCTCGCCTAATGTGTTGCTAATTCCCGGAACATCATCGGTGCAGCACCTGCGCGAGAATCTTCAGGCTGCCAGCTTAACACTGCCAGCGCACGCGCTAGCCGAGCTAAACGCCATCGCTGCAGAATCGGAAACAGAAAACAGATCCGAGCAGAGACTTTAATTGCGTGGTTTTCGCCACTAGCCAACCCAGCGGATTACGGTGGTGCTGTTGGCGCTTGAGGCGTAGTGTGGTCTAAAAGTAACTGAAATGTCTCTTTTGTCGGCTTTTAAAGCCGCGGAAGATACCGGCTATGGGATTCAAAGGTACCGAAAAGAAGAGGTAAGGGATGGCCGAAATCCAACCAGACAAGCTAAAAAATGGCGGGATGACTGATCGCCTCGCCGAGGACGTTTACGAGATTCGTCCCCGCAAGGACGGTGACGGTTTTGATCTAATCAGCGATCGGCTTCGACGCGGCCCAATCTGGTACGCAGGACCCGACGCGGTCCGCAACGCGGTTGCGTACGCGAAGTTCCGGTCCCACCCGCGCTCGCGCCAAGCAATTATCCGCCTATTGGACCAATCCGGCGCGGTGATCGAGACGTACTTTAAAGGGGCGACTTCAAAGCACTGGCAGACGCACACCGAATCTTGGTGGTATTGATCATCAGTAGAACGTTGATTATTGGGGCGATCAAGCTTCTGCAGATTCTTCAGAACGAGATCGCGTTTGTGCGAGGTCTAACTTAAGCCTCGTTTCAGCCTTCGAAAAATTGCTCTGGTGCCGAACGCACCATCGAGAATTGCGGCAGTCCAACCCTGAGATTCGGCGAAGGCCTGGATTTCACTCTCGCGTTCCGACCGCGTCATCTCTTTGTGTGGCCAGCAACGTTCCAAATCGTTCTCAAAAACGACGCAAAATGGTCGTTCTCCAAGGCGCGCTGCTACATGTTTAGCTAGTATTTTCATAACTTCATAAATCAGACCTACTGGGCTTCGTTACCATGGCGCATCAGCAAGATCTTGTGATATGACCGAAGACGTATGAACCGCTCCCTCTTCCCAGGAGGTCATCTCGCAACTTTGCCTTCTGATTGCGCCAAACCTACTTTGGCGAGCAGCGTATTGTAGCGCAAGTCTCCTCTCAAGGTATGCATTAGCGGGTCGATCAAAAGGCTCAACAGCCCAGTGTCGTGATTATCTACGGAGATTTGTAACCACCTGAATGCATTGTCCGTTTCGCCTCGCCAGGCGTAAACCTCAGCGACCTGGTACGCCATAACGTCTCTGTCCTTGGCGATCAGCTCAGCCAGAGCTGCGTCGGCCGCGGGACGGTCGCCGCGCGCATAGTGTGCCAGCGCGAGTTCGAAGTGTCGGTAGCGTTCGTTCGGCTCAAGCTCAGCTTCGCGCAGGGCCCCTTCACCATCGCCACGCTGGATCGCCACAAATACCTGCCATCGGCGGCCTCCGGCGGCCGTTGCCTGCAATTCCACCGCCTTCTCCGCTGCAGCTTCGGCCTCATCGAGTTTCCCCTGGACAAAAAAGAGGCGCGCCAGGCTTTGCCTTGCTTGAAAAGCCAAAGGGTCGCGTTCAATCGCCTGTCGTGCCAGCTTCTCTGCTTCTTCGAATTGACCAAGATAAACAACCACTGGCGCCAACAGATCGTTCGCGGTGGGGTTCCACGGTGCGAGTTGCTGCGCACGACGGAGTTCAGCCAATCCCTCGTCAAACCTCCATTCGGCGAAGAAACGAGCCCAGCCGAGTGCGGCATGCGCCTCGGCAAGATTTGGCTGGATAGCGACAGCCCTCTCCGCATCGCTGGCCGCCTTTGACCATGCGTCCTTTTGCTTCTCGCCGCTTAGATCCCCGATCCACGTCCACGTTTCCGAGCGCTCGGCGTAAGCCAGCGCATAGCCAGGATCGAGCCGAATTGCTTGATCGAAGAAACTGACCGCCTCGAGATAGCCTTCAAGGTTTCGACGCTGGAAGTAAAAGTGACCTTGGAGATATGCATTGTGTGCTTCTACGCTTTTGGTCGCTACGTTTTTCGCTGGATCGATCTCTGTGCCGAGCAATCTCAGCTCCAATGATGTCGCAACAGCCTTCGCAATTTCGGCTTGAACAGCAAAGATGTCCTTAAGTTGACGATCGAACGTTCCCGACCAAAGCTCGCTTCCATCTGCGGCGTTAACAAGCTCGGCAACGATTCGCACACGGCCACCATTTTTTCGCACCGTGCCTTCCAGCAGCGTGGTGACGCCTAGCTTCTCGCCAATGCTCTTGCTATCCTCTTTCTGGCCCTTAAAACGGAAAGAAGAGCTCCGGCCGATTACCTTGAGCCCTTTGACCTGTGCCAGGGCGGCAATCAATTCTTCTGACAACCCATCAGAAAAATACTCGTCGTCACGGCTACCGCTTTCGTTAAGCAGCGGCAGTACCGCGATCGACTTTTGAACGAGCGCTGAACCGATGTCGAGGCGCGACAAAAAAGCTGGTTTGTTGCGGAGAAGGTGAACCAATGGCACACTCACTGCGAGGATCGCTACAGTTATAATCAACGCCGCGAACTTCCGCGTGCTCCACCGCGGGGTATACTCGTTAGGCCCGATCTCAGTGGCGCGCTTAAGGCCTTGCGGCGTCATTTCAAAGGCCCAAGCTACGATCACGGCAATGGGGAAACCCAGCACCGTAACAAGCACGACCAATCTGACGAAAAAATTTGGAATCTCGAAGAACGGAAAGACTTGCGTGGCGACCTGAATCAAAAGCCACGCCACAACGCCGTAAGCAATTGCGACCCTATAGACATGGCGCCGCTTTAGCTCGGCGAAAAAGTTGCTCGGGTTCATCCTTTCCCACCACGACTGACGGTCGTCCCCCGGCAGAGTGTTGACAAGGTCAGCCACATATTTCTCGTCAGTTGTCACGAACTAGATTTCCCTCGGCTGGTCACGGTGTCTCCAGTTAACCGAACTGGATCCCGTAGTCGGAGGCTAGTTCGAAGACGTTTTGTACGGCAATGGCAGGTGGCTTCGTCGGAGCAACCGCGTCGTCCGGCGCAGAAACCGATGTCGCTCTGAGAAACCCTTCGAATCCTGAAGGCGAAAACATGATGAGGTAATGATTAGCAACCTTGCCGGAATTACGTAGCTGGTGTGGGATATTGCGAGGGGCTATGAGAGTTTCGCCAGCCCTCAGTGTGAAAACCTCGTCTCCGATGGTAACTTCCAGCTCGCCGGAGAGCACAAACAGTGCTTCATCCTCGCGCGTGTGTATATGGCGAGGCACGCCTTTCCCAGGCGCGACTCTCATATCGAGAAGGCAATATGCTCCTCCCGTATCTTCGCCTGAGAGAAGGATAGATCCAAGCGCGACGTCGAAGTAATAACGCCTGGGTTTGTGTTGATACTTAATGGCGGGTGCTGTCTCTACGATAGTCTCAATGTTAGGCATGATTAGTTCCTTTCTTGTGTTGTTAAGAATTTTGCTTCAATCAAGGCGTTCGCTCAGAGACCACAACTATTTCGCTCACGCAAAGGCCATAACACTGGGATTTGCGATTGACTCGCCCAGGTTCGGTGGCAGCGACTTAGGATATAAAGGCAATTGGTCAGTAACCTCATCCGGAGTTAGGAAGCGCGCACCGTACTCACTGAGTCGTTGCGCCACTTCCTTCAGATCGCCCGTCGAATAGGTGGCTGCCGCAGTGGGAAGATTCAGACTTTGAGCAGGCGAACTCATACCGCGAAAGGCATCTTCCAATCCTGCTGGCGTAAACAAAGCGAGCACACGAAGCCGAGGCGAGCGGATAACAAACGCGTGCGGCTTGAACCTGGGCATAAACACGCATTCCCCGGCTTTCACCTTGAAAGCGTCCTTTCCAACATAAACGTCGAACTCTCCTTCCAGGACGTAGAAAAGTTCGTCCTCGCGCATGTGCACATGCGGGGGCGGTTCAGTTCCGGGCGCCAGCATTGCCTCCACCAGCAAAAAAGCTCCGTTGGTATCCTTTGTTTCCGCGAGATTGGTCGTTAGATTCCCGTGTTGCCATTGCGATACACCCAGGGACGCAGCTCGCTTGAATGCTTTTAATCTAGGCGAGCTATTATTCATATTGTCTTTCATGGTGGCGGTCTCTTGTAGGCTCTCACTGTGACGGAGTTCTTCTAGTTGGATCTGGTTTACCTCGCACTGCCGCTGCGCATTCGCCAGAAACCAAGCGGAAGGTTTATTCCTCCCTCTTTTGGCTGATCGTCATTTGGCAGGCGCATTCAAATGTGATCAACTCCCACTCCCTCGCTTTTCTTGACGGCGGCGTCGCGCCGCTGTTCTCACGGCCTAACGAAGACCTCCCGCAATGAGCAGCGTTTCACCGGTGATCCATTTCGAATCATCGGAAGCGAAAAAGACTGTGGTGGGTGCGATGTCGTCTGTCTGACCGATTCGACCCAGAGGCGTCAGGGATTCAAATGTCTTCCGCATATCGCCTTCGGTATAACCGCCGGCTACAGCTCCTTCGGTTACTACCATTCCGGGATTAACCGAGTTGACGCGAATTTTGCGAGGCCCGAGTTCCTTCGCCAGAGTTCGCGTGATCGCGTCAACCGCGCCCTTGGTCGCGTTGTAAACTACCGCGGTGGGTGGAGTCAGGGAGCTGGCGAGCGAGCCGATGTTGATAATGCTACCACCATCGGCATTGAAATGCTTGAGTCCTTCCTGAGTGGCGAGGAGCATTCCGAGGACATTTGTATCAAACATTCTGTGGAACTGCTGCTCGGTGACCTCTTCCAGGGGCGTGAATTCGTAAACGCCCGCGTTATTGACCAGGATGTCGATCTTCCCGAAAGCCTTCTCCGCTTCGGCGAAAAGCCGGTCGACTTCTGTTTTCTTCGAGACATTGCCTTGAATGGCGACTGCTTTTCCGCCACGCTTACTAATTTCGTCCACTACGCGATCTGCGTCTTGCTTTGCAGAAGAGTAGTTAACAACCACCGACGCCCCCTCAAACGCGAGCTCTTTCGCGATACCCGCGCCGATTCCTTTCGACGCTCCTGTTACTACCGCAACTTTTCCGTTTAGCTTTCTATTTTTCATTTGCGTTCCTTTCATTTTTCTAGAGGGAATCGGAAGTGTTCATCAGCAGACCGATGTGGGTGAAGTAGTTCATTGCGCTAAAGAATACGAGCAGGCCGCCAGCGACGGTCCAGCAAAGGCGCACGATGTTCATACCTTTAGAGTTCCATTTCGCCACAGCGGTAGGTGCCAACAACGCACCGATCGAAATCAAACTCCACAACAATGCCAAAAAGCCTGGCTCCACCCAAGTATCGCCGAAGTAGCCGCTGATGGGTTCCTCTCGCGGCGCGTGTCCGAGTTGGTAACAGATGATGGCAACAACCAGCGAGGCCATCATCAGACCAGTCGCAAAAACCCAAACAGAAACGGGACGCAGCACGGCCAGGAGATAGGCTGCCGCCTGAACGGACCTCTCGTTTCCTTCGCCAAGATCGACAACTGCATCGCGCTTGCGCCACAGGAAAAATGCAGCCGCGATTAGCAACACTCCAAAAGCCAACGCCGGCTCGCCAAGCATGATGTTGGCGTGAAGCACCTTCGTGTAGGGCCACATTACGGAAATCGTTAGGCCGAGTACCGTTTGGATGAAGCCGGTGATACCGAAGGCGAGCGCGAAGCCTTCCGGCTGCACTTTCTCGCCTTTGGCGAATTGTTTCAGCAGCTGCGCAACCAGGAGCAACCCAACTCCAGCCGCTAAACCGACGATCGTATTATATAAGATCACGATGTTATCTTAGAGTTTAGGACTCCGAATTGGCGCATCAGCGAGAAAAGATTGCCGACTCCCCAATGGTCGGTGATCTGACCGCGTTGTATCCGCATGACGTCGACAGTTTCAAAATGAATCCTGCGGTGAGTCGGATCGACTCCTAGGAACTGCCCTTCGTGCGTTCCGGAGTAGGTTTTGTATGTTACGACGCGGTCCCCATCGCATAGTTGCCAGTGGATCTTTGCGTGAAAATCGGGGAATGCCTCCCGAAGAACACGGTACAGCTTACGCACGCCGGCCTTGTCGGGAGTCATGTCTGGCTGGGGCGTGTGGTCCACGAAGTCGTCCGCGAAAAGCTCTTCAAAAACGTCGAATCTTCCTTTTCCTTGGGCCTCTTCGGTATTGCGGCGAACAACAGCTTTTGCCGCGTCGGATGCTTCGATAGTGTTCATGCGATAGGAATCGCTATTCCATTCAGCCGTGAGTTTGGCTCAGCTAGGAAGCCCCAATCGAATTCGCTGCCAAGTCTCATAGGCCAGCGGTTCGGGTTTGTGATCAAGTCGATCTTATCGGTGCCGCTGGCTTCACGCAGCAACACGCTGTCATCTGGACTCTCGGCGAGTCGGCGCACCGCCACTGAACCTGAGAAGCCCGACCCGCAAACGATGGAATCGCGGTGAGATTTCAAGTCGGCAATAAGTTTGTCCCGATTGCTACGTACGCATTCTGCAAACTCTACCGCTATCACAAAGCTCCTTTCTTCCTCCGCGTTGCCGTAGTCGTTCGCCCGTTCGAGTTATTGGATCAATTAAGCAGCGGAGCGATATTCGCTCGAGGAAGCAAGGCCAAGCAATTCTGCGAGGCGCGACTCGTAAATTTCGCACATAGGGCATTCGCCATTGGGCTCAACCCATTCGGGATGTTCCTTACGCAATGGTTCGTGGATCTCGCTTTGGAGAGGAACGAATCCCTGGACTTCGCCAGGAAAGGCTGGAGAAGTGTTCGTTTTCATTCCAAAAACGATCGGGAATAATCAGTGGGTAGCAACGACGCGTGGGTGGGATTTTGAAATGCTACTCCCGAGGTGACCCGACCTACCTCTTTCGGGATAGGGTGCTGACCGGCTAGCCAGCGCAGTTGGTTGCACCACCGACAATCCCAATCGCTGAACTCGGACTTGCCTCCAGTAAACCGAGCAACCTCGATAGCAGCCGAAGCCGACATTCGATACGGCTCGCACGGATCGAAGATTGGGCTGCCGATGCGCTGACCGATCGCCAGCTCTGGCGCTGTGCCGACAAACGCCGTTCCAGCCGCGACAATAGGATAAGGCACGCCGCATTGGCGCCTAATGCGGGTGGATAACTGTGTCAATTGTTTCACTTCGATTGTTGGCGGACGCTTCGCCTTCGCGAAACTAGCCCCTGCTGCGCTCCGTTCGCCAGTCCGAATACCTGTTCGATTATGTCAGCTGCCGCATCCAGTCCGCGTTTTTCTCGAAGAACGTTTTGGAACCAACGTGCTTTATCGCGATAGCTTGGATTTGATGTTACTGTTGCAATCAACTTCAATAGCCGCTGTTTGCTTAAGTCACCTAGTTCGACAAACTCACCAACTCCATGGTAGGCAATCCTGCTGGCAACACCTGGTTGATCATAGCCTATCGGGATTGCCACCAACGGAACCCCCTGTGCCAACGCCTCCAGCGTGGTGTTTAGGCCTGCGTGGGTTATGCAGAGCGTTGCGCGCTTCAGCAGTTCGATCTGCGGAGCGATCGGAACAACGATTGTGTTGGCAGGGATTAGCCCCAAGTCATTCGGATCAACGTTGCGGCCCACCGAAAGCACCACCTGCATGTCCGGAAATTCGCTGACCGCTTCTAAAATAGTGCGGTACACGTTTTTCAGGCCGTTTACGAGTGTTCCCATCGAGGCATAGATTAACGGTTTACCGTTTAACTTCTCCCAGCTAAATGGAATAGGTTCACGTCCCTCGTTGTCGTGCAATGGACCTGCGTAGTGAAATCCCGGAGGCAACTCAGGAATGGGAAAGTCAAACTCTTTTGGTGTTTGTGTGATCGTAGCCAGCTCGCAACTCCTAGCGAGGGGATTGCTCAAATCAATCTCGAGTTCGTTCCGATCGGCATACGCCTGAGCGATCGCCAGCACCGGCCCGCGAAGTTCTCCGAAGGTCTGGAGTCCCGCGACGTTCCTGGCCAGAGCTTCAGGAGTCGTTTCGTGCGGCCAACCGTATAGACTCAGTGGTGTCGCTCCGGAGAAGTCGAGGTGGAGCACACTCCAAATCAGCACATACGGCATCCGCAGATGTATCGGTACAATCTCAGCAAAATAAAGCGAATCCAACACCAGTGCTTTCACACCAGTTTCTGCTATCTTGTCCGGCAAATGTTTCACTGCCGCCCTCAGTAGTTCGGGTACCAATATTCGGGCCGAATATCGGATAACATCTAGTCCGTGTAGATTCGCGACCGCGCCCCAGCTTTTATCTATCGAACCCAGCGGATATTCATTTTCGCAAAACGGGACGAAGTGTAGGTCCGCTGCCCGAATTACACGTTCAGTATCCGGAACCCCGATGAAGACGACTTCGTGTCCTCGCGACTGTAGTTTGCGCGCAAGTCCCGTCATTGAATTCAGGTGCCCCGTCACCGGAAGACTCAGGAAACCAATTTTCATACTTGCTTCACCTTTCTTCGCGCGGTGGCCTGGCAATTTCGAGACCCAACCGTAAACCAATTTGATGCAGGGATGTTCTCAAACACGCCTCGTACTACGCTGAGGTTGTCCTGTCAGATGCACAGCAATCTGTTTTTGGAAGCGCATAAAATTGCTGGAGTCTTTGCGTTCGGGGACCTAGCCCGCTTGTACCCCGACCTTTTCCCTCGCCCCGAGGGATTGCTCTACCAGGTCAGCAGCGACTGAAAGTCCGTTAGCCTGTTTGATCGCTTTCTCCAACTCGCGTGCATTCTGTCGATAGGTTGGGTCGGTCAGCACGTCCTCCAAAAGAAGTGCGAGGTGGTCAGCGGTTAATTTATCCAATGAGGTAACTACGCCCGTTTTATGATGTGCGATCCTCGCTGCGACGCCTGGTTGATCATATGTTACAGGGATGGCTAACTGTGGAACGCCTTTAGCCAAAGATTCGAGCACAGTGTTCAACCCGGCATGGGTAATGCAAACTGTGGTTTGTTTCAGCAACTCCAATTGTGGCACTCGCTTTGCAATGATGGCATTGTTTGGAACGCGTCCGATCTGTTTCGGATCGACTTGATCGCCAATAGAAAGCACGAGTTGTAAGTTTTTATTTTTCGCCACCGCAGCTACGATGGTGCGGAAAACATCCACCTGGCCGTTCAAAATCGTCCCCATTGACGCATAGATAAGTGGTTCCCCCGTTAATCGCTCCCAGGGGAAATCCACGTTCTCCCGGCCTTTGCCGTCGTGGAACGGACCGGTGTGGTGAAACTGCGAAGGCCAATGAGAACTCTCAAAGTCAAAGGCTCGGGGCACGTGCGTAATGAAAGCAAACGGGGAAACGGTGGAGTCGAGATCGTTCCAGTCGATTTTTAGTCCGATGCTCTCCGCATGTGCCTTGACGCCCCCGTTGACGCTTTTCAGCAAGTTAGTCCACTTTGCGACACCTTCCCGATTTCTGGCCAGACCAGCAGGAGTTGTCTCGTGGGGCCAGCCATAAAGGCAAAGTGGAGTGTGACCAGAGTAGTCATGGTGCACTCCGGTTGATACATGTACATACGGCATGCTCAACTGCATCGCACCCAATTCTGCATAGAACTGAACTGTATCGATTATGAGCGCGTCGATGCCGTTTGCCTCTACAATTGCCGGCAATGATTTCAATATCGCCTCTGTTTGAGTCAGCACCGCGCGAACAGAAAATTCTAACGCATCCTCTCCCTGCTTTTTGCTCGCTTCTGGTCGGGCTTTGTTGATGTGATCCTTTTCCGGGCTAGGAACAAACGGTAGCCCGGCAGCACCCGACGAATACAGGAAGGCAACCTCATGGTTGCGCGCCTGAAGTTGGCGCGCCAGGGTAGTCATTGGGTTGAGATGACCTGGCAGACCAAGACAAATAAAACCCAGTTTCATAGATGTAATTTCTTTGTTGATTTCCTATTTCTGTTTTTTGATTGATACGCTACGACAACCTGACGTTGCGCTACCACGAAGCGGTGGGAGGATTTTTTGATGCTTCGCAGAGGTGAGCAGATAGTACCTCTTTCGGGGGGGAAACAACGGTGGCACGGGAATCACGACTAGGGCAACGCCCTAGTAAAAGCCTAATGGTTCGGGTTGCTGCAGCATTCGTCCCCTAAATAGCCAGGGGCAGCAATAACCATGTGTGTTGCTTGTACTGTTCCCAGTCGGGGTAGCGAGACATGCTGGCTTCCTTCAGCGTTATGTTAACTGCAAACATTCCGCCCCAGACCCAGACCAGTACCACGACCGGGAGCCAGTGCCATACCATGAGAGCGAAGCTGCCGTAGACCATCATCTCACCCAGGTAGTTCGGATGGCGGATGTAACGGAACAGCCCGTCAGTAATGAGCTCGCGCTTAAGGCGCAGGGTTACGTATTTCTGGGCGTCGGCGGCGAACATTATCACGTTTCCCAGGATGCACAGGCTGATGCAGAGGCAGAACCACGCGTAATCGGGCAGGGGGTAGCTTGGCCGCGACGCGCCGGAGATCAATAACCAGCCGAACAGCCAGTACCAGCCAAGCACAGTGAAAAACAGCGCAACGCCGCCACCAACGGTGATGCGTTTCTGAAAATTGCGATCGGGAAAAGCTAGGTCCTTGATTATCCAAACCATAGAGGAGGTCCCGTGCATCGCGAGGTAGACCCATGCACCCGCGGTCGTATTGTGATACCAGGCGATTGAACCAGCCAAAACCGGGAGTGTCCCGAGCTTCTGGAAATTAATTATCCAGGATAGCTTCCATGGCCGCGGGCCTCCGCCGAGGTCGCTCGTTACATAATTCGTCCAGCGGCGCATCGTTTGGGCCCAGGCGGTCGCCTTTGCAGGGAATGGTGTTGAAATAACAGTTGTAGACATATTTGCCTCGTCCTTGAATTCACATTTTTATGCGCGGTGCGCGCTCATTTTCGCGAGCTGGCGCTGGACATAATCGCGGACAGACATGAGCGTCACCGGAAACGCCCGCAGCGTCTCGCGCATGTCGATGGGATCGCCGTCTATGCAGCCGAGCTTCAAGGCGGCGAAGGACTGCTGCAGCGGATCCGTCTCCGTCGCGAGCTGCGCTCGGAGCGTCGCCTCGGGGACATGCTCGATCTCGAAACGACGCCGCCCGAGCTCTTCGCATAGACGAATCGCCTCTAGCTGGCTGAGCGCGTCTGGGCCGCCTAGCTCAAGGATGGCGTTGTGCGCCGCTGGGTTTTCGAGGGAGGCGACAGCAAACTCAGCGACGTCACCGATGGCGATCCAGCTGACTTTGCTGTGCCCCGAGCCATAGACGCGCGCCTTCGCGTTGGCCAGATCGAAGTCCAGCGCAAGGCCGAGCCAGATCTCGGTAAAGTAGCTGGGCCGCAGCACCGTATACGCCCACCCGACCTCAGACACCAGCGCTTCGATCGTCCGCTTGGCCGACGTGAGCGGACAAGGAACGTTGCAGTTACCTGAGTACGACGTATAGATAAACTGTTCGACGCCGACCTGCTTGGCTGCGTCGATCAAGTTACGATAGCCGTTGAGGTCGACTGACTCGATGGTATCGCCTGGCTGCCGCGACAGCGTCATGGTCGCCGACGTAAGCACCGTCGTCACTCCCTCGCAGACCACGTCGAGCGACGCGCGATCCTTGAGATCACCATGCACCAGTTCCACGCCGAGGTGCTCGAGCTCCTTTACTCTCTCTGGGTTCGCCGTGGGACGCACGAGCGCGCGAACAGCGGCACCTCTCTTGACAAGTCGGCGGCAGATCTCTCTGCCGAGCCCCACAGGACCGGTTGCTCCAACGACGAGGTTCAGCATGTTATCTCCTCTGTTTTGACAGTTCTCGCGGTCTTGAGTGGTGCTGGTAGTCATTGTGATTTACTCCTCTGCTGATTTGACAGCTAGTTTCGATCAATTCTGCCGTTCAGCCATCTATGTGGGATCGTTGGAGGAAACAGTCTTGCCGAGCCACCACGGCTAATACTCAATCAACTCTTCAAAAAATGCCTTCAAAGGACCACGCCGTGACGTCAATTGATCGTAGTAGTCGGCCCAATGAGTGACTCTTCCTTTCTCAATCTGGACGATTGTGGAACCGCGGAGGGCAATTGGAAATCGATAGCTCCTGGATCCAAACTGTTCGATCTGGGTTCCTGTAAGCTTCCATTCACCAATGGCGTAATCTCCGCATTCAAAGGTAGAAACTAGTTCCACCACGGTGTCAGGGAACAGCTCTTGCGATTTTTGAAGGAACTCTATTAAGCGTTCTTTCTCTGTAAACTCGAGATCGAGCGCATTATCGTTGAACGTGAAGTCGTCGGCGAATTGATCTACGACTCTGGAAATGTTTCGTCGATTTAGCGCGGCCAGCACTGATTTCAGAACGTCAACAGGTACTATCTCGGCGACCAACACGCGGTCCTTATTAATGTAACCTGTACTCATATTGTTTACTCTCTTTCTTGATTCGTGGTCTTTGAAAGATATCCATCGCGTTTCTGTGTTAGGTTAATGTCAGGTCGAAACGCGCCTTTGGGGCCTAACAAATCGTGTGCTGCGTCTAATATCTGTGCCGCACGCTCGCCAATGATCACGCAGGGAGCCATGGTGTTGCCGGTTGTTACACGTGGCATAATCGATGCATCAGCGATCCGAAGGTTGTCGACGCCGTACACCTTGAGATTGCCATCAACTACGGACATTGCGTCCCGTCCCATCTTGGCGCTAGACGTTTGATGCCAAAAGCTAAGCGCTCCATTGCTGATGTACTCTTCCAACCTTGTCTGTTTCAATTTACCCGGCAGGATTTCCTGCTTAAGAAATGGACGCAGCACGTCGAGATTCCCTATTTCCCGACAAAGGTTTACGCATTCCACCAGGGCCTTCCGATCGTCTGGGTCAGAGAGAAGATTGGCTTCAATCCGAATAGGGTCGTCAGGATCGGAGCCAGTGAGACGGATATGGCCGCGACTCTTTGGCTGAACGACGTTACCGAGCAGGGTCCAGCCACTCACAGGCAGGCCGAGCTTTGCGGCATCCGCTGCATCTAATACTGCCTGCAAAATTTGGAAATCAGGGCTAGCTAAGCGGCTGTCACTTTTCCAAAATAGGACAGCGTCCGGCGCGACATCAGGCGGTAGCGGCTCCGAACACTCCCAGACACAGGCAACGACAGGGTGGTCTTGAAATCCGCGCCCGACTCCCGGTAGATGCTGGACTACGGGAATTCCGAAGCGCCGCAGTTCAGTTTCATCGCCGATGCCAGACTGCATTAGAACCTTGGGTGTAATCATCCCAAGCGACACGATCACCTCAAGCCCTGCACGAATACGATAGGTCCGCCCACCCCAGAAAATCTCAACGCCTGTAGCCCGTTTCCCCTCGAATGTTAGCCGTGTAACCAAGGCGCGAGAGAGGACCGTGAGATTCGGTCGATCCATGTACGGGAATACATACGAACGGAAAACGGATTGACGTTTTCCATCGCGGATTCGCACATCGGGAATGGATGCGCCACCCTCGGCCTCCATCATGCGGCCGTTTTGATTCTCAAATATCGGAATCCCAACCGAGCCTATTCCCTCAAACAAGGCGGGGGCGACCGGGCTTGAGTCAGGTTTCGGCTGGACGAACACCGGTCCACCGATTCCGCGATATTTCGGATCGGGAGCCCCATGCCAGTCCTCGATGCGGCGATAAATGTTTAGCACCGATTCGTAATTCCACGCCCTATCTCCAACTTCCGATGCAAAGAAATCCCAATCGCTCTTGTGACCGCGCGCCCAGATCATCGCGTTGATGCTGGATCCGCCGCCCAGGCCCCTTCCCATCCCTAAGGAAATGGCCCGGCCATTAAGCCAGCGGTTCGGCTCAGCTTTGAACTGCCAATACCTTTCGCTCCCAATGTTCTTAATCCATTGGCGCGCCTCTATGACGCTCGGTGCCTCATCGTCGCCACCGGCCTCCAGCAGTAACACATGGAGATCCGGATTTTGAGCTAGTCTGCCTGCCACGACTGAACCGGAGGAACCCGAGCCGCAGACAATGAAGTCATAATGCGCCTTTAACTCAGATCTCAGTTTGTTTTGATTCGCTAGTACTCGTTGGGCGAATTTTTCTCCCAGAATGTTTAGGTCTGCGATCTCTGTACTCATGTCGGTCCTTTCATCTGTTTAATTGTTCCGTACGGTCGGTCTTGTTATCCGGCCAATACTATGTTCCTCGCGCTGCGATGCTTTTTCGGCATAGTGGATTTAAGCGATGGAACTGCGGCACCTGCGTTACTTTCTGGTGGTGGGTGAAGTCTTGAACTTCACCAAGGCCGCTGCGCGTCTTCGAGTCGCGCAACCGGCATTGAGTCGACAGATCCAAGACTTGGAGGATGAAATCGGCGTCGATCTTTTACGCCGCAGCCCTCGCGGTGTAACGCTCACAGCAGAAGGAAAGCTTTTTCTGCAGGAAGTCTGCGAGCTGCTGAAGCGTGTCGACGAATCGGTGGAAAAGACGCGCGCGCTCGCGCGCGGTGAATACGGTGAGTTGCACATCGGATACATTCCGATTCCGACCGCAGAGATATTGCCGCCAGCGCTCGAGGCATTTCGAAAAGCCGTGCCACGCGTGAGACTGATGCTACACGATCTCTCAACCGACGAGCTGATTGCCGGACTGCGTAATGGCACTCTCGAACTCGCGATTATGGTGCAGCCGATCGGCGAGCAGAGGGCGGGAATCGAATTTGAAACGCTACGCAGCTACGCGTGGGGCGTGGCACTGAGCCGGGCGCATCCGTTAGCCCGATTGAAATCCATCCCGCTGGAAAAACTAGCTGGCGAAAGGTTGGTGATTCTTAGCCGTAAGAGCTACTCAGAGTATCACCGAATCTTAGAGCACATCTTCGCCCTGGTCTCCGCCAAGCCACGCATTGCAATGGAATGCGATAGCGAGAGCTCGCTATTTATGGAAGTCGAGGCAGGACGCGCCGTCACTGTGGTGACAACGATCGCCAAACTCGCGGCCGGCAAGCGTCTAGTCTACCGGCCACTGACAGGTACGACGGAGATACAGTTTGTGGGCATCGCTCACGCCACAAAAGGTGACGTGACACCTGCCGGAGAAAAATTTTGCGAAATCTTACGAAGACTTTCAAGTGGGGCCACTAAGCCGATCGATCGATGGTAGAACAGCTGGTTCGCCGTGTGATCCAACAGGCGGTGGCATCGCGAACGCGCTGCTGCAAACGCGAGCAACCCTGGAACGACGAAATGCTTGATAGACCTAACGAGATAGAGATAAGCGACGGCAGGAAATTGCTGCAAGCCGAGTTACTGCAAGCCTTCGTGCTTTACTGACAGCACCGCTTACTGCAAACCGCAGTTCGTTTGCAGCGCTTGCAGTAAGCGCGCACCGCTCTGCTGGCGACGTAATGTGGCCTATGGCAAGAACACCAACTGGCTCTTGTTCAATCCAAACCAGCTTCAGAAATTTGCTCAATAAAACATTGGAGGCATTTATGATGAAGAAAATAATTGTTGGTTTGATTGGGTTGATTCTTTTTGTCGCAAGCGCACGGGCTGCGAGCTCGGTGCTGGAAGGGGTCGTCAAGGATTCTAAAGGACATCCGATAGACGGCGCGGATATTCGGATCGAAGCGAAAAATGGTGGGAGATTGCTCACAACCGTTAAGACGGACGTAAACGGCCGTTACATTTTAGATGGTCTCCCGGCAGGCGATTATCGAATCACGTTGCTTGTGCACGGCGCGGTCAAGACTTCCATCAATAATACAACGATCGAATCGGGCGAGCCGACACGGTTGAATTTTGATCTGAGGGCAGCGCCAGCGTCGGAGGCATCTGTAACCGCGAAGAAAGGGCGCCATTGGGTTTGGGTGCCCGCGTTTACTGGAAGTCGGCTGCCTGGCCGCTGGATTGAGCTTAATGACAGTGGAAGCTGGGCGGCGGAGGCTAGCACCTCCAACGTCGTACGGGTCAGCGGTGAAGAACTGCAACGAACAAGCCGCAACAGCTATACCCATCACTTGCCAGGTCATTAAACGGAACTTGGGATGGTACCGCGCTCCCGGAAGATCCTTAGGAACGGACTCTACGATCTGTAATTGGTTTAGTCTTCAGTCTGTTGTAATGCCTCTTTAAAGACGGAACCTTTGCCGCGATCAACTCTCGAAGCCGAGGATGTTAGAAGCCAGCTGGTCGGGGACTGCGTTTTGGGATTATGGGATCGCGCTACCATCTAACAAGACAGAGATAAGCTACGGCAGGGTGTCGTAGCAAACACTCTGAACTTGTTTCGTGATGGGGTAGTTGGCTTCATCGATGGTTAGATCCTTGTGCGTCATGTAACAGCGTGGGCGCAAATCTGCGTCTACTATTATGGATAAGAACGAAAGGCAAAGATGAGCACACAAAATCTGACACCGGACACGAAAAGATCGAAAGTGGTCTCACCAAGGCGTGGGAGGCAGCGCGACAAGAACTCCTTGTGAAGGAGATTTTAGCGGACGAATGCGCAAGCGCCTGCTCTACCGGCCACTGGCAAGGTACGACGGAGCTACAGTTTGTGGGCATCGCTCGCGCTACAAAAGGTGACGTGACGCCTGCCGGAGAAAAATTTTGCTGAAAATCTTACCAAACTTTCACGGGGAGCCAGTAAGCCAGCCGAGCAATAATTTAACGCTGCGCGCATACGGAGCGACCATCACAAGAATTGTCGTAGCGATCCAGCGTTCGATGTCGATCTTGCCGTGCATCGTGGCGTTTTCGTCGCAAACCGTCGCGCCGTCAGCAAAGCAAGCGAGGATTGCTTTGACATCATGAGCGTTGCCCGCGTCGATATATTTCTGAGTGATGGGCGGCAAATTCATCGATATCGTTTGCAGAAAAGGCTCGGCAATTTGGTAAGCGGCGCAAATACTTAGCTCCATGCGGAAGCTGTCATTTTCTTTCGACCGCTAAACAAGCTGAGGAACAGAGATCGAGGAGGCCGTGGCGAATGGAAATTAAACAAAGCGGTTTACAACCATCGACAAAAGGTCCAGCGGACTGGTTTACCGGCACAGTTCGCATTGATCCGCTGTTCGAAGCGCCGGAACCGGCGCGTGTTCGCGGCGCGAGCGTCACCTTCGAGCCGGGCGCGCGCACCGCGTGGCATACGCATCCACTCGGCCAGGTGTTGATCGTCACCGCGGGCTGCGGATGGGCACAGCGCAAGGGCGGCCCGGTTGAGGAAATTCGCCCAGGCGATGTGGTCTGGTTTGCGCCTAGCGAGAAGCATTGGCACGGTGCCACGCCGACCAGTGGGATGACACACATCGCAATTCAGGAGGCGCTCGACGGCAAAGTGGTAGAGTGGATGGAAAAGGTCACTGCGGAGCAGTATCGGAAAAGTTGATTGTTGAGTGCTGATATTGCGCGCTGAAGGAAATTGGGTGGCTATATGTTTTTTAAATGAGCAGGGCCTTTGTCAAAGAGGATGTTGACCTTCCGGAGCGCAGTGGACGGAAGCGGTCGGCGTCTGGGTTGCCCCCGGGCGCGACGAATTACATCACCGCGCGCGGCGAGAAGCGGTTGCGCGACGAACTGCAAAAACTTAGCGCAGCAAAGGCGAACAGCGAGCGCGTGGCCGAACTCGAACAGATTCTGGCATCGATCCACATCGTCGATCCCCCGGACCCCGGGTCGAACAGCGTTGCCTTCGGTGCAACGGTGACGGTAAAAGATAAACAAGGCCAGACCGCAACCTATACCGTCCCCGGTGTTGACGAACTCGATCTCGAACCAGATGCCGTCAGTTGGATTTCCCCGATCGGCAAGGCACTGCTCGCCGCGGACTTGGGCGACTGGATTACGCTCGAGCATGGAGGCAGCGCGAAAATCGTGAAGATCGAAACAAAAAGTGACGCCTAACGAGTGACGAGGTTCAAAATAGTTGATGGTTGATCGCTGGCGGTTACGAGGATTGGATCGAAGGTATGCCCGAGACTTACGAATTCGTTCAGCTCGACGTTCTTACGAAGTAAAACAGAGTCGAATCTCTCCTTGACAGCTTAGGAGGAGAGATTGAGACTCCTAAGTAATTTAGGAGTCACGATGAGCGAAGAAGCCGAACTGTTGCCGGGGACACTGGATCTGCTCATCCTCAAGGCTGTCTCTCTCGGGCCTCTCCACGGTTACGCTGTTCTTTCGAGGATCGAGCAGATTTCCGGAAAGCGATTGTTCGTCGAGCAAGGAGCATTGTATCCAGCCTTGTTCCGGCTCGTGCGCCAGGGATTGCTCAAGACGGAGTGGGGAAAATCCGAAAACAACCGGCGTGCGAAATTTTACGAGCTGACGGCCAAAGGCCGTAAACGGCTGCAGGAAGAAACCGACTGGTGGAAGCGCTCGGCTGCGGCGGTCACCGCAGCGCTGGCGGCGCGGCCAAGCGAGGCATGAATCCAGTTTCTTATCTCAATTCGTTAGGAGTGAGATTTTTTCGTCGGACCCGAACGGACAAGGAGATAGACGAGGAGGGCCAGTTACATATTGAGCTTCGTGCCAGGGATCTCGAGCGTTGCGGTATGACCCGCTCCGAAGCAGAGCGACAGGCGCGGATCGAATTTGGAAGTCGGGAGCAATTCAAAATGGAGTGCCGTGAAGCGATGGGCGGCAATTTTCTCGACACGCTAATTCAAGACGTCCGATTCAGTCTGCGGATGCTCAAGAAGTCGCCCGGGTTCACAATTGTCGCGATTGCGACTCTTGCGCTTGGGATCGGAGCTACGACTGCAATCTTTAGTATTGTGGACGGCGTTGTTTTAAAGCCGCTGCCATATCTGCATCCCGAACAACTCGTTAGTCTCGAGGTCAGCCCGCTTGCGCTCGATGCCTCGCTCCGCGGCATGGCGCCGGAAGATTATTTCATTTTCCGCGAACAGAACCGCACGTTTCAACAGATGGGGATTTACGCCGAGACCGATACAGAT
>Ga0066388_100000390_pt1 | contig 20257 bp, 19 predicted proteins | sample PanSoiMetaGPlot6_FD_64539 | JGI IMG/M metagenome (GOLD analysis project Ga0066388, IMG submission 64539) | Tropical forest soil microbial communities from Panama analyzed to predict greenhouse gas emissions - Panama Soil - Plot 6 (Hybrid Assembly) | ecosystem: Environmental > Terrestrial >...
AAATCGCTTTTCCTCAAGGTTAACGCGCTTCAAGAGCGCCGTCGAAAAAAAACGATTGAGATCGCAATCGTCGATAATTCTTCGATTGGAGCTCGCCTCTTAACAGAGCAACCAGAGCGCATACAGCTGTGCTGTTTCTTCAACGACGCAAATACTTTTGCGACCGGGGATTTCGAAAGAAACCGTGAATATCGAAATGTTCGAAATTGTTCGTTTGACTGGAAGCGATACGCGCGCAATGCCGTTGATCAGCTGGATGGCCAAGCCCGACAAGCCGCGAAAGGTCTAGGCCACACTGACGCGGCAGGTCCAGCTGCTGATGGACCTGATCAAACATTCACCTCCGATAATTTCCATTATCGGAAGCTTTTTGGCGGTCGTAGACCAAGCCACATTCCGATGCGCGTGTCGAACAGCGGCGGGAATCATGTGTCCTAGCCAGGCAGCGAACCGGCGGGTCGCGCGGATTCAACATTCGCGGGAAGTGCTGGTCCGCGCCGTCTCTCCGAGAAAGCGAGCGCAAAAGCCAGGAGCGCTGCGTCCGCGCCAAAAGCAGCAACGATTTGGACTCCGATCGGAAGCTGTCCCTTCGAGACCGCAACCGGCATACTGATTGCGGGGAGACCTGCAATATTCACCCATCCCGTGAATACGGCGTGATCCCGCGGCGCCGCCGAACGGCCTGCTATTCGATCCGGATAAGGCTTTTCAGCAGCCCATGGTAAAGCAGCGGCGGTCGGCGTCAGAACCAAATCGAACTGATCGAACATCTCGGCGCAGCGACGCCGAAGGGCAGCCACCCGCTCCAGCGCATCTATGTAGTCGGCGCCGGTAATCCGCTCGCCCTCTCCTGCCATGGCACGTACAGAAGCACCCGCCATTGTGCGGAGAGTCCCCTCTTTCCACGTCATAAGGCAGGCGACGCCGGCTCGCGAAACGACATGCCAAATGCGGCCAACCTCATCGAGATTGAAAAAAACGCGTTCCTCGCGAACCGAGTGACCTTCTCGCGTCAATTCCTCCGCCACACGTGCAGTGGCAACAGCCACTTCCTCATCAACGGGGGCGTCGCCGAATTGCGGGATATAGAGTATGCGCGCTTTGCCTTTCCAAGGCTTCGCCTCAGCGTAGAGCGATCGGCGGTCACGTGCATCGGGACCAGCCATGGCCCCTTCGAGCAGTACCGCGTCATCAACCGAGCGTGTCAACGTGCCGATCGTTTCAAAATCAGTCAGGATTGCGGGGAAGCCATCGATACGGGGAATCCGCCCAACAGAGGGCTTCCAACCGACGAGACCGGTGTGGCAGGCCGGGCGGCGGACGGAGCCGCCACCATCGGTACCGATTGCTGCGGGCACTAAACCGGCCGCGACGCTAGCCGCTGCACCGCCGGATGAGCCTCCGGGCGTAAGCCGAGTGTCCCAAGGATTCCGGGTAACGCCGAAGAGATCATTCTTTGTGTAGCCTTCGAGCGTCAGCTCCGGCACGTTGGTTTTACCAATGATTATGGCGCCCGCCGCGCGAAGACGCGCGACTGGTAATTCATCGCGGCTTGGCAGGAAATCGGCAAGCGCGCGACTTCCCCAGGTCGCCGGCATGCCCGCGACGAGAATGTTGTCCTTCACCGAAATCGGCACGCCTTCGAGTAGCGATCGGGCCGAACCGTCAGCCAAACGTGCATCACTCGCTTTGACAGCCGTGCGGGCAGCGGCCTCATCCAGCGTCACGAAGCTGTTGAGACACGGATCGATCCGCTTGATGCGCTCAAGGCAGCGGTCAAGCAGCGCTTCGGCGGTCAATTCGCCGCTGCGCAATACCTTGGCGAGTTCAGAGATGGTCTCTGCCATCCATGCACCATTATTCGGTATGGAACGGCCGCCCGATGGCAGCCGGTAGCTTGGAAGAACGGCCGAGGCCGGCAAGCACTGCGAGCGCGATCAAATAGGGCGCCATCTGCACGATGTACGAGCCGACCGGTACACCAAAACTCTGCAGCCGGAATTCGAAAGCTTCAGCAGCGCCAAAGACGAGACAAGCCGCGGCGGCGCCCCATGGATTCCAGCGACCGACGATCAATGCAGCGAGCACCAAATAGCCTCTGCCGCCCGTCATCCCATCGGTGAAAGTGCCCACCTGCTGCAACGACAGCACCGCTCCGCCGAGCCCCGCGATAGCGCCGCAGGCGACAACAGCGAGCGTTCGTACACGCAATGGCTCGGCCCCTGACGTAAAGACCGCTTCTGGATTTTCGCCGGTAGCGCGCAGCGTTAAGCCTGCCTGAGTGCGGGTGAGAAATATCGCAAGCACCACGCAGCCGAGCAGCGCGAGATAGGTTAGCGGCGGTTGCGCGAAGAGCAGCGGACCAAGCACAGGCAAATCGGCAAGGCCGGGAATGGGCCATGCTTCAAGCGGCACCAAATGAATTGCAATCGGACGCCCGCCACCGGCGACGCGCAGCAGGTAACTCGTCAAGCCGAGCGCGAGAATGTTTGCGGTCAACCCCGTCACCATGTGGTCGGCGCCGTAGCGCACCGCCACGATAGCGACAGCCAGCCCGATCGTTGCCCCACCGAGCATGGAGAGCAGAATGCCGATAAGGTCGTTGCCGCTGGCCCAGGCACCGATGATTGCGGCAAAGGCACCGGCCAACATCATGCCTTCAAGGCCAACCGCAAAGACGCCAGCACATTCCGAGAGAATGCCGCCGAGGGCGGCCAGCATGAGCGGCGTCGCAATGCGTATGGCTGCGGCGATAAAGTCGGTCATAGGCGGCGGACCGTAGCTGCAAGCACGAACAACATTGTCAATCCCTCGATGACCACCACGAGCGCCGAAGGCACGCCTATCTGCCGCTGCATCGAGAGCGAACCGGCTTCAAGCAAACCGACGAAGAGCGCCGCTGGCACGATTGCCAGTGGCTCCAGCGCGCCGAGCAATGCGACCGTCACAGCTTTGAAGCCGAAACCGAGTGAAAATCCCTCAATCAGACGGCGATGCAAGCCGAGCACTTCAATGCCCCCGGCAATGCCTGCCAGCGCGCCGGCCAGCAGCATGACGCTCCAGGTCAGAAGCGGCAGGGAGAATCCGGCATAGCTTGCCGCCCGCCGCGAGTTGCCAGCGACGCGCAACGCAAAACCGAACCGCGTACGCCACAACGTGAAGGACAGTGCTGCAGCGGCAATGATCGCAATCAGAAATCCGACATGCGCATTGAACGGCGGTATCCGCGGCAGCCAGGTCGCACGCGGCAGTAGGGGCGATTGGAGAAAACCAGCGCCAAATTGGCCAAGCGGACCGGCCAGAACCTGCTGGACAAGCAGCAAGGCAACGAAATTCAGCAGCAACGTCGCAAGCACCTCATGCACCCGCCGCCCGAGGTGGATCGCCGTGGCCACCCCTGCCCACACGGCACCCGCTGCCGCGCCACCCAGCAGCGCCGCAGCTGTTGCTAACGCCGATAAATCGTTGGACCAGACGAGAGCAATGGCCGCCGTGCCCATGCCCCCAACCGCGATCTGGCCTTCGGCGCCGATATTGATGATCCCGGCCCGGAAGCACATGGCGACGCCGCCACCCGCGAGTAGATACGGTGTTGTGCGATTGAGAGCTGCGCCGATTTGATGTGGCGAACCAACGGCACCGGTCACCAATGCGATGAATGCGGCAATTGGATCGTGGCCTGATATCGCAACCAGCGCCCCGGCGCAAAGCATGGAAAGCAAAACCGCGATCAATATTCGAACAACCAATCGGTCGCCGGGTTGCAGGCGGAAGCCCACCCGGCGAGTTTGTTCGGGCACTGCAATTCGCAACGAGGAGGTCGGCTCGCTCATGCTGCGCGCCCGGACATCCAGAGTCCGATCTGCCCTCGATCGGCTTCGGCACGAGATACTAATCCCGCAAAACAGCCGTCAGCCATCACCGCGATCCGATCGCTGATCGCGAACACCTCTTCCAGCTCCGACGAAATATAGAGCACCGCAGCGCCAGCATTTCGCAAAGCTATGACCCGGTCGAGCACAAAGCGTGTCGCACCGGGATCAAGGCCCCAGGCGGCTTGGTGAGCCACGAGAACGGCAGGAGCGCGATCCAGCTCGCGTGCAACCACAATCTTTTGCTGGTTGCCGCCGGATAATCGCGCGACGATGACCCCGGGGCCGGACGCGCGAATATCGTATTCCGTGATCAGCTCTTGCGCCTTGGCAGTAAGGGGTTGCCTCGCGAGCACCGCACCGCGAACGTAGGGCGACCGGTCGCTGTCGCGCAGCATGAGATTCTCCGCAACAGACATATTGCGGACGAGTGCCGTACTTGAACGATCTGCAGGCATGTATGCCATGCCAGCGCGCACACGAGCGGCGACGGGTGCACACGTAATATCAACTGCATCTAACAGGATGGTGCCGCTCTCCGCGCGGCGGAGTCCAGTAAGGGTTTCTGCAAGCTCAATCTGGCCGTTACCGTCCACACCGGCCACGCCGAGGATCTCGCCACCGCGTATCTCGAAACTTAACCCCGAAAGGCCGGGCACCGAAATATTGCGCACCGCAAGCCGTACCTCGCCGGGAGTGTGCGGCAACGGTGCGTGTGGCGCCGTGATGTCGCGCCCCACCATCATTTCCGCGAGCCGGGCACGGCTTGCTCCTGCGGCAGGCACGCGACCCGTTACGCGACCATCGCGTAGAACAACGATGTCATCGCAGAGCTCCAGCACCTCCGGAAGCTTGTGACTAATGAAGATGATGCCCTTTCCCTCCCCCCGCAGACTGCGAAGGATCTTCAAAAGATCAGCAACTTCTGTTGGAGCGAGATTAGACGTCGGTTCATCAAGGATCAGGAGGTCAGCTTCGCGCAATATGGCCTTGAGAATCTCGACGCGCTGCTTGCGACCGAGTGGCAAATTGCCGACGTGTGCAAAGGGTTCGAGGTCGAGGCCAAACCTTCGGCTCGCTTGGCGGATGCGATCCGCCATTTCCGCCGTGCGTAGCACACGGCCGGCGGCCGGCCAGCCGAGCATGACGTTCTCCACCACCGTCATGGCATCGACCAGCATGAAATGTTGATGGATCATCGCGATGCCGGCAGCGATTGCATCGCGGGGGCGGTGTCCGGAAAGCTCGCGGCCGCGGAAGATGATTTTTCCGGAGTCGGAAGGCAGCATACCAAAGAGCACGTTCATCAGCGTGCTCTTGCCGGAGCCGTTCTCGCCTAACAATCCGACGATCTGACCTGCTCGGACGTCGAGATCAATGCCGTCATTTGCGCGCAGCGCGCCAAAACATCGGACGATGCCGCGCATTTCCAAAAGCTCAGGCATCAACTCCCCGTCTCCGGGAGACCACAAGTACGCACAGGGCCTGGATGGCCGGGCATCGGCCTCGCCATCCCAACGAGTGTTGCGGCTCGCTTCCTAAGCACTGGGTGCGAGATTACCGGCCGCTGCGGGCGTCGTTCTTGGTAGGTTCGACCTTCAGCTTTCCGGAGCCAAATTGAGCAGCCATGTCGTGCAGCTCTTCGACCACGTTAGCGGGCACCGCCGGGTTGAACTCTTTGCCTTCGGCATAGGCCAGCTTTGCGCCGGTTACCGGGGCCGTGTCATAACCATACTGCACGAAGGTCCCGAACAGCTTACCCGTTTTCACTTGATCGGCTGTGCTGCCGAACATCGCCGGCCAATCCTCGACGATGTTGGTCAGCACGAGATTTGGCGAGATCTTCGTTTGATCAAAGCCGCGGCCGGTCACATAAACATTCTTTTCCTTAGCCGCTTGCACGAGGCCCGTAACACCAGCGTTCAGCTTGCCGGTAATCACATCGGCGCCTTGCGCAATCAGCGAGAGCGCGGCCTCTTTCGCCTGCGCCGCATCTTCCATGTCCTTGATGTACAGGATCGTCACTTCGGCCCCGGCTTTCGTCGCGCAGATACGGAAGCCGCCCGCTTGCGCAGTGATGTTGGGCACGCCCTGCAGCCCATACACACCGGCAACCTTGTGCGTCTTGCTCATTCGTGCCGCAAGCGTGCCGATTTGACAGCCGAACTGCGCGTTGTTCCAATCAATCGACATCACATTTGGCGGTTTGCCTTCGTTGCCACTGACTGCAATGAATTGTGTTTTCGAGAAGTCCGGACCCACTTGCTCCATGGCCGACACGAATCGTCCGGAATGGCCCATGACAATATTGAAGCCCTGACGCGCGTAATCCCGCAGGGCTTCAGCTTCGTCCGCGTCGGAGACATTCTCAGTGTAAGCCGTCTTGAACCCCCGGGGCTCAAGACTCTTCAGGATCGCATAGCCGAGAGCATTCCAGCTTTGATCGTTAATGCTGCCCGGCAATAGGATGGCCGCCTTATCCTCGGCGGCGGCCGGCGACGCGAACGCCGGCAAAGCGAGCAAGAGCGCACCGACCGCAGCTCGGTGCCAATGCTTTGTCATATATTGGGCGATCATGACGAGGACCTCCTTTTCGTTGCCCTCTGCCTCAGGTCGTCGCTCAGTCAGAGGAATGGAAACTTGCTGCACATACCAGCCTTTCAGTTCGTGCAAGTTCGATGCCAGCGAGAGTCTTAAGCGCGCACAATCGCAGCGATCGGGGCCTCCCCTGGTTTGCATTGATGCTCTGTCCCGCCGGAGACAAAGATAGCGGCGTCGCCAGTCACCGACGCGATCACGGCACCGAGCGCAGCACGCGCATGCCGCTCGTAATTTATGTCCGCGTCTGAAAGCATAGTGGTGCGCCGACCGCGCAACATTCCATTGGGGGGCGCTTCGGCCTTGGCAAAAATCGAGACAATGCGCGACGGATCGACGGCCGTCTGGCCATCACCCAGCGCGTCACGTGCAGCCGCGCGCACAGCATCAACATCGATTACGTCGCGAAGCACCGCGTGCCCAATGCGGAAATCGCCGCCCGCTGTAGGTGAGTTTCCGAACAGAAGTATTTCGCAGTTGCGCAGTTCACCGCCAGCTGATGTATTGGCCACGTTAGAAAAGATGTCCAACTTCCGGGCGATCATCGCGTCATCAAGCACGGAATCCGCCACCTCGCCGAGACCAAGGCCGACGCCGAGCGCAGTAGCACCGCGTGCATAGGGCTTGGACCCGTTCGGATCACGGGTCACCAACTTTGCGCCGCGCTTATCCGCATCCGCCACCGACGCCGGCGTCAACAGTGGGCCCTTCACCTGCACATAGTGGACATCTTTGGCATCAGGGATGCCAGCTTGCGCCTGCGCCTTTTTGACGGCTGCGGCGACCTCCCGTACCTGCGCCATGGTGCCAACCTCTTCAGGTGCGAAATCGCGCGTCAGCGCAATCCCAATTGCCAGCCGTTTCGCGCTGGCTGCTTGGCCGTTGCCGCGTGTAAACACCGTCGCATGGGGGCTCAGCACGCCTTCGGTACCTCCGGACCACACAAAGGCGATGCGCTTCGTCACCTCCTCGGCCGGGATATTCATGCGCCTTGCCAGTGCGAGCGAAAATGACAGCGTTGCAAAAGCCCGCGTGAAATCGTTAGCGCCGCCATTGCCCTCGGTCTTTCCGATCAGTGCAACGATTTCGTAAGGATCAGCTGCCCCTGAATCAATGAGGCGTTCGAGACCGGAAACGTCACCCGGATTACTCATCAGCACCTTGTGAACGCCGACACGCATAACGCTACTCCGTTCCGTTCCCGGCCATACTAGGCCGGTCGCGAACCTAGGCAACCGAATTGCAATGAATTCCACGATGTGGAATGCTCGTCATCGTCGGAAGGTTATTGTGTGAAGGCCATGCAGCGAGGGGAACTGCTGCAACACGGCGCCGAAGGCTCTCCTGCCCACGCTGCCGGTGGCGTCAAGTCGCTGGTCCGTGCCTTGTCTATCCTTGTTGCGCTGGCTGAATGTGGTGAGGGTCTAACGCTTGCAGCCCTGTCCAAGCGGCTGGGTTTACCACCTTCCACGGCGCACCGGCTCCTCACCACACTTCAGCGTCAGCGTTTCGTCCGATTCGATTCCACCTCGATGTCGTGGCGTATCGGTGTGCAAGCATTCACCGTCGGCAGCGCATTTGCGCAGTCCTCCGACATAGTTGCGCTCACCAAACCTTACATGCGGCGATTGATGGAGCAGACGGGCGAGACGGTAAATCTCTACGTGCTCAGTGGCGAGGGTGCCATTTGCATGGCGCAAGTTCAGAGCCCGCAAATGATCCGAGCAATTTCCCGCCCCGGCGGCGCTCTCCGGATGCATCGTTCGGCAGCGGGCAAAGCGATGCTTGCGCATATGCCCAAAGATCAATTTGCCGATATCGTCATGAAACACGGCTTGCCGCGCGCGACACAAAACACAATCGTGAGCATGAGGAAGCTCGAAGCCGAGCTCGCCAAAACGCGTGAGCGAGGGTTCGCAATCGATAACGAGGAGTTTGTCTTAGGACTGCGCTGCGTCGCCGCGCCGCTCCTTGACGAGCGGGGCATGGCCCATGCCGCTTTATCGGTGGCAGGACCCAAAGCACGCATGACCGATGAACGATTGGCAGCTCTCGGGAAATTGGTCGCTGCCGCCGCCAATTCCGCAACGTTAGAATTGGGTGGTGGCACTCTTCGCGAACCTTAGTATTGTGGGGGACACTCAGCTACTCAAGTTTGTCAGCTGACACTAATGTGAAATTTCCTCTCCACACCAATAAAGAAGGAGCTGCCTCCGATAAAGTCTGTTATTGGAGGCAGACATATGTCCGCTTTGCTCGCAGCCTTCAATCTGCGAGTTGCATCACAGCGTGCATCAGCACAGCGGCGCCGGCCTCAAGATGCTCGGGCCGGGTCTCCTCGCGCACGTTGTGGCTCAGGCCGCCGACACTCGGTACAAAAATCATTCCGGACGGGCAGATACGGGCCATCATTTGCGCGTCGTGGCCGGCGCCGGACGGCATCCGGCGCGACGGCAGGCCGAGGTCGCGCGCGGTCGTCTCCACCAGCGAGACGATCTTGGCCGGAAACACAACGGGCTCGAAGCGTGCGAGGCTACGAGTCGAGATCGCTACGCCCCCATCGCGGGCGAGCCGAGCAAGCGAGCCGGCAAGCTCCCGCTCCGCGGCCTCGAGATGCGACTGATCGGTGTTGCGCAGGTCGATGGTCAGCACCGCGCGTTCCGCGATCACATTCACGAGATTCGGATAGAGCTCGATGCGGCCGACCGTGCCCTTCTGATGGCCGCCGATCTTTTGTGCCAGGCGATGCACCAGCGCGATGATCTCGCCGGAGACAAGCGCCGCATCATGCCGCAGATGCATCGGCGTCGTGCCGGCATGGCCGGAGCAGCCGGCGACGGTGACCTCGGTCCAGGTTAGCCCGGTGATGCCTTCGACCGCTCCGATGGCGCGGTTTTCGTCCTCGAGGATCGGACCCTGCTCGATATGGACTTCGAGGTAAGCATGTGGCCTGAGCCAGCCGGGTTGGGCGCTACCGGCGTAGCCGATGCGCTGGAGCTCCTCCCCCACGCTCCGTCCGTCGATCCCACGGATCGCGTAAGCGTCCGCGAGCGCCAAACCGCCGACATAGACCAAGCTGCCCATCGCAAACGGCGGAAAGCGCGAGCCTTCCTCGTTGGTGAAAGCGACAAGCGCCAGCGGCCGGCGGGTGACGTAGCCCACATCGTTGAGCGCCTCGCACGCTTCGAGCCCGGCTAGCACCCCATAGAGGCCGTCATAGCGACCGCCGGTCGCGACCGTGTCGACATGCGACCCGAACATTACCGCCGCGATGTCCGCTCGGCCGGACCGGACGCCGATGATGTTTCCAATGGCGTCGATTGTGACGGCAAGGGAAAGCTCACGCATCCATTCAACTAGCAGATCGCGCCCGGCGCGATCCTCGTCGCTGAGAGCGAGGCGACAATTGCCGCCGCCGGGCAGCGCACCAATCCGGTTGAAGATCGCAAGCCGCTCGAGCAGCCGATCGCGGTTGATCCGAGGCGGTGTCGTCATCTGATGTCGTCACTTTGTGAGTGCGATCGATCGTGCGAGGAACGATCAACCGACCAGACCGCCGCGCCACCAGGGCTGCGCCAGTAGTGACTCAATGCGCGTTTTGGGTCCCGACCGCAATGTCCGCTGAGGCAAAATTTTGATATCTGAATGAAAGTTCAGCAGCGGCTAATCCCTAAGATGAAAATTGCTACCTTCAACGTCAATGACCTCAAAAAGCGGCTTGCCAATCTCTTGAGCTGGCTGCGCCGAGCCCGGCCGGATGTTGCGTGCCTTCAGGAACTGAAGACGATAGACTCCGAATTTCCGATCGCGGCAATCAAAAAAGCCGGTTATGGCGCCATCTGGCGCGGGCAGAAGTCGTGGAATGGCGTCGCCATAATAGGTCGGGATTGTGAGCCTATAGTCACGCGAACTAAGCTGCCTGGCGATCCAGAAGATACGCAAAGCCGGTATATCGAGGCCGCTGTCAACGGCGTTCTCATCGCGACTATCTACGCGCCCAACGGTAACCCTCAGCCGGGGCCGAAATTCCAATACAAACTCACCTGGATGAAACGGCTTTTGGCGAATGCTGCCGAGCTTTACGCCTTGGACGCGCCGGTCGTACTGGCCGGAGATTTTAATGTCGTGCCGACCGACACCGACATCTATCCGACCAAGTCCTACGCCAACAATGCGCTTGTGCAGCCGGAACCTCGGGCGTTGTTTCGCCAGATTCTTGGTCAGGGCTGGATCGACGCCGTCCGTACCATGCATCCCGACGCGCCGATGTACACATTTTGGGATTACAGGAGAAACCGGTGGGAACGCGACGCCGGCCTCCGCATCGACCATCTGCTGCTGAACCCGAAAGCCGCAAAGCGCCTTGTCGATGCGGGTGTCGATCGCAAGGTCCGTGGGGAAGAAGGCGCGAGCGATCACGCCCCAGCCTGGATTGTGCTTCGTGATGCACCGGCGGGGCGTCGGAAGTTGGCGCGACGTTCAGAGAAACCAACGCGGCCGGTGAGCAATCGAAATGCACCGCATCCCCCGCTGCTTACCCGTCACCCCCTGCTGGTCATCGACGGGGATTCATTCGCGCATCGTTCCTATCACGCCCTTCCGAAAACGATCCTCAGACGCGGCCGTAAACCTGCTGGTGCAATCCTTGGATTTGCCAACATGCTGCTTCGCTTCTATCGCGACGAGCAGCCACGCGCTGTGGTAGTCGCCTGGGATACGTTGGACGCCCCTACCTACCGGCACGAGAAATTTCCAGCTTACCAAAGTGGCCGCGTATTTGATGACGCCTTGCTCGAACAGCTCGATGTGCTGCCGGAATTTGTTGCCGCCTGCGGATTTCAGAATGCGCAAGCGCCGGGCTTCGAGGCGGATGATTTTCTCGCGGCCGCCGCCACAGTGGAGGAAAAGCGCGGAGGTGCTGTCCTTATCGCGAGCGGCGACCGCGATACGTTCCAGCTCGCCTCGGACCATACCACCATCCTTTATCCCATCCGCGCAGGCGAGATGGCGCGTGTCGGCCCCGCTGAGGTGCGCGAGCGGTATGGCGTCGATCCCGCACAGGTCCCGGATTTTATCGCCTTGCGCGGCGATCCCTCCGACAAGGTGCCGGGTGCACCAGGGGTTGGCGCAACCGGTGCTGCAACGCTACTGCAACGATATGGTAGTCTCGAAGCCGCGCTTGAGGCTGGGCGATTTCCCGCGATCGCGGACCGCTTGCGGCTATTCAGGTCTCTCAGCACCATGAATCGAAAGGCTCCATTGCCGAGCCTTCGGAGCCAAAAACCAACATGGCGCAAAGCAGCCGCACTCGTTCGAGAGTGGGAGCTGACTCAGCTCGCCCTTAGACTCGAGGGATTTGATGCGCAGGGCACGAGGCAAGCTCTGCGCCGCACTGCCCGGCGACCGTGACCGATGTTCCGCGAGTTGGGGAACGATGGTGCCCATCGAACCCTGGGCTTGTGCTGATCGTAGATGCCCAGTTTTTTGTAGAGGCTACATCGCCGGAGCGTTGACCGAGAAGGCATCCGTGGTGCTAAAACTCAATTTGGAGCAAGCATGGCCCATGATGACCTGCGCGAACAAATCTCGCGCATCGAGACTGACATCGAGGAGCATGCCAGGACCTTAGACGGGTGTCGAAAGGCAATGTTGCTTTCGAAGATGGCCATTGCCGCCGGAGGAATCTGGTTATCGGCTTATTTACTCGGGGCCATCTGGTTTAGTGCTGTAGCTATGATCTGCGCAATGGCAGCCATGGTTGGCGGTGTAGTCGTTTTCGGATCAAACCTAACTACGTCCAAGCAAACTACAGCAGCAATCAAAGCCGCCGAGAGATACAGAGCCGAATTGATCGACACGATCAATCTTCGAACTGTTGGGGAGAGCAAGAGGTCTTGAAGCGTCCCCCGCAGTTATTTCTTCAGGCCTTTGTCGATTTGGGTTGGATCAAACTCGTTTCGCGCGCAATCCTGCGATCATAGCGCAAAATCCCACACTCCGATGTTTCGATGCAATTGGCGTGCTGGAGGGGCAGCTTTAGCGGCCCGGCATGGCAGTGTGCGGTTTCAAAACGAAAAACAGATCGGCGGCCCACATCACGAGTATCGCGATGATGAGTGCTCCGATGATGACCTGTTGTCGGGACATTCAGAGTGCCGGTAGCCCGTGCCACACCACCGCGCCAACAGACCAAACGACCGCGACGAGCCAGATTGCTGATGTGACCGCTACAACAGCATTGATGCCGGCTTCCTTCCACATTTGTCTATCGCACTCCCTCTAAGAGGGGCCACAAATGACCGCCAAAACCCAACGTGACGACCGCGAACCAAACAGCGATCACGGTACTTGCCGCCGTGGCGATACGGATCTTCTTCCACATACTGCATAGGCTACTGCCGCCCAGCCTCGGGCTGTCATTTATACGTGCGTATATTTCGGTATAGGTGCGCTCCGTCCGCACCTTTCGCGCGGCAGTTAGTTGCGATCAATTGGGTACACGAACAAGAGTTGACGGATTTCGAGGCCTGGAGGGTTCCATGAAATAGAAAGGCCGCCTCACCCGACGGCCTCTCCAGCCACAACGGAAACGCTTTTAAGTTTCGCGCCGGACCCTAAGGTGCAGGGCAAAGATCCAAGGCGGTGCAAAAAAACATCGTATAATGAGTCGCCCCGTTGGCCTGGATTTGCGCCGATTTTTCTAAAACGTCATCGGAAACCTCACCGATGAGCAAATCGTCTCCAACCCTGTCAGGCAGCGAAAAGCGCTTGGGTTTCATGGCACCCGTTCCCCCTTACCGCGCATCATGCCAATGAAACCTACGGTAATCAAATTGTCGGAGTACAACTAATCAACATTTGGTGGCTGTGGAATTAATCTCAGCTGAAATCGACGTCTGCTTTGCCGAGCTTGGGGTTCGAAACTCCTGCCATTTATTAAGGACAAGGCACTGTTTCCCTTAAGGGCAATTTACCTGACTCAGAAATTGAGTGACCAGTATCTGATGCGCACGACTTTCGTCGCCATCGCTGCTGCTGCTGTGGGCTTTGTTGGCCTGCAGCCGGCCAAGGCCTCCAACGCGCCTTGGTGCGCCGTAACTAACTACGGCAACGGCAGCATGTACTGGGACTGCCAATATAGCTCGATTGAACAATGCCGGCCTAATGTCCTGGCGGGCAATCGCGGCTGGTGCAATCCGAATCCCTATTTCGTCCAGTACGCAGCCGCACCAAATAAACACTCCCGCAAGCGTCACGCTCGTTCGCAATAGGCGCGACGTCCGCATTGATGCGGAACACGACCTTGCGTGTCTGTACACGAGGTGGCGCCTTAGTAACGATACCGCGCGACCGCAACCTCATCCCACTCGACCCCGGCGCCTAAGCGATCGGGAATTTCGAGACAGCCGCGCTTTACAACAAACGGTTCTTTCAAAATCGGATTGGCCCAGTCCTGCCACTCGAGCCAATGCGCGTTCTCGGTCACTCGCATCAGATGAGCCGCAAACTCGGGATACAGATGGGTCGAAACCTGAAACCCCGCAACCGCGGCGATCGGTGTTGCGCGTAGCCATCCGCTGACGCCGCCAATCCGCATAAGGTCCGGCATCACATAGTCACAGGCGCCGGCAGCCAACGCGTCGTGGATGGCGCGTGGCCCATAAAAATTTTCACCAATTTGCACGGGGGTTTTCAGTTCGCGGGCCAGCTGCGCGTAACCCGACAAATTGTTGTAGACGATCGGCTCCTCAAACCAATACAACCGCTCGTCGTCGAGCGCGTGGCAACGCGCGAGCGCATCGCCGAGCGACAAGCCTTGGTTGAAATCCACCATCAGCTTGATGTCGTCGCCCGCACCCTCGCGAACGGCACGGATAGCGGCGAGGTCGTCGGCCAGCCGGTCACGTCCGAGTCTCAACTTGAGCCCCGCGAACTCGCCCTCGGTCACCAATTCACTTGCTTCTTCTGCCAAAGTCGAAACGTCGGTTAACCACAGCCCGTTACTGTTGTAGGCCGGCACGGCGCCGATTGATCCGCCCAGCATAGCCGCGAGTGGCAGTCCCGCCGCCTTCGCCAGTGCGTCCCAGGTCGCCATATCAAGACCGGCGACGGCGATCATCGTTACGCCCTCGTAGCCGACAAGATTTAGCGACCGACGATTGGCTTGAAAGCTGTCGAGCGGCGCCAGCCTCTTGCCGGTTTGTGCTGCCACCAGATCTTCAATCGCAGGCACGATGTAACGGGTGGAGTGTTTGAGATAGGGCTCAAGATAGCTCCGCCCAATCACGCCTTCCTTGGTGTAAAGGTCGATCAGGATCAGCGGCCATTCCCGGAACAGCCCGACTTTCGAGACGACCGGCCGGCGCAACGGCACCGACACACTCCTGACCGTCGCCGATTTGAGCGTCAATCGTTCCGGCATGGGATGCATATGAGAATGCCAGCCATTGCGATGTAAATTCACTCATCGGTATACTTTTCCCAGGTTGTTGCCCGTAACCGGAGCAAAGGCGTTGAGACGTTCGAAACAGCAGACACGGCTCCGTATCCTCGACGCCTCGTTCGGCTTGTTCTGGCGTCAGGGTTTTTTACGGGTTTCAATGGACGATATTGCCGCCCGCGCCGGCATCACCAAACGCGCGCTATATCAACACTTCCCAAGCAAAGACGATCTGATGGCGGCGACGCTGGCGCATTCCAGCAGACTGGCAATCGAGCGGCTTCGCACATTTCGGCGATCTGCAGACGCCAGCAAATTTATCGACTCGTTCTTTGCCGACCTTTCGGAATGGGCGTCAAAGCCGAAATGGTCGGGCGGCGGCTTCACTCGCGTTGTAGTTGAACTCGCTGATTTGCGTGGACATCCCGCACGCACCATCGCGCGAAATCACAAGATCGCAGTCGAACAATGGCTGGCGGACGGACTTGCCGCAGGCAGGGTATCATCGCCGCTTGAGCATGCACGCGAGATCATGCTGCTAACCGAGGGCGCCATGGCGCTGATGCTCATCCACGGCGATCGGGGCTATAGCCAAACCGCCGCGCGCGCCGCAAAACGATTGGTGGGGTTGAAGTAGACCGAGAGAAAATCGAAAGGATGTTGTTTTTCAGCCTAAAGATCCCTCGTTGCACTGCACTGGCGCATCAGTTTTTACCGGTAGGATATCCTGTAAGCCTTGGGAGAAAGCAATGAGGCGGCGCGAGTTCATCACGCTTCTCGGCGGCGCTGCAGCTGCTTGGCCACCTGGCGCAGGTGCGCAGCAGGCAACTAAGATTCCTCAGATAGGCGTCCTTTCGCTTGGCCGCGGCGACAAATCCGATGCAAGTCTTACAACTCTCGACGCTTTCATGCCGGCTCTTCGCGATCTTGGTTACACCGAAGGACAGAATATTGCCTTTGATCGGAAATTCGCAGATGGCGATGCAAACAAGCTCAGCCGGCTAGCGCAGGAATTGGTCGGTAGACGGGTTGATGCCTTTGTCGTCCTCGCTACACCGGCCGCCCGCGCGGTCAAGCTAGCGACTTCCTCGATCCCTATTGTCGCAATAGGTATGGCCGATCCCGTCGAGGATGAGCTTGTTTCAAGCTTGGCGCGGCCAGGGGGGAATGTAACGGGGACCGCATTTCTTGGCCCAGAGTTGGTATCCAGACGCCTACAATTGCTCAAAGAGATTGTTCCGCGTCTTTCTCGCGTTGCTGTGTTGTGGCACCCCCGTGCATACGGCGAGCGCACAATGGCCGGCATGTTGAAGGAGATCGAGAGCGCCGCCCAATCCTTGGGAGTAAAACTTCAACTCGTGCCTGCGGCTAGCCCCGACGATCTCAGCAGTGCATTCACGGTGATGACTACAGATCGAGCTGATGGTCTCATGGTATTTCCCAGTCCGATGTTGTTCAGCCAGTACTCACGTATCGTAACCTTTGCAGCGAACACCCACCTGCCGGCAATGTATGCGGCGAGGGAGGGGGTAGAGCTTGGAGGTCTTATCTCATATGGAGTGAACCTGCCCGACCTGTCCCGCGCGACCGCAATTTATTTGGACAAAATCCTCAAAGGGGCAAAACCCGCTGAACTGCCTGTGCAACAACCGACAAAATTCGAGCTGGTCATCAATCTAAAGACAGCCAGAGCGCTTGGCCTAACGATTACTCGCGATTTTCTGCTGATTGCCGACGAGGTGATCGATTAAAGACGATATCTGCTATTGGCCCTTTGTGCACAAAGCATCCTCCGGTTGCGTCTGATCCGGCATTCTTTGGATTCCTGCTGCGCAATAAGCAAAGCCTGTTGCGCACACAGCATAACAAGGAGTGCGCGGCGTCGTTCATCTTTCGGCGAGTGATATTGTCTTTGCTGAAGAACGAACATCACGCGCGAATTTTATCGCGGCAGGCCCCAATTTAACGAAAGGGATGTGTTTTGGGCTTGCTTTGCGACATTCGAGCGGATTACGAACTGGCCGCAATCACATTGGAGGCGGGCAACATGAAGACCGTTGCGATTGGCTTGGCGTTGCTATTTGTTGTGCACTCTGCCCCTGCCTGTGCTCAGAGCGCGAAGGTCGAAGCGTGTCGAGCGACAATCGCAGAAAAAAGACCTTGCGCAAACACTCGCAATGCTAGTCCAGCACGCAGTCAGTGCTATAGGGCTGCAATGCAGCGCTGCAAAGCAAACGGGCCAGGCGCAATTTAGCTGAGCCCTTCGCTTTGGTTTATGAAATTATCCTACCGATTTGGTCCGAACGAACAACGTCCATAAAACAATAGCTTACATTAGGGCTGCGTGCCGCAAGCCGCCTGACCACCAAAGAAAAAGGCTGCCGCATAATACGCAACGGCAACCTATTGCCGCCAGCAAGGGGATAAGCGGTTTGGCTGGCGGCTGCGAGTCAAACTCGCCGCCTCCGAAGTCGTTACCGAACTAATGTCTCGCGGTTACGACAAGTGCAAAAAATGCACCACACCAACCGCCATCAAACCAATGGCGATGAGGGCAATCAATCCAAGTACAACATTGCTCTCGGGCCGCATGGGTCCCGTCCCAATTGCAAACAGAAAATCTAGATAGGCGATCTATGTCCATTCCTTTTTTCACATACCTCTATTCAGGCCGATGCGTTTCCCTCAGGGCCAATTCCTGCATCCGTGTTTTTGGGATTCTAATATGCCTGGGGGGTGCACCCAGCCTTGTCGAGGCCGGTAATGACCCCAGAAACTAAAAAGTTTGTATGGGTGCTTTGGGTGCTCGTCGGAATTTCGGTAGTTTTTGCATTGCTTCTCTTTTTACTTAGTGCTCACTGATTACTTAGTGCTCACTGACGCTCAACCTGGAATCCCCTGCTCCAACAAAGCGATGTCCCCTCAATTCGGTCGCCCAGCCGAGGGACAAAAGGAGAGGGTCTCAGAGTAGGAAGACACCACAAAAAAGATTTTCACGTCGGTTCCATGACGCTTTCTACATTGACGCTCTTTTCCGGAAGGTGATCGACAACATCCGCCACACGGCTCCAAATCCCGTAGCCCTCGAGATCACCTTTGGCCTGAAGCTTTTTGGCGGTCTTGCGGGCGTATTGAGCTGCCGCCCTTCCGTGCCGCGCCTCCAAAAAGCGGGCATAGATTTGCACCGCTTCATCCTGCGTTGGAAACCACATAACGCCACCCAACTGCGCTAGATTTTCTCGCGTGTGACAGTAACGTGACTGGGCACTGCGAAGATGACAATCGCACTCTCTTATCCCCATCGCTAATGGGCAGAACCCGTAATCAGCTGTGGCGATGCGGGCATTTAACATTCGATTCCTGTGGAAAAACCTGGATTACTACCATACCATGGTTGACATTTGATCCTTCGCGTATTGGTGGAATACCATTGAGCAGTAAGGGGGACAGTTAAAGGGACGTCTGTCCATGCTCATAATACTCAAACTTGTGCTGACGATCTTGTCACTTCTGGCCGTAGCAGGACTGATCGACACCATAGTGGATTCAAGGGCCCGCACGCCAAATTTGCTAATCGGCGCTACCGTTTTTTGCAGCGTGATGTTCGCTGCATTCGTATGGGGCGTTGGAATTTTCTCGAACTAAGCCGTCCGAGAAACGTCCAACAGGGACCCGGCCCTTTGGCCTTCCTGAGGACGAAGAGAGTCCTTCGTGATCGCCATCATCGAACGCACCGGGGAGTTCTCTGGAAGAGACTGGGGTCGCGGCAAGTGAGCAGACTTGCGGCCCCGCTTTCGTCGGCATCGATGACGGGCAAATCATCAAGTTCGATTTTGGGCATCACGCACTCCCACTGTCGGATGATATCGCGGCGGCATTCGTTTCAGTCTGGTCTAGTGCCCAGAACTGTTGATGGCCGCAGATTTGAACGACAAATTGTTCGCGGCGCCAACCGAAAGTCACAATTCATCCCGGTAATGTCGGCCCCGACCTTCGGGGACATTTGGGACGGGGAGAAAGTCGGGGCCGCGCTCTCGCGGGGATGGAGAGCGGCCCCGATTCTTACAGCATCCCAAATGAATCAAATTACGATCTAGGCTAATCAAGCTATACGCAGGTATAGGCGCCCTATAATACCGGGCAATTTCCTAGAACGTATCGTCGTTTACTTTGATTTTCGTCAATTGAAGCCGACCGAGGCCCCGTCCAACAAATCATTGGCAGGAACCCACAAGACTAGACCTCCATGCGTCATCTAGACAGTCCACACAAGGAGACTGTCGATGATCGCTGCTCTCATCGTAATCAGCTTGTTGGCGTTGGCGGGCGCATGTTTCCCAAGTACACCGCCTTGCTTCTCTAGCTTGCGACAACGCACTCGCCATTGAAGGCAGTGAGGGGTCACATGAACAACAAAAGAATTTTCACGCCATCGGAGGATGCGCTGATCGTGCAGCAACCGGTCACTGGCATCGGCCTCAAGACACTTGCAACAATGCTGCATACCAGCCGAGAGACGCTCATGCGTCGAGCTAACGAACTCGGCGTTCCGCTGGCCGTCAATGAGGATCTCGACACGCGGACACTTCGCCGCAGCGATGAACTCGTCGATCCGCTACTGGAACGGCTGAAACGGGTACACGGCCAGAAATCCGCTTGAAGATTGCGGCCCGAACGCAGGCGCCAATGGGCGAAAAGTTTACATGGATGGTTTCGGTGCTCGCCGGCGTTTCGGCAGTTCTTGGATTGCTTCTTTTATTGATCAGTAAGTGACGCTCAGAACGTGCCATCCTGGGCGCGAGTTGCAGCAGCGCTTTCGGGTTCTTCCTTGATCCAGCTTTTTCGACGGCCCCGAACAATAGGACGACGTCAGTTTCTTTGAAACGATTCCTTCCAGGCCGAGATGACATCCGTCACGCGAACGCAACAGGAGTTTAGCTAACACGGACTTGTGCTCCATAAACGGTTTGCGCCGTACACGTATCTACAATCGATAGCCGTCGCGCTTCACCTCGTGCACCCACCCAGCCCCCGATGGGGACTTGCTGGCCACGGTCGGCTGACAGGGATGAAAAAAGCAGCAGGCGCGTTTAATGGCCTGCCGCGGGGACTTCTACGCAACATCATGCCGAGAAAACAGGGCTAAATCAGAAGGGCTGCCACTGGAGAAACCGTGATGGTGGCAGCCCTATGCGAAGCCATTCGCCTGCGGAAAGAACAAATGACTTCTTAGTAAGGCGTCCCCTTGCCCAACCCGAATCGGTAGTTCACGCCGATCAGGACAGTGGCCGCTTTTGCGTGGGTGTTGAAGACGCAACCGGTCGCACAGACAGCGACGCCGAACAGA
>Ga0066388_100000391_pt1 | contig 20246 bp, 17 predicted proteins | sample PanSoiMetaGPlot6_FD_64539 | JGI IMG/M metagenome (GOLD analysis project Ga0066388, IMG submission 64539) | Tropical forest soil microbial communities from Panama analyzed to predict greenhouse gas emissions - Panama Soil - Plot 6 (Hybrid Assembly) | ecosystem: Environmental > Terrestrial >...
GATCTGGCGATCCTGGGCTCGGGGGTGCAGGCACGCTCCCACTACGAAGCGATGCGGGCGGTGCGGCCGATCCGACGGGTGCGCGTCTGGAGCCGCGATCCCGCGCACGCCCGCGCCTTCGCCGTGCGGGAGACCGCGCGCTTCGGCACGCCGGTCGAGGCGGCGGCGAGCGCGCGGGAAGCCGTCGAGGGCGCCGACGTGATCTGCACGACGACGGCGTCGCGCGAGCCCGTCCTCCGCGGCGAATGGATCGCGCCCGGGGCGCACCTGAACGCGGCCGGGGCGTCGCTCGCGTCCGCGCGCGAGCTGGACTCGGAGGCGGTCCGGCGGGCGCGCCTCTACGTGGACCGCCGCGAATCGACCCTGAATGAAGCCGGAGACTTCCTGATCCCGCGCTCGGAAGGTGTGATCGGGGACGACCACATCGTCGGCGAGATCGGGGAACTCCTCCTGGCCCGCGTTCCCGGACGGCGGACCCGCGACGAGATCACCCTCTTCAAGTCGCTCGGCATCGCGGTCGAGGACCTCGCGGCAGCGCACCATATCTACCGCCGCGCGCTCGAGACCGGAGCCGGGCTTTCGCTCGATCTGGGAGGGCGCCGTGATCCCGGCGCTTGATCCTCCGCGCCTCGAGGAGATCGAGGCGGCGCGCGGCCGGATCCGCGACGCAGCGGTTCGCACGCCGCTCCTCCGTCTGGACCTCCCTGACGCTCCCTGCGAGATCCACGTGAAGCTCGAAAATCTGCAGCCGATCGGATCGTTCAAGATCCGCGGCGCGACGAACGCGATTCGCCTCGCGGATCCCGCGAAGCTACAGGAGGGGGTCTACACCGCGAGCGCCGGGAACATGGCGCAGGGTGTCGCCTGGAGCGCGCGCGCGATGGGAATCCCGTGCACCGCGGTCGTCCCGGATACCGCGCCAGAGACCAAGCTCGACGCGATCACCCGCCTCGGCGGCTCGATCCGGAAGGTCCCCTTCGCGGAATGGTGGCGTGTGATCGAGGAGCACGGGATGGAAGGCGTCCCCGGGGTCTTCATCCATCCCGTGGCGGACCGCGCGGTCGTGGCCGGGAACGGAACGATCGGGCTCGAGATCCTCGAGGACCTACCGGACATGGATGCCGTGCTCGTACCGTTCGGAGGAGGAGGGCTGATCTCGGGGATCGCGTCGGCGGTGCTCGCGAAACGTCCTCAGGCGCGAGCCTACGCGTGCGAGGTGGAGACCGCGGCTCCCCTCGCGGCCTCGATCGAGGCCGGAGCGCCGCGCTCGATCCGGAGGACTCCCAGCTTCGTGGACGGGATCGGCGGGAGCTCCGTCCTCCCCGAGATGTGGCCGATGCTCCAGGGGCTCGTCGACGGATCGCTCGTCGTGGATCTCGAGGACACCGCCGACGCGATCCGGCTCCTGGCCCAGCGCGCGCGCGTCATCGCCGAAGGTGCAGGGGCGGCGTCGCTCGCGGCGGCGCTCCGCGGGGAGGCCGAGGGGAAGAAGGTGGTCTGCGTGGTCTCGGGAGGGAACATCGACCCCGAGAAGCTCGCGAGGATCTTCGACGGGGAGACCCCGGACTAGGGCTGTCCGCTCTTCACCGGCACGCGCACCACCAGGAAATCGGCGACCGGCCTCCCGCCCGCGGTCGCCGGCGCGAACTCCCAGCGCGCGAGCGCGGCGGAGGCCGCGCCCACGACCGCCGGGTCCACCGTGCCCTGGTCGTCGATGTCGAGGAACCGCGTGTCGCGCACGCGCCCGTCGCTCCCCACCATGGCCACGAACGGCACCACCCGCGGGAGCGGGGCCGGGCACGCGGGGCACTCCGCGGGCCTTTCCGAGAGAACGCGGGGCTTCTGATCGATCTCCTCCTCGAGCAGCGCGGCGGTGCTGTCGATCGGCACGAGATACGGCCCGGCGTAGCGATAGCGCTGGCCGCCTCGGACATTTTCGAAGCGCGTCGTCCTCGGCGCGCGCGCGTAGGTCACCGAATCTCCGTGCAGCGCGACCGGAAGGATGAAGTCGGTCAGATCCGTCCCGCGTTCGTCCACGGCTTCGACCTCGAGCGAGCCGTGGATCACGTAGGCGCCCTCGACCCGGGGCCGGACCACGATATCGAAGGTGCGCTCCGGCTTGAGCCGCGTGCGTTTGACGACCTGCTTGATGCTCAGGGTGTCTCCCGAGACGACGTCGATTCCTGGCGGGATCGAGATCTTCGCGATGCTGGTCCACGGGACCGGGTAGGTATCCTCGCCCCAGACGCGAACCTGCAACGTGACGGCTTCCCCGAGCCGAGGAGGGTTCCGGAAATAGGCCGAGATCCCGAAGTGCGGCTCCCCTTCGGGTCCGGGGTTGGCCCGGGACAGCGAGGGAAAGAGCGCGAGGAGGGTCAACGCGGCGATACGGAGCCCCGCGCGATCAAGCATTGTCGACTCCCATCATGCGGAGATCCTCACCCAGCGTTCGCCCCCAACGGCACAATCAACGACCGAATCCCCCCTTTCTTGAGCGATTCGGACCCATTCACTATAATCCGGCCGTGTCGTGCCCCTCGATTCGAACCCTGGCCGCCACGCTGGCGGCGCTCGCGTGCGTTTCGTGCGCCGCCGGATCCATGTTTCAACTGACCCCCGAGGAACAAGCCGGCCTGGACAGGGCGATGGGGGAAACGCTCACGTTCACCGTGCCGCGGGACCAGGCGATCGTCTCCTGGGACCGCGCCCACGAGTTCGTGGACCGGTACAGCACCATGAAGCTGCGGAATTTCACCGATTCCCTCCTCGTCACGTATGACACGCCCACCTACCAGTCGGTTCCCACGCCCGACCCGGGGTCCGGTATCCGGTTCGGCTACTCCATCCGGCGCGCGTCCGGCGCCGAGGGGATCCAGGTCCAGGTCGAGTGCACGGCCAGCAGCAAGCTCGGGGAAAACGACGCGAGCAAGAACGCGCATCTAGCGGCCCTGTACGTGCGGACCGGACAGCTCGGGTGCGAGCGGTGCATCGTTCGCTGATCGGAAGGAGGCTCCGCGTGAATCGCCCTTCCCGCGGCTTCACGATGGTCGAGCTCGTGGTCGTCCTCAGCATCCTTGCGATCCTCCTGGCGTTCGCGATTCCCCATTACGTCCAACTCGTCCGCCACACGCGCGCGACGCAGGCCATGGCCGATCTCTATGCCGTTCGCGCGGCCGGGCTCACGTACTTCGCCGAGAACGGGACGTGGCCTCCGGAGGAGGCGCGGGCCCAGACGCCGAAGCCGCTGGTCAACTATCTCCCGAGGGATTTCAGCTTCCGAGGGAAGTACTACGATCTGGATTGGGAGAACTGGCGGACCCCGAACGGGAAGTCGAGCCGCCCCGAGACCGGGATCGTCATCGGCGTGAGCATCGTGACGAACGATCTCCGGCTGCTCCAGGACGTGAGGACGATGTTCTCGAACGATACGTTCAAGGAGCTCGCCCAGACCAAGTACACGCTGGAGATCCTGGGAGCCGAGGGGCTCTGAGCCTCGGGGCTACTTCACGTAGACGGTCTTGACGTTCACGAATTCCCGAATGCCGTAGGACGCGAGCTCCCTTCCGTAGCCGGACTCCTTGATGCCGCCGAACGGCAGGCGCGGGTCCGACCGGACGAGATCGTTCACGAAGCACGACCCCGCATCGATCGACTCCGTCGCGAGCCTCCGGGCGCGCTCGCGATCGCGCGAGAAGACGGCCGCTCCGAGGCCGAACACCGAATCGTTCGCCACCTCGACCGCCTCCGCTTCGCTCCCGACGCGGATCACGGCGGCCACGGGGCCGAACACCTCCTCGTCGTACGCCGGCATTCCCTTGTGCACCTCCGTGAGGACGGTGGCCGGGTAGAATGCCGCGGGGCCCTTGGGGACCGAGCCTCCGAGCACGGTGCGCGCGCCCGCGCGCACGCTCGCCTTCACCTGCCGGTCCACTTCGTCGCGCAGGTCGTGACGCGCGAGCGGCCCGATCTCGGTGGCCTCGTCCTTGGGATCCCCCATCCGGGCGCGGGCCATGCGCGCGGCCAAGAGCTTCACGAAACGGTCGTGTGCTTCCGACGCCACGATGAACCGCTTCGCCGCGATGCAGCTTTGCCCGCTGTTGATGAGGCGCGAGGCGGCGCAGACCTCGACCGCCCGCTCGAGGTCCGCGTCCGCCAGGACGACGTACGCGTCGCTTCCCCCCAGCTCGAGCACGCTCTTCTTGAGCGAGCGCCCCGCCTCCGCGGCCACCGCGCGCCCGGCGGCTCCGCTCCCGGTGAGCGTGACCGCGGCGATCTCGGGGGCCTCGATGACCCGCGCGAGATCCGCGGACGGAAGGAGGAGCACCTCGAAGAGCCCCTCCGGGAACCCGGCGTCGCGGAAGAGATCCCCGATCACGACGGCGCATCCGGGGACGTTGGAGGCGTGCTTCAGGACTCCCGCGTTTCCCGCCATGAGCGCGGGGGCCGCGAAGCGCACGACCTGCCAGAACGGAAAATTCCAGGGCATGACCGCGAGCACGACGCCGAGCGGCGCGAAGGCGACGTAGCTCTCGCTCGCTTCCGTCGCGACCGGCTCCGGTTCCAGAAGATGCTCCGCGTTCTCGGCGAAGTAGTCGCAGGTGACCGCGCACTTCTCCACCTCCGACCGCCCCTGGGCGATCGGCTTCCCCATCTCGTCCGCCATGAGGGAGGCGTACGCCTCCCTCCGCTCACGAAGGAGCGCCGCGACCCACCGCATCGCTTTCGCCCGCTCGTCGAAGGAGGCGTGGCGCCACGAGGCGAACGCACGGTCGGCGCGCGCCAGGGCCTGATCCACCTCGCGGGGAGAGGTCTCCTCGTATTCGCGCAGAAGCTCGCCGGTGAGCGGATTCACCGAGCGCAGCATGCCGGCGGGAAGCTCTTTCGGCATGCGCGCGGGGCTCACGCGTGGAGCTCCACCACGTCGCGATCGGAGAGCGGGTGGTCCCGGTCGACCTGCTGCCCGTCGAAGCGCACGTGTCCCCACACCCGCGCGAACTTGAGGCGCTCCGCGATCTCCTTGTGCACGGAGAGCGCGAGATCGTGCACCGTCGCGCCCCGCTTCAAGACGAACGGTCGCGCGAGATCGGGCTTCTTCCCCGGTTCCTTCGCGTAGATCCGGATCCTCTCGAGCTCGCCGAAGAGGCGGGATCGGAGGGCTTCGAGCCCGTGGCCGTGCTCCGCCGAAACGGAGAAGAACGGGATGCCCGGTCCCAGCGCGACCCGCGCCATCTCCGCGAACGTACCGTCGGGGTCGAGGTCGCACTTGTTCCCGGCCGCGAGCACGGGCTTGGGAGCGGCGCGCGCTTTGTCGAGGAGGGCCACGAGGAGCGGGACGGCGCCTTCCAGGTCGTCCGAGGCGACGTCGAGGACCAGGAGCGTTCCGTCCGCGGAGTGCACGAGGTTCGCGAGATAGGGCTCGGTGTGGTGCGCCGCCACCGCGGGGGTATCCACGAGCTGGACCTGCACGTCCTCGAACGGCATCATGCCGGGCAGCGGAATTCGCGTGGTGAAGGGGTACGGCGCGACCTCGGGGTGCGCGTGCGTGAGCGCGCGCACGAGCGCCGATTTCCCGGCGTTCGGAGGGCCGAGGAGGACCCACTGCCCCGCTCCTTCGCGCGGAACGTGGCCTGGATCGAACCGCTGCGGGCCGCTCCGGCGCGCCTCGGCCGTCTGGTCCTCGAGCTTGGCGAGGCGGCGCCGCAGATCCGCTTGGATCTTTTCGGTGCCCTTGTGCTTGGGGAGGAGGGCGAGCATTTCCTTGAGGGCCAGGATCTTCTCCTCGTGCCCCGCCGCCTGCCGGAAACGCTGCTCCGCTTCCTTGTATTGAGGGGTCAGATTCGCTGGCATCGCGAGCCTCTGCGCCTGGGGCCATTCTACACCAACAGAGCGAGGTTGCGCGTCCGCCGCCGAGGCCGCTACGATGCGCCATCCCGAGCTACGGAGGGCGGATGAAGCGGGTGCTGGATCTGGGGTTGCGCTTGGCGGCGCTCGTCTACCTCGTGTTTCAGTTCCTCATCGTCGGCTTGGCACTCGTCCCCGCCGTCCTGTTCGTGAAGATCTTCTGGGACCTGAGCTCGATCCCGCTCCTCGCGCTTTCGCTCGGGGTCGGATACCTCCTCTTCGGGATCACCTACCTCCTGCTCGTCGTGCTCATCCGCCACGCGGTCTACTTCCGGAGCCGCGAAGGGGACTACCCGTTCGTCTCATCCTATGCCGCGAAATGGGCGTTCGTCGGATCGCTCGTGGGGCTCGCCAAGATCCTGATCCTCGGGCACCTGAAAGGGATGCCTCTCCTGAACGCGTTCTACCGCGCCATGGGAGCCCGCATCGGGAGGAACGTGCTCATCAACAGCTGCAACCTGTTCGACTTCGACCTCCTCACGATCGGGGACGACGCGTTCGTGGGAGGGGACGCGGTGATCATCGGACACGTGGGGGAAGGAGGTCTCCTCAAGATCCGCCCGGTCCGGATCGGAGCGCGCTGCACGGTCGGTCAGTCCTCGGTCGTGTTCCCCGGCGCGACCATGGAAGAGGGATCGGTGCTGGGAGCGCTCTCCCTGCTCCCCAAGGGGAAGACGCTCCCGAGAGGGACGGTCTGGGGAGGGAATCCGCTCCGGGAGATCCGGAGAGAGGGGGCGCCGGCGGCGGAGATCGAAGGGGAGGCGACCTAGGTGGAGCGGGGCGGCGGACGCCTGCGTCTCCGAGACCAGTTCCTCCTCTCCTGCTTCTGGTTCGCCTATAACTTCCACTGGGGCGCCCTGCTCGCGATCGCGCTCCCCAGTCAGATCGCGCTGATCGCGGGGGACGCGCGGAAGGAGCTCTACAATGGATGGATCCCGGCGCTCGGCGCCGCGGTGTCCCTCGTCGCGACGCCGGTCGCCGGCTCGCTCTCCGACCGCTCGCGGAGCCGCTTCGGGAGGCGGATTCCCTTCATGGCCGCGGGGACCGCGATCAATGTCCTCTTCCTGCTCCTCCTCGCCCGATTCGGGCGTGGAAGCAGCATCGGCCTGTACCTGCTCTGCTACCTCGGCGTGCAGCTGGGCAACAACGTGTCCGGGGGGCCGTACGCAGGGCTCATTCCCGATCGGGTCCCGCGAGCGGAGCGCGGCGCCGCGAGCGGCTGGCTCGCGCTCATGACGGCGCTCGGGACCATGCTCGGAGCGGTGGGCGCCGGGGCGCTCATCCGGGGCGAGCGGTACGGACCCGCCTACGCCGCGGTGGCGCTCGTCCTCGCGTTCTTCCTCGCGCTCACGATGGCGGGGGTGCGGGAGGAGCCGGCGCTTACGCCCCGCACTCCACTCCGGCTCGGTCCCTTCCTGCGATCGTTCCTCCTTCGGGGCCCGGAGTACCGCGACTTCTACTTCGTGCTCTTCACGCGGGCGCTGGTCACGATGGGGATCTACTCGGTGTTCACGTTCTTTCAGTACTTCCTTCGTGACATCGTCCGCGCCCAAGACCCGGTGCTCCAGACCTCGTATCTCGTGGCGGTGATCATCGCGGCTGGGATTCCCACGAGCCTCGCCGCGGGAGCGGTCTCGGACCGCGTGGGGCGGAAGCCGCTCGTGTATCTGAGCGGAGGCACGATGGCGCTCGCGGCGGTGCTCTTCATCGCCGTCGGCGTCCGGCCGTCCCTGCCCGCGATGTTCTGGATCGGAGCGCTCTTCGGCATCGGCTACGGCGCGTACCAGGCGGCCGATTGGGCGCTCGCGATCGACGTCCTTCCCCGCGGGGACTCCGCGGCGCGGGACATGGGCATCTGGCACGTGTCGCTGGTCCTGCCGCAGATGCTCGCTCCCGCGCTGACGGGAGCGATTCTCGCGTCCCTCAAGGGAACCTCCCTGCTCCTCGGGTACGCGGTCGTGTTCGTGATCACGGCCGCGTGGTTCGTCCTCGGCACCGTGTTCGTGCGGCACGTCCGAGGGGCGCGGTGAGAGCGAGGGCTCGATGGCGCTCTATGACGTGAAGCCGCGGTTCCGGGCCCTCCTCGGAGGGCTCGTTCCGGCGCTCTCCCCCATCCACCCGGACTGGATCACCGGGGCGGCGCTCGTCTGCTCGATCGGCGCCGGATTCCTCTTTCGCTGGGCGGTCGGGAGCCGGTGGATCTTCCTCCTGATCGCAGCACTCCTCCTGCTCCGGATCACGCTCAACGCGCTCGACGGACTCGTCGCGCAGGCAACCGGCAAAGCGCGCGCGTTCGGGGAGGTGTTGAACGAGAGCACGGACCGGCTGAGCGACATCGCGATCCTTCTCGGGATCGGCTTCTCCCCGCTCTCCTCGCCGGCGTGGAGCGCCACCGCGGTCGCCGGCGTGCTCTTCTCGAGCTACGTGGGCATTCTCGGGAAGGCGGTCGGTGCGGGGCGGCAGTACGGCGGCGTGCTGGGCAAGGCCGACCGCATGCTCTACCTGGGGCTCGCGTGCGTCGTCGCGTTCTTCGTCGGGAACCCCGCACTCCTCTGCTTCGGGGATGCCGAGGTCCGGCTCTTCGACGCGCTCCTCGGCGCGTTCGCGCTGCTCTCGGTCTGGACGGCGCTCACGCGGGTGCGCGCGATCCACGCGGCGCTCGCCGGGAGGCGTGCCGGATGAACGAGCTCCACTTCACCGATCCGGTCTATGTCTTCTACGCGAAGATCTGGGGAGCGATCCTCCTTGCGGGAGGGCTCGCGCTCGGGGCGCTCGCGCTGGCCAGGCGTGGGAGCGCTACGGTCCGGTCCGCGCTCCTCACCTACCGCTCGTGGTGGGTGATCGCTCCCTTGATGGCGCTTCCGCTCGGATTCGGCCGGACGGCCATCATCCCCGCCGTCACGCTGCTTTCGCTCGCGTGCTTCCACGAATTCGCGCTCGCCACCGGGCTCTACCGCGACTGGTACTTCACCGGGGCGGTCTATCTCTCGATCGTATGCCTCGGGATCGTGACCTGGATCCGCTGGTACGGGATGTTTCTCGTGCTGCCGATGTACGTCGTCGCGCTGCTGCTCGTGATCCCGGTGCTTCGCAACCGGACCGAGGGCATGATCCAGCACGCCGGCCTCAGCATCATGGGGTTTCTCTATTTCGGATGGTTCCTGGGGCACCTCGCGTACCTCACGAACCTCCCGCACGCGCTCCCCTATCTGCTCTTCCTCACGCTCGCCGTCGCGCTCAACGACGTCGCGGCGTTCACGACCGGGAAGCTCTTCGGCAAGCGGGCGCTGGTGAGCCATGTCAGCCCCCGGAAGACCTGGGGAGGCGCGGTCGGGTGCGTGCTCGTCAGCGCGGTGATCGTCGCGGCGCTCCGGACGAAGCTTCCCCAGTTCGGCCCGCTTCAGCTCGTGCTCTCCGCGCTGATCGTCGGGGTCGGAGGCCAGCTCGGGGATCTCGTGATCAGCGTCGTGAAGCGGGATCTCGGGGTGAAGGACCTCGGCGCCGTGTTTCCCGGCCACGGAGGATGGCTGGACCGGTTCGACAGCCTGATCTTCGTCTCCCCGCTCTTCTACCACATGATCGCCTTCTTCTTCGGAAAAGGCATGAGCCTGAGCCCGGGCGGATGAAGCGCTGGGTCTACACCCCTTCGCCGCTCCTCCAGAAGACCCTCGCCGAGAGGCTCACCACCTTCCCGCGCGAGCCTTCGATGGCGGTCTACGGACTCCGTCTCCTCGGCATGGTTCTCCTGCGCGTCGTGTTCGCGTTGTACTTCCGGCTCCGGATCGAAGGAGGGCGGAACATTCCCCGGAGCGGCCCCTTCGTTCTCGTCGCGAACCACGCGAGCCACCTCGACGCGGTCGCGCTCGCGTGCGCGCTGCCGGCGCGCCAGTGGAATCACGCGTACGCGGCGGCGGCCCAGGACTACTTCTTCGGCAGCTTCTTCCGGGCACTGGCCGCGATCGTGTTCACGAACGCGATGCCGTTCGACCGCCGCGACGACCCCGTGAAGAGCCTCGAGCTCTGCGCCGACCTGCTGCACGTTTCGCACGAGGCGCTCATCATGTTCCCCGAGGGGACCCGCTCGGCGGACGGAGTCCTGCAGCGGTTCCGATCCGGCATCGGCCGGCTCGTGGCCGGCACCGACGTCCCGGTGCTCCCCGCCTTCATCGCGGGGGCGTTCGAGGCGTGGCCGAAGGGAAGCACGGTTCCCAAGCCGCGTCGCGTGACGATCCGGGTTGGAGCGCCGCGACGCTATGCCGCGTCGCCGGCCACGAGAGAGGGCGCGCAGGCGGTCGCCGAGGATCTGAGGCAGTGCGTCCTGGAGCTGGGCGAGTGCGGCCGCGCCTCCTGACCTTCGACATCTTCGGGACCGTGCTGGACTGGCGCCGCGGCCTGACCGAGTCGCTGCGGGAGCGCGGGATCGCGCTGGACGGCGACGGGTTCGACGCGGTGATCGACGCCCAGGCGCGCCTCGAGGCGGGGCGCTTTCGGCGGTACGAGGAGATCGTGGCGCTGAGCCTCTCTGAGGTCCTGCACGTTCCCGCTCACGAAGCGCGGACCGTGGCCTCCCAGGCGGGCCGGTGGCCGCTCTACGACGACGCGCGCGCCGCGCTCCGCCGCCTTCTTCGGGTAGTGCCGTGCGCTGCGACCACGAACTCCGACGCGCGCCACGGCCGCGACGTGACCCGGGAGCTCGGGTTCGACCTGAGCGGCTGGATCTCCGCCGAATCGATCCGTCGCTACAAGCCCGATCCCCTCTTCTGGCGCTCCGCGGGGAGACGGCTCGGGAGGGAGCCTGGACGCGATTGGTGGCACGTCTCGGCCTACGCCGACTACGACCTGGAGGTCGCCCGGAGGCTGGGGCTCACCTGCGTGTTCGTCGATCGTCCCCACGCCCGTCCGGGGGCGGCTCACCTGACGGTGCGCGATCTCCACGACCTGGCCCGCCGCGTGGAAGAGGAGAGCCGTTCCTGCATCGTACGTCCCTTTACTTCCGCGACGTTCCGCCCGACACTCTGGGGCCATGTCGCGCATTCCCAGCTCCGAATTCCAGCTCCCCGATCTCGCCATCGTCCCGGTCGCCTCGCTCGTGCCGCACGAGCGCGAGGACCGGAGCCGGGCGGGCCCGCTCGCGAGACGCTTCCAGGATAGCAAGACCCTCAAGAACCCGCCGCTCGTCACACCCTCCGGGGGTGAGGGCGCTCAGCGCTACGTCGTGCTGGACGGCGCGAACCGGGTCGCCGCGGCGCGCGCCTCGGGTTTCCGCGATTTCCTCGTTCAGCGCGTCCCTTACCAGGAGCCGCCGGTCCGGCTCTGCACGTGGCACCACGCGCTGACCCAGACCTCGCTCGACGCGCTGGAGCACCGCTTCGACTCGATCGCCGGGCTCCGCACCCAGCGGGAGGACACGGGGCACGCGCGGGCGCTCCTGGCCCGCCGCGAGGCGATCGCGTTCATCGTGTGCGGGAAGACCGGGACGCTCACCCTCCACGGCGAGGGAACCCTCGCGGAACGCAACGATCTCCTGAATTCGGTGGTGGACGGCTACGCGCGGGAGGTGCCCTTCTATCGCGTGATGCGGGACTCGCTCGAGGACGCGCGCGCCCGCCATCCGGACGTGACGAGCCTCGTCGTGTTTCCCAGGTTCCAGCCGGACGAGATCCTGGATCTTGCGGTGAGCGGGGCGCGGCTGCCCGCTGGAATCACGCGGCACGTCATCGAGGGGAGGGCGCTGCGCGTGAACCTTCCGCTCGACGTGCTCGAGGACACGGCCCGGTCGCTCGAGGAGAAGAACCGCTGGCTCAGCGGATGGATCGCCGAGCGCGTGCAGTCCGGGCGGGTGCGCTACTACGAGGAGAGCACGGTTCTCTTCGACGAGTGACTTGCGCCGGGCGCCGGTCCGAGTGATACTTCCGCATTCGTTTCCACGAAGGACACTCGCGGCACCACTCCATTTCCCCGGAACATGAGCGCGTACGACCGTTACCACATCGAGACGTCTTCCGCACCCGACGCGCACCCGCATCCGTCGCGCTTTCGGGTGCGGGTGAAGGGGCACCGGCTCATCGGCCTCCTCCTCAGGGAGCTGGTGGAGTACCGCGCGAACCTCCCGGTCGTGCTGAGCCGTCCCTGCGTGTACGGCGTCTTCTCCGGTCCCCTCGGAGGGCTCAAGCCGCGCGAGCACCTCTGCGTGGGATGCCTGCGCTGCACGACGCAATACCCGGACATCGTCCAGATCCAGCCCAATCCGGAGCGCACCGCGCTCGATTCGCTGGGCCTCACCGCGGACCAGGTGGACACGATCCTCTACGAAGCCCGGTCCGGGCGCGTCCCGGTGCGGGGAGCCGGATACCGGGGACCCTTCGGAGGGCAAGGCTGGGACGGCATGTGGACCGACATGTCGGAGATCGTCCGCCCGACCCGGGACGGCATCCACGGTCGGGAGTTCATCTCGACGGTGACCGAAATCGGCGAGAAGCCGATGCGGCTCGCGTTCGAGCGATCGAACGGCCGGCCGGGCGCGCTCGTCGGGGGCGAGCCGCGCGTTCTCACGATCCAAGTGCCCTTTCTCTTCGACATCCCTCCGCGGTCCGCGCGGGTCACCCCGGTCCTGGACGCGCTGACGGACGCCGCCGCGCGGATCGACTCGCTCGCGATCGTTCCCGTTTCCTACGCCGCCCGCCTGCCGGAGAGCCCGCACGTCGTGCCGCTCGTCGGACCCGCAGACGGCGGATCGCTGGAGCGCCTTCCCTGGACGCCGCGCCTTCTCTTCCTCGACGGTTGGGATGCCCGCGCCCACGAGCGCATGGCACTCCGATTCCCGCAGGCGATCGTCGGCGTGCGCGTCCCGGCGGACACGGACGTCGTCTCCCTCGTCCGGTCTGGCGTGCGCGTCCTCCACCTGGCCGGCGACACGGTGATCCGCCCCGGCGCACCTTTCTTCGGCGACCAGGTCGCCGCGGCCCACCGCGCGCTGGTCGACGCGGGGATCCGCGAGGAGGCGACCTTGATCGGGAGCGGCGGCGTGGTGGCGGCGGAGCACGTCCCGAAGGCGCTCCTCCTGGGCCTGGACGCCGTCGCGCTCGACGTGGCGCTCTTGGTCGCCCTCCAGGCCCGCTTCGAGAGCCGCGGCCCGGGCGGCGAAGGGCCTGCCGTATGGCTGCCGCGGCTCGAGCCGGAATGGGCGGTGCAGCGGATCGTCAACCTCTCGGGAGCATGGCGCGACCAGCTGCTCGAGATCATGGGTGCGATGGGACTCCGCGAAGTGCGGCGGCTCCGAGGAGAGACGGGACGCTGCATGTTCCAGCGGGAGCTGGAGCGGGAAGCGTTCGCGGGGATCGATGGCTATCCAGGCTGACGTCCAGGGGGAGCCGATCGCGCTCATCGCCGGAAAGCACCGGCACGCGCTCCACCGGGGCTTTCAGCGGTGGCCGGAGCTCGGGTTCACGCCTCCCGCCATGGGGGACGCGCGCTGGACCCCGGAGCTGATCCTCGCCACCTGGACGCAGGCGGAGACCGGCCGTCCCCCGCGAGGGAACCTGGAATATCGCGTCGGGCGGTCGGGGGGAGGGTTCGACCGCCTCGGCTTCCGCCCCGCCGATGCCGCCCGCCGCCTCCCCGAGACGGAGCCGGTCGACCTCTCGATCGCGCTGAACCGCCGTCCCTACGATCCCAAGATCGAGATCCCCGTTCCCTGGTACGGGGCGGGGATGTCGTACGGCTCGATCAGCGAGCAGATCATGCTGGCGCGGGCCAAGGCCGCCCAGCGCTGGAGGACGTTCACGTGCACCGGCGAAGGGGGCTATCCCGATTCCGTCGCCGCCTACAGCGAGCACGTCATCACCCAGATCGCGACCGGGATGTTCGGCGTGCGAGAGGAGACGATCCGGCGCGCACCCATCGTCGAGTTCAAGTACGCGCAGGGAGCGAAGCCCGGCCTGGGCGGCCATCTCCTGGGCGACAAAGCGACCATGGCCGTGGCGAAGATGCGCGAGAGCGTCCCCTGGGTGAGCCTCTTCTCCCCGTTTCCGTTCCACAGCGTCTACTCGGTCGAGGACCACAAGAAGCACCTCGACTGGATCAAGGCGATGCATCCCGAGGCGCTCCTCTCGGTGAAGGTCTCGACGCCGACCGACGTCGACATGGTGGCGGTGGGAAGCTACTACGCGGGAGCGCACATCCTGCACGTCGACGGGAGCTACGGAGGGACGGGGGCGGCGCCGGAGATCGCGAAGAAGAACATCGCGATGCCGATCGAGCTCGCGATCCCCCGGGTCCACCGCTTCCTCGTCAACGAAGGGATCCGGGACGAGATCGTCCTCATGGCTTCGGGAGGCATCCGGACCGCGCACGACATCGCGAAGGCGATCGCGCTCGGCGCCGACGGCTGCGTGCTCGGCACGACGGAGCTCGTGGCGCTCGGGTGCACGCGGTGCAGCAACTGCGAGCGCGGCCGCGGCTGCCCGTTCGGACTGACCACGACCGACCCGGAGCTGACGCTGCTCGTCGATCCCGATTGGGGAAGCGAGCGGATCGGCCGCCTCTACGAGTCCTTCCAGTGGCAGCTCACCGAGCTCTTGAGAAGCCTGGGCATCCGGAGCGCGCGCGAGCTGCGCGGGCGGACGGACGTCCTGACCTACCATGCCGGCTGACCGCGCGCTCCCGGAAGCGCTCCTCCGCTCGCGCGCCGCGCTCCCGCGGCCGGCCGCGCCGTCCGTGCGTCCGGCGGAGGCGGAGGGAGGCTGCGGGGTGATCGGCATCGCCGCGAGCGAGCCGGTCGCGGGAAGGCACCTCCTCCGCGCCCTCGAGCAGATGCGGAATCGAGGGAACGGCAAAGGGGGCGGCATCGCCGCGGCGGGGCTCGACCCCGCGTTCTTCGGCGTGACCCCGGAGGTCCTCGCCGGCTGCTACCTGCTCGCGGTCGCCTACCTCGATCCCGCGGCCCGCGCGGAAGCTGAGCGCGCGTTTCTCGATCCGGTCTTCGACGTGGAGCACGTGAGCGAGATCCCCGTGCTCCCCGGCTCCCGCGAAGCGCTCCGGCTCGACGTCGATCCTCCCGCGGTCACCTGCTACTTCGCCAAGGTGCGCGATTCCGTGCGCGACACGTTCCATCGCGCGCACGGCACGGCGCGAAGCTCCACGTCGGCGTCCGCCACGGGAGCCGCGACCGCCGCCGATCCCGAAGCCGAGACCGTGGTGGCCGACGAGATCGTCTACCAGAACACCTACCGGTTGAACCGTGAGCTCTACGCCTCCACGGGGGAGAAGCGCGCGTTCGTGCTGTCCCACGGGAAGGACCTCCTCGTGCTCAAGATGGTCGGGTACGGCGAGGACGTGATCCGGGCGTACCGTCTCGAGGACCTCAAGGCTTCGGTCTGGATCGGCCACCACCGCTACCCCACCAAGGGGCGCGTGTGGCACCCGGGAGGCGCGCATCCGTTCATCGGCATGCACGAGGCGCTCGTCCACAACGGCGACTTCGCGAACTATGCCTCGATCGCGAGCTACCTCGCCCAGCGGAACATCTTCCCGCTCTACCTCACCGACACGGAAGTGGCGATCCTCGCCTTCGACCTGCTCCACCGCGTCTACGGATATCCGCTCGAGTACGTGATCGAGGCGCTCGCCCCGACCACCGAGCGCGACTTCGCCCTTCTCTCGCCGGAGCGGCGGGAGATCTACCGCCGGCTCCAGGCGGTCCACATCCACGGCTCCCCCGACGGGCCCTGGTTCTTCCTCGTGGCGCAGAGCGATCCGAAGGACGGATCGAAGCGGCTGATCGGAATCACCGACACGTCGATGCTCCGGCCGCAGGTGTTCGCGCTCCAGCGTGGCGCGGTCTCGATCGGATTCGCGGCTTCCGAAAAGCAGGCGATCGACGCGGCGCTGGAGAGCCTTGCCGGAGAGGATCCGCGCTATTGGTCGCGCGCGGACCGGTTCTGGAACGCCCGCGGGGGGAGCCACACCGACGGAGGAGCCTTCACGTTCACGGTGCGGCCGAACGGCGGGCACGCCACGCTCGTCTGCGAAGACAAGTTCGGAAACCGGATCGACACCGATCCCGGCAAGCGCGCGTTCACCGGCGCCCTGAGCGGCGCCTCCCGGCCCGCGACGAACCTGAACGCCCCTTCGTTCGAGGCGGTTCGGGAGAGGATTCCCTCGTGGGATTACCTCGATGTCTTGCGCTTCCTCGAAGAGCTGGAGCAGAACGTCCTCTCGGCCGAAGCCGACCGGAAGCGCCGCCTCGCCGCGATCGAGCTCCTGACACTCCTCATCGACCGGCGCTATCCGACCGGGGCGCTGAAGCGGAGCGCCGTCCTATCGATGATCGACGGCTCGCTGAACCGGCACGTCGCGGGGCTCCGCGGGTCGTCCGGCGTGTCCTGGATCGAGGCGGGGCGCGACCTGCCCCGCCCCGAAGGGGCGGACGCGCTCGCCGTCGTGGACGCGCGCGGCTATCCCCCCGAGGGCCCCGATTCGCTCGCGCGGGCGGTGGTCGGACTGAGCGAGCGCGGATTCCCGAGAGCGCTTCTCTTTGGGGTGCGCGGGCACCGCTTCCTCGGCTGCGGTCTCCGGCCGGAGCTCGAGCGCTTCGAGGTCGACGTGTACGGCTCCTCCGGGGACTACCTCGCGTCCGGCCTGGACGGCGCGACCCTGAGGGTGCACGGCTCGGCCCAGGACCAGCTCGCGCAGATCATGAAGGAAGGCACCCTCGTGGTTCACGGCGACGTGGGGCAGACGTTCATGTACGCAGCGAAGGGGGGCAAGGCGTTCATCCTGGGCAACGCGGCGGGACGCCCGCTGATCAACTCGGTCGGCCGGCCGCGGGTCGTCATCAACGGGACCTGCCTCGACTACCTCGCGGAGTCGTTCATGGCCGGCGATCCGTTGCACGGGGGCGGGTTCGTGATCCTGAACGGGGTCGCGTTCGACGAGGACGGAGCGCTGCGCGACCTCGACACGCCCTATCCCGGCGGCAATCTCTTCTCCCTCGCCTCGGGGGGCGCGATCTACGTGCGCGATCCGGAGCGGAAGGTGACCCAGGACCAGCTGAACGGCGGCGAGTTCGCTCCGCTCGCGGACGCGGATTGGGAGGTGGCGCGCCCCTACCTCGAGGAGAACGAGCGCCATTTCGGAATCCGCGTCCAGGATCTCCTCACCGTCGGCGGGTTTGCCCGGCGTCCGGCGGACGTCTATCGGAAGATCCGTCCCGCCGGGCACAAAGCGCTCCTGCCCGAGGAGGGTTGGGTCCGGCCGGAAGGGTGAGGGCGGGACGCTGCGGAGCGTTTCGTTCAGGCCGGCTGCCGCGACTTCCAGGCTTCGAGCACTTCACGCTCCCGCTCGGCGCTCAAGCCCACGTCGTGCCGGCCGTGCTCCCGATCCCACTCGAACGTGTCGCGGATCGTCTCGGCGAGCGGCCGGAAGACGAGTCCCGCCTCGAGCCCCTTGGCGATGCTCGTCCTTCCGAGCCCGTCGTAGGACGAGGGGGTCCACATCGGGAAGCTTCCGGGAGGAAGCGTGAGCTCCGCGAGAAATTCCTCGGGCACCCACACGAAATCCGCGTCCGAGCCGGTGACCCGCTTCATCTCCCCGAGCAGCCTGCCCCAGTCCATTCCGTCGCGCGGGCCGGTGGCGTGGAAGGTTCCCGAGCGCCCTTCCTGCGTGGCCCGGACCACGAAGGCCGCGAGATCGCGCCCATCGATGAACTGCGCCGGCGCCCCGGGGCGTCCGGGCGCCAGCATCTCTCCTCCCTGGCTCACACGGCGCACCCAGGAGGGGAACCGCCCGGTGTGATCCCAGGGCCCCACGACGTACCCCGGCCGCACGACCAGCGCGCGTCCGGGCCACTCCCGCTCGACGACCGCCTCGCACGCGGCCTTGAGCGGCCCATAGCTCTTCGCCGTGATCTCCTCGGTGTCGACGCCCTCGAACGGAGCGCGCGGCGCGCGCTCGTCCTGGTGCGGGATCGAATAGTCGGCGAGGACGGACAAGGTGGAAATGTAGGTGTACGCCTCCGCGCGCCCCGTCAGCGCGCGCACGGAGTCGCGCGCCAGGCGGGGAACGTAGCCGTTCACGTCGATGACCGCGTCCCAGCGTCCCTTCTCGAGCGGCGCCAGTCCTCCATCGCGGTCCCCCAGGATCTCCTCGGCTTCCGGGAACAGACCGGGATTCGTGGTTCCCCGATGGAAGAGGGTGACCTGGTGCCCCGCCCGGAGTGACGCGTCGACGATATGGCGGCCGACGAATTGCGTGCCGCCGAATACCAGCAGTCTCATGGGGGTCATCTCCCGGCCGTCGTGGCCCGGCCCGCGCCGGACGCATCGTGGCGCACCAAAGGTACCTTTTCCGCGTAGACGAATCGATCCGAGTGCTCGGGATTGTGGCACTCGAGGCAGATCGTCTCCGGCACGGCGCGCGTCATCCGATGCGCGTCGGGATCCTCCGCGTGCTCCCCACCCGGCCCGTGACAGACCTCGCACTGCACGTTCGCCAGCGGCTCTTCCGGATCCCCCAGATGGTACCCCGTCCGCGTCCGGAAGCCCACCACGTGGCACACGACGCAGTGCGGCTGATAGTGCCGGTGCGCGTCGAGCAGAGTCTTGTACGCGGTGGCATGACGGGTCGTCTTCCACTGGGCGTACTCCGGCTCGTGGCACGACCGGCAGTGCGCCGCTCCCACGTAGAGCCCCTGCTGCCGCTCGGCCGATGAGGCGAAGAGCGGCTGCACCGTGGCTTGCGCCTGGTCGAGCTTCCCGACCCGCTGGTAGAAGCGCGTGAGCATGCCCCGGTAAGCGGGGTCGTCCGGCACGTCCTCGTAGAGCCAGAGGTGGGTCGTTCGAGCGCCGGCGAAGTGCGCTTCGGCGTCCACGCCGAGATCGACCGTCTCCAGCCCGTAATTGCGGCTGTCCTCGTAGAGCACCAGGGTGCGTCCCAGGAAACCCTGCGCGTTTTGAGGCTGCCCGGCGCCGCCGTTCTCGGCCCGGATCAGCTCGGTGCCCTCCGTCGCGTTCGAGAGGATGAGGTCGACCGAAGGGCAAGCGCTCGCGATGCGCCGAATCATCGCCGGGGAGATCCTCCCGATCACGACCAGGAGATCCGCGCGTCCTTCAAGGCGCGCCACTTCGTCCTGAACGGCCCGCACGGGATCGACATACCTCACGTGGGTCGTGTTCGCCTCGAAGAGGTCGGTGGACTTGGGCCCGCTCGGCGGCTCGAACACCGCGATCACGCCGATCCGAGCTCCCTGCGAGCGCACGACCACGCTGCCCGGCGCGAGCGGGCCCCCTCCCTCGCGGATGTTCGCGCAGACGTAGGGAAGCCGGAGACCGCGCCCCGCCTCGCGGAACCACGCCGGGCCGAACGTGAGCTCGGTCATCCCGATCGCCATCGCGTCGTAGCGCATCTTCTCCATCGTCTCGAGGTACAGCCGCTGCTCCGCGCGTGAGAGGAAATCGAGCGAGACGTTCTTCTCCGGACGCAGGAAGGCGTTCCCCACGTCGAGCAGGAGGATTCCCGGGTGCTCGCGCCGCAGCCGCTCGACCGCGGTGGCACGGCGTGCGACCCCTCCCGATTGGTTCACCTTGCAGCCGCAGTGCTCGAGAAAGCCCTGGGTGTCGCCGGTGAACGCGATGAGGACATGGCGCTTCGGCGGCCCGGCGGGAGGCGTGGGAAGAGGCGTCGCGGGGACCACGCCGAACGCGGCGGCGGCCGGGATCGCGTCCACACCGCGCACGTAGCGAGCCCGAAAGCGCTCCCAGCCGGCGCCCGACTGCTTGGGCAAGGACGCCCAGAGCGAAGCGGCCGGAGAGCGGCGGAACATCGCGGTCAGGACAGGGTCGAGGCTGTCCTTTCCGGCGGACTCGGATCGGATGGTCCGGTCCAGGTACGCGAGCTCGAACGGTGCTTCCACCCCGCTCAGGAGGTCGGTGGGCAGCTTCGTGGCGTACAGGGTTTCGAGGTCGTGCACGGATCCCTGGACGTGCCGGGCGGAGAGGTACGAGCCGGCCAGCTCCCGCTCGACCTCCGCCTCGTCGGCCATCCCCGCCGCCGCGACGGCGCGCCAGCCGTAGAGCTTCGAGATCCCGTCCACGATCCAGTATTCGTCGGGGGAATGCACTTCGATCCGGTAGGGCGCGTACTTGAGATATGCCTCGAGCAGCGAGGTGGCGTAGCGATGGAGCCTCCCCGCGGTGATGGGGGCGAGCGTGAGCCCCTGTCCCAGGCCCCAGGCCTCGCATCGAATCTCGTCTCCGTCCGGGGCCGTGGGCGCGGCGAGGACGAGATAGTCGGGGCCGAGGTCGCGCCCGATGAGGCCGTGGATGCGCCGCGTCGCTTGGGCGACGGCT
>Ga0066388_100000392_pt1 | contig 20241 bp, 20 predicted proteins | sample PanSoiMetaGPlot6_FD_64539 | JGI IMG/M metagenome (GOLD analysis project Ga0066388, IMG submission 64539) | Tropical forest soil microbial communities from Panama analyzed to predict greenhouse gas emissions - Panama Soil - Plot 6 (Hybrid Assembly) | ecosystem: Environmental > Terrestrial >...
GGGCTCCACTGCGATCCCCGAGAACCGAGTCCCATACCTATCGCGATCTCGTCTAGGTCGGAAACCTCAGCGGCCCCGACTGTGATCAATTATCTGAGCAGGGCGTGGTCAACTCTGCTTAGCGCTCTCGCCCTGGCAGATTAGTACTCAACGGAACATTCGCACATCGAATTGAAACGTCCGAAGCCCTTGAAACTTGATTTTAGGAAAATCTCGGTGAGCCGGGTTTAGCAGAACATTCCATTCATCGCGAATAGCAGCCGATGGGACCAGAAAGGCGACCGTTTCTGCCCCATGAATCCACTCATCTCCGAACCGACGCAGCGTTTCGTCTATCGTTGCGTACCAATGCGCAGGAAGTCTTTTCGGGTCAAGTCGTCTAATCTCAAGCTCGTCAGGAATCTCGCCTTCGATTGAGACTAGGTCGGTTGGCTGGAGATTTGGCTCCAAGTTTACAAACGTCTCAACTGCCGCGAGTGCTAAAGAAGTGGAGGCGTAGACGACGCGCATTCCGCGGCGGTTCCAGCGACCGCCTACGAGACTGGCGCCCTCGCCGGTGGCGGCTTCAGACGCGTGGCGCCGACGGCATATGCGCCAGAAGCGCATTAGCTGTAGACGCCATAGGCAATTCGGCCGAGGATGTCCTCGACTTCGCGAGCGCCGACATCGGTATCGAGTTGATCGAGCGGCCGCTCGCCGCCCAAGGCGCGATTCGGCGTTCGGAGCCATTCCACGGCCTTTTCCTCATCGCCGATCATTTCAACGGCGCTAGCATAAACACGGGCCAGGCGAACCGTGCGGTCCGACTCTGGAGCCGTCAGTCTTGACCCTTGACTCAAGCGCCGCGTTAGTGTGCGCTGGGGAATTCCGAGCTTCTGGGACAACACCATATTTCCCACGTCGAGTCGCTCTGCGAGTACCTTGACAGAACTTGCGGGCAGGCCCTTGCGAACCAGTTCAGCTAAGTCGTCCGGTTTCTTGACCACTTTGCCGAGTACCCTGCGTCCACCCAGAACCTCGGCAATTGCGGATGCTGCGCTAGTCATCTCTTTGGCCTTTTGGCTACCTATATTACGCCATTTGGCGAACAGGTGCAACCGCAGAGCGCTCGCCCGCCCAAGCAACCAGGGGGTCTGCTTGTAACTCTCTGATTCTGAACGGAAATGAACTTCGTCAGCGGCTCTGCCATGCAGGGAATTCGGCAGCGCGTCCAGTTCTGACAGCTAGAGGGAGCAGGTGTGTGCGGTTCCTCTCCTCTGGGAAGGAGGACCCAATGTCCCAACAAAGCCTTCTCCCAGGGGTATCTTACTCGCGGGAAAGAAATAAGAAGAATGATCTGTATCTGCGATTAACCGACATTTGACTTGAACGGCACTTCACATAGGCCTTGTAAGACACAATCGGCAGATGTGTAGTATAGCCGAGTGCCTTGTTGGTCAAATTTTGACAGTCTGTTCGCGTGTGGATCTTTTAAGGTTTACAGCGAGAACCACACGCGTTGTCTTGGACCCCGGGAGTGATCGGCAATAGGTAACTCGCGGTCCCTAGGTTGGGTTGTCGCACCTGACGTAAAATCTGCCATTGCGCGCCGCAAGGGTCACAGCGATTCCCGCAGATTGCGCGCCAGTTCCCGCACTGCCGATTCGTTCCGTCGATACCACATCCATTGCCCCTCTTTCTTAGCCTCAACGAGGCCGGCCCGTTTCAAGACTGACATGTGGTGGGAAATGGTAGGTTGCGTCAGGCGGACGCGTTCCTCGATGTCGCAGGCACACAGCCCGACACCCTTGCCAATGGAACACGCGCCCTTTTGTTTGAGGGCGCTCAAGATACGCCGGCGCGTTGGGTCGGCAATAGCGCGAAGCATTCGATCGAAGTTCTGTATGCCAGGCATAGCGGAAAGGGAGTATCCGATAAAGATTGATCGGTGTCAATGAGCTGCTGGCTCTAGCTATACTTCCGACAAAATCTTAAGTCCTGAAACTTGCCGACCTATTTTTTCAAAATGGGATTGTACCCATCGTTGATCAACTTTGCCCGCATGATCTCCGCCTCTTTGATATCGTTGTAAGGCCCAACCTGTACGTGAAATAACCTGTCGGCAGAAGACCCGCTCGCGGTGAAAGCGGGGTATTGTTTCCTTCTTAAAGCTTCGACGAGCGCCTCGGCATCTTCCTGCTTACTGACGGCCGCGACCTGGACGTAATAGGAGTTGGCACTGGGCAGGGTAGTTGTATCGGGAGCGGCGGCGGTCGATTGCGCCGAGGATGTATCTCCGGCTCCGTTGGACGCAGCCGCGGATCCCTGGGCGGGACTTAATTGAGGATAAGAATCATTTTGCTCGACGGTCTTGTAGAACGTAAGATCCGCCGCCTTGGCGCCGCTCGCTGCGCCGGATTTGCTCGTTTGTTTTGCTGTGTCAGCTGCTGCAGGCGTGCTCTCGGCCGATGCTGGACTGGCTGCGCTCCGCCCCAAGTTGTACCCCAAGGCAAAGAAAACGGCACACAGCGCTACCAGACCAAAGAAAAGCAGTAGCAGTTTCCCTATGCCTAGCGTGATTTCCGTCTCCTCAGCAGCGTTCATCAGTCAACTCCACTTATCATAAAGCTATCCTTTGGCCTGAGCCGCTGAGGGCTGGCCGTTTCTTGCTATTAGCTTTTCGAATGTAGAGAAAATGTCCACTGGGACTGGGAACACTACCGTCGTGTTTTTCTCCACCCCAATTTCCGTTAGCGTCTGCAGATAACGCAGTTGCACGCTGACAGGTTCGGCAGAAAGCAGGTGGGCAGCGTCCACGAGGCGCTGCGCGGCCGAGAACTCGCCTTCGGCGTGGATGATCTTCGACCGCTTCTCACGTTCGGCCTCCGCCTGTTTGGCCATTGCGCGTAACATCGTCTCCGGCAGATCAACCTGTTTAACTTCGACATTGACGACCTTCACGCCCCAAGGCGCGGTGTGGGTGTCGAGAATACTTTGCAGGCGCAGGTTGATCTTGTCCCGATGAGCCAGCAGTTCGTCCAGTTCCTGCTCACCCAAAACTGAACGTAGAGTCGTTTGGGCGAATTGCGAGGTCTGGTAGACATAATTTGAAACCTCGACCACTGCCATGCGCGGGTCAATGACACGGAGGAAGATCACAGCGTTGACTTTCAAGGTGACGTTGTCACGGGTGATGATGTCCTGAGGCGGAACTTCCAGTGCCTCTTGTCGTAGCGATACGCGGACCATGCGGTCGACCGGCGCGAAGACCAGAATAATGCCCGGCCCTTTCGCCCGCGGATACAGGCGGCCGAAGCGGAAGATCACGCCTCGCTCGTATTCAGCCAGAATCTTGATCGAACTGAGAACGTATAAACCGACGATAATGACGGCGATACCCCAAAAGGGAATCGGCATGGATGCCTCCGCAAACTATAAAAGGAGCTTCTGAGGCGGATTGTATCTCAGGTGACGGGCCGGAGGTGGTATTTCAGGAGGCAAGAGTTGCCTATCGAGCTACTGGCCTGAAGGTGCAGGCGGCTAGCCTGCACCTGGCTACATAATGTGGGCGAGCGCGTGAGCGGCGAGGTACCTGGTTTTTCTCTAGGGGAACAGCACCGGCAAGCTGTTGTCATGAAACCGGAGCCGAGATTGCCGGATGCTCGGTCGCTGTGACCGGCTCGACCTGCAATTGCAGGCCATCCACCTTACGTATGACCACCGACTCACCAGCCGCCACATCGATTCGGGAGACCGCGTCCCAGATTTCGCCATGCACGAAGACTTTTCCCTTGGGAGCGAGGGCTGTGCGCGCCGTACCGACCTCTCCGATCATACCCTGAGGGCCGGTTACGACTTTGTTTTTTCGCGCCTTCAAAGCCACCCCCATCAGAAAAATCGTGATCAGTCCAACCGGAATGCTGACCGCCAATGCCGTGAGCAGACGTACACGCATCTCAGGAATGGGAGCATCCACCAGCATCAGTGCTCCCAGCGTGAGCACGACGATTCCGCCGATTCCCAGAATGCCATGGGTCGCAAACTTCGCTTCGAGAGCAAACAGGATAAACGAGGCAAGAATCATCAGCAGGGCAGCATGGCTGACGGGAAGCAGGTCCAGCGCGAAGGCCGCCAGAAGAATGAACACAACGCCTACTGTCCCAGGCAGAACTGCGCCGGGATGATTGAACTCAGCGTAAAGGGCCAGCGCCCCGATCGCCAACAGGATAAAGGCGACATTTGGATTCATGATGTAGGCCAGAATCCGTTCCTTAACAGTCAAGTCGTACTCGCGAATCGACTGCCCTGCCAGTTCGAGCTTAACTGCTGTCCCGCTGAATCGTTTGACGGTTTTACCTTGCAGCTGCTTGAAAAGATCTTGCTCGTCTCTGGCGACCGAATCGATGAGGTTGTTCTTAAGTGCCTCCGCATCGGTGAACGACTTGGATTCGCGAACGGCACTCTCGGCGGCCTCAACATTGCGTCCGCGTTTGGCCACATAAGACCGCATGAAAGCGGCGGAGTCGTTTTCGATCTTCGCCTTCATGACATCGTCCATCTTGCCGCCGGTGAGGGTTACCGGATGTGCGGCACCGGTGTTGGTGCCAGGCGCCATGGCAGCCACGTCGGCCGACTCAAGGATGAAAAATCCAGCCGATGCCGCCCGGCTGCCGGTGGGGGTGACATAGATGATGACCGGTACCTGCGAGTTCAGGATTTTGGTCACGATATCTCGCGTGGAATCCAGCAGCCCGCCAGGCGTATTCAATTCGATCAGAACAGCCTTATCGCCATGCCGCTGAGCTTCGGCGAGGGCGCGACCGATGTATTCGTCGGTGATCGGCTGAATGGTGTCATTGACGGAAATTTTTAGGATGTCCGCAAAAGCGACGCCACATCCTAGCAAGATCAACCATAACAGAGACAATAGTCGGGAAATTCTCATTGGTTTGGCAGCGGTTGCGCTTTCTGCGCCAGCTTGGCTCGAATGGCCCGCTTGAGAGCTCGAGCCGAACCATTGGCCGGTTCCAGTTGAAGGGCGCGATCCACGCTTTGGGCAGCCTCCTCAGCCTTATTTTCGCTCAAATTGATTCTTGCGAGCACCAGGAGCGGGTCGACCGCAGTGCGGATCCGGAGCGCGATCTCCGCCTCCGAGCGGGCGGCCGCCAGATCCTGCTTTCCCTCTAAAGCCTGAGCAAGTCCGGCGTGAGCTTCAGCGTTGCCGCCGTCCAGGGCTATAGCCTCCCGAAATTCCCGTTCGGCTTCGATAAGGAAGCCCTTCCCAAGAAGCTCGTGAGCTCGCGTCGCGTGAAAGCGGGCATGAGCATGCGGGTCCTTGGACAAGCTTTGTTCACCGGCCGCTTCCATCTGTAACACGATCTGACGGAACGAGCTCTCGTCGTAGTTACGCTTGAGTCGTTCTAGGGGAACATGAATACTGCTCTTCGAAGTACTCGGCTCGCCTTTGAGGTTGGCCTCAGGCATGATGGCATCGAGGAAGGCTTTGGCCTCCGTGTCGTTGGGCCTGAGGTTAACTGCTTCGCGTAGTTGGCGCGCCGCATCGGTCAAATTGCCGGCGCGATAGTAAGCCAAACCAAGATTAAAACGGTAGTCGCCGTCGGCAGAATCAGCCTGAACTGCCCTTTGAAAGAAGGTCAGAGCATGAGGATCACCCTGCCGCGCGGTCAAGACCCCCACGTTGTTGTACACCTCGGTCAGCGGAAGCTGAGAGGCAACAAATTCGAAAGCCGCCCGTGCCCGTGGCAAATCACCGCGAAAATACGCAGCCAGTCCCAGAAGGAAGCTGGCCTGCCTTGCCAGCGGGTCGGTTCGCGGGATCCTTTCCAGCGCCAAAATCGCCTGATCATACTGGTGCTCGGAATAATAGGTTCGCCCAAGTTCCAATAGCGCCTTACCGTATTGGGGAGTTAGACGCGCCGCTTCCTGGAACCTTCGCACCTTATCTTGCGGGCGGGTTGCGATCACACCGCGAATGTAGTTCTCAAAGGCGTCCAGCCGAATCGGATCGGCATGCAGGCGAAAAGTGTCGCGCGCAATCGGAAAATCAGGACGCAGAACACGCAACAGATCCCAGGCGATAAGTGCCTGAATATCAATCAGGTGGACCAGCGGGCCCGATTCGAAGGATTCCGGCGAGAGCCTTTGCCGGCTCATGTCCAGCAGTTGTGCAGTTGCCGTGAACGTGCGCCCATCAAAGGTGTAGCGGCCGAGCACCACGTAATCCACCCCCATCTGCTCGGCGATGCGGTAAAGGGTCGCGCGCGACGGATGCAACTCCGCCGGAATTCCCATCTGGTCATAAGCGCGCAGTCGGTCGTCGCGGCTAAGAATGTACAACGACGGGGAAGAGAGCCGCTCCTCCAGAATCTCTGGGAAAGCTTCGCTGATCCATTCCAGACCAGGTGCACTCGACCCATTCTCAAAAGGAATCACGACCGCGGTGCTGCCGCCTACGAATGGCTTTTGGGCCCACGAGACTGCTGGCAGGCTTAGCCCAGCAGCAATGACCAACAGACTGCGGCGTAAGAAACTCAAGGCAATACGATTATAGCCATTCCGGAACTCTGAAATTGAATTCATGGCGAGATTGATTGCTCAGATGATCGCGTGGTTTTTCTATAACTCTGCTCAGAGTCTCTCGGTCGCTACCCTCGATCGTCAGATTCAATCTCTAAATGGATCGCTCGCTCGATTCTTGTTATCTTGAAGCGTTTCTGCCCTCATGGAGCTGCCCGAACCAGAACGCGGCACCAGCACCATCTCGTTGCGGTCGTTTGCCCGCCTGATATCTGCGAATGCGAACTTTCGCCGCCTGTGGATGGCACAGATCGTTAGCGAAATCGGCGACTGGTTCTATTCCCTCGCTATCTATAGTCTGCTGCTCGAGTTCACCGGCCGGGCCAGTTCAGTGGCTTTGGCACTCATATTTCAGGTTCTGCCTAATGCCCTGATCGGACCAATCGCCGGGGTGGTGAATGACCGGCTTCGGCGTAAAAGTGTGATGATCGCCAGCGACCTGGCCCGCGCAGTCATTGTGGCCGCGATGCTACTGGTGCGATCGCGCTCTACGGTCTGGCTGGTTTATCCCCTGCTTATCCTGGAGAGCGTCATGTGGGCCTTCTTCGAGCCTGCCCGCACGGCGGTGATCCCGAACATTACCAGCCAACAGGACCTACTTCTGGCAAACACGATTTCCACCACCACCTGGTCCGTCAACCTGGTGGCTGGCGCGACGATCGGTGGCATCGCGCTGGCGCTGTTGGGATACCGCGCCGCCTTTCTGTTGAACGCGGTGTCTTTCCTGGCCTCAGCCTGGCTCATTGGCCGAATGCAATTCCACGAACCCCATGCTGAAATTCACACAGAACTGCGGGCTCGGGACCTGGTTCATTATGCGCCGATGGTCGAGGGTTTCCGCTATGTCAAAGGCGACCTGCGATTGCTGGCGACGATTCTGGCAAAGGCCGGATTAGCGAATATGGGTGTGAGCTGGGTCTTGTTCACGGTCATGGGCCAGCATATTTTTCCATTGCATTGGCCGGGATTGGCACCGGACCGGGCCGCTGTGTTGGGCATGAGCCTCCTGATTGGGGCGCGGGGGATGGGTGCGCTAGTAGGACCCTTAGTGTCAGCCCGCTGGGCTGCTCATCGTCAGAATCGCCTGCGGCTCGGAATTCTGTTTGGGTTTCTCGCCGTGGGTGTCGGTTACGGGATTTTGTCCGGAGCCGGTTCGCTTGCCACTGCATGCTTCTGGGTGCTGCTTGCCCACTGCGGAGGTTCGACAGTTTGGGTATTCGGCACTACCCTACTGCAAATGAATGTCGAGGATCGTTTCCGTGGACGCGTTTTTTCGGCTGAGCTGGGACTCTCGATGATCACCTTAGCGCTCGGCGCGTACCTCACGGGAGCGCTTCTCGATGGTGGAGTCCCGCCCCGAGCCGTTGCTCTAGGGACTGGGCTGGTCATGCTGTTTCCGGCAACGGCATGGGCCTTGGCATTGAGGCTGTGGGCTCCGGAACCTCGAGCGGCGTCGTTCGACGTCGGTGATTAGTCACATTGGGCAACCAACGCCTCGCGCCTGCGGCTGCGAGAAGGGTCTTGACCGAGCCAAGCCCGGTCAATCCTTCCGCTCTTCCATGGCGGTCAGTTCGGGTGCAGCTGATCGATTTTGGCTGCCATAATGAAATCGCTTTCCGTGAGTCCGTCGATTTTGTGTGTCCAAAGTGTTATTTCCGACCTTCCCCATCCCAGCAGAATGTCGGGATGATGCCCTTGCTGCTCCGCCAGTTCTCCTACTCGGTTCACGAACTGTAGCGCCGCTCGAAAGTCGGGAAACTTGAACTCACGAGTCAGATGGTGTTCGTTGATCACCTGCCATTTGGGCACCTGTTGGTGCAGGTTCGCGAGTTCCTGTCCTTTGATTGGGGGTACGCCACCACGGCAGGGAACGCATGTCTTGCTGGCCAAGTCAGGCATTTTCAACCTCCAGGCTCGCGCCAAGCCTAGTTTACCCGGCAGCCCAGATGTGGGTAAATGCGTCCCAACGCATGCGCTCTTTGGATCCGCGTTTATAATCTTGAGCTTTACTAAGACGGTCATTGCTGAAGAGAGGCACGGTTGGCTTACGACGATCTGCGGTCGTGGATTTCGGCCTTGGAGCGCGCAGGAGAGCTAAAACGCATTGGAACCGAAGTAAACCCGATTTTGGAAATAACAGAGATCACGGATCGGGTAGCCAAGGCGAAAATCCCCCCTCTGCCCCTCCAAAATCGGGTTAGGCAAGAATCGGGCACCTATGTGCCCGGTCCGGCTTTACTCTTTCAAAACGTTAAGGGGTACACGGGGGCGCAGCTGCTGATCAACCAGTTCGGTTCAGCGCGACGCATGCGGATGGCCCTCGGGGTGGATTCGCTCGACGAAGTGGCGGAACGCATTCGCGGCCTTATCGATGTGAAATCTCCGCAGGGATTTCTCGACAAAGTGAAGATGCTGCCCATGCTTCGAGAGATGGGTAGCTTCTTCCCCAAGACCGTCGCCTCGGGCCCGTGCAAGGAGGTTATCAAAACAGATAACTTTTCGCTGCTCGACTTTCCGGTGCTGCAGTGCTGGCCAAAAGATGCCGGGCGGTTCATCACCCTTCCCTGCGTGGTTACCCGCGATCCTAATACCGGTAAGCGGAACCTTGGCATGTACCGCATGCAGGTTTATGACGAGAAAACCGCAGGCATGCACTGGCAGCGGCAGAAGATCGGAGCCGAACACTATAGAGAGTCGCTTCGGGCAGCGGCTGCTTCCGGCGAGACTGGCAGGTCGGCTGCGGTGGAGATCATGGCACGCACCTCGGGAGGTTCGCAATTGCCCGCAGGCGGTTTGCCGGGTGGCAGGATGGATGTGGCGGTCGCCATCGGCACGGATCCTGTCATCACTTTTTCGGCCATTGTGCCCGCGCCGCCCGACGTTGAGGAATACCTGATTGCGAGTTTTCTGCGGCAGAAGCCGGCGGAATTGGTCAAATGCGAGACGGTGGATTTGGAAGTCCCGGCGACCTCGGAGATCGTTCTAGAAGGCTACGTGAACCTGGATGAGCTTCGCACCGAAGGTCCTTTTGGGGACCACACCGGCTTCTATTCCCTGGAAGACCAATACCCCGTGTTTCACGTCACCTGTGTTACTCATCGCAGGAATCCGATTTACGCGACTACGGTCGTAGGCAAGCCTCCAATGGAAGATGGATGGATGGGCAAAGCGGTAGAACGCATTTTTCTGCCGCTGATGAAGCTGACCATCCCGGAGCTAGTAGATATCAATCTTCCGCTGGAGGGCCTGTTCCACAACTTGATGATCGTATCCATTAAGAAGTCCTACCCAGGTCAGGCACGGAAAGTGATGAATGCTATATGGTCGCTCGGTCAAGCGATGTTCACCAAGTGCATCCTCGTCGTGGACCAGGATGTAAACGTGCAGGACCTCGGCGAGGTCACCTTGAAGGTGCTCAACCATATCGACCCGGAGAGGGATATCCAGTTCACTCTGGGGCCGCTTGATTCGCTGGATCACGCATCGCGATTGCCCGATTTCGGGTCGAAGATGGGAATCGACGCAACCCGCAAATGGACGAGCGAAGGGTTTTCCCGCCCATGGCCCGATGAAATCATCATGGACAAGAAAACGCGGGAGCTGGTCGACAGAAAATGGAGGTCCCTGGCGAAGGAAATCGGCATCGAATGACTGTTTGTAGCAGCAATGTCGCTTTGTCATGGCATGGTGAGAAAGCGAAAACCTGGGTTTCTCTTGGGCTAAAGCCGGAAGTTCGACTGCTAGCATGCCGCGAAACAGACAGCCCCGTCAGGAGCGACGGAGCCTATGACCGAAGCCACCGTACAATGGACCGACAACGACCGCTTCGTCGGCGTCTCCAGCAGCCGCCACTCACTGGTCCTCGATACTGCCCAGGAGAAGACCGCCAATAGTCCCATGGAACTGGTTCTCATCGGTCTCTGTGGTTGCACGGCTACCGATGTCGTCAGCATTCTTCGTAAAAAGCGCGAGCGCTTCACCACTTTGGAGGTATATGCCCGCGCGGAACGCGCGCCGGAACCGCCAACGGTTTATACTCAAATCCACCTGACCTACCGTGTCGGCGGAAAAGTGAGTCGTAAAGCGATGGAAGATGCCGTCCGGCTATCGGAAGAAAAATACTGCTCCGTGGCAGCGATGCTGACGAAGACTGCTAAAATTACCTACTCCATCGAATACATAGAAAATCCTGCGGCGGCCAGCCGCTCGGGAGCGTCTGAAGCACGATGAAGAAAAAGGTCATCATCTTCACACAACCTGGTTGACCGCCCTGCGAGTGGTTAACCGCCTACCTCTCGGGAAGAGGAATCCACTACGAAGAATGCGACATCAAGGCTCATCCTATGGCAGTTCGGGACTTGGTTTATACATATGGCAGCCGCATAACCCCCACCATGGTGATCGACGGGCAAGTCATCACTGGATTCAATCCAGAGCGGCTGGACCAAATTTTTGCCGAATAAGGCCCATCCTCTTCGCGGCTATCTTTACATCGCTGGCGCAACCTTCCTGTGGGGAGTCTCTGCCTCGATGGGCCGCGCCATGTTCACCGGACACCCCATGCCGGGCGGCGAGGTCCTCCACCCGATCGATCCGCTGGTGCTGGCGCAGGCACGCACCACGATTTCGCTATTGGTCCTTTTTCCGGTGCTCATGCTGACTCGAGGCCGAACCATAGCCCTACCCAAACTTGATTTGTATCGGGCAGTGATTTTGGGAATCCTGGGTGTCGCCGCCTCCAATTACCTCTATTATCTGGCGATTCAAAAAACCAACGTCGCCATCGCAATCGTCATCCAGTACACCGCTCCCGCCTGGGTGCTCCTGTATTTGGCGGCGCGAGGGCGTCAAAGAGCTACACTTCCGCGCGTCGCGGCAGTCGCGCTCGCGATTGTGGGCTGCGGCCTGGTAATCGGATTGATTGGCGGCGGGCAATTTCAGGTGAATATGGTTGGCTTGATCGCTGCCATCCTGGCGTCGCTAGCATTCGCTTTTTACAACCTTGGTGGACATGACCTTCTGGCGCGCCACGACCGCTGGAAGGTTCTGCTCTACACCCTGGCCAGTGCAGCCGTATTCTGGATCACCATCAACCCACCGTGGAAAATCGCGGCGGCCCACTACAGCGGCGCACAATGGTTGTTCCTGTTCGTGTTTGCCATGACCTCGGTGCTGCTGCCGTTCCCGCTGTACTTTGCCGGGTTGCAATATCTCGGAGCCACCAGCGCGATTGTGACCAGCTGCCTGGAGCCGGTGTTCTCGATTATTCTGGCGGCGATTGTATTAGGAGAAAGGGTCCGCCCACTACAGACGATTGGCATCTTGACGGTTCTGGCAGCGACTGTGCTGGTTCAATTGCCAGAACGGGGAGCGCGCGAGGAAGTCGCGATTGTGGAACCGATTGAGTAGGCGGACATCGGGCTGCGATTTTTTCTGAATCACTACCAAGGCTTCGTGCATATCGCTTTACTCTACTGACGCCATGAGAATTAACCAATCTTTTTTGGAATCGGCTGTGGTGCCGTCGAGTTATTCCAGCTGCTTCCCTTTGGTCTCTGGCAGTTGTGTCGCGACCAGCGTGGCTAAAAAGAACGATGCTGCGCATAGGTAGAATGCCCAGCTCAATCCCTTCGCCTGGCCCACTCGACCGATCACGAACGGCGCAACCGAGCTCATCGTGCGCGCTCCGTTATAAGTGAATCCGAGGGCACGTGCGCGCACACGCGTGGGAAAGATTTCGCTGCCCACGATGCCCGATCCGGAAAAGAATCCCGTTCCGAAAAAGGCGACGCTTGCGCCTAACAAGAGTAGGGCCACGGGGCTCCGGGCCAAAGCGTATAGCGGCACCAGCAGAGCGGCAACCAGGGTGTACAAAATGAACGATTTCCTGCGACCTAGGCGATCTGCGACCCAGCCGAAGCTGGCGTAGCCGGGAAACATCCCAACCAAATTCAGTACCACGAGGAGCGTTGTTGTCCCCATCACGCCGAAGCCGCGCCCACCCTGCTCGATGGGGAGCGAGAGATATGGCGGAATCCAGGTAAACAGTCCCCACCAGGCAAACATCCCAAAGAAATTTAACAGCAGAAGAGTGATCGCAGGCTGGAGCAGCGGAGGGGTGAAGATGCGAGCCAAGCGATCGTGTTCATGTTGGCGCTTGGCCGCGGCTACGCCGTGAGATTCTTCCGCCAGCCGGCGGTGCTGAATCCACATCTCCGATTCCGGCACGCCCCTCTGTATCCCGAAGACAACTATCGCGGGCAGGATGCCGACAAAGAACACCATGCGCCAATCCGCATAATGCAGAACCACTCCGGCCACCAGGGCGGCGAGTGCATATCCGATCGCCCACGAGCTTTGCACGATGGCGATGGCTTTGGCACGCAATTCGGTCGGCCATGTTTCCGCAACCAGGGTGGCGCCGGTGTTCCACTCGCCGCCCATGCCCAACCCGAGAATAAAACGGAAGACGGCCAGCATCAGCACCGACCTGGAAAGGCCCGAAGCAAACGAGCACACCGAGTACGTGAGAATGCTGAGCATCAGGGCGCGTTTTCGCCCGATGCGATCAGCAATGAATCCGAAGGCCACTCCGCCAATGCCCGAAGCGAGAAGGGTCAGGGTATTGAGTAGCCCGCCCATTGCCTTACTCATGTCGAGATCGCGCATGATGTGGGCCAACACCAACGCGTAGAGCATGGTGTCGAACGCGTCGAGCATCCAGCCCAAGGCGGCGGCAATTAAGGTTCGACGCTGCGCCGGGGAGATCGCGGAAAATTTGAGGCCGGGTCCGCTCGCCATCGGGCGCGATTGTAGCAGGAAACCGGAGCGAGTCCGGGCCACGGCTGCAGCCGGCGGAAGGCGAATAGAAACCTCTGTAGAAACCCAGCTGCTATGTCTCGTTTTTTTTTGGCAACCAAAATCGCGCGCGTTTTGGGTTCTGACGGCCGTCAAAGCAGCTCTGCGGAGCCCCGGAAGTGAAGGAATCACTCGCGGGCTGTAGGGCCGGTATGCTGTGGCTGCAGGCTGTGCAGGTGGAAATACCGTCTGGCCTTCTTCACGTCCTTCGCAATCTGTTCCCGCAGGGCTTCAATCGAAGGAAATTTGATCTCATCTCGTAGGCGAGCAAGAAAAGAGAGTTCAACCTCGGTTTCGGGACGTAGTTCAATAGGGTGAAAATTCAGCAGGTGGGTTTCTACGGCAAACGATTCCTCAGCGAACGTCGGCCGCTTGCCGACGTTCGTAACCGAATCGAAACAGTCCTCACCCACGCGCGCCGCCGTCACATATACTCCGTCGCCTGGCACCAGTTCTTCATATCGGCTAAGGTTGATCGTCGGCACCGTGTATTTCGACCCATAGCCACGTCCGCGCCCGGCCGTAGAAAGAATGCGAAATGGCCTGCCCAGCAGATGGCGGGCGCGGCTGACACGTCCAGCGGCAACTAACGTTCGGATATGGCTGCTGGATACCGGTTCCCCGCGAACCGTCATCTCAGGGTAGGCTATGACCTTGAATCCCATCTCGCGGCCAAATCCCGCCAGCATGGCCACATCGCCAGCCGCTTTGTGGCCGAAATGGAAGTTGTATCCCTCGTGTACTTCGATCGCCTTCAATCCCTGTTTCAGGATGCGATGTGCGAACTGATGAGGGGTCATCAACGACAGGTCGCGGGTGAACGGCAACAGCAGTGCCGCATCGATCCCCGTCTCTTGCAAGAATCGAAGCTTCTCAGGTGTTGGAGTCAGCAGCTTGAAGGGACTGTCCGGGCGCAGGATGCGGATCGGATGTGGCTCGAACGTCACTGCGACAGCCTTGGCGTTCGCCTGGCGCGCCCGTTTCAGCATCGCTTCTAACACGTGCGCGTGAGCACGATGAACCCCGTCAAAATTTCCGACGCTAACCACGGTCGAACCGAAGTGCGGGGGAATGTCGCCGATCTGGTGCCAAACCTTCATCATCTAAATCTCAAAGTCCAGCTTCATGCCATCGTACGAGAGTCGCACGTTCGGAGGCAGCGTCGCGTTGGTCGCCTGATGTGGCAGATCGTGACAAATATGGGTAAAAAACGCCCGTTTCGGCTGTAGCTGGTTTACGATTCGCAACGAGTTCTCGACCGTCGAGTGCGTGGGATGCGGCTTGTGTCGCAGCGCGTCCAGAAACAGAATGTCGAGCCCTTGTAAGCGCTCGAACGATGTCTGAGGCACATCGCTGAAATCGGTCAGGTAGGCAGCCGTCCCGAAGCGAAAGCCATAAACTTCACTTTCACCATGAATCACCACGACTGGCTCGAAGCGCGCTCCAAACAAATCCACCGGGCCATCCAGACGCTTGAGTTCCACTCGAGCGATGCCGCCGAACTTGTAGTCGGCGTCAAAAATGTAGCGGAACATCGTGCGCAGGAATTCAGCCGCTTCCGGACGGGCATAGAGGGGGATTCTCCCAGGGCGATGAAAACTCAAGGGGCGAAGGTCGTCGATACCCAGTATGTGATCGGCATGCGTATGCGTGTACAGTACTGCATCCACATGCTGAATCCGCTCGCGAATGGCCTGCTCACGAAAATCGGGAGTGGTATCGATTAAGACCAAACGTCCATCGTATTCGACCATGATCGATGGGCGGGTGCGACGGTCATGAGGATCGCTAGAACGACAAACGGCGCAATCGCAGCCAATGGTAGGCACGCCCATGGACGTGCCGCTGCCCAGCACCGTGAGTGTAGCTTTCATCGAGCTTTGGAAGTGCCTGGCTGAGCCTGCGGTGGCCGCGCAAGGGAGTTGGTTACCTCGACGTAAGTCATGCGCAGCTCGTACAGCGAGTTCTGCAGAAAATTGTCTTCCCGCGAGCTTAAGTTGCCCTTGGTCTTTTCCGTTAGCAGGCCGAGCGTGTCAATCGTCTGGCGGGCGCCAATCAAGTCAATCCCCGGCTGGCTGCCCTCTTCATGCATAAGCCCGAGTTGGAGCATGGCAGTCATGTACAGCGAGGCGATAAAGCGTTCAAAAGTCATTTCCAATTCTTGGGCGGACTGGCCACTAAGCTCGACCCGTGTGTCTAAAACTTTGGAGGATTTCTGGTAAGCATCTTTTTGTGCTTGTTGCTCGGCGACGCTGGGTGCGGCGGGCATCTCCTCGGCCGCCTGCGATTCTCCGGTGGCGGCACCTCTTTGCTGAGAGGGTGCTTGCGCTACAGTCGTGCTCTTTTCCTGTTCCTCATCGGTGTCCCGGCGAAGATCTCCTTCGGCGGTGAACAGGCGTCGATCCGTCACGGTGAAACCATTGTCCTTTTTTTCAGGCATACTCAACTCTCAGTAAAATCATTATCCGTTGGTTACTGTTCCTTGGTTGTTGCGAAAACTTCTGCGAAGGGCAGATCTGCGACCGTCACTCTGGCTTCCCCGAACGCAATCTCTTTACCGGTTGCACCTGCTTCGCGGCGAACATAGCCGAGAGCAACGGCGATCTCGCCCGTCGCAGTTGGCAGAGATGCGGCGCTGGTGATTTCTGCAATTTCTTTGCCTTCCGCCTGAGCCTTGCTGCCGGGCGGGGGGACGGGACCAGTAATTCGAAATCCGGTAAACTTGCGATGCACTGCGCCACGCGATCTGATCCGCTCCACAATTTCCTGCCCGATGTAGCAGCCCTTAGTGTAATGCAATGCCCGGAACTGCTCAGTCTCCTGCGGCAGATCGCGCTCGCGGATATCCGCTCCATAGCGCGGAACTCCACAGGCGATTCGAAACAGCTCTACTGCTTTGGATGCGGCTGGGAGTGCGCTCGCGTTCACCAATTCCTGCCACAGTCTGCTCAAAATAGCCGGATCCATCCAGATTTCATACGATAGAACCTTTGGCAGGTCACCGCGAACAATAATCAGGCCTGAATCATGCCAGCTGCCATCCATTAACGCGAGCGGCTTCAACTCCGAATGGCTGATTCCGATTCTGCCCAGTACCTCTGGCGACTTCGGCCCTGCCAGGCCGATGGCCGCCCACTTGCCGGCGTTCGCGATCTCCACCTGGTCCATGATGATGTAGCGCCGCAAAATCGAAACCAGGTTTTCCGACTGGGACTGATCCGTGTCAATCACCAGAAAGTCGCCGCGATTGTAAACATTCAAATCCCCCAAGACACGGCCCTGAGGCGTGAGCAGAAAACTGTAAGCTCCTTGCCCCACCGGAAGATCACGGACGTTGTTCGTGATCATCCCGTTAAGCCATCGGATGCGGTCCCTACCCGTCACCAGCAGCTTAGTGCGCCAGCCGAGATCGTAAGCGCCTGTCCCGCCCACTAAGGCTCTGAACTCCGCGGGCGTATCGGAATAGACGGCGATGGTCTGCGCGCCGCGGTATTCTTCCCGCCGCAGGCCGAGGAGCTTCTCGGTGAGTTCCGTCGTTTCCATGCTAGCCTTCAATTATAACGGAGCCATGACCAAAGGCATCTGACCCGAGCGGTGTGCTAAGTTAGGCTAGGCGTGAGCAAACAACGCATAGCCGTCGTAGCCGGTGACGGCATCGGACGCGAAGTGATCCCGCGGGCCCTCGAAGCCATTCGAGCTACCGGAGCGCCCGTCGAGTTCACCGAATTCGATTGGGGCGCCGATCGCTATCTGAAAGACGGCACCACGGTTCCGACGGATGGCTTTCCCGCGCTGGAGCGCGATTTCGATGCCATCCTGGTGGGTGCTCTCGGCGATCCCCGCATATCCACAAACATTCACGCAAAGGAAATTCTGCTGGGCATGCGCTTCAAGATGGACCTCTATGCCAACGTCCGGCCAGTGCGCCTGCTGGATTCTTCTTTGTGTCCCCTGAAAGGAGTAGAGCCGAAGGACATTGATTTCGTAGTCATCCGCGAGAACACCGAAGGCGTGTATGGCGACCTGGGAGGGGTATTCAAGCAGGGAACCGCCGACGAGGTGGCCATTCAGGAAGATATCAACACCCGCAAAGGTGTCGAACGCGTGATTCGCTTTGCCTTTCAGTACGCCACGGGAAATAAGAAGCAAGATGGCAGTTCGCGCAAATGCGTGCTGCTGTGTGACAAGTCCAATGCCATGACCCACGCGGGTAGCCTATGGCAGCGCAGCTTCAGGGAGATCAGCCAGGTATATCCACATATCGAGACGGCTCACATGTACGTGGATGCGCTCTGTATGCAGATGGTCCGCGACCCGCACCAGTTTGACGTGATTGTCACCAACAACATGTTTGGCGACATCATCACGGATCTTGCGGCAGGATTGCAGGGTGGCCTGGGAATGGCGGCCAGCGGCAATATTCATCCGGGAAAGACATCGATGTTCGAACCTGTGCACGGCTCGGCCCCGCCGATTGCGGGGAAAAATCTGGCCAATCCCATTGGTGCGATTCTCAGTGGCGCCATGATGCTGGGCTATTTGGGGCTGACCTCCGAGGCTGACAAGATCGAAGCTGCCGTTCTTGAGGCAGTTCGCCAGAGGAAAACAACCGCCGATATCGGTGGCAACTTAGGGACGAGGGAGGCCGGGACGTGGATCGCCAACAAAATCAGCCACGGATGAACACGGACTGTCGGTCTTCATGTTGGGAGCTGGAAATCATAAGACGAGAAGTTTGTATGAAGGCTTCCAATATTTCGCCCAGGCGTTTCGGCTGGATCGCTTCCCTAGTGCTTTTAGCTGCGCTGGTTGCAAGCGGGAGCGCGCCGTCAGAGGCGCAGGCGCAAAAGCCGACGATCGCGCTCGAGCAGACGGCACAAGCTCAATCATCAACCAATAATCCGCAGAATCAGGTGGGGTCCGCGCCCGACCAGCAATCCGCCGACAAGAAGGTGCAACCCCCAGAGCCGCAAAAGGAAACCCGAATCTCTCCGCAGGAGGCGGAAGAACTGTTTCGCTCCGTCGATGAAATCATCACCTTTTCCAGCCAGGATACCGGGTTACCCGTCTTTCATCCGGTCAAAAGACAGTTGATAGGCAGAGACGAGCTTACCGCTTATCTCGAGAAGCACATGGAAGAGGACAAAGACTCGCAGCGTCTGAAGCGCTCCGAACTTGTGCTCAAGAAATTCGGCTTGTTGCCGCGGAGTTTCGATCTGCACGCATTCCTGCTCGCTTTACTACGGGAGCAGGTGGCCGGTTATTACGACGTTGAGACCCAAACCGTCAACCTGTTGGACTGGGTGGATGCCGAGCAGCAGAAGCCGGTTCTGGCTCATGAACTAACGCACGCCCTGCAAGACCAATCATTCCACCTGGAGAACTGGATGAAGGTCGGCCAGACCGACTTGGGGCTCAGCGAAGCGAATCCGACGCCGGAAGACATCGAGAGAGATGAAGCCCAAAGTGTGCGCCAGGCCGTGGTGGAGGGGCAGGCGATGGCCGTGCTGGTTGATTACATGCTCGCACCGACGGGGCAATCGCTGACGACTTCGCCGCAGATTGTCGAAGCCCTCAAAGCAGGCATGCTGGTGGGCACTGCCGACTCGGTGCATTTTCAGAACGCCCCCATTTTTCTGAAGGAGGTTCTCACCTTTCCTTATCGCTATGGACTGGACTTCGTAACTGACGTTCTGAACAGACGTGGGAAGCAGAAGGCTTTCGCGGGCATCCTCGCGAATCCGCCACACACCACCCGCGAGATTATGGAACCGAACACCTATCTGGCGGGCGAGCGGATCCAAACACTGCCGGTGCCCGACTTCGCTCAGCTGATGAAGGATTACCAGAAATTTGATGTTGGCTCCATGGGAGAATTTGACGTCGCCCTGCTGCTCGATGAGTACACGGGTGCCGATACCTCCAAGGCGCTCTATCCGGACTGGCGCGGAGGTTATTACTACGCCGCCAAGCCAAAAGGTGATCCCGCCGCTCCCCTGGCGATTGTTTACGTCTCTCAATGGGCATCTTCGGAGAGCGCTCAAAAGTTCGCCGGAATTTATGCCGACTCCTTAAAGAAGCGATACCGGTCGGTTCACGCTGTGCCGCGAAACGGTGACCGCGACCAGCCTGCCGGCTTAACCGAAGTAATGCACGATGGTGGCGAATGGCTCACCGAAGAAGGTGACGTAGTGATCGATGCTGAAGGCCGGACCGTCTTCATTACCGAGAGTGTGGACGACCTCACGAGTGGAAAGCTGCGGAATCGAGTGTTTGACCGATCTCAAGCCGCCTATCTACCGAAAGGGCTCGAGCACTCTCAGGTCGCACCTCTGTATTCCTCCGTGCTCTCTGCGGTTAATGCTTTTTTGCTTTTAGCTCCTCCGTCACCGATGGCAAGAAACGATAGACCGTCGCCTTCACGGTAAGCGGCTTTCCATCTCGCTCCAGGCCCAAGGTACGCATGTCCCCCGGACTGCCGCTGAGCAGAGACCACACCTGTCCCATGGTTCCGCCGCTGACGCGCGCATTATCCACGGTCAGCAAGGTATCGCCCTTCTTAATTTCGGGCACGGATGGCTTGCCTTCGTGGTCAGCCACTCCGATCACGGTATAGCGCCGGTTGTCGTCCGGGCGCAGGATTACTCCCACGGCATCAATGCCCGGCGGGGTGTATTTGCTCAGCTGCTTGAAATATACGCGCGCCTGACCATAATCGATCCCCACACGGAAATTCAGCAGCACGTCGGCCCCAATCAGCCCGATGGTGGGTACGCCGGCCCGCTTCTGGAACCAATCAAAAGCATC
>Ga0066388_100000393_pt1 | contig 20234 bp, 13 predicted proteins | sample PanSoiMetaGPlot6_FD_64539 | JGI IMG/M metagenome (GOLD analysis project Ga0066388, IMG submission 64539) | Tropical forest soil microbial communities from Panama analyzed to predict greenhouse gas emissions - Panama Soil - Plot 6 (Hybrid Assembly) | ecosystem: Environmental > Terrestrial >...
GCGACGTCGCGGGGGACGAGGTTGCCGAAGGAGGGATACTTGCGCTCGAGATAGTAGTCGCGGTCGTCTTCCGGAATCTGTTCCGGCGGCCGCTTGTCGCCCTTCTTCTTCGGGACCCACACCCGCCCGTCGTTGCGAAGGCTTTCGCTCATCAGCGTGAGCTTCGACTGATGGTCGCCGCTGACCGGAATGCAGGTGGGGTGGATCTGGGTGAAGCACGGGTTGGCGAACAGGGCGCCGCGCTTGTGAGCGCGCCACGACGCGGTGACGTTCGAATTGACCGCGTTGGTCGAGAGGTAATAAACGGTTCCGTACCCGCCGGTGGCGAGGATCACCGCGTCGCCGGCGTGCCGCTCGATCTCGCCGGTGATCAGGTTGCGGCAGATGACGCCGCGGGCCTTGCCGTCGATGACCACCAGATCGAGCATCTCGCGCCGTGCGAACAGCCGCACCGATCGCTCGTGCACCTGTCGCATGAGCGACGAGTAGGCGCCGAGCAGCAGCTGCTGACCGGTCTGACCACGGGCATAGAAGGTGCGCGAGACCTGCGCGCCGCCAAACGACCGGTTGTCGAGCAGGCCGCCGTACTCGCGCGCGAACGGCACACCCTGCGCGACGCACTGATCGATGATGTTCACGCTCAGCTGCGCCAGCCGATACACGTTGGCCTCGCGCGAGCGGTAGTCGCCGCCTTTCACCGTATCGTAGAAGAGGCGATAGACGCTGTCGCCGTCGTTCTGATAGTTCTTCGCGGCGTTGATGCCGCCCTGCGCCGCAATCGAGTGCGCCCGCCGCGGCGAGTCCTGGATGCAGAAGTTGAGGACGTTGTAGCCCAGCTCGCCGAGCGAGGCGGCCGCCGACGCGCCCGCCAGCCCGGTCCCGACGACGATGATCGTGTACTTCCGCTTGTTCGCCGGGTTGACGAGCTTCATCTCGAACTTGTGCCGATCCCATTTCCTATCGAGCGGCCCCGACGGGATTCGCGCGTCGAGTTTCATGCCCGCACCCCCTGGGTGAGGTAGGCCCAGGCGGCGATGACGATGAAGCCGCCGGCGATCAACACCGCGAGGAGCTTGCCGGCCCTCAACAGTTTCGGCGTCACCTGCGGATGATCGAGGCCGAGCGACTGAAACCCGCTCGACACGCCGTGCCACAGGTGCGATCCGACGACGATCATCGAGAGGATGTAGAAGACAACGAGGAGCGGATTCGAGAAGATCTCCATCTCCTGCCGATACAGGTCGCGCCCGCCCGCCGGCCACTCGTACTGCGTGCCCCAGCCCTCGCGAAACGCCTTGACGTGGAACACGAGAAACACGATCAGCCACAGCCCCGACACGATCATCGTCGTCGAGGCGAGGGTCTTGCGACTCGGTTTGCCCGCGCGCCCCTTCTGCGCGTAGGCCACCGGACGCGCCTGTTGATTGGCGAGGAACATCGTCACCGTTTTGTAGATGTGAATGAGGAAGCCGGCGAGGATGATCAGTTCGAGCGGATAGAGCAGGGCCTTGTTGTGCTCGAGCGTGAACGCGTACTGGTTGTAGGCCGCCGGTCCCGCGAAGACGACGAGGTTTCCGCCGATGTGTATGAGCAGGTAAAAAACCAGGAACAGACCCGAGAGGCCGATCAGGATTTTGGTCCCGACCGACGTCGCAAAGACGCCGATTCGTGAAGCCATCGATCGACCAGTTTACTGTTCGCTCGCGAGGATGCGCAACTTCACGCAGATCGCAAACTTGACGGCGAGGCACCGCAGTGCGACGCTTGATCAGCGAGCGTCCCCAGCCGCTCAATGACCGTACGGAGCGTGGCATGCGTGGCGACCTCGTGCGACTCGTTGTGCTGGTGTCGATGGTCTCGGTCAGCGCCGCGCGCGCGCAAACCGAGACGCCGCTGTCGGTGATGAGCGCGCAGCCGACCGGCGAGATTGCCAGTCTCGAGCAGGCGGCGGAGATTCGCGTGCGGTTTTCCGAGCCGATGGTGCCGATCGGCAGGATTCCCGACACCGTCACCGCGCCGTTCTTCTCGATCCGTCCGGCCGTCGCCGGCACGTTCCGGTGGGCCGGTCCGACGCTCCTCATCTTCACCCCGAATCCGAAGACACCGCTGCCGCGTGCGACGCGCTACGACGTGACGATCGCGACGAGCGCGGTCGCCGTCAGCGGCCGCCGCCTCGCCAGTCCGTACACGTTCAGCTTCACCACGCCGACGGTCCGGTTACTGCAGACGAACTGGTACCGATCGAACGGACGGTACGACAGCGCGATTGTGATTCCGCTCCGCTTCAATCAACCGGTGCGCGCGGCCGACGTGCTCGCGCACATCACGGCGCGCTATCAACCTCACCAGTGGGATCCGCCGGTGCTGACCTCCGATCAGCGGCGCCGCATGGGCGCCGCGGATGCGGCGCGGTTCGACGCCAAGGTCACCGCGGTCAGATCGGTCGTCGAGTCGAGCGCGGCTGCGCCGCTCATCGTTGCCACGAGTTGGAATACGACGCAGTTCCCGCGGTCGCCCGATCTCGTCGTCCTGCAGACCACCACCCCGCCGCCGCCGGACGGCTGGCTGCAGTTGACGCTCGATACGCGGCTGCCGGCGAGCGAAGGACGGGCGACGCCGCCGCGGCCGCAGTCGCACGTCGTTCAGCTCGAGCGGGCGTTCTTCGTCGACGGGTTCCGGTGCGTCCTGCAGTGCGATGGCGACGCCTACAACGTCGGGATTCTGCGATCGAGCGCGCCGCTCGACGCGATTCGCCGGTCGGTCGGCGTCAGCGATATCACGAGCCGCGCCAGCGAGACAGCGGTCGGGCCGGCCGCGGCGCCGCGCGACACCGCGCGCAGCCGCATCGAATCCACGCAGTACTTCTCGCTCGAGGACCTCGGATTCGATCGCCAGCCGCCGGCGCGGACCTACGCGATCTCGCTCGACGGCGCGCTGCAGGCCGACGACGGCCAGACGCTCGGCTACCGCTGGGTGGGCATTGTCGAGAACTGGCACGAGACCGCGTTTACCAGTTTCGGCGACGGGCACGGCGTGTGGGAAACCGGCGGCGGCGCGCTGCCGTTCCACGCGCGCAACTTCACCGAGGCGCGGCAGTGGGCGCAATCGATCGCGCCGGATCGGCTGATGCCGCTCATCCGTGAACTGACCGCCAAGGACTTTCGCGCCGCCCCGGCCGGCCCGGGCACGCGGCGGAGTCTCGGCGTCACGCCCGATCGCATTCAGTCGCACGGCCTCGATCTGTCGCGGGCGCTGTCACCGGCCGGCACCGGCCTGGTATGGGCGGCGGTGCAGCCGGGCGCCACGATCGCGCAGACGCATACCTACGGCGAGACGACCCATCCAACCGCGACGATCGTTCAGGTGACGAACCTCGGGATCACGGTGAAAGACAGTCCGCAGAACACGCTGGTGTTCGTGACGCGGCTCGACAACGGCGCGCCGGTCGCAAACGCGGACGTCTCGATCATCAGGACCGACAACAGCACCGCCTGGAGTGGCAGAACCGGCAGCGACGGCATCGTCGTCGCGCCGCAGACCCGCATCCGCAACCCGCGCCAGCCGTACAAATTGTCATTCATCGTGACGGCCGCGAAGGACGGCGACGTCGCGTACGTCGGCAGCAACTGGAACGAGGGGATCGAGCCGTTCTTTTTCGGCGCCCAGTACGACATCACGGAAGCAGACCCGCTCCTGCGGGGCACCGTGTTCACCGACCGCGGCGTCTACAAGCTGGGCGAAGACGTCCACTTCAAGGCGATCCTGCGGCGCGATACCCCGAACGGCATCCAGACGATCGCGAACGGCACGCCGCTCTACGTGGCGATGAAGGACAGCCGCAATCGCGTCGTCGATGCACGCACCGTGACGATCAATGCCTGGAGCGCGACCGAGTGGACCGCGCGGCTGGCTGGCAACGGCGCGCTCGGCAACTATTCGATCGAGGTGACGCTCGACAAGAGCGCACTCGAGGAGAAAACGCCGGCGCCTCCTCGCGATGCCGACGACGATGAGCCGTGGGAGCCGGAATACCGCAAGATCGTCCGCGGCGGGTTTCTGGTGGCCGCGTATCGACGCCCGGAATTCCGTGTGGACGTCCATCTCGGCGCCGATGCGCCGACGCCGATTGCCGGCGTCTCGCTGAAAGGCGTCGTCAACGCGCGCTACCTGTTCGGCGCCGCGATGGCCAACCGTCCGGCGCGTTGGACGTACTCGCGGACGCCGGTCTATCAGGCGCCGCCGGCGGTGCAGAAGGCGTTTCCCGCCGATCAGTTCGCGTTTGTCGGCTTCGGCGATCGTGAGGGACGCGGCGTCGGCGGCGAGCTCGACGCGAAGTCGGCGACGGTCGATCGCGACGGGCAGCTGGCGCTCGACCTCGACACGCGAGCCAGCGACGGCCTCCCCTACGAATACGCGCTCGAAGCCGACGTCGAAGATGTCTCGCGACAGCACATCGCGAACCGGACGTCGTTTCTCGTGCATCCGGCGCCGTGGTACGTCGGCCTCAAGCGCCCGCCGCTGTTCGTCGAACAGAAGAACGGTTTGAACACCGAAGTGGTCGCGGTGGCGCCCGACGGGACATTGGTTCCCGGCGTTCGCGTCGACGTGACGCTCGTTCACCAGCAGTGGCACAGCGTCCGGCGCGCCGAAGGCAACGGCTTCTACACGTGGGACACCGAGCGGACGGAATCCGAGGCCGGCCACTTCACGGTGACGACGACAGCCGCACCGGTGCCGCTTGCCATTTCGGTCGCCGAAGGCGGCTCGTACTTCGTTCGCGCCGAGGCCCGCGACGGCGCATGGCGGTCGACGACGCGGCTGCCGTTCTACGCAATCGGATCGGGTTATACGGCGTGGGCACGCTACGACCATAACCGCATCGATCTCGTGCCCGAGCGCGACGCCTACAAGCCGGGCGAGACGGCGCGGCTGATGATTCAGTCGCCGTGGGAATCGGCGACGGCTCTGCTGACGGTCGAGCGAGAAGGGATCCGGTCGCACACGCAGTTTGCGCTCACCTCCACCCAGCAGACGGTGACGGTGCCAATCACTGCCGCGGACATTCCGAATCTGTTCGTGTCGGTGCTCCTGATCAAGGGCCGGACGAAGGCCGACGCCACCGACGACACCAGCGATCCCGGGAAGCCCGGGTTCCGTCTCGGCTACGCGCGCCTCGCCGTCGAAGACGCGTCGAAGCGCCTCACGATGACCGTGAAAGCGAACAAGACGGAGTTCCGTCCGGCCGGCTCGGCAAGAGTGGACGTGCAGGTCAACGACAGCGAGGGGACGCCGGCCGCGAGCGAGGTCACGCTGTGGGCGGTGGATTACGGCGTTCTCTCGCTGACCGGATTCAAAACCCCCGACGTCCTGCGATCGGTGTACGTGCCGAAGGCGCTCGAAGTGATGAACGAGGACAGCCGGCAGCGGATCGTGAGCCGCCGCGTGCTGACGCCGAAAGGAACGGACGAGGGCGGCGGCGGTGGCGACGACGGCGGTGTCAGTGCCGTCCGCCGGGATTTCCGCGTGCTTGCGTTCTGGCTCGGCTCGGTCGCCACCGACGCGCGCGGGCATGCATCGGTCGACGTCAAGTTGCCGGAATCGCTGACGACCTACCGCATCATGGCGGTGAGCGGCGATCGGGTGTCGCGGTTCGGATCGGGCGAGAGCGAAATCCGGATCAACAAGCCGGTCGTGCTGAAGTCGGCGTTTCCGCGGTTCCTCACCCGCGGCGACACCGCGTACTTCGGCTCGGTGATCACGAGTCAGTTGAAGGAAGCGGGCACGGCAACGATGACGATGCGCAGCCTCGACCCCGAGATTCTGCAGGTCGCGGGCGAGACCAGGCGCACGGTCCGCGTCGGCGCGAACGCCTCGACTGAGGTGCGGTTCGAGGTGGTCGCGAGAGCGGTCGGACGTGCCCGGGTGCAGACCTCGGTCCGGCTGGCCGGAGAGAGCGACGCGTTCGAGGAAAGCGTGCCGGTCGAGATCACCGTATCGCCGGAGAGCAGCGCGGCGTACGGCGAAGCGTCTCCCGACGCGTCGCAGCCCTTGTCGATTCCGAGCGGCGTGGTGCCGAATGTCGGCGGACTGCACGTCGAGCTCGCATCGACGGCGCTCGTCGGCCTCGGCGAAGGCGCGCGCTACGTCGTCGAGTATCCGTTCGGGTGTCTCGAGCAGCGTGCGTCGCGGACGTTCGTGCTGGCGACGGCGGCCGATCTTGGCGCCGCGTTCAAGCTCCCGGGCATCGACGCGCGCGACATCAAGACGCGCGTGCAGTCGTCGCTGCGCGAGCTCGAGACCTACCAGTGTCCGTCGGGCGGTTTCGCGTTCTGGCCGGGCGCGTGCCTGACCGTCTCGCCGTTCCTCACCAGCTACGCGCTGCACGTCTTTCAAACCGCCGCCGCGCTGGGCTACGACGTCACCCCCGACGTCATGCAGCGGGGCTACGACTATCTCGAGCGCGAGCTCGCCGAGCCGCCGCCGACCAACGAAGGGTGGTGGCCGATGTACACCGCCTGGGAAGCGTTCGCGGTCAAGGTGCTGGTCGACGCGCAGCGCAATCAGGATTCGAACATCAACCGTCTGTATCAGTATCGCGATCGGATGCCTGTGTTCGCGCTGTCGTATCTGCACGACGCGATGGCGACGAAGGGAGAAAGCGGCGCCCGGCTCGCCGACCTGCGCCGGCGCATGACGAACGCGATTCTTCCGGAGGCCGGCGCCGCGCACGTCGAAGAGCTGAGCGATCCCTATCTGCTCTGGTTCTGGAATTCGAATGTTCGATCGACGTCGATCGTGCTGAATTCGCTCGTCCGAGTCGGTGCCGACGCTCGCGAGGTGACGCCGCTGGTCCGATGGCTCATGACCGCCCGAACCAAGGGCCGGTGGGGGAACACCCAGGAGAACGCCGTCGCGATGCAGGCGCTGGTGAACTACTACCGGACGTACGAGTCGCAGACGCCGAACTTCACCGCGACGGTTCGCCTCGGGACTGAAGATCTGCTGCGGGCGACGTTCAAGGGACGATCGACGGAGGCGGCGACTAAGGACGTCGCGATGGCGGCGCTCGCAAAGGCGACGCCGACGCCGACGGAGCTGACGCTGCGGCGCGAGGGTGACGGCACCCTCTTCTACGCGGCGCGTCTGACCTACGCGCCCGACGTCGTCTCGCTCACGGCGCGCGACAACGGCTTCCATGTCGAGCGGAAGTATGCCGTGGCCAATGGAGATGCCGCGGCGACGTCGTTCCTGGCCGGCGATCTCGTCCGGGTGACGCTCTCCTTCGATCTGCCCAAGGAACGCCGTTACGTCGCGGTCACCGATCCAATCCCGGCGGGCTTCGAGCCGGTGGAATCGTGGTTCAGCACGACGGCGGCCGACGTGGCGAAAGAGGCCGAAGTGCAGGACGGAACCGAGTCACAGAGCTGGTTCGACGTCTGGAAACGCGGGACCTTCGATCGCGTCGAGCGGCACGACGACCGCGTGCTCCTCTTCGCGACCCGGCTCGCCGAAGGCCATCACGAGTTCTCGTACGTGGTGCGCGCGACGACGGCCGGCTCGTTCCTCGTCGCGCCCTCGCAGGTCGAAGAGATGTACGCGCCGGAGATCTCCGGTCGCACTGCGACCGCAACCATCGAGGTGAAGCGCTGACCGCTCGCCGTCGCCTAGTCGTCGCCGGCGCGGTGGCCGCGATCGGCGTAGCGCTGGTGGCCTGGGTCCGGCTCGGCCCGCTGCCGGCCGGTCTGCTCGATCCGCCGCGCGGCAGGTCGGCGCTCGTCTACGATCGGCGCGGCGAGCTGCTCTACGAGTCGCGCGCCGGCGACAGCAGTCGATCGATGGCGCTGACCGCCGCGTCGCTGCCGAAAACGATGATCGATGCGACGGTTGCGGCTGAGGATCGACGGTTCTGGTCGCACGCCGGCGTCGACCCGGTCGCGCTCGTTCGCGCCGGTCTGCGCGACATCCGCTATCGGCGGCTGCTCGAAGGCGGTTCGACGATCACGCAGCAAACCGCGAAGCTGCTGCTGGCGCGGAGCGGCGCGTCCGCTGGCCGGCGCGGTGTGGCCGCAAAGCTGCGTGAAGCGTTGATCGCGTTGCGGCTCGAGCATCGCTTCACGAAGCGCGACATCCTCGCGCTGTATCTGAGCCTGGCGCCTTACGGCAATCAGCTGATCGGCGCGGAGCGGGCGAGTCGATCGTATTTCGGTCGAGGCGTCGACACCGTCACCCCGGCGCAGGCGGCGTTTCTCGCGGCGCTGCCGCAGCGGCCGACGACGTTCAATCCGTACCGCGATCCGGCGCGGGCGCGGCGGCGGCAGGAGCACGTCATCACCCGGATGGGCGCGCTCGGCCTGCTGTCACCCGATCGCGTGCGCGAAGCGCTCGACGAGCGGCTCGCACTCGTGCGCGAACCGGCGACCTTCATCGCGCCGCATTTCGTCGAGCGCGTGCTCGCGCAGGCAGGTCCGGCCCGTGGCGCCACGATCGCCACGACGCTGGACGCCGATCTGCAGCGCACGGTGCAGGGCATCATTCGTGCGGAGCGGCCGGCGCTGAATCGCATCGGCGCCCACAACGTCGCGGTGGTGGTTCTCGACAACCGCAGCGGCGAGTGGCTCGCCTGGGAAGGATCCGGCGACTACGGTGACACGCGACACGGCGGGACCATCGACGGCGTCACGTCGCCGCGGCAGCCAGGCTCGGCGCTGAAGCCGTTCACCTACGCCGTCGCGTTCGAGAACGGCGACTCGCCCGCGACGGTCCTTCCCGATGTGCCGTCGTACTTTCCAACCGCGAAGGACGGCGTCCTCTACGCGCCTCGCAACTACGACGATCGTTTTCGCGGCCCGCTGCTCGCGCGCCGCGCGCTTGCCGGCTCGGAGAACGTACCGGCCGTCGCCCTCGCCGCACGAGTCGGTGTGCCGGCGATTCTGCGGTTGCTGCGCGCGGCCGGCCTCACCACGTTCGACAAGAACGCGGCGTACTACGGACTGGGTCTGACGCTTGGCGACGCCGAGGTACGGCTCGACGAACTGGTCGCCGCCTACGCGACTTTCGCGCGCGGCGGCACCTGGATTCAGCCGCGGATGATTCGCACATTCGACGCGCGCGATTCCGGTGATCCGCTCGTCTCGCCGCGTACCGCCTTCTGGATCACCGACATCCTGTCAGACGACGAGGCTCGGTCGTTCGCCTTCGGACGTGGAGGCAGCCTCGAGTTCTCGTTCCCGGTTGCGGCGAAGACCGGCACCTCGCAGGGCTACCACGATAACTGGACAATCGGCTACACGCAGGCGGTGACGGTCGGCGTGTGGGTGGGCAACTTCGATCGCCGGCCGCTCATCGGCTCGTCCGGCGTGGCCGGCGCGGGGCCGATCTTCCACGCCGTGATGCTTGCGGCTCAGGGGCGCGCGGTCGGCGACATCGCAGCCGCTGCCGGGCCTCCCTCGTCTGCGGCGCCGGAGCGGACCACGAGAGAAACGGTATGTGCGCTGTCAGGCATGCGCGCGTCGCCATGGTGTCCTGCGCAAATGGACGAGTGGATTGCCGCAGACGCCGCGGGTCGCGATCGTGAATGCACGTGGCACGTGCCGCGCAACGATTCTGTGTTCGTTCAATGGCCGTCCGAGTATCTCGAATGGGCGCGAACCGAGCAGCTGCTCGATCACTCGATTCCGATGCCGTCGCCGATGCGAGCCGCGGCAGTGACCCGGCGCGTAACGATATCGCCTGCGGTTGCACGGCTTCGCATCGTGAGTCCGCCGGACGGCGCCGTGTATCTCATCGATCCGACGCTGCGCCGCGAGTTCCAGACGCTCCCGCTGCGGGCCGCCGTGGAGGATGCGGCGGACGTCGAGTGGCGGATCGACGGCCGGTCGGTCGGTCGCACGACCGCGTCCGGCGCGGTGCAATGGCCGCTGAGCCCCGGCGCCCACACCGTGACGGTTCGTGACGTACGCGGCCGCGAGGCGGCCGCCGCAATCGTCGTCAAATGACGGCCTGATCGCCTTGACGCGTCCGCGGGATGCCGATTAGCATCAGGAGTTTCCTGCCGTCATGAAAATCCACGAGTATCAAGCGAAAGCGATTCTTGCCGCGCACGGCGTGCCGGTGCCGCGCGGCGAGACGCTCACCGACAAATCCGACGCCGCCGATGTCGCGAAGCGGCTCGGGACGAGCGTCGTCGTGGTCAAGGCGCAGATTCATGCCGGCGGCCGCGGCAAGGGCGGCGGCGTGAAGCTCGCGAAGTCGCCGCAGGACGCCGAGAAGCTCGCCGGACAGATGCTCGGGATGACGCTCGTCACCCATCAGACGGGACCCGAAGGGCGCCACGTGTCGCGTGTCCTGATCGAGGAAGGACTGCAGATGCAGCGTGAGCTGTATCTCAGCATCGTGCTCGATCGCGCGGCAGGCAAGCCGGTGATCATGGCGAGCGCGGCCGGCGGCATGGACATCGAAGAGGTCGCCGCGTCGACGCCCGAGAAGATCGCGAAGGTGTACGTGGAGCCGGGCGTCGGCATCGTGCCGTTCGAGGCGCGCCAGCTCGGGTTTGCCATCGGCCTCGACGGCGCCCAGGTGAACAAGCTCGTCAAGGTCGTGACGTCGCTCTACAACGCGTATCTCGCGACCGACGCGTCGCTCGTCGAGATCAATCCGCTCGTCGTCACCGCCGCCGGCGACCTGCTCGCGCTCGACGCGAAAATGAACTTCGACGATAACGCGCTCTACCGCCACGCCGACATCAAGGAACTGCGCGACCTCGCCGAGGAAGACCCGCTCGAGATCGAAGCGTCGAAGTTCAATCTCAATTACATCCACCTCGACGGCAACATCGGCTGCATGGTCAACGGCGCCGGGCTCGCGATGGCGACGATGGACATCATCAAGCTGGCGGGCGGCGAGCCGGCCAACTTCCTCGATGTCGGCGGCGGCGCCAACGCCGAGCAGATCCGCAACGCGTTCAAGATCCTGATGTCGGACAAGAACGTGCAGGCGGTGCTCATCAATATCTTCGGCGGCATCCTGCGCTGCGACGTACTCGCCCAGGGTGTCATCGCCGCAGTGAAGGAATTGGGCGTGCCGGTGCCGATCGTCATCCGCATGGAAGGCACCAACGTCGAGGATGGCAAGCGGCTGCTGCGCGAGAGCGGAATGAATTTCACGACCGCCGATTCGATGGACGAAGCGGCGAAGAAAGTCGTCGAGCTCGCGGGTTGAGAGCGGGAACCACGAACGACACGAAGACACACGAGGAATTCCGTTTCAGGAGAACCAACAGAAAGGAGATCTTCGTTCTTCTTCGTGTCTTCGTGGTTCCGTTCCACGAACTATGGCTGTACTGATCGATAAATCGACGCGGCTCATCGTCCAGGGGCTCACCGGCCGTGAAGGCACGTTTCACGCGAAGCAGGCGCAAGCCTACGGCACCACCGTCGTCGGCGGCGTGACACCGGGCAAGGGCGGCGCCACGCACGAAGGCTGGCCGGTGTTCGACACCGTGCAGGACGCGGTGAAGCAGACCGGTGCGAACGCGTCGGTGATCTTCGTTCCGCCGCCGTTCGCGGCCGACGCCGTGATGGAAGCGGCCGACGCCGGGGTCGCGCTCGTCGTCTGCATCACCGAAGGGATTCCGACGCTCGATATGATGCGGGCGATGACGTTTCTGAAAGAGCGTCCAGCGACCCGGCTGGTCGGACCGAACTGCCCGGGGTTGATTTCACCGGGCAAGGCAAAGGCCGGCATCATCCCGGGCAATATCTGCAAGGAAGGGCGCATCGGCATCGTCTCGAAGAGCGGAACGCTGACCTATGAGGCGATCCATCAGCTCACCCGCCTCGGCATGGGACAGAGCACCTGCATCGGCATCGGCGGCGATCCGCTGATCGGCACGTCGCACATCGACGCGCTGAAGCTGTTCGCGGACGATCCCGAGACGGACGCCGTGATCATGATTGGCGAGATTGGCGGAAGTGCGGAGGAAGACGCGGCCGCCTGGATCAAATCCCATTTCAAGAAGCCGGTCGTCGGTTTCATCGCAGGGCAGACGGCGCCGCCCGGGCGCCGCATGGGCCACGCAGGTGCGATCATCGCCGGCGGGAAGGGAACCGCGGCGGAGAAGATGGCCGCGCTGTCGGCCGCCGGCGTGAAAGTCGTGAAGAGCCCCGCCGACATGGGCAAGGCCCTTCAGGAATTGATATAATTTCCCGTTCGCTTTCCTCTAATTGCATCGTTCTCAAGGACTTGTGAATGGCACCGACAGATCTATCCGTCCAAGAGCAGCAGGCATCCGCCCATAAACAACAGGTCGTCAACGACTTCAGTATTCAGGTCGCGACGGTCAACGGGTCGGGGAGCCAGACGGCGAACCTCGTGCTGCTGCGCTCGATTCTCCTCATGGGTGTTCCGGTCTCGGGCAAGAACATGTTCCCGTCGAACATCGCGGGCCTGCCGACGTGGTACACCATCCGCGCCAGCAAGGACGGCTACGTCGGCCGCAAGAAAGAGGTCGATTTCCTCGTCGCGATGAACCCGGAGACCGCGAAGGAAGACGTCCTCACGCTCGAGCCGGGCGCGGCGGTCGTCTACGACGAGCCGCTGAAGCTGAACGGGCTGCGCAACGATCTCATCTTTTATCCGGTCCCCTTCGACAAGCTGGTCACGCCGGTCTGCCCGGACGCCAAGCTCCGCCGTCTCGTCCGCAACATGATCTACGACGGCATCCTGGCAAAGCTGCTCGGGATCGACATGGCGCTGATGGAAAAGGCGCTGCAGAAGCAGCTCGGTCGCAAAGCGAAGGCCGTGACACTGAACGCGGGCGCCCTGAAGGCCGGCTTCGACTACGCGGCGGCGAACTTCACGAAACAGGATCCTTTCCGCATCCAGCGGATGGACAAGACGGCGGGCAAGATCCTGATCGAAGGAAACGCGGCCGCCGCGATCGGTTGCATGATGGCCGGCGTCACGGTCGTCGCCTGGTATCCGATCACGCCGTCCTCGTCGCTCTGTGAGTCGCTCATCGGCTACATGAAGAAGTACCGGATCGACAAGGACGGCAAGGCGACGTTCGCGATCGTGCAGGCGGAGGACGAAATCGCGTCGCTCGGGATGGTGATTGGCGCGAGCTGGGCCGGCGCTCGATCGATGACTGCCACCGCCGGCCCTGGCATCTCGTTGATGGGAGAATTCGCCGGCCTCGCGTACTACGCGGAAACGCCGGCGGTGATCTTCGACGTGCAGCGCGTGGGGCCGTCAACCGGTCTGCCGACGCGCACCGCGCAGGGCGACCTGCTCCAGGCAGCCTTCCTGTCGCACGGCGATACCAAGCACGTCATGATCATCCCCTCGTCGGTCGACGAGGCCTACACGATGTCGATGGACGCGTTCGATCTCGCCGAACAGTTCCAGACGCCGGTGTTCGTGATGATGGACCTCGACCTGGGCATGAACAACTGGATGTCCGACGCCTTCGAGTATCCGACGCGGCCGATCAACCGGGGCAAGCTGCTCACGCCGGAGAAGCTGAAGGAACTGGGCGAGTGGGGCCGCTACAAGGACGTGGACGGCGACGGCATCGCCTATCGCACGATTCCTGGAGACGGCCTGCCGGCGTACTTCACTCGCGGGTCGGGCCACAACGCCAAGGGGCAGTACAGCGAGCGACCGGACGATTATGTCGAGAACATGGATCGGCTGAACCGGAAGTTCGAGACGGCGCGCCAGTACGTGCCGAAGCCGATCGTGCAGATGAACCCGAAAGCGAAGATCGGGTTCATCGCCTACGGCACCTCCGATTACGCGACCGAAGAGAGCCGCGATCAGCTGCGCGAGGAAACGAAGGTCGAGACCTCGTATTTCCGGCTGCGCGCGTATCCGTTCACCGACGAGCTGGCGAAATTCGTCGATGCGCACGAGCGCATCTACGTGATCGAACAGAACCGCGACGCACAGCTGCTGCAGCTGATGAAGCTCGAGCTCTCGCCCGAGCAGCAGACCAAGCTGCGGAGCGTGCTCCACTACAACGGCCTGCCGATCGACGCCCGCAGCATCACCGACGATGTGCTGGCGCAGGAAGGGTTCGAAGTGGCCAGGAAGACCGTGGCGCGCGTCAGCGCCGGCTCGGCCGGCGGGGAATGAATCCAATGCGGAATGCGGAATGCGGAGTGCGGATTTCTCGGCGCGGAATGCGGATTGCGGCTTGCGGAGTGCGAATCTAAATGGCGACACCAATCAAAGTCAATCGAATCGGTCTGGAGCCGCAGATCTACAAGGGCGGCAAGACGACGCTCTGCGCGGGTTGCGGGCACAACGCAATCTCAGAGCGCATCATCGACGCGTTCTACGAGATGGGCGTGAACCCCAGTCGGGTAATCAAACTGTCGGGGATCGGCTGCTCGAGCAAGAGCCCGGCCTACTTCCTCGGCGGATCGCACGGGTTCAATGCGGTGCACGGGCGGATGCCGTCGGTCGGCACCGGCGCGATGCTCGCCAACCACAAGCTGATCGCGATCGGCGTCAGCGGCGACGGCGACACCGGCGCGATCGGCATCGGCCAGTTCGTACATCTGATGCGCCGCAACCTGCCCATCATCTACATCATTGAGGACAACGGCTGCTACGGCCTGACCAAGGGGCAGTTCTCGCCGACTGCCGACGTCGGCTCGAAGCTGAAGACCGGCGTCGTCAACGATTTGCCGCCGATCGACACCTGCGCGCTGGCAGTCGAGCTTGGCGCGACGTTCGTCGGCCGGTCATTCTCGGGCGACAAGAAGCAGCTGCTGTCGCTGCTCAAGGCGGCGCTGGCGCACCGCGGCACGGTGATGCTCGACGTCATCTCGCCGTGCGTGACCTTCAACGATCACGAGGGATCGACCAAGAGCTACGCCTACGCCAAGGATCACGACGACCCGGTCGAGGACGTCACCTTCGTGCCGTACTTCGAGGACATCGCGGTCGACTACGAGCCCGGCACGGCTCAGGAAGTGACGATGCACGACGGCTCGAAGCTGATTCTGAAGAAGCTCGAGGAAGCGTACGATCCGACCGACAAAATCAACGCCCTGAAGCGGCTGCACGAAACCGCGCGTCGCGGCGAATTCGCCACCGGCCTGATTTACATCGAGCCCGATCGCGACGACTTCCTCGCCCAGCTGAACGTGTGCGACGAGCCGTTGGCGTCGCTGCCGCTCGAGCGTATCCGGCCCGGCCGCGAAGCGCTCGAGGAGATCATGGAAGGACTTCGGTGAAGTCCCATTGCTGATTGCTGATTGCTGAGCAATCAGCAATCGCCAATTTCCGCTATCCCTGCGATTCGTCCTCGTTTGCACCAATCGCATCTTCGGCCGTCGCCACCGGATCGTCGGGCAGACCCTCCGTGTTGACGCCATCGCCGTGTGGATTGGAATGCTGCTCGTCGGTTGGCCGATCGCCTTCGATTGCGCCCTTATGGACATCCTGATCGTCGCGCTGCTTGATCGCCATTGGAGTCATGTCTGTTCCCTCGCCGCTGCCTTTCAGGCGCGCGGACCGCTGAGATAGAATCGCCGGATGACCGAGCGGACTCTGGCCATCATCAAACCGGATGCCGTCGAACGGCGCGTCGTGGGCAGCATCCTCCAACGCATCGAAACAGAAGGATTCCAGATTCGTGCCATCAAGCGCGTTCACCTCTCGCAGACCCAATCCGAGGGGTTTTATGCAGTCCATCGCGAGCGCCCGTTCTTCGGCAGCCTGACCTCCTTCATGTCGTCCGGTGCGGCGATTGTCCTGGTCCTCGAAGCGCCCGATGCTATCAAAAAGTGGCGCACGCTGATGGGCGCCACCGATCCGGCCAAGGCCGCCGCCGGCACATTGCGCAAGGAATTCGCGCAGTCGATCGAGCGCAACGCCACTCACGGGTCCGACGCCCATGACACCGCCGCGTACGAAATCGGGTACTTCTTCGCAGGCGTCGAGCTGGTTTGAGAGCTGGAGCGAGCGGGCGCCGACGAGCACACAGGGTTTCCAGCTATGGGTAAAGTGCTGGTGCTGGTCGGCCTGGGGATCGCGGCGCTGGGTCTGCTCATGATGCTCGGGCTTCCGCTCGGACGGCTGCCCGGCGACATCTACATCAAGCGCGACGGCTTCTCCTTCTATTTCCCGCTGACTACCTCAATCGTGCTGAGCATTCTGCTCACGCTGGTCTTCGCCTTCTTCAGACGATGAGCATCAAGTCGGACCGCTGGATCAAGCGCATGGCGCTGGAGCGCCGGATGATCGACCCGTTTGTCGACGATCAGGTCCGGACCGGCGTGATCTCGTACGGCGTCTCGTCGTACGGCTACGACGTCCGCGTCGGCAACGAGTTCAAGGTCTTCACCAACGTCTACAACACCGTCGTCGATCCGAAAGCGTTCGACCCGAAGTCGTTCGTCGACATCGTCGCCGACGAGTGCATCATTCCGCCGAACTCGTTCGCGCTGGCCAGCACGATCGAGTATTTCCGCATTCCGCGCGACATCCTCACCGTGTGCCTCGGCAAGTCGACCTACGCGCGCTGCGGCATCATCGTGAACGTGACGCCGTTCGAGCCGGAGTGGGAAGGGCACGTCACGATCGAGATCTCGAACACGACGCCGTTGCCGGCGAAAATCTACGCGAACGAGGGCATCGCCCAGGTGCTCTTCTTCCAGAGCGACGAGGAATGCGAGAAGTCGTACAAGGACAAAAAGGGGAAGTATCAGGCGCAGCGCGGCGTGACGCTGCCGAAGCTCTGACCAATGCGGAATGCGGAATGCGGAGTGCGGAATGAAGGCGGAAGGCCGCACGCCGTGCGCGGGCCGACCGACGGGCTGTCGTTCTTCGTAGTGTCCGGCTTCAGCCGGACCGGCAGGCGAGCATGTTGAAACAACTTTCGATGACACTGGTCGCCTGTGCCGCGTCGCTGAGCGCGCAGCAGCCGCCATACCCGCAGCTTCCGAGCGAAACACCGGCGCGCCTCACCCGACCGGCCGACGAGTACGACCACGTTCGCCGCGACGTGATGATCCCGATGCGCGACGGCGTCAAGCTTCACACCGTGATCCTGGTGCCGAAAGGGGCGCGGCGGGCGCCGATCCTGCTGACGCGGACGCCGTACGACGCGACCGCCCTCACCTCGCACAGCCCGAGCGCGCACCTCGCCGCGGTGCTGCAGGGCTACGACAACGCGGTCGAGGTGATCGTCGAGGGCGGCTACATCCGGGTCGTACAGGATGTCCGCGGCAAGTACGGATCGGAAGGCGACTATGTGATGAACCGGCCGCTGCGCGGTCCGCTGAACACGACGCCGGTCGACCACGCCACCGACACCTACGACACGATCGACTGGCTCGTGAAGAACGTGCCGGAATCCAACGGCCGCGTCGGGATCCTCGGTATCTCGTACGACGGGTTCCTGCCGCTCATGGCGCTCTTCAATCCGCATCCGGCGCTCAAGGTCTCGGTGCCGATGAACCCGATGGTCGACGGCTGGATGGGCGACGACTGGTTCCACAACGGCGCCTTCCGGCAGCAGATGATGCCGTATATCTACGAGCAGGAAGGGACGCGGGCCAACGACGGCGACGCGCGCTGGTTCACGCGGTACTACGACGACTACGACACCTACCTGCAGGCGGGATCGGCCGGCGAGCTCGGCCGCCGACGCGGGCTCGACCAGATGGGCTTCTGGCAGAAGATCAGCGAGCACCCCGCCTACGACGCGTGGTGGCGCGACCAGGCCGTCGACAACCTGCTCGCGAAGGAACCGCTGAACGTTCCGGTGATGCTCGTGCACAGCCTGTGGGACCAGGAGGACATCTACGGCGCGCCTGCGGTCTACAAGGCGATCGAGCCGAAAGACACGGCGAACGACAAGGTGTTCCTGGTCATGGGGCCGTGGCATCACGGCCAGGAGATCGGCGACGGCAGCACGCTCGGCGCGCTCAACTTTCACAGCGACACCGCGCTCTATTTCCGCCAGCGCATCCTCCGGCCCTTTCTCGATCATTTCCTCAAAGACGACGAGCCGAAGATGGACGTCGCGCCGGTCACCGCGTTCGAGACCGGGACGAACGAATGGCGGCAGCTGCCGTCATGGCCCGCCGGCTGTGTGATCGGCTGTCGTCTGACGCCGACGCCGCTGTATCTCGGCGCCGGACTGAAGGTGACCTACACCGCGCCGCAGAGCGGCGAGTCGGCGTTCGACGAGTACGTCTCCGATCCCGCCAAGCCGGTGCCGTACCGCGTCCGTCCCAGCCAGCCGGCCGGCGGCACGTACTGGGCGCGCTGGCTGGTTGACGATCAGCGCGAGGCATCGGGCCGCCCGGATGTGCTCGCCTACACGTCCGACGTGCTGACCCAGCCGGTCAAAATCAGCGGGCAACCGATCGCGAATCTGATCGCCTCGACCACCGGCACCGACGCCGACTGGGTGGTGAAGCTGATCGACGTCTATCCCGACGAAGTGGCGTCGCAGGCGGCGATGGGCGGGTATCAGCTGATGATCGCCGGCGATATTCTGCGCGGCCGGTACCGCGAAAGCGTCGAAGACGCCAAGCCCATCTCCGCAGACACGCCGCTCCTGTACCGGTTCGCGCTGCCGACCGCGAACCACGTCTTTCTGCCCGGACATCGCATGATGGTCCAGGTCCAATCGAGCTGGTTTCCGCTCTACGACCGGAATCCGCAGACCTTCGTGAGGAACATCTTCTTCGCGCGCCCGGAGGACTACCGGAAGGCAACGCACCGCGTCTACCACACGCCGGGTCAGGCAAGCTTCGTCGAGCTGCCGCTCGTGCGCTGATTGTGCCAGCTGCACGATTTATGATCTTGTAAGGATTATCAATTTGACTACTATCTCGCCACGGGTGTCTAATCTCAGCATTCCGATGCTTCTTGTCGTCGTTCCCGTCGTCATTAGCCCCGGGGCCGAGCGGGGATGATGTAGTCCAGGAGACGTGCAGACCAGGGCCATCATCCAGCGGATGATGGCCTTTTTGGTGTACGGCAGGCCGGGAATCGGCCGCCGACGAGCCGACAGCGTATGAAGATCGCGTATCAAGGAGAACCTGGCGCCTTCAGCGAGGCGGCCGCCCGCCGGGTCGGGCATGACGCCCCGCTGCAGCCGTGCCGCAGCTTCGAAGAAGTCTTCGATGCGGTCGAGGCCGGCACCGCCACGCACGGCTGCCTGCCGTTCGAGAATTCAATCGGCGGGAGCATTCACCGCAACTACGACCTCCTGCTCGCGCACGATCTGCCGATCGTCGCCGAAGTCGAGCTGCCGGTCGTCCACCACCTGCTCGCGCTACCCGGTGCGACGCTCGAAGGGCTCCGCCGCGTGTATTCACATCCGCAGGGACTCGCGCAGTGCGAACGGTTCCTGCGCACGCTGTCGAACGTCGAGATCATCGCCACCTACGACACCGCCGGCAGCGCCAAGATGGTGGCCGACGCCGGCTTGAAGGACGCGGGCGCGATCGCGTCCGCGCGCGCCGGCGACGTGTTCGGTCTCACCTCGCTGGCCGCGTCGGTGCAGGACTTCGACGACAACATCACCCGCTTCCTCGTCATCGGTCGCGCGCCGCTGAAAGACGTGGTGCCCGACAAGACCTCGATCGTGTTCTCGTTGCCGAACGAGGCGGGGTCGCTGTTCAAGGCGCTGAGCGTGTTCGCGCTTCGCGGGATCGACCTGACCAAGCTCGAGTCACGCCCGATTCCGGGGCGCCCCTGGGAATACCTTTTCTACGCCGACATCGGCATCGCCCGCGACGATGTGGCGTGCTCGAGGGCGCTGGCGCACCTCGGCGAATTTGCCGCGATGCTGCGGACGCTCGGGACCTATCCAAGCTGGAAGACGCACGAGGGCCGCATGCCGGATCCGTTCGAGGTGTGTTCGTGAGCGACGCGTCGAATCCTCTCACCACCGGTCCGCATCGCGCGCCGGCACGCGCCATGCTGAAGGCGGTCGGTTTCTCGGATGCCGATCTGAAGAAGCCGCTCATCGGCGTCGCCAACACCTGGATCGAAATCGGTCCGTGCAACTACCACTTGCGCGATCTCGCCGTGCACGTCAAGGACGGGATTCGCGCCGCCGGCGGGACGCCGATGGAGTTCAACACCGTCTCGATCTCCGACGGCATCACGATGGGCACCGAAGGGATGCGCGCCTCGCTGGTGAGCCGCGAGGTGATCGCCGACTCGATCGAGCTGGTCGCGCGCGGCAACGGCTTCGACGGGCT
>Ga0066388_100000394_pt1 | contig 20217 bp, 18 predicted proteins | sample PanSoiMetaGPlot6_FD_64539 | JGI IMG/M metagenome (GOLD analysis project Ga0066388, IMG submission 64539) | Tropical forest soil microbial communities from Panama analyzed to predict greenhouse gas emissions - Panama Soil - Plot 6 (Hybrid Assembly) | ecosystem: Environmental > Terrestrial >...
GACCGCGCTCACCGCGGCGGTGCGGATCTCGGTGATGGAGGAGGCGTCGATCACCGCGAGGAGCGACCCATGCTCGGCTTCGAAGAGGAGGACGGCGCCTTGATGCGAGTCGTATTCGGTCCCGTGGTTGTGCGGCATCACGGTCACCACCTTGAGCCCGAGGGCGCTCGGGCTCCCGAGGTACCCGGGCATGAGCCCCAGGAGGCCCGACCGGTCGGGGAGCCACACGATCTGGCGGAGCGGGAGCACGGCGTCGCCGCGGCTCAGTGCCTCGAGGGCGCGCGCCATGAGGTCGACGCATTCCGCCATCGGAAGCAGGGTGGCCACCTCGCGCTGGGGGACCAGGATCGTCTTCACGCGGGCGCCCCCTCGAGCGCGGCGCAGACGCGGGAGAAGTCCACGTTGCCCCCCGAGACGATGGCCACGACCTTGGCGCCGGATGGGAAGCGGGCCTTCCCGGCGAGGAGGGCGGCGAAGGCGGCCGCCCCGGAGCCCTCGACGTAGAGCTTCGCGCGGGTGAGCAAGAGCCGCATGGACGCGACGATCTCGGACTCGGTGACCGTGACGATCTCGTCCACGTGCGCGCGGGCGACCTCGAGCGGGATCGCGCCCACGAAGGGAGGGGTCATGCCGTCCGCCAGGGTTCCGGCCGGGCGGGGGACGTGCACCGGCTTTCCGGCGGCGAGCGCCGGTTGGAGCCCCGGTCCCTCCTCGAGCTCGACCGCGACGACCCGAGCCCTCGGGACGAGCGCTTTCACAGCACTCGCCACCCCGCAGAGTAGACCGCCCCCTCCGACCGGGACGATGACGGCGTCCACGTCGGGCGCATCCTCGGCGATCTCGAGCCCCGCCGTGCCGGCGCCCGCGAGCACGACCGGATCGTCGAACGGGTGCACGAAGACCGCGCCGCGCTCGCGCTCGACTTCGCGCAGCTTGTCGAAGAGCGTCGCCCGGTCGGGATGGAACACGATCTCGGCTCCGTATCCCTTCACCGCGTCCACCTTGGAGCGCGGCGCGTCGGACGGCATCACGACGACCGCTGGTACTTGGACTTGGCGCGCCGCCCACGCCACCGCCTGCGCGTGGTTCCCCGCCGAGACGGTGACCAGCCCCTTGGCCCGCTCCGCCGCGCTCAAGCTCAGCACTTTGTTCAGGGCTCCCCGCGGCTTGAAGGAACCGGTCTTCTGGAAGCACTCGCACTTGAGGCGAAGCGTGACTCCCGACGCCGCGCCGAGGGATGCGGCGGAGAGAAGCGGCGTCCGGTGGATCCTTCCCCGGAGCCGCTCGGCGGCGGCCTGGATCTGGGCGAGCTCGATCACGCGATTCCTCGTTCCGACGGGCGGGCGAAAGGCGGAGAGACTAGCACAACGTTGTTGCCACGACGCTTCGGCGGGTGCATGGTTCCGGGGCGCGATTCCCGCGCACCACCTTCATGACGATGCGACGGACGCACTCGATTTCTGCGATGGCGCTCGCGGCGCTGGCCGTGCTCGCTCCGGCCGCGTGGCCGGCGGAGCCGATCCACGTACGGGTGGACCTCACCGACGCTCCCCGGCGGATCGTCCACGCCCGGCTCGAGATCCCAGCCTCGCCCGGGCCGGTCACGCTGTACTACCCGAAATGGATCCCGGGGGAGCACGCCCCGACCGGACCCATCGTGAACCTGGTGGGGCTCGTGGTCGAGTCGAACGGCAAGCCGGTTCCCTGGCGGCGTGACGAGGTGGAGATGTACACCTTCCACGTCACTGCTCCGCCCGGCACGAAGACGCTCGACGTGTCGCTCGATTACCTTCTTTCGGGGGACGAGGCCGGAGCGGCAACGAGCCCCGCCGCGACCGCCTACATCGCCATCCTGAACTGGAATCAGGCGCTCCTCTATCCGGCGGGGGCGCCGTACGACCAGATCGAGTACACCGCGAGCCTTCGACTGCCTTCCGGATGGAAGGCGGGGACCGCCCTCCCGGTCGCGCACGCATCCGGCGCCACGATCGACTTCCGGCCCGCGACGCTCGAGCGGCTCGTCGACTCCCCGGTCATCGCGGGACTCTACTTCCGCGAGATCCCGCTCGCCCCCGAGATCGTGCCGCATCACATGATCGACCTCGCCGCGGACAGCCGCGAGGCGCTCGAGGCGCCCCCGGAGCTGATCGCGCACTGGTCGAATCTCGTGCGCGAAGGGGATGCCCTCTTCGGCGCGCACCACTACCGCGAGTATCACTTCCTCTATTCCCTCAGCGACCACCTCCATTTCCACGGCCTGGAGCACCACGAGTCGAGCGACAACGGATACAAGGAACGGGCGCTCGTGGACGAGGATCAGCGCTTGCGCACGGCGGATCTGCTCCCGCACGAGTTCGCGCACTCGTGGAACGGGAAGCACCGCCGGCCCCAGGATCTCACGACCTCCGACTACCAGAAGCCGATGAAGACCGACCTCCTCTGGGTCTACGAGGGGCTCACGCAATATCTCGGGTGGGTGCTCGCGGCGCGGAGCGGCCTCCTCACGCCGCAGCAGGCGCACGACTACCTGGCCACGACGGCCGCCGAGCTGGACAACGAGCCCGGGCGCACGTGGCGGCCGCTGATCGATACGGCGGTGGCGGCGCAGGTCCTCTACGGCTCCGACCGGGGAGGGTCATCGTGGCGGCGCGGTGTCGACTACTACGACGAGTCGCTCCTCTTCTGGCTCGAGGCGGACTCGATCATCCGCCGTGAGAGCCACGGCGCGCGCTCGCTGGACGACTTCTGCCGCCGCTTCCACGGAGGGGAGGGGGGAGCCCCGGTCGTGAAGACCTACACGTTCGAGGACGTCGTGCGCACGATGAACGACGTCCAGCCTTACGACTGGCGCGCGTTCTTCGAGAGCAGGGTGATGCAGATCCGGACGCGTCCGCCTCTGGCCGGGATCGAGGGGGAAGGGTTCCGTCTCGCCTACGCCGACTCGCAGTCGGCGCTCGACCACGCCTTCGACCACGAGCGCAAGCGGGTCGATTTCCGCTACTCGCTCGGACTCATCATCTCCAACGAGGGGGAGATCCAGGACGTAATCCCGAAGAGTCCGGCGGCCAAGGCGGGACTCGGGCCGGGGATGACGCTCCTGGCGGTGGACTCGCACCAGTGGGCGCCGGACGTGATGCACGACGCGCTCCGAAGCGCGATCAAATCCAGGAAGCCGATCCGGTTCCTCGCCAAGAGCGGCGAGATCTACGACACCTACGCGGTCGACTACCACGGGGGCGATCGCTACCCGAAGCTCGTCCGCGCCGCGGGACCGGATTTGCTCGACGTCCTGCTCGCGCCCAAGGCGAAGTAGAGCTACCGCGCTCTCAGGTAGCCGACCACCTTTCGCGCGGTCCAGAACCCGAGCGTAGCTCCCCCCACGACGTCGCTCGTCCAGTGCTGGCCGTCTCTCAAGCGCGACCATCCCACCGCTCCTGCCAGGGGGTACACGACCCACGGCACCCATTTCGCCTTGGTCTCGCGATCGATCCCGGCCGCGAGCGCGAACGCGAACGTGGTGTGGCCCGAGGGAAAGGAGCTGAAACCGGAGAAGGGCCGATACACGTCGGTGTCTCCGGGAGTTTGATAGGGACGCGCGCGTCCGATCGCCAGCTTGAGCGCTCCCGCCGCGGCGCTCGCGCCCAAGACCCCCGCCGTGACCCGCAGCAGCGAGCGCTCCCGCTCGGGGTGTCCCGCGATCGCGCCGGCGGCCCCGCCCAGGATCAGGAGCGGCGCCCACGTGAGCGGGCTCCCCAGCCGGCCCACATTCGCGGAGATCCGGCGCGCCGCGCTGCTGTTCATCTCGGGTGCTTCATCCGCGGCCCAGCCGTCGAGGCGCGTCGCCAGCGCGACCGAAGCGACTGCGGCGGCTCCGTACCAGAGGTCCTTTCGGCTGAGAAGGGAATGCCCGGTGGAGTCGGGGGAGAAAGAACCTGCGAGCGCTCGCCCCGTCAGGAGGAGCAGCGCGAGGAGGACGGGGAAGCCACGTCGGCACGAGGGGATCATGATCCCTCGAAACCCCGAAACGCGCCGTTTGCTCCTAGCGCGGTGGGATCCGCTCGGTCGCGCGGAGGGCCGCGGCGGCGCACTGGTCGCATCCCGCCTTCACCCGCCGCTTTCTGAGCCAGCGCCGAAGGAGCCACGCAGCGGACGCGAAAGCGGCGAGGAAGACGGCCCCATCCTGCCAGGTCATCGCCTCACCCCAGACCCAGGAGCTTCCCGCCCTGGTACACGGCGAAGGAAGCGGCCCACGCGAGCGTGTTCATCATGACGATCATGAAGAGCGGCCAGCGCCAGGAGTTGGTCTCGCGGCGCACCACCGCCACCGTGGACATGCACTGGCACGCGAGCACGAAGAACACCATGAGGCTCACCGCCATGAGCGGGGAATAGGCGCGAGCGCCCGTATCCGGATTGCGCGCGGTGCGGAGCTTGTCCCGGAGCGAGGTGGAGGTCTGGTCCGAGTCGCCGAGGTTGTACACCGTGGCCATGGTCGAGACCATCACCTCGCGCGCCGCGAAGGAGGAGAGGAGCGCGATCCCGATCTTCCAGTCGAAGCCGAGCGGCGCGATCACGGGCTCGAGGAGCCGTCCCGCATGCCCCGCGAACGAATCCCGGAGCGACACGCCGGCGATTTCGTTGTGGATCTCCTGCGCTCGCGCCCGCTCCTGGGCGGACCGCGCGGCGTCTCCCCGCGTCTCGGCCTGGGCGGCGACCGTTTCCGTGGCCTCGAGGCGCTGCTCGAGCGGGCGCGTCGCCTGCGGATTCTTGGGATAGGTCGCGAGGAACCAGAGCACGATCGAGACGGCGAGGATCACCGTGCCCGCCTTCTGGACGAAGACCCAGGCGCGGTCGCGCACCGTGAGGAGGACCGAGCGCCACGCGGGGAGCCGGTATGGAGGCAGCTCCATCACGTAGAGCGGACGGCGTCCCCGGAGCGCGGTCCGCTTGAGCGACCAGGCGACGAGGACCGCCACGAGGATTCCGAGGAAGTAGAGCGAGAAGAGCACGAGCCCGGGCAGGCTCAGGAATCCCGCGATCGTCCGGTTCGGGATGAACGCGCCGATGAGGAGCGCGTAGACCGGAAGGCGCGCGCTGCACGACATGAACGGCGCGATCAGGATCGTCGTGAGCCGGTCCCGCTTGTTGTCGATGGTGCGCGTCGCCATGATCCCCGGGATCGCGCACGCGAACGACGAGAGGAGCGGGATGAACGAGCGGCCCGAGAGCCCCACGCCGCGCATCAGGCGATCCATGATGAACGCGCCCCGCGCGAGGTAGCCCGAATCCTCCATCAGCGCGATGAAGAAGAAGAGGATCGCGATCTGCGGCACGAACGTGACCACCGCCCCGACGCCCGCGATCACGCCGTCCACCACGAGGGAGCGGATCGGCCCGGCCGGAAGCACCGGCGCGATGAAGCGCCCCAGGCCGGAGACGACCGCGTCGATCCCGTCCATGAGCGGCGTCGCCCAGGTGAAGACCGACTGGAAGACCACCCCCATCAGGAGGACGAAGAGGATCGGCCCGAACATCCGGTGGGTGACGATCCGGTCGAGCCGCGCGCGGAGCGAGGAGCGGCGCGGCTTCACGCGCAGCGTCGCGCGCCGGATCAGATCCTCCACGCTTCGGTAGTGCACGACCGGCTCGTTCGACCTCCACTCCGGCAAATCGTGATCCAGGCCGGCGCGGAGCGTCTGCACGAGCCGCCGCACTTCGGGGCCCGCGGCCCGGAGGAGCGACGGGTCTTCTCCCTCGTCGAGGAGGATCGCGGTCGCGATGTGCTCGCGGCTCAAGAGCGCGAGCGGCCCTGACGAGGGCAGGACGCGCGCGAGGCGGTCGATCGCGCCCTGGAGCGGGGCGGGAAGGGTCCGGTCCACCGGGCGCGGCGGAAGAACCTCCTGGTCCATCGCCTCGCGCAGGTCGTCGAGGCCGCTCCCGGTCCGGGCGGAGATCGGGATCACCGGGGCGCCGAGCGCGCGGGAAAGGAGCTTGGCGTCCACGTCCAGCCCCTCCTCGAGCGCCGTGTCCATCATGTTGAGCGCGACGACGACCGGCCGGCCGATCTCGATGAGCTGCATGCAGAGATAGAGCTGCCGCTCGAGGCAGGTGGAGTCGAGGACGAGGAGCGTGAGGTCGGGAAGCCTCGTCTCGGGCTGGATGCCGAGCAGGACGTCGCGCGCGACGACCTCGTCCGGGGACGCGGGGCGCAGGCTGTACGTGCCGGGGAGGTCCACCACTTCCGCCGCGCGACCCGAGGGAAGCCGGCAGGAGCCGAGCTTCTTCTCCACGGTCACGCCGGGGTAGTTCGCCACTTTCTGGCGAAGCCCGGTGAGCGCGTTGAAGAGGGTCGACTTTCCGCAGTTCGGCCCTCCGGCGATCGCGATCAGGCGCCGGCGGGGGCGGTGTTCGGGAACCGGTCTCCGGTCGGAAGGGCGCTGGGTCTTGAGCTCGGCGAGATCAGTAAAGATCGACATCGATCCGGTCGGCTTCCGTGCTGCGGAGCGAGAAGTGCGTGCCGCGGAGCTCGAGCTCGATGGGATCCCCCATCGGGGCCCTTCGAATGAGGACGACCGAGGTGCCGGGAACGAATCCCAGCTCCATCAGCCTGCGGCGCAGGCCAGGATCTCCCGAAACCCGGCGCACGACGGCGCAGGTCCCCGGGGTGAGATCTCCGAGCCGTGCGGCACGGCGCCGCGCGGTCTTGCGGGCGGGGGTCATTCGGTCGCTCCCCCCTTCGCGACGCGCGGCAGGCTCTCCGCCAGACAGTGTCCTTCCTTGCAGACCGGGCACTCCCGCTCCGATTCGTGCCCGGCGCACTGGAGCTGGTACTGGCGGAAGGCGCTGCGGAAGCGCTCGGCGGCGGGATCGTCGGAGCCGATGAAGGACGTCAGTCGCAGGAGCTGAAGCACGGACTCCGGCGCCACGAGGTGCTCGATCATGCAGGCGTCCTCGTACGCGATCTCCTGGGGCACCCGGAGGATGCTCGTGAGGAACATCGCGAGCACGTGCCGGTTGGTCTCGGTCCGCACCGCGAGCTTCCTTCCCGACTCGGTCAGCTCGACGCAGCCGTAGGGCTCGTGGGTGACGAGGCCGCGCGCGGAGAGGGAGCGGAGCATCGAGGTGACGCCGCTCTTCGAGACTCCCAGCCGGTCCGCGATGTCACCGACCCGGGCGTGCCCTTTCTCCTCCTTGAGGCCGGCCACGGCCTGGAGGTAGTGCGCCATCGAGTGCGTCAACTCTTTATCGTTGAATCGCTTCCAGATCTCCACGGAAAACCCTCGGACAGAGCGGCATCATGCTGAATAAAGTTAACGGGCCTTAATATCGGGGCTCGGTGGCAGGGAAGTCAAGTGCTACCTAGGGCCCAGCTAGAGCCGGAACCAGATCTTCCGGTGGAGCGGGCTCTCTTCGTGTCCCACGAGGAGATGCGACACGGGGTCGGCGTCCCCGACGTACAGACGGGGCTCCCGCACGTCCCCCGGCAGGTCGAAGACGAGACTCGTCGTGTACGACTGTCCCGGTATGAGCGGCGTCGTGAGCGGCATCGAAGAAACGCCCGCGGCCGCGAGCGCCCGCTCTCCCTCGAACGACCGATCGAACCGGTGGCCCCCCGCATCGACGACGTAGACCCGGCGCGGGTTCGGCGTGAGCGGCGCGTCGCGCGGCCGCTCACGAGAAATCGTGCTCTCGTCGAACCACGTCCGGAGCTCGACGGTCGTGAACCGTCCATGCGGGTGGACCGCCTCCCCCGGGACGCCGAGCGAGTCGGACACCGTCACGCGATCCACCGCGTACGCGATGTGGCAGTCGAGCTCGCAGAAATACTTCCATTCGCCGGAGCCGAGTAGCCGGTCGCGGCTCGAGAGCGAGGCGCCGAGCAGAAGGGACGCGTAGAAGACGAGGAGTACTGCCGCGGCGGCCGCGCTCCCGCGCAGGAGCGCCCGGTTTCGCGTGAGCGCGCCGAATCCCAGCGCGGCTCCCGCGCCGAGCAGCCCGAGGATCGATCCGAGGAAGAAGAGCGCCACGAGGGGCGCGAAGGGAGGCATCAGGGCCATGATACACTGCGCCGGCGCGCGCGCCCCTCATGCATCCGATCCCGTTCCCATCGCTCCTGCTCCTGGTCGGAGCCGCCTTCTTCGGCGGCTTCGTGGACGCGATTGCGGGAGGCGGGGGTCTCGTCACCGTCCCGGCGCTGCTCGCGGCGGGGCTCTCCCCCCACCAGGCGCTCGGGACGAACAAGGGGCAGTCGTTCTTCGGCTCGTTCGCTGCGGCCGTCCGCTATGGCCGCGCGGGGCTCGTGGACCGCCGGTCGGCGCGGGTGAATTTCCCGACGGCGTTCGTGGGATCGCTCGCGGGCGCGGCGCTCGTGCTCGTCGTTCGTCCCGACATCCTCCGTCCGGTCGTGCTCGCCCTGATCGTCTTCGCCGCGCTGCTCGTCGCGATCCTCCGCCCGCGTCCCGCGCCGCATGGCGTCCGGCGGCACGCACGCCTGATCGCGGCCACAATCGCACTCGTGATCGGGACGTACGACGGCTTCTTCGGGCCCGGCGCGGGCACCTTCTACATCGCGGCGTTCGTGGGCATTCTGGGAGTCGGATTCGTGCAAGCGAGCGCCGACGCGAAGATCGCCAACTTCGCCTCGAACGTCGCGGCGGCGGCGATCTTCGCGGCGAAGGGAACGATCCTCTGGCACCTCGCGCTCGCCATGGCCGGCGCGAATTTCGCCGGAGGATTCCTCGGAGCGCACGTCGCGGTGCGGCGCGGCGATCCGATGGTGCGGTGGGTCGCGGTGCTCGTCGCGATCGCGTTCGCGATCAAGGTCGCCCGCGATCTCTACGCCGGCTAGAGCGCAGGCGTCTCGAGAGGGAAATCGGCGTGCGCCCACGCGCGGCGGAACTCCGTCTTCGCGCGCGCCGCCTCCGTCTTCCGCCCCTGCGCCTCGAGCGCCTTCGAGAGGCCGAACAAGGACCACCCGTTCGCGGGGTAGCGCGTGAGGTCGGCCCGGAACGCGGCTTCCGCCTGCTTCGGCTTGCCGTCGAGGAGGAGCGCCGCGCCGAGCGATTGACGCACCGGGAAGTACCAGGGGGGCGGCTCGTCGTAATGGAGCGAATCCTGTTCGGCGACCGCTGCGGTGAAGCGCTCCACCGCGTCCCCGTAGTGCCCCGACCGTACGGCGATCGCTCCGTCCAGCACCCGAGCGGCCAGCCGAAGCAGCGGCGCTGCCGGGTTCAGCCCCACGATCGCGTCGGGAGGTGTTGCCGCCGCGATCGCCGCCACGCTGTCCCGCTCCGCCGCCGCCTCTCCCGGCTTTCCCGTGGCCGCGAGCGCGAGCCCTCGCGCGTAGTGCCACATCCCGCTCGAGTAGCGGAGGTCAGCTGGAGGAGCGGCCTCCCCGAGGATCTCGCTCCACTTCCCGAAGCGCGCCATCGCGTAGTAGGGCACCGGAACCCAGAACTCCATCGGAGGCATCGCCCGCACCGCCTCGGGGGAAACGTGCGAGGCGACGGTCCGCGCCATCCGGAGCGCGTCCGCGCTCCGACCCTCGAGGCTCATCGCGGCCCAGGCCATGTGCATGTTGTGGACGTAGTACATGACTGGGTACATGCCCTGCGGCCGCTCGGCTTGGATGTACGCCTTGTCGATCGCGATCGCGCGTTCGTTCAGGGAGGAAGCGTCGTGATACCGGCCGACCAGGATCAGGATGTGCGAAGGCATGTGCACGAGGTGCCCCGCCCCCGGGGCGAGCCCGGCGAGGCGGTTCGCGCAGGGGACCGCCTTACTTGGTTCGGGAGACTCCTCGATGGCATGGATGTAGAGGTGGTTCGCGCCGATGTGCGCGGGATTCTTCGCGAGGACGCGCTCGAGCGCCGCGATCGCCTCGAGCGTGCCCGGCTGGGGCGTCCCCTCGTGCGTCCACCAATCCCACGGACGGGTGTCGAGCAGCGCCTCCGCGAAGAGGACCTGCGCGTCGAGATCGGCGGGGTAGCGCTTGGACAGCGCGCGCATCGCGTCGGCGTACGCGAGGTCCAGCGCGTGGAGGTCCGCGGCAGGGTCTCCCGAGTAGCGGTGGGCGAGCGCCTCGACGTACGCGCGGTCGCGCGCCTCCCCCTTCGCGGCGAGGGTGCGGGCCTTCCCGATCTCCTCGAACGCCTGCCGCTCCCGGTCCGGGTCGACCGGAAGGTTCACGTTCGGCCCGAGCGCGTAGGCGATTCCCCAGTGCGCCATCGCGCAGGAGGGATCGAGCCGCGCGGCTTCCCGGAAGGCCCGGATCGCCTCGTCGTGGTTGAACGCATAGCAGAGCTTGAGGCCCTGGTCGAAGTAGCGCTGGGCGAGCGGGGAGCGCGTGCGCACCGGATGGTGGAGCGTCCCGAGCCCTCGGAAGAGCGGAGGGCGGGAGGCCGGCGGGGAAGCGGAGACCTGGGAATACGCGAGAACAAGGCAAAGAACCGGGACGATCCTGCGCACGATCCGGTAAGATAACCGGTCTTCGATCAGGTTGCCATGCATATGGAGGCTTCGTCCCGGTGGACCGTCTTTCCCGCGCGCTTCAGGAGTCGATCCAGGGGGTCGTCACGACCCCCGATCAGTACCACGTGGGTCAGCTCACCAATTTCGGGAACCTCTTCCAGTGGACCCCCCGGCTCATCGTCCATCCCAAGAACGCGGACGACGTGGTCCGCGTGGTCTCATTCGCGCGGGAGAACGGGCTCACCGTGTCGACCCGCGGCTCCGCGCACAGCCAAAGCCGGCTCGCGATCAGCGACGGCGGCATCCTCCTCGCGATGCCCTCGATGCGCGCGATCGGCCCGGTCGACACTCGGGGGAAGACCGTCGACGTCGAAGGGGGAGTCGTGTGGCGCGACCTGGTCCACCAGCTCGCCCCCGAGGGGCTCGTCCCGCCGGTGCTCACGAACAACCTCAGCGTGACCGTCGGCGGCACCCTCTCGATCGCGGGGATCGGGCTCTCGTCGTTCCGGTACGGGACCCAGGGCGACAACGTCGAGGAGCTGGACGTCGTGACCGGGACGGGCGAGCTCATCCGGTGCGATCGCGAGCGCCGCGCGGACCTCTTCTGGGGGGCGATCGCGGGCTTGGGCCAGGTGGGCGTCATCACCCGCGCGAAGCTCCGGCTGCGTCCGATGAAAGCGATGACGCGGACCTACTACCTCCTGTACGACGATCTTCGCCGCTTTCTCGAGGACACGCGGCGCGCGATGGACAGCGGCCGCTGGGACCACCTGGAGAGCTGGGCTTCCCCCTGCCCACAGGGGACGAAACCGGTCGGCGGCCGCCGCCAGGTCTTCGCGCGCTGGTTCTATCCGTTCCACCTGACGGTGGAGTTCGATCCGAATCGACCTCCCGACGACGCCGCGCTGCTCGAAGGGCTGACCCCGAGCGAGAATCTCTACACGGACGACGTCCCCACGCTCGACTTTCTCGAGCGCATGCTCCCCGTCTTCGAGCTGTGGAAGCAAGGAGGGACGTGGGAGCACGTGCATGCGTGGGTCGAGACCGTGCTTCCCTGGGATCGCGCGGTCGACTGCATCGAATCGGTCCTCCCCGACCTTCCCCCGTCGATCCTGGTCGGCGGGCACGTGCTCCTCTGGCCCGCGAAGGGAAACACCTCCCAGTCGAAGCTCTTCATGCGTCCGCAGGGGGAGAATCTCATCGGCTTCGGCATCCTCCCCGCGATCCCTCCGAGATTCTGGGAGCGGGCGCGGCCGATGCTCGAGAACCTGAGCCGGCTCAGCATCCTGATGGGCGGGAAGCGATACCTCTCGGGCTACATCGACTGGACGCCCGAGGAGTGGCGCGAGCACTTCGGGCAGCAGTGGGAGCCCTTCGCCGCGTTGAAGAGCGCCTACGACCCCGATTCCGTCCTCAATCCCGGGTTCGTTCCGTTTCCCGCGCGCGCGCGCGCCGAGGCTCCGTGACCGCGCTCCCCTTCGGCTCCGCGGAATGGGCGCGGGCGCTGTGCGACGCGATCGAGCGCTCGAGCGAGTACCGGAACGCGGGGACGCGCTGGGGGGTCGGGTTCAACGGCACGATCCTCCTCGCGTTCGAGAAGGACGCGGTGCTGCCGGAGAGCCGGCACCTCCTGCTTCGGCTCGAAGCAGGGCGATGCCGCGGGGGGGAGATGGTGGCTTCCGCCTCGCATCCCGACGCGGGATTCGCGCTCCGCGCGCCGTACACCCTGTGGCGCGACATCCTCGCCGGGCGGACGCTCGCGGCGACGGCGATCCTCACCGGCCAGATGAAGGTGGAAGGGGACAAGATCCGCCTCCTCGTCCACGCCGGCGCGCATCGGGCGCTGGTCCACGCCGTGGCCTCGGTCGAAACGGTCTATCCCGGCGCATGAGCGGGAAGATCTCGCCGTACGGGTCCTGGACGTCTCCGATCACCACGGAGCGTCTCGTCGCGGAGACCGTCGGCCTGAGCCAGCCCGTCCTCGGTGAACAGGTGATCCACTGGGCCGAGACCCGCCCGCGGGAGGGGGGGCGCACCGTGATCGTGCGGCGCCTCGCCCACGGGCAGCCGACCGATCTCTTCCAAGCCCCATGGAGCGCCCGCACGCGCGTGAACGAGTACGGCGGGGGTTCCTTCGTCGTCGGCGAAAGCGTGGTCTACTTCTCCAACGAATCGGATCAGCGCCTCTATGCCGTGCGCGAGGGAAACGAGCCGGTCCCGATCACGCCCGAGGGACGCATGCGGTACGCCGACGCCGTGATCGATGCCCGGCGCGAGCGTCTGATCTGCGTCCGCGAGGACCACAACGTCGTGGACACGCAGGCCGAGACCACCCTCTGCGCGGTTCCCCTTCGCGGGGGATCCGAAGGGGAGGTGCTCGTCTCAGGGGCCGATTTCTACGCGACGCCGCGCCTGAGCCCCGACGGGACGCGGCTCTCGTGGCTCACGTGGAACCACCCGAACATGCCGTGGGATGGGACCGAGCTCTGGGTCGCTCGGATCGAGGGGGACGGATCGCTCGGCGCGCGCGAGCGTATCGCCGGCGGGCCGCGCGAGTCGATCTTCCAGCCCGAGTGGGCCCCCGACGGAACACTTTGCTTCGCGTCCGACCGGACCGGATTCTGGAATCTGTACCGGTGGCGCGCCGGCACGATCGAGACGCTCACCGAGCGGGAGGAGGAATTCGGCCGGCCGCAGTGGATCTTCGGGAACGCCACGTACGGGTTCGACGGCGACGGGAAGATCGCGTGCCTCCACTGCGATCGCGGCATCTGGAGGCTCTCGCGCCTGGATCCCGAGACGCGCCGGCTCACGCCGGTGGAGGTGCCGTTCACGGAGCTCCGCTTCCTCCGCGCCGGGGGAACGAGCGCGCTGCTGCTCGGGGGCTCTCCCGCGGCTCCGGAAGCGCTCGTGAGGATCGACCTCGGGACGGGCGCGGTCGAGACGGTCCGCTCCTCGACCGAAGCGCGCATCGAGGATCGCTACCTCTCGCGCGCCGAGCGGATCGAGGTCCCCACAGCGCGGGGACTCACCGCGCACGCGCTCTACTACGCTCCGGTCAACAGCGACGCCGCGCCTCCCGCCGGGGAGAAGCCTCCGCTCCTCGTCCGCTGCCACGGCGGCCCCACGAGCGCCGCCTCGAGCACGCTCGATCACGAGACGCAGTTCTGGACGAGCCGCGGATTCGCCTTCGTGGACGTGAATCACGGCGGAAGCACCGGGTACGGGCGTGCGTACCGGGAGCGCCTCAACGGGCAGTGGGGCGTGGTCGACGTGGAGGACTGCGAGGCCGCGGCGCGCTACCTGATCGAGCGCGGCCTCGCGGATCCGCGGCGGGTCGCGATCCGCGGAGGGAGCGCCGGGGGATACACCACGCTCCGGGCGCTCGAGCACAGCCGGGTGTTCCGCGCGGGCGCCTCCTACTTCGGCATCGGGGACGTGGAGATCTTCGTGAACCACTACGAGCACAAGTTCGAGTGGAAGTACGAGGAGCACCTCATCGGGCCCTACCCCGAGCGCCGCGATCTCTACCGCGAGCGGTCGCCGGTGCACGAGGCGGACCGGATCGAAGTCCCGGTCATCTTCTTCCAGGGAACGAAGGACATCGTGTGTCCGCCGGAGCAGACCGAGGTCATGGTTCAAGCACTCCGCGCGAAAGGCTCCCCGTTCGCCTATCTCTCCTTCGAAGGGGAAGGCCACGGGTTCCGCCGGGGGGATTCGATCCGCCGCGCGCTCGAGGCCGAGCTCTACTTCTACGGCCGCGTCTTCGGATTTGAGCCCGCGGACCGGCTCGAGCCGATCCCCATCGAGAACTTCGACGCCCGCTGCTAGACTGCGCCTCCACACCCACGGGAGGAATCCGCCATGCCGAACGTGTCCCGTCCCATGAAGCGGCGCCGGTTCGTCCAGCTCGTGGCGCTGAGCAGCGCCGCCACGCTGACCGGCTCCCTCGGGCGCGCCGCCGCCGATCCCGAGCGCCGACCCCGCGCCGCCTCGCGCCGCGCGCCCACGGCCGCGGCCAAGAAGGAGATCGCGAACCAGGAGAAGTCGCTCGCCGATCAGCTGAAGACCATCCGCAGCTACACCCTTCCTCCAGGCAGCCCGCAGGCGTTCGTGTTCGTGCCACTACGGGCGAAGAGGAGGACCTGACCATGCTCGGCGAGGACGTCCTCTATCTACCGGTTTCCGAGCTCAGCGCCCGCATCCGCTCGCGGCATCTCTCGCCGGTCGAGCTGACGGAGTCCTACCTCGAGCGGATTCACCGGATCGCGCCGAGGCTCAACGCGTTCGCAACCGTGACCGAGGATCTCGCGCGGGAGCAGGCGCGCGCCGCCGAGCGGGAGATCCGTGCCGCGCGTTACCGCGGCCCGCTGCACGGGATCCCGTACGGAGCAAAGGATCTTCTCGCGACGGCCGGAACGAAGACGACCTGGGGTGCTGCACCCACGCGCGACCAGCGCTTCCACGAGGACGCCACCGTGATCAAGAAGCTCCGCGAAGCGGGGGCGGTCCTGCTCGGGAAGCTCTCGATGGTGGAGTTCGCGGGATGCCTCGGATACCGCTTCGCCGACGCCTCGCTCCAGGGCCCGATGAAGAACCCCTGGGATCCCGAGCGCTGGACGGGGGGGTCGTCGTCCGGCTCGGGGGCCGCGGTCGCGTCCGGGCTCGTGGGATTCGCGATCGGCACCGAGACGTGGGGGTCGATCCTCTGTCCGTCCGCCTTCTGCGGCGTGACGGGGCTCCGGCCGACCTATGGCCGCGTGAGCCGGGCGGGGGGCATGGTGGGTGCGTTCACCTTCGACAAGATCGGACCCTTGGCCCGCTCGGCCGCGGACTGCCGCCTCGTGCTCCAGGCGATCGCCGGTCCCGATCCGGACGACCCGAGCGCCTCGGACGAGCCGGTTCGACTCGACGCGGCCGGCCCGAGCATCCGCCGGCTCCGCGGGGCGCTCGTCCCGCTCGACTTCGAAAAGACGAAAGGGGCGGAGCCGGAGGTCAAGGCGGGGTTCGAACGCGCGGTCGAGGAGCTCAAGTCCGCGGGGCTCCATCTCGAGCGGGCGGAGCTTCCCGAGTTTCCGGCCTCCGAGGTGGCGGGGCTCCTCATCACCGCGGAGGCGCTCTCCACGTTCGAGAACTTCTACAAGGACGGCACGGTCTGGGAGCTCAAGGATCCCTACGCCCCGTACCAGAAAGAGATCGCGGCGGCGCTGACGGGAGCCGACGTGGTCAAGGCGTGGCGCATGCGGACCGTGCTCCAGGAGAAGGCGGCGGACTTCTTCTCCCGCTACGACGTCATGGTGACGCCCAACTTCATGTCGGTCGCGCCTCCGATCCACGGCGATCTGAACCAGGCGCTTCCGTACAGCGATCCCGTGGGGGCGATCGGAAACGCGTGCGGCCTGCCGTCGATCGCGCTCCCGTGCGGATTCGGCAAGGGGCACATGCCGGTCGGATTCCAGATCATGGGCGCGCCGTTCGAGGAGGGAACGCTGCTTCGCCTTGGAGAGATCTACCAGGGGCGGACCGCGTTCCACCGGGAGCGGCCGCCGGTCGGGGCGTGACGCTCAGGGTCCCCGGAACCCCGTCTCGACGAGGAAGCAGCTTCCGTCCGCGATGACCTCGAGCCCGCGCTCGCGCGCGAGGCGGACCGACTCCTCGCTCTCGGCGCCCGGCTGCATCCACACGAAGCGGGCTCCCGCGTCCGCGGCCTCCACGACCACCGTCTCGGTGATTGGGGGAGGGGTGATGATCGAGACGCCACGCACGCGCTCCGGCAGGGAGCGGAAGTCGGGATAGGCGCGGACCCCTTCGATCTCCTCCGCACGCGGGTTGATCGGGTAGACCTTCATCCCTTTTCGCAGATAGGCCCGCAGAACCTTATTCCCGAACTTTTCCCGGTTCGTCGACGCGCCGACGACCGCGTACGGCCCCGCACTCAGGAAGTCCGCGATGATCTCCGGGACCGGCCGCGCCGCGCTCAGTCCCACTCGAGCACCCTCCAGAGATACCAGCTCGCGACGGTGCGGTACGGGCGCCACCGCTCGCCGCGGCGCTCGATCGAGCGCGGCTCGGGCAGCCCACGCGTCCGAAACGCCCGCTGGAATCCTTTTCGGACGCCGTAGTCGTGGACCGGCAGCACGTCCGGACGCCCCATGCGGAAGATGAGGAACATCTCCGCGGTCCATCGTCCGATGCCGCGCACCACCGTGAGCCGCTCCACGATCTCCTCGTCCTCCATGCCGTGGAGCCGCCGCATCGAGGGCACGGTGCCGTCCAGCGATTTCGTCGCAAGGTCGCGCAGTGCGGCGATCTTTCCGCGGGAGATGCCCACCTCGCGGAGGAGGGTTTCTTCCGCCTCGAGCACCCGTGCCGGGACGGGGAAGCGTCCTTCGCCCACCCGCTCGCGGAAACGGCCGACGATCGTGGCCGCGGCCTTTCCGGTGATCTGCTGGTACAGGATGCTCTCGGCGAGCGCTTCGAACGGGGTGGCCGCGGTGTCCACCTTGAGCACGAACGCTCCGGTCCGCTCGATCACCTGCCCGAGCTTGAGGTCGCTCCGGGTCAGGTGCGCCAGCGCTTCGGCGGGGTCGAAGCGGAAATCGGCCCCTCGGGTTCGGGAGGATCGGCGTTCGGCCATAGGGAAGGAGATTGTACCCGCATCGGCGCGCCCCGCATACTGGGTGGATGGACCTGCGCAAACGCCTCCGGATCGCTCCCGGGTCGACCGTCGACCTCGCGGGCTACGACCCGGACGAGACCCACGGGTACGGCAAGAAGGACGTGACGGTCCCCCTGGAGAAAGGCATCCGGCGGCTGGCCGACCTCCAGTACGTCCTCTACGCGGAGAACAAGCGGGCCGTGCTGGTCGTGCTGCAGGCGATGGACACGGGGGGGAAGGACGGCACCATCCGCCACGTGATGACCGGACTCGATCCGCAGGGCTGCAAGGTGAAGGCCTTCAAGGTTCCGAGCGTCGAGGAGCTGGACCACGACTACCTCTGGCGGGTGCACGCCGCCGTGCCACCCCGCGGCGAGATCGGCATCTTCAACCGGTCGCACTACGAGGACGTGATCGCCGTCCGCGTGCACAGGCTCGTCCCCGAGGAGCGCTGGAAGGCACGCTACGAACAGATCAACGCGTTCGAGCGATACCTGGTCGACAACGACGTGGTCGTGCTCAAGTTCTTCCTCCACATCAGCAAGGCCGAGCAGAAGAAGCGTCTCGAAGACCGGATCGCCGATCCGCACCGGCATTGGAAGCTCGCTCCGACCGACTTCTCGGAGCGGAAGCACTGGAACGCCTACCAGAGTGCGTACGAGGACACGCTGTCGCGGTGCAGCACGAAATGGGCTCCGTGGTACCTCGTTCCCGCGAACAAGAAATGGTTCCGGAATCTGGCGGTGGCCCAGATCCTCATCGAGACGCTCGAGTCGATGAACATGAGATTCCCCAAGCCTTCGTTCGATCTCGCCGGCTACAAGCTCCGCTGAACGTCCTCACGCTCGTACGAAGGGTCCCCTTCACGCTCGCGCTCGAGGTCACGATCGTGGTGCTCGCGCTCCTGAACGGATCGGCCGCCGGGACGCTGGGCGCGAGGATCGCGCGCGACTGGGGGTTCGGTCCGCTTTACTTCTGGCAGGGCCATTGGCATAGTCTCGCGACCGGCGCGTTCCTCGTGCGAAACGCAGCGATGCTCCTGGGCATCGTGCTCTTCCTCTGGCTCTCGGTCGGAATCTACGAGCGGCGCTGGGGGACCGCGCGCGCGGTGGGGCTCTTCTTCCTGGCGCACCTCGCAACGCTCTTCCTCACGGCCGCGCTGGTCGTCCTTCCGCTCCATCTCGCGGGCGCGCCGGTGCAGGGGGACTGGGCGCCGGCCGGGGATGTCGGGGCTTCGTTCGGAGGCTTCGGCTGCCTGGGGGGCTGGATCGGGCGTCTCGACGCCACGCGCCGGCTCCGCTGGATCGTCCTCGTCACGCTGGCTCTGGCGATCAAGCTGGTCATCTACCCCGAGCGCTTCGGCGATCTGGGACATCTCATCGCGTTCTACGCGGGCATGGGGCTCGACGGAGTGACCCGTTGGTGAATTCGATCCGCAACATCGCCATCATCGCGCACGTCGATCACGGCAAGACGACGCTCGTGGACGCCATGCTCCGCCAGAGCGGGACCTTCCGAGAGAACGAGCGCGTGATGGAGCGGGTGATGGACAGCATGGATCTCGAGCGCGAGCGCGGGATCACGATCATGGCCAAGAACACCTCGGTGCGCTACCAGGGGATCAAGATCAACATCGTGGACACGCCGGGGCATTCTGACTTCGGCGGCGAGGTCGAGCGCGTGCTCAAGATGGTGGACGGGGTCATGCTCCTCGTCGACGCCTCGGAGGGCCCGCTGCCGCAGACCCGCTTCGTGCTGCGGAAGGCGCTCGAGCAGTCGCTCCCCGCCATCGTGGTAGTGAACAAGATCGACCGGCAGGACGCGCGTCCTCAGGAGGTCGTGAACGAGATCTACGATCTCTTCATCGATCTCGACGCGAACGAGCGGCAGATCGAGTTTCCGATCCTGTACGCCGTGAGCCGCGACGGCGTCGCGAGCCGCTCGGTCGAGACGCCCGGGCAGGACCTGCGGCCGCTCCTCGACACCATCGTGGAGTGCACGCCGCCGCCCCAGCCCCGCATGGAAGGCAAGCTCCAGCTCCTGGTCGCCAATCTCGATTACGACGACTACGTCGGGCGGATCGCGATCGGACGCATCTTCTCGGGGACGATCGCCGTCGGGGACCAGGTCTCGGTCTGCAAGCTCGACGGCTCCGAGGCCCGGACGAGGATCACGCAGCTCTACACGTTCGAGGGGTTGAAGCGCGTGCCGATCCAGGAAGCGGGGGTGGGGGAGATCGTCGCGCTCGCCGGGATCGAGGGGATCTACATCGGCGAGACCGTCTCCTCCGCGGAGGAGCCCGCGCGACTTCCTCCCATCACCGTCGACGAGCCGACGATCTCGATGATCTTCTCGGTCAACAACTCCCCGTTCGCGGGGCGCGAGGGCCGGTATGTCACGACGCGCCAGATCCGGGAGCGGCTGATGAAGGAGACGCTCGGAAACGTGTCGATCCGGGTCGAGGACACCGACTCCCCGGACAGCATCAAGGTCTCCGGACGGGGGGAGCTCCAACTCGCGATCCTGATCGAGATGATGCGGCGCGAGGGATTCGAGGTCCAGGTCTCGAAGCCGGAGGTCATCACGCGCGAGTCGGACGGCGGGAGGCTCGAGCCGATCGAGCTCGTGGTGGTCGACGCGCCCGAGACCTTCATCGGCGTCATCACCGAGGCGCTCGGCCGGCGCAAGGGGCAGATGACGAAGATGGTGAACCACGGCAAGGGGAGCGGCGAGCACCGCGTGCGCATGGAGTTCGAGGTGCCCTCCCGAGGGCTCATCGGGTTCCGCTCGGAGTTCTTGACCGACACGAAGGGCACGGGCCTCCTGAACACGATGTTCCTGCGCTGGGGGGCATGGATGGGGCCGATCACGAGCCGGCTGACCGGAGCGCTCGTCGCGGACCGCGCGGGGCAGGCGACCCCGTACGCGCTCTACAACTTGCAGGAGCGGGGGGAGCTCTTCATCCGCCCCGGGACTCCGATCTACGAAGGCATGGTGATCGGGGAGAACGCCCGCGACGCGGACATGGACGTGAACGTGACGCGTGAGAAGAAGCTCACGAACATGCGCGCTTCCGGGGCGGACGAGGC
>Ga0066388_100000396_pt1 | contig 20211 bp, 18 predicted proteins | sample PanSoiMetaGPlot6_FD_64539 | JGI IMG/M metagenome (GOLD analysis project Ga0066388, IMG submission 64539) | Tropical forest soil microbial communities from Panama analyzed to predict greenhouse gas emissions - Panama Soil - Plot 6 (Hybrid Assembly) | ecosystem: Environmental > Terrestrial >...
GACCCGACCTGCACCGACCCCCCGGCCTGCCCCGCCGACCCGACCTGCGCCCGCGCCGCCGACCCGACCTGCGCCCTCGACCCAGCCTGCGCCGACCCGACCTGCGTCGCCGACCCGACCTGCACCGACCCCCCGGCCTGCCCCGCCGACCCGACCTGCGCCCGCGCCGCCGACCCGACCTGCGCCCTCGACCCAGCCTGCCCCGCCGACCCGGCCTGCGCTGTCGGCGGCGCCTGCACTCTCGCCGCGGTCTGGACCGCCGGCGTCTGAACCACGGACGCCTGGGCAGTCGTAGGCCGGTCCTGCCCGGACTTCGCGGGGCGGCGGCCTGCCCGCGGCGGAGCGGCTGGGGCGACAACCTCTGGCACCTTCCGGGCCTGGCCCTGGGCAGCACGCCCCTTCGGCGGCACGGCCAGGTCCGTGGGCGCGAACGGCAGCGTGTCGTGCCCGAACCGGACCAGCACCCACTCGTCGCTGGCCTCCGGGTCGGTCAGCTCGACCACCTGCCCGACCTGCCCGGCGAGCTGGCCCGCAGCCGGGGTGAACACCACCTTCGGCTTGCGGCCGGCGGCCAGCGACTGCCGGACCTGGGCGAGGTCCGCCCCAGACAGTCCCTTGGCCGCGCGCGCTGCCATCATGACCACCCCCTCCGCTCCAGGGTGCCTGCTTACCAGCAGTGCGGGTCGACGTGAGCAGGTTGGTAGCCATAAGGGGGGTGTGGACACCCCCTACAGCTACCAACTTCCCCGCACCTCCCCACGCTGGACCAGGGTCAGTTGTCCCGGCCCTGCCAGGTCGTGACGCACGCCTCGTTCCCCTCGGCGTCGGCCAGCACCCAGAACGCCGGAGCGTGAGCGTCTGACACGAGCGTCCCGCCCGCGGCGAGCGCGGCCTCGATGCGAGGGTGTGCCTCGTCGTGCGGGACGGAGATGTCGAGGTGGATCCGGTTTCGCTGGGGGCGTGGCGCATCCATCTGCTGGAACCAGACCGCCGGCCCCTGGCCGACCGGGTCGACGATCGGGTCGGCGGGACCGGACGCGCCGGCCTCGTCGCCGTACCCCAGCACCGCCTTCCAGAACGGGCGCACCGAGGCGATGTCGAGCGCGTCGATCGCGATCTCCAGCAGCTGGACCGACCGCGGCGCCCCGCCACCGACATCGACGTCGGTCCGCAGCCCGAGTCCGCGCACGACCGAGGAGATCCGGTCAGCGAACTCCACATCACGCTGGGTCACCGACGCAGTGGCCAACGACTGCAGGCTGAGAACCACCCGATCCCGCCGGACGTCGGCCCACAGCCGACCGTCCGCGTCGGAACCACCCGCGGCCACCACCCGCCCTACGAGGTCGGCGGCCTGGGCAAGCGACTCCACCCGCACGGCCGTGCGCAGCACGCCCAGGACGTACCGCCACCCCAGACCGGTGACCGCGTCGGAGACCTCCTGCCCGCGCAGCGTAACCGCGACCCGCGACTCGTCACCCACACCGCCATGATGGCAGCGGCCAGCGACAGCGATCTCGGGCGGTTCGTCCCGTCGGTCCGTGGACGGGCCTACCGCGGCAGCGCACGTGCCGCGCCGCTGGTGGGCCGCGGAACTCCGCCGATGTCCAGCAGATCCAGCCGACGCTGCCGGAAGGACGAACTTGGCCAAAAGGGATCATCGCGTAGATGCCGGTGAGCGTTTTCCCCTTGACCCTGTCCTTGCGAGCCAGCCTTGCTGCCCCAGTTACCACGCCGCCTGCCTGGGAGAGGCCAAACATTGGTCACCAGGGCGGCAAAGCCGCGGCCGGCCGCACCCGACCCGGTCCTGGGAGACGGCGCTGGAGGCGTACCCGGCATGTCGGGTCCTGGACAGCGGCCGGCTGGGTTGCTGACGCGTCTCTCGCCCGCCCGAGTCAGCCGACAGGCTCTGATGCCGGCGAGACTGGGATCAGCACGGGGCCGAGGCGATCGCTTCGGCGGCCCCCGGCACGGGTCTTTCACTCGCCGCACTGGTGCTGACCATCGTCCTGGTAGCGGTGCGATGGATCAGCAAGAAGTGAGACCTCGTTGGCCTTGCGGACGACGCGGATGATCTGGATGAGGTTGCCGGTACGGTCGCGGCTGTTCAGCGCCCAACCCGCCACGCACAGGGCGAGCGCCGCAATCACGGCCGTCACGACAACGACCAGCCATCCGACCGTGGCCAGCGCCGAGCCGACCCCGGCCGCCGCAGCCGCGGTCCTCGCTGCCGGGCTCACGACCGGTCCTCGCCGACGTGGCGGGCCATTCCTGCCCGCGGGATGACGGCCGTTCGCGGCGAGAGCAACGCAGGCATGCTGCGCTCGGGATGTTGGCTCATGCCGGGTTCTATGCGGCTTGCCGCCGCCGCACCCACAGGAGAGGATCTTCGTCACCGGCGTGGGGAGGCGGACACCGGCCGGCATACAAGAGGGCAAGACGCCCCCGGGAGAGGCCAAAGGGTGACCGCCAAAGCGCGATCGGCGAACCGCTAGCGATGGCCAGCAGGCCTGTGGGTGCGGCGGTCGAGGTCGCCAGCGAGGACGCTGTGCTCTTCGCGCGACTGGCCGCCGACGGGTTCGCCGGGCCGGCCTACGACTACGTCTGCGACCGACTGGCTCGCTACGGCTACCAGGTTCTGCGGGCCTGGATACGCAGTGGCGACATCTTCGCCCGCTGCGCCGAGAAGAAGATCAAAGGGCTGCCGCCCTCGGCCGGATGGGACGAGTGGACCAAGCACGAGATCGACGACCTCGTGCAGGAGACCGTCGTGAACGCCTTGTCGAAATTCCGCCGGGACGCGCTGGCTGGACGAGGCTGGCGGCCCGACGGCGGCGCGAACTTGACCAGCTACTTCACAGTGACCTGCCTGGCCGCCTTCAGCGCCGTCTACAAGAGCCACCGCAACGCCCGCCGCAGGCATGCCGAGTCGGTGGCCGCCGCACAGCGGTCCCAGCCGGTCCAGGTGCCCGACATCGCCGAGGAGGTCACCGAGCAGGCCGCCGCCGACGAGCGTCTGTCCACGATCGCCGACCCAGTCCTCCAGTTCGTCGTCCGGCTCGCCGCAGAAGGCTACAGCCACCGCGAGATCAGCATCCTGCTTGCCGACGACACTACGGCACGCGCAGTCGAAGGAATGCTCTACCGCTACCGCCAGCAGACTCGGAGACCCGATGGCCGCTGACGAGCCGTTGAGGGAGGTACTGGATCTGGTCGGGGCCTCCTCCCTCGGCACAGACGGGATGAGCGAGTTGTGCAGCCGCACACCCGACCATCGGCTGGCAGTCATCCGCCGCAAGACTGCGGCTCGCAACGCCGTGGACGACCTCGCGGTCGAGTTCGACTTCCTCAGCCCACTGGCCCGCATCCAGGCACGTATCGCACTAGAACACCTCGCACATACTCTCAGTCCCAGCACAGCCTCACGCTCCGGCGTTACCGCGGGCGCCGAGGATCTCGCCCTCGACCTCGCCCTCGACCTCGCCCACGACCTCGACCGCGCCCGCGCCCGCGCCTTCGACCTCGCCCTCGCCCACGCCCACGCCCGCGCCCGCGCCCTCGCCCGCGACCTCGCCCTCGACCTCGCCCGAGCCCGAGCCCGAGCCGACGACCTCGACCTCGACCTCGACCTCGCCCACGACCTCGACCTCGCCCACGACCGCGCCCGCGCCCTCGCCCGGACCCTCGCCCGCGCCCGCGACCGCGACCTCGCCCGCGCCCGCGACCGTGACCGCGACCTCGCCCGTGACCTCACCGGCGCCCGCGCCCTCGCCCGGACCCTCGCCCGTGCCCAGGCCCGCGCTCACGCCCTCGCCCGCATCCTCGCCCCCATCCAACTCGGCGACCTGTCACTCCTGTCACTCCCGGACGGAGGAGTCCTCCTCTCCAACGCTGTCGATGGGGCCGTTACTGCGCTGTTGGAGGCCGAGGACGAGACGCATCTCGTATCTGTACTGAACCGGGTACGCAGGTTGTTACCCGATATCCGCGAAAGCGACACTTGCCGGCGGCTAGTGGACATCGTCTGCCGTGCCCGCGACGACTTCCTCGACGCCGACCTCACCGAGGTCGATCTCACCGGAGTCTGGCTCGAGGGCGTGCAGTGGACGGCCTCGACTCGCTGGCCTGCGGCATGGGAGGAGGAGATCCGGCAGAACTCGGAGGAGATCGCTCTCGGCATCTGGGAGGTTCGCGGCGGCAACACTCGGGAGAAGGTGTTGGTATAGGCGCGCAGCACACTTGGCTCGTTCGTGACGGCCTTCGCCGTCCCGGCCACCCAACTTGGCGGCTGCGTTCCTCGCCGTTTTCCGCCGCGGCGCCAGCCAACGGTGCCCGGCGTTCCTCCACGACCACGGCCGGCGGGAACAGCCGGACCAACAGGTAGGTATCTGAAACGCCAGAACGGGCAGACGCAGTGGCGCAGCCGAGCCGGACCGTCATATGCGGCTCTTCGCACTTCACCGGAAGTCGTAATCGTCCTGCCGCACTGGTCGTCAGCAACCTTCGGGCGAAACGGCTAATCCACCCGCGCGCAAAGTGGTGATCGAGCGCTTAATAGATTCCAGCCAAGTGCGAAGAGCCTCATATTCCCCGGCCAGCGGGAACGGTCTAGCCGTCCTTCCGGCGTAGCGTCGACAGCCGAACTCCACGTATACTTCAGCTCAACCCGCCCGGCCCCTCGTGGGCCGGGTTGTTCTTTTTTTCAAAACCTCCCAGGTTGCTGCCTGGCTGAGGCTTGTTGGCGCGATGCTCCCCGGGGCACGCCCCGGCTACCGACTCTCGCCTTCGTCGAGCAGCCGGTCGAGCATGGTGATGATCCGGTCGAGCTTGCCGTGCGCAGCGGTCAGCGACGCCTCGTGCCGGTCGAGCTTATCGTTGTGCTGCGACTGGGTGATCGCCGAGGCCTGGATGGTGTGCTGCTGGGCGCGCAGGGTCTGCGCCATGTCGGCTAGGTCCCGGTCGCCGCTGGCGCGCAACCCGGACTCCACGTTCAGCCGCTCCTCGATCACGGCGATACGGCGCTCCAGCTCTTCCAGGCGGCTCATACCGTGATCCTCTGGGTGCGTCGCGTGGTGGTCGGTGCGCCGACCACGGGGTGTCGGCGGAAGCGAGTTTAGCCAGCTCGGCGTTGACCACGGCCAGGTCGAAGGCGTCCGGGGTCGTACCTGCCGTGGTTCTCACTGCTCGGGTTGTACGTGTCGCTCCGCCCGGGCAGCAGCGACGCCCAGTCGACGGACGTCGGCCACAGACGCTGCTATGCGGCGGTTCGCGGCGACTCGAAGTGTCGGGTGGCCACCTCCACGTCCGACGCGAGCATGGTGGTGAAGATCTCGTCTAGGCGCTTGGCCACGTCCATCGTCATCCAGACCTGGCCGCAAGAGTCGCAGACCTCCACGGGCACTCCCAAGACGAGTGCCGTCCGGCCATCCCTCTCCGCGACCCTGGCCCGGAGCGCCGGACGCCGACGACCGTTGCCGCACTCCTCGCAGATCGTCACCGCCGCCTCCTGTAATCGGCCGACCACGGTCCACAGCCGTACTTCAATTATCCTGCGCGCCAACCCGCCCGCGATCAGGTTGGTAGCTGTACGGGTGGTGTGGACACCCCCTACAGCTACCAACCTCCTCGCGCCTGATTGCGGCCGGCGGGTCGGGGGTCAGTAGGCGGAGGGTGTGCCGAAGGCGTAGCTCATCGGGGGTGGGTCGGCGTTGTGGGCGGCGCAGTAGGCGTCCCGAGGGGCGCTGGTGACCAGCGGGGGTGCGTAGCTGTTCGTTGCGACGATCGCGCTGGCCTCGGTGGCGGCGGTCGTCTCGATCTCGTTGACGACGAGCGCGCGGGCCTCCGGGGTGGGCGCTTCGGTGAGCAGTTCGGCGTACCGCCAGGCCTGCTCCCGCCAGGCCACCAGGGTCTGGAACACCCCGGCGTAGCCAAGCCCGTACGGGGTGACGATGTTGACCATGCTGGAGTCGAAGCGGGCGGTCAGCTCGGCCATCAGCGGCGCCACCACGACGTTCAGGAACTCGTCGACCTTGTCGTGGTCGGGCTTGCGGCTGTGCCCGTCCGGGGTGGCGATCCCGATCGCCGCCAGCACGAACGGCAGGTCGCGGTTGACGTGCGCGCTCATGCCCAGCAGCAGGTTGCCCGAGCCGGTGACCCGCCGCCCGGCGGCGGCGTCGAACGCGATCAGCCACGCCTGCGGCACCTGGCTGCGCTGACCGGCGGCCCACCTGTCGTAGGCCTCGAAGTAGTACCTGGCGAAGACCGCGTCCTCGTGGTTGACCCACGGCGTGTCCTGGAAGTAGCCGTCCTGGTCCCGGGCCCACCCGTAGGTCTGGGTGGTACGCAGGTAGGCCAGCGCGAACACCGCGTTGTGGTCGCAGCTGCGCCCGAGCGGCGCGAACCGGCGCTGCATCTCCCGGATCGTGGCGAGCAGGCAGTTCGGCCGGCCGGCCACGCAGTCGTTCTCACTGCTCGGGTTGTAGGTGTCGGTCAGCCCGGGCAGCAGCGACGCCCAGTCGACAAAGGGGGGATCGTCGGCGAGCGCGGTCCGCCCGCCGGCCGGGAACAGCAACGCCAGCAGGAGCAACAGGACGAGACCAGCACGCCCACGATGGAGGATACTCATTTCGTTCTCCCCGTTCGAAAACCGGCATTGAGCCACATTCGGTGCCCACACAAAGGCTACAGATCCCTACACTTAGCAGGTCGCACGACCGGCGCGCAGCCGTTTCCGGCGATTGCCTTGCGACGGGTCCCGCCCGGATGCCGGCGGCCCGACACGTGTGCGTCATCCTGGGCAGCGTGGAGCCGCCGAACACGAGCGCGCCCGTCACGGTCGCGGTGGCCGGGCCAGGCCTGCCGGACCCCGCGGTCGGGCTGACTCAGCGGCAGGTCGCCGAGCGGGTCGCCCGCGGGCAGGTCAACGACGTCCCCTCGCGCCCGAGCCGGTCGGTGCGGGAGATCGTACGGGCGAACACGCTCACCGCGTTCAACGGCCTGCTGGGGTCGCTGCTCGTGGTCATCCTCGTGGTCGGCCCGCTGCAGGACGCGCTGTTCGGCTTCGTGATCCTGTCCAACACGCTGGTGGGCATCGTGCAGGAGCTGCGGGCCAAGCGCACCCTCGACCAGCTCGCGATCGTCGGGGCGGTGCGGCCGACGGTCCGCCGGGAGGGCCACGACCACCCGGTCGACACCTCCGAGGTCGTCCTCGACGACATCCTGGTGCTCGGGCTGGGCGACAAGGTCGTCGTCGACGGCGTGGTCACCGGCAGCGACGGGCTGGAGGTCGACGAGTCGCTGATCACGGGCGAGGCGGACCCGGTCGGCAAGCAGCCGGGGGACCCGGTGCTGTCCGGCAGCTTCGTCGCCGCCGGGAACGGCAGCTACCGGGCGAGGAAGGTCGGCCGCGAGGCGTACGCCGCGCAGCTCGCCGAGCAGGCCCGCAAGTTCACGCTCACCCGGTCGGAGCTGCGCTCCGGCATCGACCGGATCATCAAGGTGATGGCGCTGGTGATGGTGCCGGTCGGCGGGCTGCTGTTCGCCAGCCAGCTGCGCAGCACCGACGGCACCGCCGACGCGGTGCGGGGAACGGTCGCCGGCCTGGTGACGATGGTCCCGGAGGGGCTGGTCCTGCTCACCAGCGTGGCGTTCGCGGTCGGCGTGATCCGGCTGGGCCGGCGCAACGTGCTGGTCCAGGAGCTGCCGGCGATCGAGGGGCTGGCCCGGGTGGACGTGGTCTGCCTGGACAAGACCGGCACGCTGACCGAGCCGGCGATGACCGTCACCGACGTCGCCGTGCTGGATCCCGGCGCGCCCATCGAGGCCGTGCTGGGCGCGCTGGCCGCCGCCGACCCGCGGCCGAACCCGAGCCTGCACGCGATCCGGACCGCCTACCCGGCACCGCCGGACTGGCAGGTGTCCGCGGCCGTGCCGTTCTCCTCCGCGCGCAAGTGGAGCGGGGCGTCCTTCGCCGGGCGCGGCAGCTGGCTGCTGGGGGCGCCGGAGGTTCTGCTGCCGACCGGCGCCGCCGCGCTGCAGCGGGCGCAGGACCTGGCCGGGCGAGGGCTGCGGGTGCTGGCGCTCGCCCGCGCGCCGGGCCGCGTCGACGCCGACACCCCGCCCGGGCCGGTCACGCCCGCCGCGCTGGTCGTCATCGAGCAGCCGATCCGGCCGGACGCCGCCGAGACGCTGCGCTACTTCGAGGACGAAGGGGTCACCGTCAAGGTCATCTCCGGCGACAGCCCGCGCACGGTCGGCGCGATCGCCCGGCGGCTGGAGGTCCCCGGCGCCGAGGACCCGGTCGACGCTCGGGAGCTGCCCAGCCGGACCGGGCCGCTGGCCGGGGTGATGGAGGACCGGTCGACCTTCGGGCGGGTGGCGCCGCAGCAGAAGCAGGGGATGGTCCTCGCGCTGCAGTCCCGCGGGCACGTCGTCGCGATGACCGGGGACGGCGTGAACGACGTCCTGGCGCTGAAGAGCGCCGACATCGGCGTGGCGATGGGCAACGGCAGCGACGCGACCCGTGCCGTCGCCCAGCTGCTGCTGCTGGACAGCAGGTTCGCGGTGCTGCCGGACGTCGTCGCCGAGGGCCGGCGGGTGATCGGCAACATCGAGCGGGTCGCGAACCTGTTCCTCACCAAGACCGTGTACGCCACGCTGCTCTCCCTCGCCGTGGTCGTCACCCGGCTGCCGTTCCCGTTCCTGCCGCGGCACCTGACGCTGATCGGCACGCTCACCATCGGGACCCCGGCGTTCTTCCTCGCGCTGCTGCCGAACACCCAGCGGGCGCATCCCGGGTTCGTCCGGCGGGTGCTCCGGTTCGCCGTACCCAGCGGCTTCGTCGCCGCAGCGGCGTCGTTCGCGGCATACGGGACAGCCCTGGCCGACGGCGTGCCGCGCGAGCAGGCGCAGACCGCGGCGGCACTGGTGCTCTTCGTGGTGGCGTTCTGGGTGCTGGCCATCGTCGCCCGGCCGCTCACACCGCTCGAGACCGCCCTGGTCGCGGCGATGGGAGCGGTGTTCGTGTTCGTCGTCGCGGTACCCGGCCTGCGGGAGTTCTTCGCGCTGTCCCTGCCGCCGTGGCCGGACCTCGCCCTCTCCGGCGCGATCTGCGGCGGCGCGGTCGCGCTGCTCGAGCTGGGATGGCGGGTCACCGGCTGGCACCGGCAACACAACCACCCGGACAACCACCCCACGGAGCCGGCCACCACCGCCCAGCACTGACCGGCCGGTGCCGGCCGGCCGGGTGGGTGTCGGTTGTGGACAGTCTCGTACCGGCGGCCTTGTATCGGTGGACGGCGACCGGCTGGCGCTCACAGCCACCCGGCCTCCTGCGCGATCTTGATGGCCTCGATCCGGCTCCGGGCGCCGGTCTTCGACAGGATGCGAGAAAGGGTGTTGCGCACGGTCCCGACAGCTAGGTAGAGGCGGCCGGCGATCTCCTTCACCGACTCCCCCTGCGCGACGATGGCGAGTATCTCCCGCTCTCGCGGCGTGAGCGGGTTTTCCACCGCCCGCAGCGCCGCAATCGCAACTGGAGGGTCGAGGACAGCCGCACCCTGCGCCACCTGGCGGATCGCCTCCACCAGCATCGCTGGAGACGCATCTTTCGCGACGTACCCGACCTCCGGAACGCGCCCGGACTGCACGCGGCCAACGCTCGAGGCCTTGTGGACGTCCACCAACAGGAGAAGCCGAGTGTCGGGCGCCGCGTCGTACAACTGCTGTGCCACCGCCGGCGTCTCGGGCTCCAGCAGGTCGGTGTCCAGCACTGCTACCTCAGGATGGTGCTTGCGGGCGGTGCGAAGCACGTCATGCGCGCCCGCGAGCTCCGCAACGACGTCGATGTCCTCCTCTCTGGCGAGCAGCGCGGCAAGCGCTCCTCGCATCAGACTTTCCCCCAGCGCCACCACAACTCGGATCACGGCAGCCCCCCCAACTGTCTCGTCGCCGTGGCGGAGAGAAATTTCATCCTACGGTGGCTGCCGGGCCGTCGGCTGGCGGCTCTCTCCATGATTCAGCCATTCGGACTACCGAAGGCGACCGCGTCGACACATGAACACCTCGATCACCGACCTTACGTCCGCTATGTATGGAGACCTGGCGATCTTGCGGGAGCCACTACGCCCGAGCACACTCTGCTCAACGACGTCAGCCGGGAGAGGTTACGGACCAATCTGCCGCTGCGCCCGTACCGGGGCAACCCGTACCGGCTTCAGCCTCGGGCGCGAGGAGGATACCGGCGACAGCGTGTCAGACAAGCCACAGTGGACTGGCTGACCGGCCGAGCGGCGAGCCCACCGATCAGTAGCGTGGCGTGCGCTCGTTCGCCGGCCGCGGTGGTCGTCCATCGGCCGGCGCATGGCTCGCTAGGATGTGGACCGTGCCGGGGGAGGCTGCCCCGCCGGGCGGGCGGGAGTTCGCGCGGCTGCCCCGGGCGGGCGCGTTCGCCGTGGTGGTCGCGTGGTACGCGGTCGCCGGGGTGGCGGCGGCGGTCGCGGCGGCCGGGCTGCGCGGCCATCATCCGGTCGCGGTCGCCCTGTTCGCCGACCTGGTCGGCACCGCGGTCGTCTTCGCGGGGTCGATGCTGCTGGCCAACGCCAGCCTGTACGACCCGTACTGGAGCCTCGGCCCGGCGGTGGTCGGGGCCTACTGGCTGAGCGTGGCGCCGGACGGGCTCCCCACGGAGGTCCGAGTCCGGCAGGCTGCGGTCGCGGCGCTGGTGCTCGCCTGGAGCCTGCGGCTGACCGGCAACTGGGCACGGGGCTGGCGCGGCCTGGGCCACGAGGACTGGCGGTACGTGCAGCTGCGCCGGGACACGGCCGGCCGGCTGCCCTGGTGGGTGGTCAACCTGGCCGGCATCGAGCTGATGCCGACGCTGGTGGTGTTCGTGGCGCTGCTGCCGCTGTGGCCGGTGCTGGGCCTGGGCGGTCGCGGGCTCGGCGTCCTGGACGCCGTCGCGCTGGCGGTCACCGCGACCGCGGTCGGGGTCGAGACCGTCGCCGACATCCAGCTGCGGCGGTTCACCGCCGATCCCGCCAACGCCGCCCGGGTGGCCGACCGGGGCCTGTGGGCCTGGTCCCGCCATCCCAACTACCTCGGCGAGATCGGGTTCTGGTGGGGACTGTGGCTGTTCGGAGTGGCAGCCAGCCCGTCGTGGTGGTGGACGGTGACCGGTCCGCTCACCGTCGTGGTGCTGTTCCAGGCCGCCAGCATCCCGCTGATGGAGCAACGGCTGCGCCGGCACCGCCCCGGCTACGCCGACTATGCCGCCCGGGTCCCCCGGCTGCTGCCACTCCCCCGGCGAGGTGCTCGACCACGGCCGCGGACAGGACCCCGCTGACGGCGCCGACCGGTCAACCGACCGGGGCCTGGGCGACCGGGGCCTGGGCGGGCTGCTGCTGGTCGAACTGGGTGCGGTACAGCTCCTCGTAGCGACCGCCGGCGGCGAGCAGGGCGGAGTGCGTGCCGCGTTCGACGATCCGGCCGTCCTCGACGACGAGGATCAGGTCGGCGGCCCGGACCGTGGACAGCCGGTGCGCGATCACCACCGCGGTCCGCCCGGCCAGCGCCTCGCTCAGCGCGGCCTGCACCGCCGCCTCCGACGTGGAGTCCAGGTGCGCGGTGGCCTCGTCGAGGATCACCACCCGGGGCCGGGCGAGCAGCAGCCGCGCGATCGTCAGCCGCTGGCGCTCACCGCCGGACAGCCGGTACCCGCGCTCGCCGACGACGGTGTCCAGGCCGTCGGGCAGCGCCGCGACGAGACCGTCCAGCCGAGCCCGGCGCAGCACCTCCCACAGCTCCTCCTCGGTCGCCTGCGGCCGCGCCAGCAGCAGGTTCGCGCGGACCGACTCGTGGAACAGGTGCCCGTCCTGGGTCACCATCCCGAGCGTCTCCCGGACCGACTCGGCGGTCAGGTCCCGGACGTCCACACCGGACAGCCGCACGGCGCCGCCGTCGACGTCGTACAGGCGCGGGACGAGCTGGGCGATCGTCGACTTCCCGGCGCCGGAGGACCCCACCAGCGCCACCATCTGCCCGGACTCGACGCGGAAGGACAGGTCGTGCAGCACCTCCACCCCGCCGCGGGTGTCCAGGGTGGCGACCTCCTCCAGCGACGCCAGCGACACCTTGTCGGCCGACGGGTAGCCGAACCGGACGTGGTCGAACTCCACCGCCACCGGCCCGTCGGGCACCGGCCGCGCACCCGGCTTCTCGGCGATCAGTGGCTTCAGGTCCAGCACCTCGAACACCCGCTCGAAGCTCACCAGCGCGCTCATCACCTCCACGCGGGCGCTGGCCAGCGCGGTCAGCGGCGCGTAGAGGCGGGTGAGCAGCAGCGCGAGCGCGACGACGGCACCCGGGTCCAGCTGGCCGCGCAGCGCGTAGAAGCCGCCGAGGCCGTAGACCAGGGCGAGCGCGAGCGCGGAGACCAGCGTCAGCGCGGTGACGAACACCCACTGCACCATCGCGGTGCGCACCCCGATGTCGCGCACCCGCCGCGCCCGCGCCGCGAACTCCGCCGACTCGTCGGCCGGCCTGGCGAACAGCTTGACCAGGATCGCCCCCGGCGCGGAGAACCGCTCGGTCATCTGGGTGCTCATCACCGCGTTGTGGTTGGCCGCCTCGCGCTCGAGCCGGGCCAGCCGGGTGCCCATCCGCCGCGCCGGCAGCACGAACACCGGCAGCAGCAGCAGCGCGAGCAGGGTGATCTGCCAGGAGATCCCGACCATCACGACGAACGTCAGCACGAGCATCACCAGGTTGCTCACCACGCTGGACAGCGTGTCGCTGAACGCCCGCTGCGCGCCGATGACGTCGTTGTTCAGCCGGCTGACCAGCGCCCCGGTGCGGGTGCGGGTGAAGAACGCGATCGGCATGCGCTGCACGTGGTCGAACACCGCGCGGCGCAGGTCGAGGATCAGCTCCTCGCCGATAGTCGCCGACAGCCACCGGTTCAGCAGCCCGAGCCCCGCCTCGGCCACCGCGATCACGGCGATCAGGCCGGCGAGCCGCACCACGACCCCCAGCTCGGCGCTGTCGACGATCGCGTTGACGACTCGCCCCGCGAGCACCGGCGTCACGACCGCCAGGACCGCCATCACGACGCTGAGTAGCAGGAACCACGCCAGCTCCCGGCGGTGCGGCCGGGCGAACCCGCCGATGCGCCGCAGCGTGGCCGCCGAGAACGGCCGCCGGTCCTCCTGCGCGTTCATCGCGTGGTAGAGCGACATCCACGCGGTGACTTCCATGTCCATCGCGGTACCCCTGTACGGTTATGACGTGATCCGGCCGACTGAGTTCCGGTAGGTAGACCGCCACATCTCAGCAGACTCATCGGCTCCGCCGCCTCCGCCTTTGGCGAGCTGGGCCTTTTGGCGGGTGGGCGGCAACCGGCCTGGCCCGTCAGGCGGCGTCGTGGAAGAGCAGGCCGAGGGTGTGGCGGGTGCCGGAGCGGACCGTGCTGACGCCGTGCCGGACCGGGGCGGCCGACCAGCCGCGCGCCGATCTCACCGGCCGGTCGCGGGTGGTGAAGACCACGGCGTGGCCGCGCTGCAGCAGGGTGGCGGTGCCCCGGGACTGTGCCCTGGGCCGCTGCTCGACCAGCAGGAACTCCCCGCCGGTGTGGTCCACGCCCGGCCGGTCCAGGCCGATGACGACCTGCAGCGGGAACACGAGGTCGCCGTACAGGTCGCGGTGCAGCGCGTTCCAGTCCTCGCGCTGGTAGCGCAGCAGGAGCGGCGTCGGCTTGGTCTGGCCGGCGGCGTGGCAGCGGTCCAGCCACTCGTCGAGCGTGTCCGGCCAGGGCGCCGGCCTGCCGAGCCTGCCGGCCCAGTCCCGGGCGACCGGGAGCAGGCGCGGGTAGAACGCCTGCCGCAGCTCCTCGACGAGCCCGGGCAGCGGGTAGCCGAAATAGCGGTACTGCCCGGACCCGAACCGGTACCGCGCCATGTCCACTGTGGACCGGAAGTGCCCGTCCTCGCCGTAGAGCCCGGCGACTGCGGCGCATTCGGCCGCGCTGAGGATCTGCGGTGTCGGCGCGCAGCCGTGCGCGTCCAGCTCCGCCACCACGGCCGGCCAGTCGACCCGGCTCAGCCGGGTGGCCGGGTCCGCCGCCAGTTTCGGTGTACTCATACCGCGGCCTCCAGGCTCAGCAGGGTCCGCTTCGCGTCAGCGCCGCCGACGTACCCGCCGATGGCGCCGTCACTGCGCACCACACGGTGGCACGGCACGACGATCGGCAGGGGGTTGGTGGCGCAGGCGGTCCCGACCGCGCGTACCGCCTTCGGGCTGCCCGCGGCCACGGCCACGGCCGTGTAGCTGGCGGTCTGGCCGTACCCGATCCGGCGGAGCTGGGACAGCACCGTGCGCCGGAAGCCGTGCGCGAGCCGCAGGTCCAGCGGGAGGTCGAACAGCCTTCGCCGGCCGGCGAAGTACTCCTCGAACTCCGCTGCGACCGGGTCCAGCCGGGCCGGGGCGAGCAGCACCCGCGGGCTCACCGTGCTGGCGAGCCGCTCCAGGACCGCGTCATGGTCTTCCCGGGCGTAGGCGACCCGGACCAGCCCGGTGTCGGTCGCGGCCAGCAACAGCGGGCCGACCGGGGAGTCGACGGTACGGTACGCGACGTCGAGGATCCCGGCCTCGGCCGCGGCCGAGACCAGGCGGGCGTGCAGCCGTGCCCGGGTCGGCTCGTCGACCCCGGGCAGCGCGGCGAACGCGGCGGACAGCTCACCGTTAGCGATGTCGGGTGAGGTCGTCATCGGACCGTTCCTTTCAGGTATACCCGGCGCAGCGCGGCGATGCCGTCGGCGGCCGCGCGCCGCGCCGCGTCCGGGGTGCCGCCGGTGATGGCGGCGATCTCGGCGTACGGCAGCCCGCCGAGGTAGTGGTAGGCGACGGTCTCGCGCTGCCGGCGGGGCAGCCGCCCGAGCGCGGCCCACAGGTCGTGGTCGCGGCCGTCGGGCAGGCCGTCGCTGCTCGGCCGCTCCGGGAGCGTGTCGGTGGGAGTGGCCCGGCGCGCCTGCGCACGGCGGGCGTCGATCGCCTTACGGTGCGCGATCGTGACCAGCCACGCCTCGACGTTGCTGCCCGGCGGCAGCTCGGGGTACGCCTGCAGCGCGGCCAGGAAGGTCTCCGACCAGGCGTCCTCGGCCGCGGCCGGACCGAGAACGGCGCGGCACACGCGCAGCACCATCGGCCCGTACCTGGCCACGACCGCCTCGAAGGGTTGCCGGCTCACACCTGGTAGACGTCGCTGCTCGGCCGAACGTGAGACGGGAACCTCGCCGGGCAGGCCACGGCGCCGTCGCTGCGCTGGTTCACCCGCTACGGCTACCACCGCCGGCCCGCCTGGCGGTTGCGGCCCGCGTCGCATAGCGTCGCTGTCGTGCGACTCGGTCGGAGGCGGTTCGCCGGCGCGGTCGCGGGCATCGCCGCCGCGCTGGCCGCGGGCTGCTCGGCCGGCACCGGGGCGGGTGCGCCAGCACTGCCGGCACCGGCGGGCGCGCAGTCCTCGGCCCCGCCGGCGCACAACGGCCATTCCGCACCAGCCCGGCCAGCCCGCCCGCTGCGCGCGGGGGAGTGGTTCAGCAAGCTGGCCATGTCCCGGCCGTACTCGCCGGCCGCGCCGAACGGCGGCACCGACGACTACCGGTGCTTCCTCGTCGACCCCAAGCTCAGCAAGCCGGCGTTCCTCACCGGTAGCGAGTTCCTGCCGCAGAACGCCGCCATCATCCACCACGCGATCTTCTTCCGGATCGGCCCGGGCGACGTCGCGCAGGCCCGCCGGCTCGACGCCGCGGCCCCGGGCGAGGGCTGGACCTGCTTCGGCGGCACCGGCGTCGACTCCGCCGGCGGCGCCCGGCAGCTTTCGAGAGGCGCTTCGTGGGTCGCCGCCTGGGCGCCCGGCACCACCGAGGGGCTCGTCCCACCCGGCACCGGCTACCTGCTCGAGCCGGGCAGCCGGCTCATCATGCAGGTGCACTACAACCTGCTCGCCACGGGCGGAGGACCGGCCGGCACCGACCAGTCCGGCATCCGGCTGCGGTTGGCCGACGGCACCGCCCGGCTCCGTCCACTGCGGACGGCGCTGCTGGTGGCACCGGTCGAGCTGCCCTGCGCGCCCGGGGAGTCAGGGTCGCTGTGCGACCGGGGGACCGCCGTGCTCGACGTGATGAGCCGCTTCGGCTTCTCCGCCGGCACGATCGTGGCCGGGCTGAACCTGCTCTGCAACCGCGGGCGGCCGCCGCACGCCGGCCCGGTGCAGCACTGCGACCAGACGGTCCGCGAGGCCGGCACGGTGTATGCCGTCGCCGGGCACATGCACCTGCTCGGGCAGGCGATCAGGGTGGAACTCAACCCGGGCCGGCCGGGGGCGCGGACCCTGCTCGACGTCCGCCCGTACAACTTCCACGACCAGCGCGCCAGGGCGCTGCCCCGGCCCGTGGCGGTCCGGCCCGGCGACACCTACCGGGTCACCTGCACCCACGACGCCACCCTGCGCCGGCAGCAGGCCGTGCTGCGCTCACAGCCGCCGCGCTACGTCGTGTGGGGCGACGGCACCGCCGACGAGATGTGCCTCGGCATCGTGATCTGGACCTCCCGGTGATCCAGGGAAGGTTGCTACGGCTATAGCCGTACCAGCGTTCCCTGGATCACCGGCGTACGAGGAAGATTCGCTCCTCGGTCACCGGGTAACCGGCCTTGGCGAATGCCGCCGCCATCGGGTGGTTCGTGACGTCGGTCGCCGCAACGACGCGGTCGGCTCCGTGCGCGACCAGCAGGTGGGTGCACTCGACGAGCAGGTCGTAGCCGTAGCCGTTGCCGCGGTGTTCGGGGACGACGCCGATGATCCCCACAACGGGGTCGGAGTAGTTGCGGGCCGGGACGGTGAGCCCGACCAGGTCGCCGGTGGGGGTGTAGGCCAGGCGCCACCACTCCCGCGGGGAGGGGAACCAGCGGAGGATGTCCAGGTCCTCGCGGGCGGCGGCATCCACCCCGTCGGCCGCGATCGTGCGGCGGGCGTGGGCGTCGAGGGTGCCGTGGTGCACCCGGCGCAGCACGTCGAGGATCACCGCGTCGTCGGGCTCGGGCCGGTAGGTGAGCCGGCCCGGCCGGGGAGGCAGGCCGCAGGCGGGTGTCCACCGGTACTGGTAACGCTCGACGAGTGGCGTCATGCCGGCGGCAACGGCCGCGTCGACCCGGGCCTGCGCCGCGGCCCTGACGGCCGGCCGGTCACGCCAGTCCGGCGGCAGCGTCAGGCAGTACTTGGTCCGCAGCGGTACCGTCCGCAGCAGCGCGACGCCGGCCGCGGGCTCGGTGAAGTCGAAGCTGTAGAGGGTTGCCGGGGTGTCGTCGGCCGGCCCGCCCCACCAGGCGGCACGGGCCACGACGGTGTCGCCGCGCAGCGCGACCCAGGTCCACTCCGGCCGGTACTCGCGGGCCTGGGCGAGGCGCCGGTAGGTCCGGCCGAACGCGGCAGGCCCGACCAGCGCCGGCCCGGGTAGGTCGTCGAACAGCTGCTCTTCGCCCGCGACCAGCGGGCGGATGACCAGATCGGTCACGGGAAGGTCCTTCCGGAAGCGTGCGCTCCCGGTCAGGCCAGCGAGAGGACGCCCGGGCGGGGCGGGAGCGCATGGACGTGGCTGCGGACATGGCTCTCACCTCCTCCATCCGAGGGCGTGCGAGCACGCTACTGGCGCACCGGCCCTGCTGGCGAGCGAGTTTCCCCCGGTCTTCCCCTGCGTGGCGCTGGGGGTGTTCGGTTAGCGTCGACACGTGAACACGGTTCCCCTGCACCGCAACCGTGACTTCATGCTGCTGCAGGCCGGCCAGCTGCTGTCCGAGGCCGGCACGCAGTCGGGCTCGATTGCCTACCCGCTGCTGGTGCTCGCGGTGACCGGCTCGGCGGCGAAGACCGGCCTGGTCTCCTTCGCGCGCATCCTCCCCGCGGCACTGCTCGCGCTGCCCGCCGGCGTCGCGGCCGACCGCTGGGACCGCCGCCGGCTGATGGTCGCGGCCGACGGAGTCCGGGTCCTCGCGGTCGGCAGCCTCGCCGCCGCGGTCCTGCTGGACCGGGTCGCGTTCTGGCCGATCGCGCTGGTCGCCTTCGTCGAGGGCGCCGGCGGCGCCCTGTTCTCCCCCGCCCACGCCGGCGCCATGCGCGCTGTCGTGCCCACGCGCCAACTCCCGGCGGCAGCGGGCGCCCAGACCGGTCGGCAGGCAGCCGTGCGGCTGGGCGGCCCGCCACTGGGTGGCGCGCTGTTCGAGCTCGCCCGCGCCCTGCCGTTCGGAGTCGACGCGGCCTCCTACGCCTGCTCGACCCTCTCGCTGCTCGCGATGCGGACACCGTTCCAGCAGGAGCGCGAGCCGGACCGGTCGCCGCTGCGCTCGCGCCTGGCGGAGGGCTTCCGCTTCCTGTGGGGACACCCGTTCCTGCGCACCTGCGCGCTGTTGTTCGGGCTGGCGAACTTCCTCGGCCCCGGCGTGCTGCTCGCGGTCGTCGTCATCGGCACGGGGCAGGGACTGTCGGGCGGCAGGGTCGGTCTGCTCGTCGCCGCGTTCGGCGCCTGCCTGCTGCTCGGCTCGTTCCTCTCCCCGCTCGTGCGCCGCCTCCTCCCGGTCCGCGCCGTCCTGCTGCTCGAACTCTGGACGTGGCCCGGCTGCGCGGCCTTCCTCCTCTGGCCGAACGCCTACGTCCTGACCGCCGCCATCCTCCCCACCGCGCTGGTGATCCCCTCGACCGACTCGATCGTCCACGGATACCGCATCGCGATGACCCCCGACCGGCTGCTCGGCCGCAGCGAGTCGGTGCGCAGGATGATCTCACTGATGGTCGCGCCGCTCGGCCCCCTCATCGCCGGCATCCTGCTCACCGTGTCCGCCCGCGCCACGATCGCCCTGTTCGCCGCCGCCGCCCTCGCCCTGGCCATATGGGGCACGCTGAGCCCGTCGATCCGCACGGCGCCGACCCTCGACGAACTCGCCGACCACCCCTGACACCGCCCCTCGCCGGCCCAGCAGTCGCGACTCGGGGCCAGCGGCGGGGTACGACGAGCGCCTCGTCTGCCTGGAGAGCAGCGGCCAGTGCTTCGGCCTGGTGACCGTCATCGGCCATGCCGCATCCCCACAAATAGTGAACTACTGCCGTCGCCGTCGCTTCTCGCGGGCTGCTCGTCGTTGAGCATAGTCGACTAATCCGTTGTTGGTCAGCCAATATAGAACTCAGGCGGCGTGGCCCAAGAGGATGCGGGCGGCGGTTCGGGCGTCGTCGACGCTGATGCCAAACTCCTCGGCGGTCGTCTCAGCGTTCTCCCCCGCCTTCATCATGCCGGCAACGTCCGCTACACGAACACTAGTTCCCTCAAAAATCGGTTGGCCGAAGGAACGACGCACATCAACGATCACCTTGGAGGGCATCCAGTAGCGTAGTATCAGCCTCTGCGGGTAGCCGTCGTCGTCCCTCACGATGTATTGCATGTGGTCCTCAACGATCTCGCGGAAGACCACCTGGCCCGTATGAGCGGCGATCAGCTCACGACCCGCGTCGGTCCGGGAGAAATCCCAGAGCACGTCGATCCCGTCGGTTGCGAGTTCGCGCGCCGCGAGCGCGTACTCACCGAACTCCGCCTCGAGCGCGTCGAGCGCCGGGCGAATTTTGTGCGGTCGAACACCTGCTTCCTCGAGGGCGTATAGAACGTATCCTTCTGCAAGGGCCAGAAAGGTGACCGGCAGTCGGTCAGTGCTCAGTGGCCTGACATGAATCAGCGGCTCCCCGTGATCATAGCCGCGCGCCCAGCGGTGAAAGGTCCGTCGCGCAACCATGAGGTAGCGGCTTGCCTCAGCGAGAGCGAGCAGGCCCTCGGTGTAGCGCGGGTCCTGCGGATTGGACACAGACACCCCCTTCCGGCTCTGACGATACCGACAGCCAGGCCTACCGATGTACTCGACACGCGGTGGGTCCGGACGGATGGCCCTAGCTGCCATCGCCGCCGGCCACATCCACGATGCCGCTGAAGGCCTGGCCGACCCAGTCTGGCTGGCGGCAGCCGAGTTCGGCCGAGGGCACGCGCTGGCCCCCACCGGCGCGGCCCGCGCGGCACTGGCCTACCCGGATCGCTCCCATGGGCTCGTCCCACCCCTCCGGACGGCGGATCCTCAGCGCAGGGTGCCGTCCCGCCAGGCGACCGCGGCCCGCTGCAGCGCGTCGGCGCA
>Ga0066388_100000397_pt1 | contig 20177 bp, 21 predicted proteins | sample PanSoiMetaGPlot6_FD_64539 | JGI IMG/M metagenome (GOLD analysis project Ga0066388, IMG submission 64539) | Tropical forest soil microbial communities from Panama analyzed to predict greenhouse gas emissions - Panama Soil - Plot 6 (Hybrid Assembly) | ecosystem: Environmental > Terrestrial >...
GCGCGCGTCCCGCTGGTGCGGGGCGTGATGACGCTCGCCGAGTCGCTCACGCTCGGGTTCAAGGCGCTCGCCTGGTCGGCGAACCGACAGGTCCCCGAGGAGGAGCGCCTGTCGAAGGGAGCGATCGGCGGCACGATCGCCGTCGCGCTGGCGGTCTTCACGGGCTTGTTCATCCTTCTCCCGGCGTTCGGTGCCCGCGGCATCGATCGGTGGGTGCCGCTCGAGGGCTTCTGGCTGCACGCGGCCGAGGGCTCGCTCCGGCTCGCGCTGTTCATCGGCTATCTCCTGCTGATCGGGCGGCTCCGCGACGTGAAGCGCGTCTTCCAGTACCACGGCGCCGAGCACAAGGCGATCGCCGCGTACGAGAACGGGGTCGAGGTCACGCCGGAGTCGGCGCAGCGGTTCACGACGGAGCACGTTCGCTGCGGCACGAACTTCCTGCTGACCGTGTTCGTCATCACGATCATCGTCTATGCCTTCGTCGGCCGTCCCGACTGGCCGCTGCTCATCACGTCGCGTGTGCTGCTGATCCCGGTGATCGCCGGCATCGCGTACGAGGTGATCCGGTTCGCGGCCGGGCACATGGACTCGCGAGTGGTGCGGCTCCTGATGCGGCCCGGCCTCGCGCTCCAGCAGCTCACGACGCGGGAGCCCTCGCTCGACCAGCTGGAAGTCGCGATCGCGTCGCTCCGGGCCGTCATGACGGCCGAGCAGCTCGCCGAGGTCGAGGCCCGGCCGGCCGCCCCGGCCGCCGTGCCTCGTCCCGCGCTCGGCACCGCGTGACCACTCGCGCGCGACCAGCCACGCAACGCGCGCACGGGAACCGGCGAGTTCTCGCTGTTTCGGCCCCCCGCGGTTGACGCTACGCGCGAATCCTCTAGCGTCACCGGCACAAGAGCCACGCAGTGTGGCCAAGAGGTGGGGCGGGCTGGGCCCCATCGGGGCAGGCCCCGGGCTTCGGTCCGGGGCCGTCCTGTGCCCGGGATGGGGAGATCAGTCCTCGACCCAGGTCCGGATCCCGGCCCGCACGGCCGCCGTCGCCAGCGCGACGAACTCTTCGTCCCGGGCGGCGTAGCCGAACTCGAGCCAGTTCAGGACCGCGACCACCAGCTCGTCGACGATCGTGTGGGCAGCCCACTCGTGCAGGTCTGCGGGCACCGTCCCGGCAAGGAGAGCGCGCGACGCGTCGACCGAACGCTCGCGGAGCTCCCGGGCGTAGTCCGCGAACTGCGGCTCGCGGGCTGCGTGACGCCAGAGGAGCTGGAACCCGTCCGGGTCCTCCCGGGCGACCGTGAGCAGCGAACGGGCGCCGACGCCGCCTTCGCCGCGGGTGTAGCCGACGACGAACTCCTCGGCGAGGCGGTCGAACACCTGCTGGAGCACGGCGCGGTACAGCTCTTCCTTCCCCTCGAAGTGCCGGTACACGATGAGCTTCGTGATGCCGGACGCGGCCGCGATGTCCTCCATCGACGTGGCCGCGTACCCCGCCCGGGCGAAGGCGTGGGCGGCGCCCCGGAGGATCGCCTCCTGGCGGGCGGCACGGGGGAGGGGGCCTCGGCGAGCGGGATCGACCACGGCGGGATCGGCGCTTGCCATAGGTATACTCATGAGTATACCTTTGGACTCCTACCGGTCAACGGGGGCGCCACATGAACCTCCAGCTGGAGTGGACGGAGGACGAGCTCCTCACGACGGACGCCGTCGTCGAGCCGTTGGTCGTCGGGGGAGTCCGCTGTCACGGCGGGTTCGACGACGCCGGCGTGTACCACTCGCCGCGCACCCGCCATCGGGTCCCGGCCATCGACGCCTGGCAGCAGCACCGCGCGGCGACGTTCGATTCCGACCTCATCGACGTGCCGCTCTCGACGTGGCCCGAGACGTACCCGAACGTCGAGCAGGCGAAGTTCCTGATCCGTGCAGGCGTTCCCGGACCGATCATCACGACGCTGACGCGCATCGGCACGGTCGAGGGGTTCGGGGCGATGATTCGCTACGCGAACGTCGGCGACCCGCAGCGTCACTTCGACGAGAGCGTCGCCGCGACGGCGGTCGCGCACCTGCACCGAGGTCTCTTCGAGGCGCACGCGCGCGACGAAGCCGGGTTCGATGCCGAAGCCGGCCACAAGCAGATGTGGTTCGCGGCGCGCGACGTCGCCTTCGAGAACCCGGTCACCGAGGACGAGACGGCGCGCATGCTCGAGCGGATGGGCATCGGTGGTGGTGGCAGCACCACGCCCGACCCGCAGCGCATCCGCCGGCAGATGGAGGACGCGCGCGTCTTCGCCGATCTTGATCTCGACTTCGAGATGCTGATCCAGCGGATGATCAACATCCTGCTGATCGAGATCTCGGCGTTCCACACCTTCGCGTGGGCCGAGTCTGTGCTGTCGGACACCGACCTGGTCGCCGGCGACGGCGACGCCGCGCGGTTGGTGTCGTACATCCGCCAGGACGAAACCCCGCACGTCGAGTACCTCAAGACGGCGCTCACCGAGATGCGCGACCGGACGTTCGTCGGGGAGTCCGGGCGCAAGTACCCCGGGACGGAGGTCGTCGGCGACCTGTGGGAGCGCGGCCTGGCAGACTCCCTCGGTCCCCGTCGCGAGCAGAACCTGACCCTGACCCTGCGGGAGGTCGAGCACACCCTCGCGGGGAACCCGCGAGCAGATGAGATCCTCGAGGAGTTCCACGCCCACGGCACCATCCGTCCGACCGACGACGGCGCGTTCGTCGCCGTCAGCACCTACTGAGGGATCGCCATGAAGTTCGGGCTGTTCTACGAGCACCAGCTCCCCCGCCCCTGGGAGGAGGACTCGGAGTACACGCTGCTGCAGAACGCGCTGGAGCAGTGCGAGCTCGCCGACAAGCTCGGCATCCACACCTGCTGGGAGGTCGAGCATCACTTCCTCGAGGAGTACAGCCACTCGAGCGCGCCCGAGGTCTTCCTCGCCGCGGTGTCACAGCGCACGAAGCAGATGCGGCTCGGCCACGGCATCGTGCAGACGCCGCCGCCGTTCAACCACCCCGCGCGTGTCGCGGAACGCATCTCCACCTTGGATCTGATCTCCGACGGCCGCGTCGATTTCGGGACCGGCGAGTCGTCGTCCGAGGCCGAGCTCGGCGGCTTCCTCATCGACCCCATCGAGAAGCGGGAGATGTGGGAGGAAGGCCTGCGGGTCGCGGTGCGGTGCATGACCGAGGAGCCGTTCACCGGCCACCACGGCAAGTACGTGACGATGCCGCCGCGCAACGTGATCCCCAAGCCGCGCCAGAAGCCGCACCCGCCGGTGTGGGTCGCTTGCAGCCGGCGCGACACGATCCACCTCGCGGCGCAGAAGGGGATCGGCGCGCTGACGTTCGCGTTCATCGACCCGGAGGACGCCCGCCACTGGGTCGGCGATTACTGCGGGACGCTCGAGCGCGAAGGCGTGCCGGTCGGCGACGCGGTCAACCCCAACCTCGCGTGTGTCACGACGTTCATGTGCCACCCCGACGAGGACGAGGCGATGCAGCGCGGCCTCGAGGGCGCCAACTTCTTCGGGTACTCCCTCGCGCACTACTACGTCTTCGGCCGCCATCAGCCCGGCGTCACCGACGTGTGGGCCGAGTACCAGCATCAGCGGGGGGAGCAGGGCTTCGACCCCAGCGCGGTGCACGCGGCGGCAGCGAACTCCGACCGGCTCGGCGCCAAGGTCGTGCAGGGCGGCCTCGGTGGCCTGCGGGGCGCGGTCGGCTCGCCCGACCAGATCCGCGAGTTCCTCCTCCGCTACGAGGAGTGCGGCGTCGATCAGGTCATCTTCGTGAGCCAGTCGGGCAAGAACCGGCACGAGCACATCATGGAGAGCCTGGAGCTGTTCGGACGCGAGGTGCTGCCCGAGTTCCTCGACCGCGACGAGCAGGCGGTGAAGGACAAGGAGCAGCGGCTGGCGCCGATCGTCGACCAGGTGCTGGCGCGCAAGCCGGAAGCGGACCACCCGCCGCTCCCCACGGACGACTACGCCTACCCGGCCATCCCCCGGGCGATCGCCGACCGGTCCGGTTCCGACGACTTCCACAAGTTCCTCGACCAGGTCGCCGAGGACACCGCCCAGGGCGACAACTCCGTCATCGAGAACGCCTTGCGCGGCTGACGGTCCACCGGCGGCTTCTACGCCGACGTCGATCGCGCCGGTGCCATCTTCGGCGTCGTGGTGCACGTGCGACGCGCACCGGAGGGAAGCGGCATCGAGCTAGGTGCACGACGCGCGCCGGTACGCTGGTCGCGGTGGCGGCGGCTTTGCCGACCGCTGCCGCAGAGCCCGAGCTTGCGAGGGCGACAGGAGAGGAAGTGTTCGAGCACCTGGCCGACCTGGAGACCGAGCTCGAGAAGCTCGAGTCGCAGCTCCCCGAGCTCTACGCGAGCGGGGACCAGGCCGCCGCGCGCGACGCCGGGCGCCGCCACGCGGAGTTGAAGCCGGTGGTCGACGAGTATCGCGAATACCGCCGCACCGAAGCCGACGTCGCCGACGCACGGGAGCTGCTCGCGGGCGAGCAGGACACCGAGATGCGCGAGTACCTCGACGGTGAGCTGGCGGAGCGGGAGGCCCGCCTCGCCGAGCTCGAGGCGAAGCTCAAGGAGCTGCTCGTCCCGCGGGACCCCAACGACGGCAAGAACGTGATCGTCGAGATCCGCGGCGCCGAGGGCGGCGACGAGGCCAACCTGTGGGCGGGCGACCTCTTCGAGATGTACCTCCGGTACGCCGAGCTGCACGGATGGGGCTTCGAGGTCCTCTCGAGCCAGCCGGCCGAGATGGGCGGCTACCGCGACGTCACGTTCGTCGTGAAAGGCCGCGATGCGTGGGCGCGCCTCAAGCACGAGGCGGGCCCGCACCGGGTGCAGCGCGTGCCGGTCACGGAGAGCCAGGGGCGGGTGCACACGAGCGCGGCGACGGTCGCGGTATTGCCGGAGGCGGATGCCGTCGACATCGACATCGACCCCAACGAGCTCGAGGTCGACGTGTACCGGTCGAGTGGTCCCGGCGGTCAGTCCGTGAACACCACCGACTCCGCAGTACGGATCACGCACCTGCCCACCGGCCTCGTCGTCACCTGCCAGGACGAGAAGAGCCAGCTCCAGAACAAGGAGAAGGCGTTGCGGATCCTGCGCTCACGCCTGCTCCAGGCCGAACGGGAACGGCAGGCCGAGGAGCTGTCCTCGGCCCGCCGCGACCAGGTGAAGGGCGGCGGCCGCTCGGAGAAGATCCGCACGTACAACTTCAAGGAGAAGCGGGTGACCGACCACCGCATCGGGCTCACGCTCCACGCGCTTGACCAGGTCCTGGTGGGTCAGCTCGACCCGATCGTCGACGAGCTGATCGCGGCCGAGCGCGCCGAGCAGCTCGCCTCCGCGTCCGCCTGATCCGTGCCGACCTGGCGCGACCTGCGCGTCGACGCCGAGCGGTCGCTCGCCGGCGCCGGCATCGAGAACGCGTCGAGCGAGGCGCGCTGGATGGTCGAGCACGTCTCCGGGTTCGACGCCGCCGAGCTCGTCACCGCCGAGGACGAGCCCGCCACGAGGCGCGCCGCCGTTCAGCTCGACGAGCTGGTCGGGCGGCGTCGGGACGGCGAGCCCTTGCAGTACGTGCTCGGCTGCTGGCTCTTCCGCGGGCTGGAGCTGGTCGTCGATCCCCGGGTGTTGATCCCGCGGCCCGAGACCGAGGTGACGGCACAGGTCGCCGTCGACGAAGCGGTTCGGCTCGGGGCCCGGCGCGGTCATCCCGATCCCTGGGCGGGCGCGGCGACGACGTACGCCGTCGCCGACCTCGGGACGGGTGCCGGTGCGCTGGCGCTCGCGCTCGCCGGCGAGCTCCCCGACGCCGAGGTGTGGGGAACCGACGTCAGCGAGGACGCGCTCGCGGTCGCACGTGCCAACGTCGCCGGCACCGGCCTGCCGTCGACGCGTGTCCGACTCGCGGCCGGCTCGTGGTTCGACGCACTTCCGCGCGCCTTGCGGGGTCGCCTTCGCCTCGTGGTCTCGAACCCGCCGTACGTCGCCGAGTCGGAGGTCGCGGACCTGCCCGTCGAGTTGCAGCACGAACCGCGCCGGGCGCTCGTCAGCGGTCCGACCGGCATGGAGGCGATCGACGAGCTCGCGCGCGAAGCACCGGCGTGGCTCGACCTCACGGGCACGTTCGTGTGCGAGATCGCGCCGCAGCGTGCGGAGGCGGCGACGAAGATCGCGACGGCGGCCGGATTCGAGGAGGTGCTCGTCCGCCGCGACCTCGCGGGTCGCGACCGGGTTCTGGTGGCGAGGATGCTTGGGTAGGGTGACCCCGATGGCCGATCGGGGGGAAGAACTCGACATCAACGCGATGCTCCAGCGCTTCCGTGACCGCGCCGACGCCGTACGCGATCGCAAGCTGCCGCCGGTCGCAGGGGCCGAGCGCCAGCGCTTCATCGAGCAGGCGGAGCTCGACTACCTGGACTTCGCCATCGTCGGCGACGCCATGTGGACCTTCGAGGACGGGGTCCTGACGCTGCAGGTGGACCTGCGCCCGCAGGACTCGTGAGCGCCGATCTCGACCTGCAGACCGTCGACCAACTGCTGTCGACGACGCGCGCGGTGCGAAAGCGTCTCGACCTGACCCGTCCCGTCCCGCCCGAGGTGATCGAGGAGTGCCTTCGCCTCGCGATCCAGGCGCCCACGGGGTCGAACCGCCAGGGCTGGCACTGGATCGTCGTCACCGACGCCGACAAGCGCGCCGCCCTCGCCGACATGTACCGCGACGGCTTCGGCCCGTACATCGATCGAGCCCGCGGCGGGTCGGGCGGGCTGACACGTGTCGGCGACAGCTCGGTGTGGCTGGCGGAACGGTTGGAGCACGTGCCGGTGCACGTCATCCCGTGCATCCAGGACTACACGAAGGGGCGCGCCCACGGTGGTGTCTGGGCCTCGATCTACCCGGCGGTGTGGAGCTTCCAGCTCGCGTTGCGCAGCCGCGGGCTCGGCTCGGTGATGACCACCCTGCACCTCCCGCGTGCCGCCGACGCCGCCGCGCTGCTCGGGATCCCCGACGGCGTGCTGCAGGCCGGCCTGGTGCCCGTCGCCTACTTCACCGGCGACGACTTCAAGCCCGCGAAGCGACGCCCCGCCGATGAGGTCACCTCGTGGAACTCGTGGGGGAAGCGGCGCTGATCACACGTCCAACGTGTTGACGTTGCCGTCGGTGCGGAGGGTGACGCGCCGTCCCTCCCACGCCTTCTCGGTCATGTCCTGCATCGCCGACGCATCGCGCGTGTTGGCGAGGGCGCGGCGCCCGTCGGGCGTCAGCGTCGAGACGATCGCGACCGCCGGGGCACCCTCCCGCTCGAACACGACCGCCGTCGCCTCGACGGTCCCCGGTCCCGCGTAGGCGCCGGCGGTCTCCCGGCCGGGGAGCGCCTCGACGGCGGCCTGCGTCCTCGTGCTGTCGACCCGGGTGAAGCCACGCTGCGGTGGCGTGGTCGAGTACAGCCCGATCGAGTGCTTGGTGACGTACCAACCCAGCGCGCTCACCATGCCGACCGATCCCGGGTCGCGCCGGCACGCGTCGACCATGCCCGCGATCGCGTGGGTGGGGTAGTTGTTGGCCGGCCCTCCGGCGAACCCGAGGCCGCCGGTGACGGTGAGCGGCCGCGCGTCGCCGCCATCCGGGCCGCGGAGCCCGAGCGCGCCGAGCGCGATCTCGACCGCGGAGGGGAAGCACGAATACAGGTCGAAGCGCGCGACGTCGTCGATGTCGACTGCCGCCGCGTCGAGGGCGGCTCGGCCGGCGGCGGCGATCGCGGGCGAGGCATGCAGCGTCTCGCGCTCGCTGAAGAGGAAGTGATCGTGCGCGTCCGCGCCCGCGAGCGGGAACACGAGGCGGTCGTCCGGAACTCCGAGCTCACGCGCCAGTTCGTAGGAGCACAGGAGCAGGGCAGCCGCCTGATCGACGTCGATGTTGGCGCACATGCGCTTGAGGTAGGGGAACGTGACGACCCGGTTGTCGGGAGCCGACGTCCGGATCTCCTCGGGTGAGTAAGGGACGCGCGACCACGCGTACGGGTTGCGGGCTGCGGTGGCTGCGAACGTCGCCCACAGCTCGCTCACGGCGCGTTGGTGCTCTTCGACCGTGCGTCCGGCGTCGGCGCGCAGAGCGGTCTCGAACAACGGATAGATCTGGGTCGGCGCCACCGCGGTGTGGGCCATCTCGTAGTCGTTCGTGCCCGGTCGGGGATCGCCGACCACGTTGGCGCACGGCGGATCGTCGGCCTGCGTCCAGTCCAGCCAGATCTTCGGCTCGCGCCGGGCCCGCCAGCGCGTGTGGACACATTCGGCGCCACCGACGAGCGCGGCGCGTACGTCACCGCGCGCGACTGCCGGTGCGAGCTCGTTCACCAGCAGCTGGGGCGAGTTGCCCCCGACGGTGGTCGTCATCGTCGTGCGTGGCTCGACATCGAGCCGACGGCCGAGGAGGGCGCCCGGATCCGGGTACTTCCACGACACGATGTCGACCACCGCGATCGTGTCGAGGGCGTCGAGGACCGACCGCGCGGCGCCGGCATCGGCGTCGGCGGCTCGGACGGCGTCCGCGAGGAGGTCGATGGGCTCCCGCGCGCTGGTCGGGTCCTCCGGACGTTGAGTCGCCTGTCCCGCGCCAACCAGCACGGGTGTGCGGGAATCAACCACGGAGTCGGACGCTACCGGGGCGGGGCCAGGCCTTCGGCGAGGTGCTCCTCCAGGACGGGCCACACAGGCCGGGCGGGAGCGGCGCTGTCGGGGCAGATCGACCGGTAGCGGCAGCTTCCGCAGACGGCGGCATCGGCGACGCCGGCGAACTCCTCTTCGCGCCAGATGGCTTCGACGACGGCGCGGAGCTCCTCTTCGATCTGATCGAGCTCGTCCCGGTCGGGCTCGAACGGCTGAGGATCGTCGACCGTCTCGGCCGCGAGGCACTCGTAGCTCACCCGGAGTCGCAACCCACGTCGATCGGCCACGGGCGCAAGCAGCCAGGCCTGGAGGCGCGCCCTCGGGTCGTCGGCCACGCGATCGCTCTCGTAGCGGCCCGTCTTGTAGTCGCGGGCGTCGAGCAGCCCGTGCCGGATCCACACGGCGTCGATCCGGCCCGTCGCCATGAACATCGGAGCGGGCCGCCGATGGAACCGTGCCCGCTCGAGCTCGTGGCGCGAGTCGTCGGCCTCGGCCGGGCAGCGGCGGGCATGTCGCGCGACGTAGCCGCGGATCGCATCCGACGAGGCGACACCGTGGGCGGTGAGCACGTCCTCGACGTGGCCCGTGTCGTGACACGACCCGTGACGGTGCAGGTGCCGGAGCAGGTCGTGGACGAGCAGCCCCTGGTCCGGTGACGGGCCCTCGTCGCTGGCGGCGATCCCGAGCAGCTGGTGGCTCCGGAACTCGCGCCGGCACCGGCGCCAGGTCTCGACCGTCGACGGCGAGAGCGTGAGGATCTCCGGCCGCAGGGGGTCACCCATGCGCCTTGCACCCGGCGACGAACCGGCACCTCCCGCACTCGAGCCCGGGCCGCGGAACCGGATCGGCGATCCGCTTCCGGAGCGCGTCGAGTCGCTCGCCGAGCCACGGCTGTAGCTCCGTCAGAGCCGCGTCGGCGGCCACCTCGTGCTGGACCATGCCGCCGTAGAGGAGATCGGCGTGCACGAGGAGCACCGATCGCCCCTTCAACCAGTCGCTTGCCCGCAGGAGCGCGAAGCGCGTCTCCGCCGGCTCGAGCGGGTCGCTGTGCTCGGGAGGCGGGCCGCCGATGCGAAGAAGTCGCAGCTCGGGTCGGCCGTCCTCGTCCTCGACCGCGAGTCCGGCGCGCCCGACGAGCCGGACACCGAGCGCAGGCACGGCCGTCTCCCACTCGTCGAGGTGTTCGCCGTCGACGCTGCGCACGGGGCGCCCTCCGAAGAGCTGCACGTACCAACGGGCGGCGGCGTCGTAGACCTCTCGCTCCTCGGGCAGCAGGTCGGGCAGCGGCGTGAACGCCTCCGGCGCCGGCGGACCGAGCTCGAGGTGGGAGAGGCGGGCGTGCTCGGTGATCTGGTTCGCGACCCGCCACCGCGCCGGCGCGCCGCGATTCCCACGCCGGTTCTGGTGCTCGAACGCGACCCGCCGGGGGCACAGCTCCTCGACGCGGCGCAGGAACGCGAGGGTGACCTTCGGCAGCTCGTCCCGGGTGTCGTGCGCCGCCACGGAGCGAGGGTACGCGTCCCCGGCCCCGGAACCGCGGAGGACTCTGCAGCCCGGTAGCTGGGCACAATGAGGTGTCCTGCCGGGATCGTCGGATCGCACCCCACCGGTAGGCTGGCCGCGCTGCGGCCCGTGGCGTCGGCCCGCCGCTCTCGGCACCGGCCCTGGAGGGTGCCCGTGCACATCGCCATCGGCTCCGATCACGCGGGCTACCGCCTCAAGGAACACTTCAAGGAAGTGCTGAAGACGGACGGGCACACGTTCGACGACGTCGGCACGCACTCCGAGGAGCCCGTCGACTACCCGCCCATCTGCGCCGACGTCGCCCGCGCCGTCGCCGCCGGCCGGGCCGAACGGGGCATCGTGCTCGGGGGGAGCGGGCAGGGTGAGCAGATCGCCGCCAACAAAGTCCGCGGGATCCGCGCCGCTCTCTGCAACGATCTGTTCACGGCCCGGGTCTCCCGGGCCCACAACGACGCCAACGTGCTCTCCATGGGCGGGCGCATCGTCGCCGACGGCCTCGCCGAGGAGATCCTCCGCCTGTGGCTCGCAACCGGCTTCGAGGGCGGCCGGCACGAACGGCGCGTGAAGCAGATCGCCGACATCGAACAGGGGGAGTAGATGACCGACCCGTTCAGCGCCCTGGCGGCCACCGACCCCGAGATCGCCGAGATCGTCCGTCGAGAGGTCGAGCGGCAGAACACGACCATCCAGCTCATCGCGTCGGAGAACTTCACGTCGCTCGCCGTGCTCGCCGCCCAGGGATCCGTGCTCACCAACAAGTATTCCGAGGGCTACCCCGGCAAGCGGTACTACGGCGGCAACTACGTCGTCGACGACGCCGAGGAGCTCGCCCGACAGCGCGCGTGCACCCTGTTCGGCGTCGAGCACGCCAACGTGCAGCCACACTCCGGGGCCAGCGCCAACATGGCGGCGTACATGGCGCTGCTCGAGCCCGGCGACAAGGTCATGGGCATGCGTCTCGACCAGGGCGGGCACCTGACCCACGGATCGCCCGTCAACTTCAGCGGCCGCCTCTACGACTTCGTCGCCTACGGCGTCGACGACGAGAGCGAGACGCTCGACTACGACGAGATCCGCGATCTCGCCCGCCGCGAGCGCCCCAGGATGATCGTTGCCGGCGCCACCGCGTACCCGCGGATCATCGACTTCGCCGCGTTCCGGGAGATCGCCGACGAGGTGGGTGCCCTGTTCCTGGTCGATGCCGCCCACATCGCCGGCCTCATCGTCGGCGGCGCCCACCCGTCGCCGGTGCCGTACGCGGACATCATCACGCTCACCACCCACAAGACGCTGCGCGGCCCCCGCGCCGGATGCATCCTCTGCCGCGAGGAGTACGCGGCCGCCATCGACAAGGCGGTCTTCCCCGGGCTCCAGGGCGGTCCGCTGATGCACGTGATCGCGGCGAAGGCGGTGGCGTTCCACGAGGCCGCCGCGCCCGGCTTCCGCGACTACGCGGCCGGGATCGTGAGCAATGCGCGGGCGCTGGCAGCGGGCCTCGACGGCGAAGGGTTCCGGATCGTGTCGGGTGGCACCGACAACCACCTCATGCTCGTCGACCTCCGGCCCTTCGGAGTCACCGGCAAGGCCGCCCAGGAGGCGCTCGACCGCGCCGGCATCACCGTCAACAAGAACGCGATCCCGAACGACCCCGAGAAGCCGTTCGTGACGAGCGGGCTCCGGCTCGGCACCGCCGCCGTGACCACGGCCGGCATGGGCGAGCCCGAGATGGGGGAGATCGCGAGCATGATCGCCACCGTGTTGCGCAAGGCGGGCGACGACACCGTCGCCGGCGACGTCCGAGACGCGGCCGCCCGCCTGTGCTCCAAGTACACGCCCTACCCGGAGCTGGCCGGGGCGTGAGCCGGCGAGCCTGACTCGTGGCGGGCTATTCGATCGTCCTGGCCGTCGCGGCCGTCACCACGTTCCTCCTGACGTTCGTCGTCCGGCGGGCCGCCGTCCGCATCGGTGCCGTCTCCATCCCGCAGGGCCGCAGCGTGCACGAGCGCGCCACGCCCACGCTCGGCGGCGCCGCCATGTTCGGCGGGTTCCTCGTGGCGATGGCGGTCGCGTCGCAGATCCCCCAGTTCTCGGAGATGTTCGACGGCGCCACCGAGCCGCTGGGCCTCATGCTCGCGGCGGGGATCATGTTCGTCGTCGGTTCGGTCGACGACCTCTGGGAGCGCAAGGGCGGCGTGTCGCCCCCCGCCAAGGTGGCGGGCATGGTGCTCTCGGGCAGCGTCCTCTCGCTCCTCGGGGTGACGATGCTCTACTTCCGGGTCCCATTCGCGCGGTACGACTACGTGGTCCTCTCGTCCGACCTCGCGCCGCTCGTCACCGTGCTCACGGTCGTCGTGTTGGCCAACGCCATCAACCTCATCGACGGCCTCGACGGGCTCGCTGCCGGGATCGTCGCCATCGCCGGTGGCGCGTTCTTCCTCTACGCCGATCGCCTGTTCAAAGCCGGGTTGCTGGAGGGTTCGAACATCGCCCCGCTCGTCGCCATCATCGCCGTGGGCGTATGCGTCGGGTTCCTGCCCCACAACCTCAACCCGGCGAAGATCATCATGGGCGACGCCGGCGCGCTCTTCCTCGGCTTGCTCATGGCGACGACGACGATCACCGTGGGTGGGCGCACCGCCGACCAGTTCAGCGGTCAGACCTACTTCTTCTTCGCGCCGCTGTTCATCCCGATCGTGATCCTCGGCATCCCGATCATCGACACGGCGTTCTCGTTCTTCCGCCGCGTCTACCGGCGCACCGCCTTCCACGTCGCGGACAAGGATCACCTCCACCACCGCCTCATGCGGCTGGGTCACACGACGCGCCGCACGGTGGTCATCCTGTGGCTCTGGACCGCCCTGCTCTCCGCCCTCGTCCTGCTCCCGACCTATACGAACCGAGGCAACGCCATCGTCCCGCTTGGTATCGGCGCCCTCGGCCTCCTTCTCTACGTGGTGTTCCATCCCGGGGTGCGCTCGGCCCGGGACCTGAAGGAAGTCGAGGCGGCCGAGGCCGCCGCACCGGCCGACGACGTCGTCGACCTGGTCGCGCGTCGCGAGCAGCACCGGCAGGAAGAGCGCGCCGGCGGCTGACGGGGCTCGTTGGCCTCGGCCGCGGCCTTCGGGCGAGACTCCAGATTTGACGCCCTCTTCGGGCGCCGGGTACATTGTGATTACATTCACAAGCTCACCCGCGAGCGGAGCGAGTGGTCGTGACGGCACATCCGGGGGCTGAGGGGCGCCGCAAGGTGCCCTGGGCCGAGCGACAGGCCATGAACCGTGGGTTCGGCGAGGCGCTGGCCCAGGCCTTCGAGTTCGCGGCCATCCCGGTGCTGTTCGCGGCGTTCGGCTGGTGGCTCGACGATCGCTTCGGCACGGCCCCGGCGCTGTTGGTGGCGCTGGCGGCGGTCGGGTTCGTCGGCGTCTGCCTCCGGACGATCTACTTCTACCTCGCCAAGGTGCAGAAGGAAGAGGAGGGAAAGCCGTGGACGCGGCGCCCGCGGTAGAACGACGAATCGCGACGGACCTCGTCCGTCACGGGCTGATGGTCGCGCCCGCGATCGTGCTCGTCGCGGGCCTGCTACGGGGGGTCGACGGAGCGGCGAGCGCCGCCCTCGGCCTCGGCGTTCTCGTGCTCAACTTCTTCGCCGCCGCGATCACGCTCGAATGGGGCGCGCGCCGCGGCGGCAACGCCCTCTTCGCGGTCGCGCTCGGCGGGTTCCTGTTCCGGATGCTGTCGATCCTGGTCGTGATCCTCGTCGCCCAAGCGCTGTTCGGGTGGGCCGACGTCGTCGTCCTCGGTCTGACGTTGTTCGCCACCCACCTCGGGTTGCTGTTCTGGGAGCTACGCTCCGTCAGCTTCTCGCTGGCCTCCCCCGGGCTGCAGCGTGATCGCCTGACCACCACCAGTGCACGAAAGGAAGGCGCGCAGTGATTCTCGGGATCGACTTCCCGCCGATCACCCACGTCACCCGGTGGCCGGACATCTGGTTCGCCGACACCCCGTTCGCGATCAACAAGACCGTCCTCATCTTCATCGCTTCGGTGGTGATCACCCTCGCGTTCTTCTTCGTCGCCGGCCGCCGCCATCAGCTCGTTCCGACGGGCGTGCAGGGCCTCGCCGAATCGAGCATCGACTTCGTGCGGGACAGCATCATCCTGCAGACCATCGGTCCGGAGGGCATGGGCTACCTGCCCTTCCTGATCACGATGTTCTTCTTCGTCTTCTTCATCAACATCTTCGAGATCCTGCCGTTCATCCAGTTCCCCGGAAACGCGCGCATCGCGGTCCCGCTGTTCCTGGCGCTCGTGGTCTGGTTCATCTTCAACATCGTCGGCATCGCCAATCAGGGATTCTTCAAGTACATCAAGAACTCGGTCGTTCCACCCGGCGTGCCGGCGGCGATCCTGCCGCTGATGGTGTTCATCGAGTTCATCTCGACGTTCATCGTTCGCCCGTTCTCGCTCGCCATCCGGCTCTTCGCCAACATGCTCGCCGGTCACCTCATCCTCGTGACCTTCGCGATCCTCACGGCCGCGATCTGGGGGTCGGCCGTCTACTTCAAGATCGGCGCCGCGTTCCCGTTCGCGCTGCTCATCGCCCTGACTGCGTTCGAGATCCTGGTCTCCGCCCTCCAGGCCTTCATCTTCACGATCCTGACGGGCGTGTACATCGGCCTGTCCATGCACCCCGAGCACTAGGGAGGTTCCCTTGCTAGATCCAGTCGTTCTGGCCGCACAAGGAGCCGGTGAGCTCCAATCCGGCCTCACCGCCATCGGCCGTGGAATCGTCTACGGCGGCGCCGCCATCGGCCCCGGCATCGGCATCGGGCTCGTCGTGGGCAACGCCATCACCGCCATGGCCCGGCAGCCCGAGTCGGCCGGCACCGTACGCACGACGATGTTCCTGGGCATCGCGTTCACCGAGGCGCTGGCGCTCTTCGGCTTCGTGCTGGCGTTCATCATCAGCGGCTAGGGAGTCACCATGCGGATCCGAGTGTTCTTCGCCGCCGCGGCGATCGCCCTCGCGGGCGTGGTCGTCACGCCCGGGCTTGCGCACGCGAGCGTGCAGGCCAAGCCGGCGGGCACCGCAGAGGAGGACTGCATCAAGCTCCTCGAAGAGGGCAAGAAGATCGACGACTGCCAGAAGGCCCCGAACCTGATCCTCCCGGAGACGAACGAGATCGTCTGGGGTGGCCTCGCGTTCGTGATCCTGCTGCTCGTCATGTGGAAGTTCGCCCTTCCGCCAGTGCGGAACATGATGAAGCAGCGCGAGGACCGCATCCGCGACGACCTCGAGCGGGCCGAGGACGCGCGCACCGAGGCGGAGGAGGAGCTGGCGAACTACCGCCGCCAGGTCGCCGACGCCCGCAACGAGGCGTCCCGCATCCTCGAGGAGGCACGCCAGTCGGCCGACGGGGTGAAGCGTCAGATCCAGGCGCAGGCCGAGGCAGACGCGGCCGAGACCCGCAGCCGGGCCCAGGAGGACATCCGGCTGGCGGCCGACCGCGCCCAGGCGGACCTCCAGCACCGTGTCGCCGAGCTGTCGATCGAGCTCGCCGAGAAGATCGTCGAGCGCAACCTCGACCGCGACACCCAGCTGGCGCTGGTCGAGAGCTACATCGGCCAGGTCGGCAACGGGAACGGGAGCCGGTAGCAGGCATGGCAGAGTCCGGACGCGTCGACGCGTACGCGCAGGCGTTCATGGGGATCGCCCGCACCGAGCAGCAGGGGACCGCGGTGGAGGACGACCTCTTCCGGTTCGCTCGCGCGCTCGAGGCCAACGACGAGCTGCGGAGCGCGCTCAGCGATCGCAACGTCCCCGCCGAGCGCCGGATCGCGGTCGTCGAGGAGCTCATGGGCGGCACCGCGGTGCCGGTGAGCGTCGGGCTGGTGTCGATGGTCATCGGCGCCGACCGCGCGAACGAGCTCCCCGCCGTCGTCGACCGGTTCCTCGAGCTGTCGGCCGAGGGGCGCCGCCACGACGTGGCCGAGGTCCGGGCCGCGGTACCGCTCGACGACAGGGTCCGCGACCGCCTCGCGAAGGCGCTCAGCGACGCCACCGGCAAGGAGGTCGAGGTGAAGGTCGTCGTCGATCCCAGCGTGCTAGGGGGGATCGTCGCCCGCATCGGCGACACCGTGATCGACGGGACCGTGCGCCGCCGGTTGGAGCAACTCAAGGAACGAATCTGACGTGATGAACGGAAAGAACGCATCGCATGGCTGAGCTGTCCATCAACGCCGACCAGATCGCCGAGGCGCTCCGCAAGCACGTCGGCGGCTTCCAGACCGAGGTCGAGAAGGCGCGTGTGGGGCGGGTGCTCGAAGTGGGTGACGGGATCGCGCGTGTGTCGGGCCTGCCCGACACCGCCGTCAACGAGCTGCTCGAGTTCGAGGGCGGCACGCTCGGGCTCGCCCTGAACCTCGACGAGGACTCGATCGGCGCCGTCGTGCTCGGCGAGGCGGACGAGGTCGAAGAGGGCGACACCGTGCAGGAGACGGGCCGGATCCTCTCGGTCCCCGTCGGCGACGTCATGCTCGGGCGCGTCGTGAACTCGCTCGGCCAGCCCATAGACGGCAAGGGGCCGATCAACACCGACGACTACCGGCGGCTGGAGATCCAGGCGCCCGGCATCGTCGCCCGCCGTCCCGTCCACGAGCCGTTGCAGAGCGGCATCAAGGCCATCGACGCGATGACGCCCGTCGGGCGGGGTCAGCGCGAGCTCATCATCGGCGACCGCAAGACGGGCAAGACGACCGTCGCCGTCGACACGATCCTGAACCAGCGCGGCCAGGGCGTGAAGTGCATCTACGTCGCCGTCGGTCAGAAGGGCTCGACCGTGGCCCAGACCGTGGCGACACTCGAGTCGCACGGGGCGATGGAGTACACGGTCGTGGTGAACGCGCCCGCCGCCGACCCGTCGGTGTTCAAATACCTGGCACCGTACGCCGGGTGCGCGATGGGGCAGCACTGGATGGACAACGGCGAGGCCGCGCTCGTCGTGTACGACGACCTGTCGAAGCAGGCCGAGGCGTACCGTCAGCTCTCGCTGTTGCTGCGGCGGCCGCCCGGACGCGAGGCGTACCCCGGTGACGTGTTCTACCTCCACTCCCGTCTGCTCGAGCGGGCGGCCAAGCTCGACGAGGAGCGGGGCGGCGGCTCGCTCACCGCGCTGCCGATCATCGAGACGAAGGCCGGCGACATCTCGGCGTACATCCCGACGAACGTCATCTCGATCACCGACGGCCAGATCTACCTGATCGACGACCTGTTCAAGGCGGGCGTGCGGCCGGCGGTCGACGTCGGCATCTCGGTGTCACGGGTCGGTGGCGACGCCCAGATCAAGGCGATGAAGTCCGTCGCCGGCACGCTCAAGATCGACCTCGCCCAGTTCCGTGACCTGGAGGCGTTCGCGACGTTCGGTTCGGAGCTCGACCGCGTGTCGCAGGCCCAGCTCGACCGGGGGCATCGCCTCACCGAGCTGCTCAAGCAGCCGCTGAACGCGCCGATGCCGGTGGAGCTGCAGGTGATCTCGATCTTCGTCGGGACCCAGGGATACCTCGACGACCTACCGGTCGAAGACGTCCGGCGGTTCGAGCGTGAGCTCCACGACGACTTCCAGACCCGGCACGCCGACCTGCTCAAGGAGATCCGGGACACCGGTCAGCTGCCGGAGGAGGCGCGTCTCAAGGAGGCGGTGGACGAGTTCAAGTCGATGTTCCAGCCGTCGGATGCGTCCGACCGGACGATCGAGGCGCTGGAGGGCGAGCAGGTCCCGGATCCCGAATCCGAGAAGACCCTGGCGACGGAGTAGAGGGACTCGGCGATGGCGGGCGGTCAGGAGCGGATCCTTCGGAGGCGAATCCGCAGCGTCCAGTCGACGAAGAAGATCACCCGCGCGATGGAGCTCATCGCCGCCAGCCGCATCGTGCGCGCGCAGGCGCGGGTCGAGGCGGCGGTGCCCTACAGCGAGCAGATCACCGAGGTCGTCCACGACCTCGCCGACGCCGGCGGCGCCGTCGACAGCCCGCTGCTCGTTCCCCGGCCCGAGACGCGGCGCGTCGCCCACATCGTCCTCACCGCCGACCGCGGCTTGTGCGGCGCGTACAACTCGTCGATCCTGCGCGCGACCGAAGGCGAGATGCAGGAGCACCGTGAGCTGGGCCGCGACTCCGTCCTGTACGTGGTGGGCCGCAAGGGCGAGAGCTACTTCCGCTTCCGCAACTATCCGACAGCGGCCACGTTCACCGGCTTCAGTGACCAGCCCACCTACGAGGACGCACGCGTCATCGCCGCCGCCGCCGCCGAGCCGTTCCTGGCCGGCGAGGTCGACCTGGTGCAGATCGTCTACACCCGGTTCGTCACGGTGGGATTCCAGGAGGTCGTCGTACGCCCGTTGATGCCGCTCGACCGCGAGTCGCTGCGCGGAGAGGAGGAGGAGGAGCGCCGGGACGAGCGTGACGGTGAAAGCGCGCGTGCGGCGTACGAGTTCGAGCCCGGCCCGGAGGCGATCCTCGAGCGGCTCCTGCCGCGTTACGTCGAGGCGCGCGTGTTCGCGGCGCTGCTGAACGCGGCCGCGTCCGAGCACGCCGCCCGACAGCGGGCGATGAAGGCCGCGACCGACAACGCCGACGAGCTCATCGTCGGCCTCACGCGGGTGATGAACCGCGCCCGCCAGGACGCCATCACCACCGAGATCACCGAGATCGTCGGTGGCGCCGAGGCCCTCCGCCAGCTCGGCGGCCAGGGCGGCGAGGAGCCCTTCGGCGAGGACCTCCGCGTCCACGCCTATGCCGAATGACGAACCATGAGATGAGGAGCAGTTCCCGATGACGCTGGCCCCCGAGCGGACCGAGACCGAGCTGAAGGGCGGGCGCGTCGTGGCCATCGCCGGCCCCGTCGTCGACGTCGAGTTCCCTCCCGACGGGATCCCCGAGATCAACACCGCGGTCGAGATGTCGATCGACCTCGAAGGCGAGACGATCGTCATCGTGGCCGAGGTCGCGCAGCAGATCGGCGACAACCGCGTCCGCGCCATCTGCATGAAGCCAACCGATGGCCTGCGTCGCGGCACGAAGGTCCGCAACCTCGGCCACGGCCTGCAGATGCCGGTCGGGGACGGCGTGCTCGGGCACGTGCTCAACGTGCTGGGCGAGCCGCTCGACGTGGCCGCCGATCAGCTCACCGGGGTCGAGGACCGGTGGGACATCCACCGCGAGCCGCCGCCGTTCCGGGAGCTCGAGCCGAGCAAGGAGATGTTCGAGACCGGCATCAAGGTCATCGATCTGCTCGAGCCCTACGTCCGGGGCGGCAAGATCGGCATGTTCGGCGGTGCCGGCGTCGGCAAGACGATCATCATCCTCGAGATGATCAACCGCGTCGCCACGCAGCACGGCGGCGTGTCGGTGTTCGCGGGCGTGGGGGAGCGCACGCGTGAGGGCACCGACCTCTGGCTCGAGATGCAGGAGTCGGGCGTCATCGACAAGGCGGCGCTGATCTTCGGCCAGATGGACGAGCCCCCCGGGGTGCGCCTCCGCGTCGGTCTCGCCGCGCTGACGGTCGCCGAGTACTTCCGCGACGTGAAGAACCAGGACGTCCTGCTGTTCGTCGACAACATCTTCCGCTTCGTGCAGGCGGGGTCGGAGGTGTCGACGCTGCTCGGGCGCATGCCCTCGGCGGTCGGTTACCAGCCGACCCTCGCCGACGAGATGGGCGAGCTCCAGGAGCGGATCACCTCGACGAAGGGCCACTCCATCACGTCGCTCCAGGCCGTGTACGTGCCGGCCGACGACTACACCGACCCGGCGCCGTTCACGACGTTCGCGCACCTCGACGCGACCACGGAGCTGAGTCGCCAGATCGCGGCGCTCGGGATCTACCCGGCGGTCGACCCGTTGTCGTCGTCGTCGACGATCCTGGCGCCCGAGATCATCGGCGACCGGCA
>Ga0066388_100000398_pt1 | contig 20171 bp, 14 predicted proteins | sample PanSoiMetaGPlot6_FD_64539 | JGI IMG/M metagenome (GOLD analysis project Ga0066388, IMG submission 64539) | Tropical forest soil microbial communities from Panama analyzed to predict greenhouse gas emissions - Panama Soil - Plot 6 (Hybrid Assembly) | ecosystem: Environmental > Terrestrial >...
CGCCAAGGTCGGCGCCGTCGTCTCCGCGCAACCGCACCGCCGCGAACACACCTCATCACGGTCGCCAATCGACCGCGCCATGATCATGACCGGTCGTCTCGTCGCTGCGACGGGTCGACAATATCAATCCGTCGCCGCTTCTCGAGACGCGGCGCTACGTCGAGTTCCCGTTCTGGCCGATGATGCCAGCTGTGCGGGCAGCGTGATCGAGGTAGCAAACCCCGACGCACCGGCTGGTTCAGATTGCGACGCCGTGTGCGGTGATGTCGATGTGGAACTCCACGCCGAGCCGGGACGCCAGCCGCCACAGCGTCTCCAGCGACGGAGTGTGATCACCGGATTCCAGTCGAGCTACCGCCGGCTGGTGCATGCGGAGTTGGCGTGCCAACCCAGTCTGGGTCAGCCCATGCTCGACCCGGTAGGCAACCAGCAGCCGAGCCACGGCCCGTGCCAACCCGGTCCGGTTCCACTCGTCCTGGAACTCCGGATCGGCAAGCTGCTCGCCCAGCACCTCGCGGTGGTCCTTCAGCTCTGACAGCTTCATCACACCCACCTCACTTTCGCACCTCAGTCAACCGCTGCACCCCGGCCCGGACAGCCCGGTCGAATCCCCGATGATCCACCTGGGCGTCGTCCACTCGCCCGTACAACGCCCGCATTCGGCTGCGACCCGCCCGCGGTCGCAGCTCCCGCAACCCGGCGCCGCCGCGGACGTCGCTCTGATGCGGGTACGGCAACGCCGGCCCGCTCGCCGCCAGCTTTCACCGCGTGCAACACCGCGACCCTGTTATCGCCATCGAGCCGTGTCGGCGATGTCGTGGATGTCGTGCCGGTGCCCAATGTCGTGCCTGGTGCCCGGGGCGAGGGTCGTGGTCTCGGGACCGGGTGGGTGCAGCCGGCCGCTGCCGATCTTGGGACCCCACCGATCTTGACGTTGTGGTCGCGCTGCGCGGCGTGTCTTCGGCCATAACGTCAAGATCGGTGGGTTCGGGCGAGGGCGGCGCGGGTCTGCGCGACGATCTCCTGCGGACGGCGGTACACGTCCGACGCCGTGTACCGCAGCACCGTGTAGCCGGCCTCGACAAGCCGGTTCTGCCGGCGGGCATCGCTGGCGAACACCTGGGCGTCGCGGTGCACGCTTCCGTCGAACTCGACCAGGACCCGGTCGATCCGCAGGTCGGGCCGGGCCAGGAACACGCCGCAGGCGTCGTACAGGGGCTGGTTCACCGCAGGCGCCGGCAGACCAGCAAGCACCAGGACCATGCGCAGCCGAGACTCCATCGGCGACTCGGCACCGCCGTCGGCGTACTGCAGCGCCTGCGCCGCCCGCCGAACCCCGCGCCACCCTGAGTATGCACCGATATACTCGGCGAGTTCGCCAGCGTCCAGACCAGCGCGCACAAACGCGTCGAGACAGACGACGCCCTCCACGAGCTGCTCCAGCCGAGCCAGATCGAACGCAGTCCGCAAGGCCGTGGTGACCGGTATACCGTCGACCGAGACCACATCATCCGGTAGCAGCAGCGCGCGTCTGACTGTGACACCCGCTCTGGGCCGCATCGCTGCGTCCCGTGGCACCACGATCTCGACCGGACCATCGGAGCGCAACACGTCCACACCGTGCAGTGCGGCGGCGCTCCGCCCGCCAACCGCGCCGCCGGCTGGCAGCAGCAGCGCCGCCGCTCTGATCCGCAGCCGAACATCCAACGGCGCCTCGTGCCAGACACGGACTCCCCGAAACACCGACCGCCAATACGCCCCGCGCAGCTGCCGACGAGTCATGCCGCCGCGGATCCCCTCGCTGTAGAGAAACGGCCACAACTGAGGTGGCTGCCAACCCGCCGACATGCAGCGAGCGTGCCCTACCACCACCTACACCGCTTCGACTATCCACAGGTATCCACAGGTATCCACAGGCCCGTCGATCGCGTTCCCGCCGATCTTGACGTTGTGGCCGCGCTCCGCGGCGTGTCGCCGACCACAACGTCAAGATCGGCGAGTGCTATCGCGGCATGCAGGCTTCCTGCGCTGGTCCCGCCAGGGGTGGGTGGGTTCTGCGATGCTGGCGGCCGTGGTGGGTGCTGCCGGTGTGGGTTGGGACGTGTTCGTCTCCTACACCAAGGTTGACCAGCGTTGGGCGGAGTGGGTGGCCTGGCAGTTGGAGGATGCCGGCCGGCGGGTCCTGGTCCAGGCGTGGGACTTCGTGCCCGGGTCGAGCTGGGTGCAGCGGATGGACCAGGGCGTCCAGCGGGCGGCGCGGACGCTGGCAGTGCTGTCGCAGGACTACCTGGGCTCGGTGTACGGGACCGCGGAGTGGCAGGCCGCGTGGGCGGGCGACCCGCTGGGTGAGGACCGGAGGCTGTTGGTCGTGCGGGTGGCCGACTGCCCGCGGCCTGGCCTGCTCGGCCAGGTGGTCGGCATCGACGTGTTCGGGATGCCTGAGCAGCAGGCGAAAGCTCGGCTGCTGGCGGGTCTGCGGGCTGCCGAGGCGGGCCGGGCCAAGCCGGCGGCGGCGCCCGGGTTTCCCGGCGGTGGGCGGGCGGTGCCGGACCGGCCGCGGTTTCCCGGCGACCTGCCGGAGGTCTGGAACGTGCCGGCGCGGCTGGCCGGGTTCACCGGCCGGGAGACCGAGCTGGCCCGGCTGCGCGCGGCGCTGGCCGGCGGTGACCGGCCGCTGGTGGTGCAGGCGGTGCACGGCATGGGCGGGGTCGGCAAGACCCAGCTCGCGGTCGAGTACGCCCACCGTCACGCCGAGGAGTACGAGCTGGTGTGGTGGGTGCCCGCCGAGCAGCCGGCGCTGGCCACCCAGCGGCTCGCCGAGCTCGCCGAGCGGCTCGGCCTGCCCGCCGGCTCGGACGCCACCGCCGCGGTCGCCGCGCTGGGCCGCCGCCACGGCTGGCTGCTGGTCTTCGACAACGCCGAGGACCCCGCCGAGCTGCGGACGCTGCTGCCACCGGGCGGCGGGCACGTGCTGGTCACGTCCCGCAACCCCGGCTGGGGCCAGCTCGCCGCCCGGCTCCCGCTCGACGTCCTGGACCGGGACGAGGCGGTGGACCTGCTGCGCGCCGCGGTGAGCTGGCTGACCAGCGCGGACGCCGACCGCATCGCCGCCGCGCTGGGTGACCTCCCGCTCGCGCTGACCCAGGCCGCGGCGTACCTGGAGCAGACCGGCACCCCACCGGCGGAGTACCTCGACCTGCTCGCCACCCGCACCCGCGACCTACTCGATCAGAACCGGCCTGCCGACTACCCGCACTCGCTGGCCGCAAGCTGGCAGCTCGCCCTGGACCGGCTGGCCGCCGAGGACCCGACCGCGGTCCGGCTGCTGGAGCTGGCCGCGCTCCTGGCCCCCGAACCGATCCCGCTCGACCTCTTCGCCCCGCTCCCGGAGGCAGCCGACCGGATCGCCTTCCGCCGCAGCATCGCCCGCATCGGCCGGTACGCCCTCACCCGCATCGATGCCGACACCGTACAGCTCGCCCTGTTCGCCCCGCCGGAGGCGGGCGACCGGATCGCCTTCCGCCGCAGCGTCGCCCGCATCGGCCGGTATGCCCTCGCCCGCATCCAGGCTGACACCCTACTGCTGCACCGCCTCGCCCAAGCCATCATCCGCGACCGGCTCGACCCCGACCAGCAGGTCGCCACCCTCGACACCGCCCAGCACCTGCTCGCCGCCGCCAACCCCGGCAACCCGAACGACCCGGCCAGCTGGCCCGCCTACAGCCGGCTGCTGCCGCACCTGGTCACCGCGCAGGCCGCCGACAGCCCACACAGCGGCTGCCGCCGTACCCTGCTAGAGACGGTCTGGCACCTCGGCCGCTGCGGCGACTACCGCACCGGCCGCCGCCTGGCCGCCGACGCCCACCGGCGGATCCTCGCCCGGCTCGGCCCCGACCACCAGCACACCCTGTGGGCCGCCAACCAGCTCGCCAATGCCCTGCGCAACCTCGGTCGCTACGCCGCCGCCCGCGACCTCGACCAGGACACCCTCACCCACCGCATCCGCATCCTCGGCGAGGACCACCCCGCCACCCTCACCTCTGCCGGCAACCTCGCCAACGTGCTGGGCGACCTCGGCGAGCACGCCGCCGCCCGCGACCTCCACCACGAGACCCTCGCCCGCTCCCGCCGCGTCCTCGGCGACGACCACCCCGACACCCTCCGCGCAGCCGGCAACCTCGCCGTCGCCCTAGCCAAACTCGGCAAGTACGCCGCCGCCCGCGACCTCGACCAGGACATCCTCGCCCGTCGTCGCCGTGTCCTCGGCGACGACCATCCCGACATCCTCATCTCCGTCAACAACCTCGGCAACGACCTCCGCGCGCTGGGCCTGCACGCGGAGGCAGACCGGCTCGATGCCGAATGGGACACCCGCCGCAGGCGCCACGACGACCCCGGCTCCTGACACCACGCGACTCCGGCGCGGCAAGCCAGTCCTGGCCAGGTCGGTTGCCGGCGGACCATTCGCAGCAGGCCATGGACGACGGGCGCGGTGTCCACCTCGACGTCGCCCAATCCCGGGTACGGATACAGGTCCCAACGTGGCTGGGGCGGGTCGGAGTGGATCGGATCCGCCGTGCCGTATCGGCTGGCCGCCGTTCGCAGTGCGGACCGCGGTGCGGCTGGCAGCGAGCCGACCGTCCCGGTCCGCGCCGGGGCGGCCCAGGGACGTGCCCGCGGTAGCCGAAGACCGACCCGGACGACGCGGTCGTCGGCCGGGACGAGCGGGACCAGCCGAGGGACCGGCCCGGAGGGGTGCAGCTCCGACTGGAGGACTGACGGGCGGCGGCGGCCGGCGGTCGCCGACACCGGCGGTGTCCGCGCTGCCAGCGCCCGCGCGCAGCGACCTGGCGGTGACCCGTGAGGCCGTTGGACCCGACAGTTGCTCGCCGGTGGGCACGCCGCCTCCAACGCCTGCGTATCGGCGCTAGCCAGGGCGGCTTCCGATGGGTGAGTGCAGCCGGCACAGCCTTGCCGCCCTGGTGACCAGCGTTTGGCCGCTCCCAGGCCGCCGGCGTGGTAACCCGGGCAGCAAGGCCGCAGGAATCGCCCGCGGTGGCGGTCAAGGGGCTGCTGCAGCTTCCGAAGATCGACTAGCAGGTCACTTTCTGACCATTTGCTGACGGCCGGCCTAACGGGCTCGCTACCGGGCCGGTCGCGGCGCAGGATCGAGGGCATGGAGCGCGGCACGCCGGTGGGGCGCCGGGTGGTGCTCGGCATGCTCGGCCTCGGCACGGCCGGCGTGCTCACCGGCCGCTGGCTGCAGGAGCGCGAGCAGCGGCTGCTCGCCGTGGTCGGCAGCCGCGACCCGACCGGCCTGAGCCAGTTGCTGCCGGCCGGTGCCGGGTTCCGGTTCTACTCGGTGGTCGGCCGCGTGCCGGAGCGGACCGCCGCCGGCTACCGGCTCACGGTCGGTGGCCTCGTCCGCCGGCCGGGCGCGGTCACCCTCGACGACCTGCGCCGGCTTCCCAGGCTGGAGCTGACGCGGGACTTCCAGTGCGTGACCGGCTGGCGGGTGCCGGAGGTGCACTGGGCCGGGGTGGCGCTGGCCGACCTGCTCCACCACGCCGGCGTGCTTCCGGCGGCCAGGGCGGTGCGGTTCAAATCGTTCGATGGCAGCTACACCGAGAGCCTGACTCTCGAGCAGGCGCAGCGGCGTGACGTCATGGTGGCCACCGAGATGCAGGGCCGGCCGGTCAGCCACGACCACGGCGGCCCGGTGCGGCTCTACGTCGCGCCGATGTACGGGTACAAGTCCATCAAGTGGCTGGACCGGATCGAGGTCACCGACCGGGTGGTGCCGGGGTACTGGGAGCGTGTGGGGTACGACGTCGACGCCTGGGTCGGCCGGTCGAACGGGCGCGACGATGCCCCGACCGGCTGAGCTGCTGCGGTTCACCCGGGCCGAGCGCTGGGTGCACCGCTGCACCGCGGTGCTCATGGTCTGCTGCCTACTCACCGCCGCGATCCTCTACATCGGACCGTTGTCCGTCCTGGTTGGACGGCGAGCGCTGGTGGTCTGGGTGCATGTGCTCGCCGGCCTGGCCCTCCCGGTACCGATGCTGCTCGGCTGGGCGTCAGCGGCGTTCCGGGCCGACCTGCGCGAGCTGAACCGCTTCCGCCCGGCGGACCGGGACTGGCTGCGGAGCCGGGGCCGGCGCGCCGCGGGGTTACCCACCGGGAAGTTCAACGCCGGCCAGAAGCTGTACGCCGCGTTCGTCGCGGGCGCGATCCTCGTCCAGCTCGGCACCGGCGTGCTCATGCGCTACGGCCAGCACTGGCCGCTCTCGCTGCGGGTCGGCGCCACGTTCGTGCACGACTGGCTGGCCGCCGCGGTGCTCGCCGCCGTGCTCGGCCACCTGCACTTCGCGCTGCGCGACGCCGACGCCCGCCTCGGCATGCGTACCGGCCGGGTGCCCGCCGCCTGGGCATCGCGGGAGCACCCCGGCTGGGCGGAGCAACCGGACCGCCCGCGGTGAGGCTCAGCCGCCGGTCAGCGCGACGTCGGCCAGCAGGTCGACCTGGCCCAGGTCGGGGTCGCATGGCAGCAGCACCAGCTCGTCGCAGCCGGCGGCGGCGAACTCCCCGACCGCTGTGACCACCTGCTCGGCGCTCACCAGCGCGCCGGCAACGACGTAGTCGGCGATCTCGCCGAGAAAGCCGTAGTAGTGGTGCAGGTAGCGGTCGGCGGCCGCGCGGGCGTTCGGGCCGAGCGCGTAGTAGGCGATCGAGGCCAGCCGCGGCGCGCCCTCCCGGCCGGCGGCCGACCATGCCTCCCGCGCCCCGGCCGCACCCCTGCCGAACATGTCCAGGCCGCCGCCGGGAGAGACCCAGCCGATCCCGTACTGGGCCATCCGCCGCAGCGCTGCCGGCGACTGGCCGCCGAGCAGGATCGGCGGCCCGCCGGGGGTCAGCGGCTCGGGACCGACGCCCAGCTCGCCGCGCCAGGCCGCGGTCGTACGCTCGAGCAGCGCGTCGAACGCCTTGCCGCGGGTGCGGTGGTCCACGCCACCCACCGTGAAGTCGTCCTCTCGCCCACCGACGCCGAGCCCCAGCACCAGCCGGCCGCCGGACAGCCGATCCAGGCTGGCCGCCGACTTCGCGAACAGCGCGTGGTTGGTCCGCAGCGGAGCCAGCAGCACCGTGGTGATCAGCCGGATGTGCTCGGTGACGGCAGCGGCACCAGCGAGCGCGATGAGCGGCTCGTAGTTGCCGTACACCACCCGGTCCAGGACGCCCACCGCGGAGAACCCGCGCTGGTCGGCGAGCCGGGCCCAGTCCAGCATCCGTCTACCGTCCACGCCGGGAATTGTCGCCGGCAGGCCGATCCCGATATCCATGCCGCGACCCTATCGCCGAGGCGCCGCCCCCGACGGGGTCACCCCTTGAGGGCGCCGGCCATCAGCCCCCGCATGAAGAAACGACCGAGCAGCACGTAGACCAGCAGGGTCGGCAGCGAGGCGAGGATGGCCGCGGCCATCTGCTGGCCGTACGGCACCACCATGGACCCCGCGATGTTGTTCAGCTGCACGGTCGCCGGCCAGCTGGCCGGTCCGGTCAGGAACACCGCGAACAGGAAGTCGTTCCACATCGAGGTGAACTGCCAGATCAGCACGACCGCGAACGCCGGGCCGGAGTTCGGCAGCACGACCGAGGCGTAGGCGCGCAGCATCCCGGCACCGTCCACTCGGGCCGCCTCGAGCAGCTCGTCCGGGATCGTCGCGTAGTAGTTGCGGAAGATCAGCGTGCAGATCGGGATGCCGTAGACCACGTGCGCGAGCACCAGGCCAGGAATCCCGCCGATGAGATGGGTCTTCGTCATCAGCTGGACCAGCGGGATCATCACCGCCTGGTACGGGATGAACATTCCGAAGAGGAACGCGGCGAAGACCGCGTCCGCGTACGGGAACCGCCACTTCGACAGCACGTACCCGTTCAGCGAGCCGAGCACGGCCGAGATCGCCGCACCGGGAACGGCCAGCTTGACGCTGTTCCACAGCGCCGGCGCCAGCGCGTCGAGCGCGGCCCGCCAGCCCTCCAGCGTCCACGTCCGCGGCAGGCTCCACGCCCGGCTGGGGTCCGCCTCCTCCAGCGGCTTGAAGCTCGTGGCGAGCAGCACGTACAGCGGGATCAGGAAGAGCACCACGAACCCGAGCAGCAGTACGAACCGGACCGCGCCGAGCCGGCGCCCACCACTGGACCGGAGCGAAGGAGGCCGGCGGGCCAGCACCGTCACGACCGCCGCTCCGACCGCAGCGTCCAGATCAGGTACGGGAGGATGAGCACCGCGACGGCGAGCAGCATGTAGGTCGCGATCGCCGCGCCCTTCGCCGGGTTGTGCGCGTCGAAGACCATCTGCCACATGTAGACCGCGGGCACGTCGGTGATGATCTGCTTGCCGGACATGGCGACGACGAGGTCGAACACCTTCAGCGAGATGTGGCCGAGGATGATCAACGCGGACAGCGTGACCGGCCGCAGCTGCGGGAAGACCACGTACCGGTATACCTGCCATTCCGAGCACCCGTCCACGCGGGCTGCCTCGCGCAGGTCCTCCGGCACTGACCGGAACCCGGCCAGGAACAGCGCCATGACGTAGCCGGCCATCTGCCAGACCGCCGGCACCGCCATCGCCGCCATGCCCCAGCGGTCGTTCTGCCACCAGTCGTTGGCCAGGAACCCGAGCCCCAGCCGCTGGAAGAGGGCGTTCAGGCCGACCGCCCGCTCCGGCGGCGCCGGGTTCATCAGCCAGCGCCAGACGATGCCGGTGGCGATGAACGAGATCGCCATCGGGAACAGGTAGACCGCGCGGAAGCCGGCCTCGGCGCGCATGCCCTTGTCCAGCAGCAGCGCCAGCAGCCAGCCGAGCAGCAGCGCGCCGCCGACGAACACGACGGTGAACAGCACCGCGTGCCGCACTGCGAGGTTCCACCGCTCCTCGCCCCACAGCCGGGTGAAGTTCCGCAGCCCCACGAAGTGCGCCGGGGAGATGTCGGTGGTCTTGCTGCTCAGCGCCAGCCGGAGGTTCCAGCCGATCAGCCCGTACACGAAGACGCCGATCGCGACGATCGACGGGGTGAGCAGAACGAGCCCGGGCAGCCAGGCCCGGACCCGCCGACGGCGGCGGCGCCGCGGGGGGCCGGCGGGGGCCGCCGGCGCCGGACGCCGGCGACCCCCGGTGGTGAGCGCAGGCTCGCTAGCCGGCATCGTTCTTTGCGGCCTCGACCAGCGCGCTCTGGAACTTGCCGACGTCACGGCTGTTCAGGAACAGGCCGACCGCGGTGTCGATGTCGGTGTGCCACTGGTTGTTCGCGGTCACCCCGTGCCAGAACGAGCCGGCCAGCTTGCTCGACTTCCACTGCTGCAGCGCCCAGGCCAGGTAGTCCTTGTACAGCGAGGTGTCCGCGTCCGTCCGGGCCGGGATCGAGCCCTTCTGCGGGTTGAACAGGTCCTGGCCCTGCTTGCTGGCGCACTCCTTCAGCCACTCCAGCGCGGCCGGCCGGTCCTTGGCGTTCTTCGGCAGCGTGAAGCTGTCCGACAGCCACAGGTAGACCCCGTCGGTGCCCGGCGCCGCAGCGTACTTGTAGTCCTTGTCCGGCGTCTTCTTCAGCTCCTTGAAGTAGCCGGCGGCCCAGTCCCCCATGATGTTGAACGCGGCCTTGCCGTCCACCACGTTCTTCGCCGCCAGCTGCCAGTCGGTCGAGGCAGCCTCGGTCGTGGTGTACGTCAGGATCTCGGCGAAGTCCTGCAGCGCCTTGGTGACCGGCGCACCGCTCCAGTCGGCGCCCGGCTTCCACAGCGCGTTGTAGCCGTCCGCCCCGAGGTCCCCCAGCAGGACGTTCTCGAACAGGTGGTCGGCGGTCCACTGGGCGCCGAGCGAGAGCGGGATCTTCTTCGTCTTCTGCTTGACCTGCTTCAGCGCACTGATGAACTCGGCGACCGTAGTCGGCGGCCCGGACAGCCCGGCCTCGGCGAGCACCTGTGGGCTGAACCACAAGACGTTGGACCGGTGGATGTTCACCGGGACCGAGTAGACGTGCCCCTCGAAGGTGATCTGGTCGACCAACTGCTGCGGGAACACCGACCGCAGCTGGTTCTCGTCGTAGAACGAGTCCAGCTCCTCCAGCTGGCCGGCCTTGATGTAGTCCTGCAGCTCCGCACCCGCGTGACCCTGGAAGGAGTCCGGGGGCTGGTTCGCCTGCAGCCGGCTGGCCAGCACCGCCTTCGCGTTCGTGCCGGAGCCGCCGGCCACCGCGGCGTTCACAAACTGGATCTCCGGGTGCTTCGCCTTGAAGTCGGCCACCATCGCCTCGAGGCCCTTGGCCTCGCCGCCGCCGGTCCACCAGGAGAACACCTCGACCTTGCTGGCTCCTGGCGTGCCACCGCCGCCGCCCTGGTTGTCGCCGCCGCCGCATCCGGCGAGCACCAGCGAGCCGGCGGCGAGCAGCGCCATCGCCGCCCGCCATCGCATCCGTTGCATCTGTCACACCTCTTCCAGCCGAGAGCCTGCTTCGCACCACGCGGCGACAAGTCAACCCGCTTCGTCCCGCCTTGGGAATGGCCAAACGCCGGGCCGGCGTGTCCCCGACCCGCCCGCTCCGTGCCAGCTTCGGCGTGCCGGCGTGCGTTTCGGGGCAGGGGACTGACATAATGGCAAGGATGAATACTTCGACTTCCCTCCGCTTCCCGGTGACCGTCACTCACCTGCCGGTGGTCCGCTGCCAGGTCTGCGGCCGGACGGTGGCACACCGGCCAGGCCAAGCCAGCTCGGTGCTGACCGAGCATTACACTCGGATGCATCCGGAGGTGCTCGCCGCAGCGGTCCTGGGCTGAGCGGACACACTCCGACGGTAATGCGTCCCTGCCGGAAATATCGGCACGGTCTGCATCTTTCAGTCATGATTCAGTAGCCGCAATCACTGCCAGCCCGACACCCGACCCGTTTCGGCCGAGCCCAGGGACGTATTGCTGGGACGAGTTGGACTAGCGAATCGTCCGCCTGCCGCAGCCCAACGCGCGAGTTTCGACACCGAGGCCGGCCGAGACGGCGATCCGCAACCGGCGGACAGATCCTGCTCGAGGGGTTCTCCGCGACCACGGTCACATGCTGAGCTTCAGACCGAACTCATTGCCAGCCTGCCGAGGCTCACGGCTGCCGCCCGGGGTCTAGCCCGGCTCGGCGCAGCGCGTCGGCGAGCGCGGTGTCCGGCGGGCTGCCGCTGCCGCGCGGCCGGCGCGCAGACCGCCCTGTGGTGCCGCGGTCGGTGTCGGAGCGGTCGCGGCGGGCCGCTCCGGGCGGTGCCGGGCGCCCCGAGCGAGCGGAGCGGTCGCCCTCGGCGTCGTCGACTCGCAGGGTGAGCGAGATGCGCTTGCGGCGGAGGTCGACGTCGAGCACCCGCACCCGGACCACGTCGCCCGGCTTCACCACCTCCCGGGGGTCCTTGACGAACGTCTTCGACATTGCCGAGACGTGCACCAGGCCGTCGGAGTGCACCCCGACATCGACGAAGGCGCCGAAGGCGGCGACGTTGGTCACGACCCCCTCGAGCAGCATGCCGGGGCGGAGGTCGTCGAGACTGTCCACCCCCTCGGCGAACGTCGCGGTGGTGAACGCCGGGCGCGGGTCCCTCCCCGGCTTCTCCAGCTCGGCGAGGATGTCGGTGACGGTGGGCAGGCCGAACGTCCCGCCGACGAACCGCCCGGGCTCCAGCCCGCGCAGCACGGCGCTGTTGCCGATCAGCCCGGCGAGGTCGCGGCCGGTGGCGGTGAGGATGCGGCGCACCACCGGGTATGCCTCCGGGTGAACGCTGGAGGCATCGAGCGGGTCGTCGCCGCCGCGGATGCGCAGGAAGCCGGCACACTGCTCGAACGCCTTCGGCCCCAGCCGCGGGACCATCCGCAGCGCCTGCCGGGAGCGGAACGGGCCGTTGGCGTCCCGATGGCCGACGATGCTCGTCGCGAGCCCCTCGCCGATCCCGGACACCCGGGTCAGCAGCGGCACCGACGCGGTGTTGACGTCGACGCCGACAGCGTTCACGCAGTCCTCCACGACCGCGTCCAGCGAGCGGGACAGCCGCCCCTCCGGCAGGTCGTGCTGGTACTGACCGACCCCGATCGACTTGGGGTCGATCTTGACGAGCTCGGCCAGCGGGTCCTGCAGCCGGCGGGCGATCGACACCGCGCCGCGCAGCGACACGTCCAGGCCGGGGAGCTCCTGCGCGGCGTAGGCGGATGCGGAGTACACCGACGCGCCGGCCTCCGACACCATGACCTTGGTCAGCCCCAGCCCCGGGTGCAGCCGCACCAGGTCGGCGGCGAGCTTGTCGGTCTCCCGGGAGGCGGTGCCGTTGCCGATCGCGACCAGATCGACGTGGTGCCGGTCCGCCAGCCGGCCGAGGGTCGCGAGCGCCTCGTCCCAGCGCCGCTGCGGCTGGTGCGGGTAGACCGTCTCGGTGGCCAGCACCTTGCCGGTCGGGTCGACCACCGCGACCTTCACCCCCGTCCGGTAGCCGGGGTCCAGGCCCATGGTCGGCCGGCTCCCGGCCGGCGCGGCGAGCAGCAGGTCGCGGACGTTCGCGGCGAACACCCGCACCGCCTCGTCCTCGGCCGCCTGCCGCAGCCGGGCGCGCTGGTCGAGGTCGAGGCGGGCGAGGATGCGGGTGCGCCACGCCGTGCGCACCGTGTCGGCGAGCCACCGGTCGCCCGGCCGGCCGCGGTCGGCGACGCCGAAGCGGTGTGCTATGCGCGCCTCGTACCGGCCCGGCCCGACCACCGACGGCTCCTCGACCGGGTCCAAGGTGAGGTCGAGCACCTCTTCCTTCTCGCCACGGAACAGGGCCAGGATCCGGTGCGACGGCAGCTTGGTCAGCGGCTCGGCGAAGTCGAAGTAGTCGGCGAACTTGGCCCCGGCCTCCTCCTGGCCGGCGCGGACCCGCGACACCAGCCGGCCGGAGGACCACAGCTGCTCCCGCAGCATGCCGACCAGGTCGGCGTCCTCCGCGAACCGCTCGACCAGGATCGCGCGGGCGCCGTCGAGCGCGACCGCGGCGTCGGGCACCCCCTTCCCGCTGTCGGTGAACTCGGCCGCGGCGGCCTGCGGGTCACAGCCCGGGTCGGCGAGCAGCCGGTCGGCCAGCGGCTCCAGCCCGGCCTCGCGGGCGACCTGCGCGCGGGTGCGGCGCTTGGGCTTGTACGGCAGGTAGACGTCCTCCAGCCGGGCCTTCGAGTCCGCCGCCATGACCTGGGCCTCCACGGCCGGATCCAGCTTGCCCTGGGCGCGGATCGACTCGAGCACCGCGGCCCGCCGCTCGTCCAGCTCGCGCAGGTACCGCAGCCGCTCCTGCAGCGCCCGCAGCTGCGTGTCGTCGAGCGCGCCGGTCGCCTCCTTCCGGTACCGGGCGACGAACGGAACGGTCGCGCCGCCGTCCAGCAGGTCGACGGCCGCGGCCACCTGCGCCTCGCGCACCCCGAGCTCGCCGGCGATCCGCTGGTGCACCGACCCCGTCACGGTCCTCGTCACGATCCGGTTCTGCCTCTCCTGCGCGCTGCGCCTCCCGCCAGCGTTCATCCTTCATCCTGCCGGGCCGGCGCAACGCCGCCGCGCCCGGGCCGGGCTGGCTCCGGATCCCCGCACCGTGGCGGTCCCGGCCCGGCTCTACGGCACGTCGAGCCAGACGAACGGCGGCACTCCTGGTGGGTAGGCGCCCGGAGGGGCTACGGAGTCGCGGATGTTGTCCAGGGCTTGGCGGGCGGTCACCCGGCCCGGCTCGGTGCCGGCCGCGATCGCGCCGCTGATCAGGGCTGCGCTGAAGGAGGTGCCGCTCCACCGCCCCAGGCCGGTGAACTCCTCCCGGCGCCGGTCGTCGAGCTCCACGGTCCCGCTCAGGTAGGTGCTGCGGACACCCTCGCCCGGAGCCAGGAAGTCGATCCAGTCCGTGGCGCGTGGGGTGAAGCGGGAGACCTTCCCCCCGTTGTCCGCTGCCCCGACCGCGGTGACGTCGTCGAGGGCCGCGGGGAACGTCGGCTTGCGCGTGTCGTGCTCGTCCACGCCCGGCACCGGCGGGTCCCGCCTGTCCACGTCGCCGTGGTTGCCCGCCGCCGCGACGACGACGATGTTCGGGTCCAGCCGGTCGATGGCGGTCGCCAGCGCCAGCGGCGGCTGGCCGTCCTCGGTGTAGGAGACCAGCGAGAGGTTCAGGATGTCCACACCGGACCGGCCGAGCGCGACGATCTCGTTCGCGACGGTCCAGACGTCGGCGACGAAGCCGTTGTCCTTGCGCAGCACCTGGCGCATCCGCACGGTCGCGCCGGGCGCCTGGCTGAGGATGAGCCCGGTGACGAACGTGGCGTGCCCCGCGGCCTGGTCGTAACGGATGTCGGTGGGCAGCATGTCGGAGTACCGGGCGACCCAGCCGCCGGCCAGCCAGGGATGCGGGGCCAGGGCGGTGTCCAGGACGCCGACCCGCACGCCCTGCCCGGGCCCGGCGCCCCGGGCCGGCATAGACCCAGACGCGGGCTCTGGGCAGCCGCCGCCCCCGTGCGAGACGATTCCGCCGCCGCCCTCGACGCCGCCGACGAGCCGGTTCTTGCCCAGCGTCGGGGCCCAGCCGCCGTGCTCGCTGGCGAAGTAGGACCGCAGGGCGATCAGCACCCGGTTGGTGTCGCTGTCCTCCCCCGCGGCCGGGACCGGCTGGTGGGGGCGCCCGGCCAGCTTCCGCTCCACGTGCTCGGCGAGCCTGTCGGCAGCAGACCGCTCGTCCGCCAGCGTGAGCAGGCCCAGGTCCAGCGCCTCGCTCCTGGCCGTGACAGCCGGCTGCAGGCCGGCGTCCCGGAACACCGCCATCACCTGGCTCAGGTGCGGAAGCGCGACGAGGATCTCCGCGGCGTAGAAGTGGGCATTGCGTGCACCCTGGATCGTGGAACGCTCCTCCGACATCAGCCTGCCTTCCTGTGAGGGTTCCTCGCCGCGCTGCCCCGGTGGGCAGCGTCGCTGCCCATACCGGACGCCGCCGCCCGGGGTCTGATACGGCTGGTCAGCACCCGTTGCGTGCCCGACGGTAAACCAGGCGTGGTTGACGCACGTGTGCTTCAGTAAGAGCCTCGTGGGCGCCGGATGCTTCCGGCAAGAGAATGTGCCGAGAAAATGTGCCATGGGAGGACTCGCATGGGGCTGGAGCCGTCCGCCTCCGAGGCGCTCCGGCTGGCCACGGTGGCGCCGACGACCGCGCGGGACCTGGGGGCGGCGGCGCTGGCGGCGGCATGCGCGGCGGAGGACTGGGAGCAGGCGAGCGTCGCCCACCGGGCGCTCGGGGTGGCCGCGATGCAGCTCAACGAGCTGGACACGGCGATCGAGCACCTGCGCGCCTCGGTCAGGTCCGGGCAGCGGGCCGGGTCGCGGCACCGGGTGGGCGAGGCGCGGATGAGCCTGGCCTCGGCGCTGGTGCTGCGGGGGCGGCCGCGGCGGGCGTTCCGGGAGATCGAGGCGGCGCTGCAGGATCTGGACGGGGTGGCCGCGGCCCGGGCGCTGACCCAGCGGGCGGCGATCCTGCAGGAGGTCGGGCGGGTCGACGAGGCGCTGGAGAACCTGCGCCGGGCGCTGCCGGTGCTGCGCCGGGCCGGGGACGCGCAGTGGGCCACCCGGGCGCTGTCCAACCGCAGCCTGCTCTACGTCGGGAAGCGGGCGTTCGCCCACGCGGAGGCGGACCTGGAGGCCGCGCGCCAGCTCAGCGAGCAGCACGGGCTCACGCTGCCCGGGATCTATGCCGAGCACAACCTCGGGTACGTCAAGGCGCAGCGCGGCGATGTGCCGGCCGCGCTGCGCCACCTGAACCTGGCCGAGGAGGGCTACCGCGGCCTCGGGCTGGAGGTCGGCGAGGTGCTGGCCGACCGCGCCGAGCTGCTGCTGTCGGTGCGGCTGGTCCGGGAGGCCCGGGCCGCCGCGGAGGCCGCGGAGGCCGCCTACGAGCGGCAGAAGCGGCAGATCCACCTGCCCGAGGCGCAGCTGCTGGTGTCCACCGCCGCGCTGGTCGACGGGGACCACGGGGCCGCGCTGGCCGCCGCCGAGCGCGCCGCGCACAACCTGGCCCGCCTCGGCCGGCGGGAGTGGCAGCCGCTGGCCCGCCACGCCCGGATCCAGGCGCTGGTCGCCGCGGACCCCGGGTCGGTGACACCCGCGGAGCTGCGCCGGGTGGCCGACAGCCTGCAGGCCGCCGGCTGGGTGGTGCCGGCGCTGGACGCGCGGATCCAGGCCGGCCGGCTGGCGCTGGGCCGGGGCCAGCGGGCGCAGGCGCGGCGTGACCTGGCGCTGGCCGCCCGGGCCCGGCGCTCCGGCCCGGCCGACGCCCGGGCCCGGGCCTGGCTGGCCGAGGCGATGCTGCGGCGGGCCGATGGCGAGCGGCGGCGGGTGGCGGCGGCGCTGCGGGCCGGCCTGCGGGTGGCCGAGGAGTACCGGGCGACGCTGGGCGCCACCGAGCTGCGCGCCCACGTGTCCGTGCACGGCGGCGCGCTCGCCCGGCTGGGCCTGCGGATGGCGGTCGAGGACGGCAACGCCCGGGCGGTGCTGTCCTGGGCCGAGCGGGGCCGGGCCAGCGCGCTGCTGCTGCGCCCGGCGCACCCCCCAGAAGACGCGGTGCTCGCCCGTGACCTCGCCGAGCTGCGGGCCACCATGCTGGAGATCCGCCAGCGGCGGGGCAGCGGGCTGGGCACCCACACGCTGGTGCAGCGCCAGGTCAGCCTGGAGCGGGCGATCCGGGACCACTGCCGCGAGTCACCCGGCGTCGCCGAGGCGCTGCCGGCCAGCCCGCGGCCGGTGGACCAGCTCGCGGCCCGGCTCGGCGAGGCGGCGCTGGTGGAGTACGTCGAGCTCGACCAGCAGCTGCACGCGGTCACCGTGGTGCGCGGCCAGGCCCGGCTGCACACGCTGGGACCGGCCGAGCCGGTGCGCCGGGAGATGGAGTTCCTGCCGTTCGCGCTGCACCGGATGGCCAACCCCACCACCCCGGCGCCGAGCCGCAGCGCGGCCGCGGCCATCCTGCGGCGGGCCAGCGGCGTCTTCGACGAGCACCTGCTCCGGCCGCTCGGCCGGCGGCTGGCCGACCGGCCGCTGGTCATCGTGCCGAGCGCGACCCTGCGTTCGCTGGCCTGGTCGATCCTGCCGTCCAACGTGGACCGGCCGGTCGTGGTGAGCCCGTCGGCCACGCTGTGGCACGTCGCGGCCGGCCGCCCCGCACCGGCCGGCGCCGCGCCGGTCGTCGTCGCCGCCGGCCCCGGGCTGCCCGGCGCGGCGCGGGAGGCGACCGCGGTCGCCGGCATGTACCCCGGCGCGGTGCGGCTGTTCGGCGACCGCGCGACCGCGGCGCGGCTGTCCACGACGATGGACGGTGCCGCCCTGGTCCACCTGGCCGCACACGGCGCCGTCCGCGCGGACAACCCGCTGTTCTCCGCGCTGATCATGGCCGACGGCCCGTTCACCATCTACGACCTGGAACGGCTCCGCCAGGCGCCGCGCCGGGTCGTGCTCGCCTCCTGCGACACCGGCCGGCCGCAAGTCGTCGCCGGCGAGGAGATCCTCGGCTTCACCGCCGCGCTGCTGGCCGGCGGCACCGCGACGCTGGTCGCCCCGGTGGTCCCGGTGCCCGACGTGGAGACCGCCCCGCTGATGCTGGCCTTCCACCGGCTCCTGCGGGCCGGCCGGTCCCCCGCCGAGGCACTCGCCCGGGCACAGGCCGAGATGTCCACAGGCGACACCGCAGCCAGCGCCAGCGCCGCCGGCTTCATCTGCCTCGGCGCCGGCCTGGACCCCAACGGGTCCAAAGTCGCCTAGTAGCGGAGTCCGCGGCCCGCCAACCGCTCTCCCAGCCGGCGGAAGATCCGCTCGATCGCGGCCCGGTCCAGCAGTGGTGTGCTCTCGCTCACGCTACCTCCAGCTCCTGGGGCGCGATGAAGATCCCGCGCCTGCGGAACGCCGCCGGGGCGTGGACGAGCGCATCTGCGCGAGCCGCACGAGTGTCGAACGGGAACCAGAACGTGCGCAGCTGCCGCGTTTCTGTCCACGCCGCCGCACCGTGGCCGTCGCGTGCCGCCAGGTGCTCCGCCAGTGCCGCCAGGAACACGTCCCAGCGAACGTCGCCGGTCAACGGTGGCTCATCGGCGAGGAGCGCGAGCCGACGTTCCTCCGGCTCGTGCCGGTACTCCTCCAAGAACTCGGCCACCAGGCGCCACCGCTCGTCGTCATCGCGCGTGTCACGAAGGTATGCCGCCAGCTCCAGCACGGACATCGCCCGATACGCGACCATGAACACTCCCGACTGCCTTCGGCAACGCGTCTGCGCCAGAACCTGCGCGTCGACAGGTGCTCCCGATACTGCCATGGCAGCTCAGGGTGAGAGGCCGGCCAGGCGCAGCAGCAGCGCCTTCACGTCGGTGGCGGCCAGCCGGTCGGGTGACTCGTGCGGGTCGGAGCAGAGCAGCACCGGCGCGGTGTCGGCGGGCGTGGGCAGGCGACCGTGCGAGCCGCGCACCGCCGCCGCGCCGGCGTCGAGGCCCACGACGTTCATCCGGTAGCGCAGGCCCAGCTTCTTGCGGGCCAGGGCGACCGCGGCACGCCGTTTCGCCGCGGTCGGGCCGGCGGGGTCGAAGAAGAGCTCGGCCGGGTCGTACCCGGGCTTGCGGTGGATCTCGACGTGGGTGGCGAAGTCCGGCGCGGCGCCGGGGTCGGTCCAGTAGTAGTAGGTGAACCAGGCGTCCGGCTCGGCCACGAGCACGAGGTCGCCGCAGCGTGCGTGGTCCAGGCCGTGCCGCGCCTTGCCCTCGCCGTCGAGCACCTCGGCGACTCCGGGATCGTCGGCGCAGATCTTGGCGACGGCCGCCAGGTCGGCCGGCTCGCGCACGTAGACGTGGGCGGCCTGGTGGTCGGCGACGGCGAACGCGCGGGAGGTCCACGGGTCCAGGTACTCCATGCCGTCCTGGGTGAACACGTTCAGCAGGCCGGCGGCGCGCAGCGTCCGGTTGAGGTGTACCGGCCGGTGGACGGCGGTGATGGCGTACTCCGACAGGGCCACCACCGTCGCGCCGCGAGCCGCCGCCGCGTCCAGCAGCGGGCCGAGCACGGCGTCGAGCTGGCCCGCGGCGGCCGCCGCCTGCGGAGCGTCCGGGCCGAAGCGCTGCAGGTCGTAGTCCAGGTGCGGCACGTACACCAGCGTCAGGTCCGGACTGCGGGTCGCCAGCACGTGCTGCGCCGCCCGGCAGATCCAGGCCGACGACGCGATCCCGGCCCCCGGACCCCAGTAGCTGAACAGTGGAAACACGCCGAGCGAGCCTTCCAGCTCGTCGTGCAGCCCGGCCGGGTAGGTGTAGCAGTCCGGCTCCTTGCGCCCGTCTGCCCGGTAGATCGGCCGCGGGGTGACCGTCCAGTCCACGTCGGCACCCATCGCGTACCACCAGCAGATGTTCGCCACCGTGTAGTCCGGGTCGACGCGCCGGGCCGCCTGCCACAGCTTCTCGCCACCGACCAGCCGGTTGTGCTGCCGCCACAGCAGCACCTCTCCCAGGTCGCGGAAATACCACCCGTTGCCGACGATGCCGTGCTCGCTCGGCATCGCGCCGGTGAGCAGGGTGGCCTGGACCGTGCAGGTCACCGCGGGCAGCACCGGGTCCAGGCGCGCGGTGAAGCCCTGTGCGCCGACCGCGCGCAGGCGCGGCATGTGTGCCAGCAGCTGCGGGGTCAGGCCGACGACGTCGAGGACGACCACTGGGGTACGCGCACGGCCCGGGCTCTCGCGCTCGCTCATGGGTGCACTCCCGTCCGGGTCGGTTCGGGCCGAAGGCCCAGGGACAGCATCTCGTCGCGGGCGAAGGCCAGTTCCGCGGCGATGCCGGCGGCCAGCCCGCCCTCGCCGGCCGGGCGCCGGCCCGCCGGCAGCACAGACCACGTGTAGGTCTCCACCTCGAAGTGGTCGCATGCCGGGCCGGCGGGGCCGGCCAGCAGCGCGGCGAGGCCGGCCCGCAGCAGCGGCACGGTGGTGGCCAGCGGTGGCATGGGGTCGGCGTGCAGCGGGACGTGGAAATGCACCCGCCACGGGCCCTCGGCACCGGCGGCCAGCGCCTCGGGCAGGTCGTCGAAACCCTGCCCGGACCGGGTGCGGGTCTGGTGCAGGAAGCGCGGCTCGGCGTAG
>Ga0066388_100000399_pt1 | contig 20164 bp, 16 predicted proteins | sample PanSoiMetaGPlot6_FD_64539 | JGI IMG/M metagenome (GOLD analysis project Ga0066388, IMG submission 64539) | Tropical forest soil microbial communities from Panama analyzed to predict greenhouse gas emissions - Panama Soil - Plot 6 (Hybrid Assembly) | ecosystem: Environmental > Terrestrial >...
CAGCAGCAGCGTGTCCTGGTCGTGCTTGTTTTCGACCAGACCTGCAAAGCCTGGTGCTCGCAGGTGCGCCCGGTCATGAAAGAGCTCGGGCAAGACTTTGGAGATCAGGTCCGGTTTGCCGAGCTGGATGCGACAGCCTCCGTTCTTCCCGAGACGAAGAAACTGGCTAAAGAGCTCGGCATTCTGGGAATCTTCAAGGACGTCATGGATTACGTGCCGGTGGTTTTAATCGTCACAAGGCGCGGTCAACTTCTCAAGGAGCTGACCGGCCCGAAAACCAAGGATGTCTATCGGGCAGGTATTGAGAAGGCGTTGAATTCCAAGTGATCAGGCAGCAAATGACTGGCTTATGACCGCCCGCGCTACGGCTCTTAACCCCTTGGCCCATCAACCAAGCTCCCAGCTGCGCACGTTGCGGCTCTGCTCGCTGGCGGCGCTCGGCGCCCTGGCTCTGATCAGCGTCCTGCATGTGGCCGCCTGGATGTTCGACATCGATCCAATCAAGCATCCCTGGCCTAATCAGCGGCCGATGCTCTCGGCCTGCGCACTTAACTTTCTGCTCGCTTCGGCGGCTGGCCTGCTTATCCTCCAGGCCCCCGGGGCCAGTTATCTTCGCTGGCTGGCCAAAGCGCTGGCTATCCTGGCGGCGATTGCTGGCGGGCTGAACCTGATCGAGCACTGGTTCAACCTGGATCTAGGCCTTGCTTACCCGTTCTGGAAACCGGTTAGCGGAGCCGCACCGCTCAGTTATCCAGGTCCGATGACACCAGATGTGGCCATGGCATTTCTGGCTGCCGGAGCCGGATTAGCGCTTTATGATCTCAGGAATCGAAAGCTTCTTCTGTCGGCGCAGGCTGCGCTTCTCCTGATCGCCGTCAACTCCCTGACCATCATGGCCTGTTATGCGTTCGGCCACGATGATCTGTGTGCATTTTTCGGCTGTATCAAGTTCTCGGCGATCACCTCAATGGCCTTTGCCCTGCTCTCGGTTGGCGTTCTGCTTTCGCGGGCGGACAGGGGCTTGACCGCCGTTCTGGCATCCGAGTCGACCGGTGGCGGAATTGTGCGCCGCATCCTTGCCTGCCTGATCATCTTGCCGCCGGTTCTAGCAGTGCTTCACGCCGGCCAGACGGCCGGTCTATATGACGAGAGCATCGCCGCTGGCCTGTCAATCGCCATAATCGTCTCCTTCCTTGCCGCCTGTGTCTTGTGGGAGGCCAGAAAGATAGACACCGTGGTGGCGGAAAAACGCCAGGTGGAGAGCATCTTGCAGGAGACCCTGTCAAGCCAGTCCAAGGCCAGCAGAAAGGTGAGACTCCTCTGTCCCAGTTGTGGTAAGGAATCGACAGATGGTGGCACGCATTGCCAATTTGATGGCTCGCCGCTCGAGGTAGTCCCCGCCCAACTCGTACCGGGCAACGTTTTTGCCGACCGCTATCAGATTCTGGAGCGTCTGGGCTCGGGCGGCATGAGCGCGGTGTTCAAGGCAAGGCACCTGCACCTGGACCAGACAGTCGCTATCAAAGTCCTGCACCCCCACTTCCATCCGAGCCACAAAGACTTGAAGCGCTTTCAGCAGGAGGCCAGGACGACCAGTGAGCTAAACCATGCCAACATCATCAAGGTGCATGACTTTGCGGTATCTCCGGAGGGCGATGTTTATCTGGTCATGGAGCTCCTTGAAGGGGCGAGCCTTTCCGCTGTTCTTGATCGGGAGGGATTCCTGCCGCCAGCACGGGCGGTACCGATATTTCTGCAAATTTGCGCCGGACTGCAGCACGCCCACGACAGAGCGGTGATGCACAGGGACCTGAAGCCGAGCAATGTAATGATCCTCCCTGCCCAGGGTAGATCAGAGCAGGTGAAACTGGTGGATTTTGGCCTGGCTAAGATGCTCGCCTTCGACAGACAGTCAGACTTGACGCTGACCGGCGAGATCCTGGGCACGGTGGATTACATGAGCCCAGAACAGTGCTGCGGTCGCCAGCTTGATCATCGCTCGGACATCTACAGCCTGGGCTGTCTCATGTACGAATGCCTGTCCGGTTTGCCGCCGCACACAGCCGAGACGGCGGTGGCTACCTTCACGAAGCACGTCTCCGATCCGGCCCAGCCGTTCATGAAGGACCTGCTAGTGCCGCCGGCCTTGGAGGAGGTTGTGCTCAAGGCTCTCAGGAAGCGTCCTGACAATCGCCAGCAGTCCTGTGATGAGCTGGCCAGCGAGCTCCGGGCCGCACTTGCTGGGCGGGCCGGCGGCGATCAGAATGTGCGGACGTAACGCACGGCCAGGCTGACCGGTGCCACCAGACCGAGATTGCGGAACGGGTTGAACTTGCCTGGAGCCAGGCCTGCTGCAGTCTGAACAGGCAGACCGGGCAGGAGCGTCTTGCCGGGATTGATGTGTCGATTGAAGACAATCGGCACATCGACAAGCCACATGTCTCTGCCATAGGCGTACGTCAGTCCCGGTCCCACCGCCAGGGCGTATCCGGGCTGGCGGAAGCCGGCGTTGCCGCCGATCAGATCTCGGCTGGGCAGCCCCTCCCAGTGCCCGACCACACGAAAGCGGGTGCCCCGCCAGCGCTTCTTGTCCCAGGTTCCCGGCACCTTGATGGCCACACCGGCCTGAACGGTATATGTGTCCGGCACCGAGTTGGTGACCGCATTCAGAAAGTTGGCCGTGAGCGGCACGCCAAGCTCCCTGATCACCGAGGGGGTGCCGTTGGTAGTGCGTGGATTGGACAGATAGCTGCCGGAGGCAAAGAGCGTCTGCCCACGCAGGAAGCCGAGACCGCGAAGTGTCTTGAATGCCTCGAAACCGGCGATGATACCGGTGCCGCCGTCGCCTGGCATGATCGCTGGCGGCCAGACATAGCGCCCGATCCTGTTCTCTCCACTCTCATCAGGGATTGCCGCCTTCACCCGCCAGCTGCCGGTGGGGATTTTGATGCCGAGACCAAGATTGAGGTTCCCGAACGGGTGCTCTTTCGGGTCCAGAATCCAGCATTGGCCATAAACGCTCAGGTCGCCGATGCCGCTGGCATGCCAGCTGTAGCGGTCGGCCAGGGTCCCTGCCGGTGGAAGCCGGCTGGAGAACTTGTTCATGACGATCGGCAGCGTGGCTACGATCCCAATCCGCCTGGTCAATCGATAGCGACCGGTCACATCAAGTATGCTCAAGCGTTCGCGAGGGGACCAGGTGCGCTTGAAGTCATGATTCAGCCGCGAGTCAAAGTAAGGGTCGCTAGACTTAATCTGACGCCAGCCCACCGAAAGTTGAAGCTTGCCACCGCCTGTTGCGCCTAACCCGGGCACAATCCCCCTGGCGCTCGGTCAACCCTGGCCGTAAGCCGCCTGCCGCATAATCAGCAGCTGCAAGATGAGCACAACCAGGGCGCTGAGGAGCCTTCTTAATGTGCAGCAGGGCGGCGGCTGGGGCACTTGCTGTCCTTTCTGACAAACCTCTGGGGCCAGGTAAAGATATTTTAGGGCTTCGGCGGAGCTGTCTGTCATGGGCGCCAAGAAAAGCTGGACTACGGTCGGCAGCCAGGCCGTGGTAATACCGGCAGCTCCAGCTCTCAGGAACGTTTATCGCTCTCACCGGCTGGCTTTGGTAAGATCGCCTGGGCTGCTTGCCGGGGTCAGCCGGCGTTTCAAAGCATCAGTTCCCAGGGGTTGGCCAATGAAGCGCAGCGGACACGGGCAGAGCATGGTTGAGTACGCGCTTGCCATAGGGTGCGTTGCCGCCCTGTGTATGGTGGCTATCGGTTCGCTGGGACATCTTTCCGGACACATTTTTCACACGGTGGAAGGCGCCATCAAATATCCGAACCACACGCCCCACCCCGAGGAGATGGTCAATCTGAGCGCAACGCCCTGGATTCTGCATTGATTGGCGAATCTTGCTGGGTCGCCCTCCTGTTGAACGGCAGGCGCTCGGACTATTTTTTTTGCTGGTGAGAATCAGGCGGCCTTTGCTCGGCACCGGCAGCGCTGGAAGTCGGCTGCTGTTCGGATAGCTCCTTTGCTTTGCCGGAGGTAGCGGGCGCGCTGCCAGCCCTCTTTTGCCAGTCCTTGAGGGCGCGTGGTGCCCCGGAGACGATCTTGTTGGCAAGGATCAGGTCCTCCTGGAACGCCTCCAGGTAGTTTTTGCTCCGCATCAGCGCTGCAAACAGGCACATGTGCCAGTCCAAATTATCTGGATCGAGAGCCACGGCTTGCCGGTATTCCATAAGGCAAGATCGATCCTCACCGGCTTCGTACAGCATGTCAGCCAGGGCCGCGTGCCCGATCGCCTTGCCTCTGGTTGATTCCCTGGAGAATCGCGAAAGATCCAGTTTTGGGGGGCGGGTGTGAAACCAGTTCAGGTCCACCGAGGCGAGCTTCGGGGGTTGCACAGGCTTCAACTGGTTGAAGATCGTTGCCTGTTCACGTGCGTCGTCCATCTGCTTGTTGCGGTAATAACCCGCACCGAGCTCGGCGTGAATCTTGGCGATCTCCATCCTGGCGCTGTCGCTGAGCTTGGCCAGCTCTTGCGGCGACAGGGCAAGCGCTTTGTGGAATGCTGCTATGGCTTGATTGAGCTGGCCAGCGCTCGCCTCGGATCGGGCCAGGTCCCACCAGGCACGGTCTGAGCTGCCACACCATTTCACATACTCGTGAGCAACGGAAAGAGCCTGCTCCAGCTTGGACTGGTTTCGATAGAGCTCGATGAGCTGATGATAGCCAGGCCTGCTGAGCGGGTTGAGGGCAATCGCCTTCTTGTATTCGGCCTCTGCTTTTCCCATGGCCAGATCAGCCTCGTAAAGCTGACCTCGTAATGTGTATGGGTCCGGGGACCACGGTTTCAGCTTGCCCAGATGATCGAGGCAGCGGTAAGCATCGGCCCTTCGATTGATGTAGGCCAGCAAAAAAGCCAGTTGGGTCCAGGCTCGGCTCGACAGTCGCCGAGATTGGCTGGCCCGGATGTAGCCGGCCAGGGCCTGCTTGTGTTCCCCGCTTAACAGTTTTCGGTAGGCCAGCTTGCATTGCCAGGCAGGCTCATCGGGAAGCACCCTGCCTGCAGCTCGATAGTGCAGCACAGCGGCGGCCTCTTTGTCGGTCAATTCGTCGGCGTAGGCCAGGAACAGCTCCTTCTGGTAGGGGCTTGTCTCTGCCTCAGCAGCCAGGCTGCAGGCTCGGGCCGCATCCAGGAGCCTGCCGGATTCCATCAACGTCTTTGTAAACAGGGAAAGCAGGCTGCTATTTGCTGGATCTAGCTTCAACGACCTTGAGGCGTAGTCTATGGCCTTGTCTTTGTCGCCGGCAAATGAGGCTCGATAGGCGAGCGCGCGCGCCGCTGCCGGATCGTGACCGGCGAGCGGCTCCAGTTCAGCCAGGATGTGGTCTGCCTCGGCGATCCGTCCTGTTTTGATCAGCATCTCTGCCAGGCTTGCAGCAGCCAGGCTGTCCTTTGGCTCCAATGCATGAGCGAGGGCAAAGGCCTGGGCGGCGGCTACCTCGTTTTCGTCGAACTGGAAGCTCCGCCCGATTAGCATCAGGCAGAGCGCTGCCTGCCTGGCCTTGCCGGGGTTGGAAAGCGGTCCCCTGCCTGCCTGGATTAGCGCCGGTGTAAGGCAGGCGATTGCCCGGTCGCACCGGCGGTCAATCAGTTGGGCAAAACCACGCGCAATTGGACCGTTGTCTGCTACAGGCTTTTCCTGAAGAGCTAGTTGGCGTTGGTCGTCCGCGCAGACCGCCGAGCCGGCAATTATCAGGAGCGCAAGAAGGCCAGCCAGCAGGCTCGGGCCAAGCTTTGGCTGGCCATCAAAGAGATTGGCCTGAGTGTGGATCTTTCTGTCCCGGCTGCAGTGGCAGTGCATGATGCTTTGCTCCTAGCGCCCCTTACTCCGGCGGAAGAAGTCGGTGAGAAGGCGCTGGCAATCGGCTTCACGAATTCCTCCGACCACCTCGGGAATCGGAAAGATTCTCCCGGGAATGAACAGATTGAAAGCTGAACCGGCTGCCCCGGAGGCTGGATCATAAGCTCCAAACACGAGGCGCGAAACCCGCGACTGGATGATCGCCTCGGCGCACATTGGGCACGGCTCGAGGGTGGTGTAGATTGTGGCACCGTTCAAGCGCCAGCTCCCGGTTTCTTGCGCGGCCTGGCGCAGGGCGACGATTTCGGCATGGGCGCTGGGATCGCCGGTAGCCTCGCGCTGGTTGTGTCCGCGACCGACAATCGCCTCGTCGCGAACAATTACCGCCCCAACTGGCACATCGGCGCCGGTTTTTGTAGCCTCTGCCAACGCTGCCGAAAGCCAGCGCCTGTCCCTGTCTGCATGTGCAGGCAGCCGCTTTCTGTCCTTGTCCGGCCTTGAATCCGTGCTGGTCACATCTGTCCTCGGATTGGCGATTAGGGACACCTTTTGCGGTGCCGGCGTCCTGCGAAGTTGATTGGTGGAGATTCTCTCTTATCGTAGCAGTCGGTGAGTTGCGGATTTAGCGGCGCCAGGACCATGTTTGAGCGTTGTCCAGGCGGTGAGGCCGCAGGCAGGAAGCTTAGATCGGGTTAACCAGTGTTTTTGTTGTCCAAAAATTGTCCTGCCCGGATATAACCGGTCAACAACCCGGTTGGCTGCCAGCTCCAAGAGTTCAGGGGTGCATTCAAGGAGAACCACTGGCTTCAACCTCTTTACCTGATCCGGGGTGTTCAGGTAGATCCTACAATCCACAGCCTGGAGGTGATGACCGGCAAACTGCCAAGGGATAAACCTTTTCAGAACGCACAGACTACAACGGCTAGTCATTTATTTTCTATGAGGGACCGACAACAGCGGTCCCTCAATGCTTGTTTGGCTGGGGCAAACGATTGAGAATCGGGAGCATATAGCGGCGAGGCGCGAGCGCGTGCTTGTCGATTAGCTTCAGTGATGATACTGCTTGTGGTGGCGCACTGCCTACAGGTACTTCTTGGTCACGCCCAGCTCGAGGGCGAAGCGATAGCCGATCAGCTTGTACACTAGTTTGGCCGCCAGGAAGTCGGGGGCATTGAGCTTGGCAATCGGAGCCAGCTCCACAACGTCGGCGGCAACAACGTTCTTGCGCACGCACAGAAGCTTGATCAGCTCGGTCAGCTGGGGCCAGCTCATGCCGCCGGGCTCTGGAGTGCCGGTGGCAGGCATGATGCCTGAATCCAGACCATCGAGATCGATGCTGAGATAGACGTCATCCGAAAGAGTGGCGATGATCTCGTGGAAGTTCCACTTGTCCTGGTGGCGGGCCCAGAAGATATTGATATTTGGCTTCTCCTCCTCCAGCCAGGCTACTTCATCGGCACTGATGTTGCGGACGCCAACCTGACTGATGAGCGGATTGGGCAGCCCTTTGTAGATGTGGAAGGCGACCGAGGCGTGGCTGTACGGATTGCCTTCATATGATTCCCTGAGGTCGGCGTGCGCGTCGACCTGCAGGATGGACAGATCAGGATAGCGGTCGGCGCAGGCAGCCACAGCTCCCAGGCTGAGGGAGTGCTCACCGCCGATCACCACCGGGAACTTGTCGAACTCAATGAGCGGGCTGATCACATCACGCAACTCCTGAAACGGCTGTTCCGTCTCAGCTGTGACTGCCTTCATCTGCACCGGGAACAATGTCTGGATGCCTATCTTATAAGGCTCAACCCAGAGCTCATCGTCAAACAGCTCCACCTGCTGGCTGGCCTCCAATATGGCCTGCGGGCCCTTCTTGGTGCCCTTGCCGTAGCTGGTCGTCGCCTCGTAGGGCACCGGCACGATTGCTACCTTTGAAGTCTCCGGAGAAGAAAATTCATCCGGGATGCCAAAATAATTGTTAGCGTTTTCTGTCATTTTCGCCAAATTAACCTGTGGTTGAGCGCTTCAGGCTTTTATACCATCAATTTTGCTGCTTGGTTTCAGGCGTTTAATGAATGACTGTTGCCAACAGGGGTGCTGGCCACCGCCTCTGCGAGCCGGTGCAGATTGCCGGTGCCAACAACCCACCGCCACTGTTTCGCGCTAGCTGTGCCATGGTTAGAGGCCGTTCATCCCTCATCTGCCAGCCGCTCCGGTTGTGAGGCAGAGCGGCTCAGGAGCGGCTGGCCCTCGGTCTTCCTGGCCGCTCGCCAGCCGATCGGATCGTTTGCTCTCTTCGCTTTCAGGATGGCGCTTCCGAATAGAGTCCCGTCATTCTTATCGGTTAGATTCTGCAGCGTTCAGTGTTTGAGATAAACGGTTCAGGAACAGCAGCAAGGCCAGCTACAGGAACAGAAAGACAGAGGCCTAACCTACTGCTGCCCGCTTAAGGCGAGCCCGGTGTCTTACGGCCGGCATTTCCTGAGCAATCGCACAGGCGTTGTTCTGCGCTCCTGACCGTTGGTCGATGGAAACAGCTCAGCCGCCAGACTGTTGGCGGTTTTCCCATTCTTCGCTTCGGAAGCGCGTGGGCAGCTCCACGCTGCTTTCTCGGCATGACTCGGAAAGGAATCTCCGATGAATCAACTGGAGAAGCCCAGATCCAGCAAAGAGAGACAGCCTCGATCAGGGCAGGCTGCAGCCCGGATGGCTCTCATCCTGCTTCTCGGCATAAACCTGTTCAACTACATTGATCGCCAGGTCCTGGCGGCCGTGGTGCCAGCAATCCGGCAGGAGTTTTTCGGCGCCGGGCGTGCGCCCGGGCCAGCCGTGCAATTCCTGCTTGGCTGCCTGCAAAAGCTGCTCGGCTCCAACCCGGAAAACGCGCTCATCGGTTTGCTGGCCATGGCTTTCATGTTGACCTACATGGTCATGGCGCCGATCTTCGGATGGCTGCGCTTGAAGCGGTGGTGGATTATCGCCTTCGGGGTTGCCTTGTGGAGTCTGGCCAGCGGCGCCACCGGGCTGGCGGCTAGCTTCGGGCTGCTCCTGGCCACGCGCTGCCTGGTGGGCGTTGGCGAGGCAGCATACGGCCCGGTGGCGCCCTCGATCATCGCCGATCTCTACCCGGAGAAGGTCCGGGGCCGCGTGCTGTCCTGGTTCTACATCGCCATCCCGGTGGGAAGCGCGCTCGGCTTTGTGCTTGGCGGTCTGGTGGCCGGGTCAGCGCTCGGCTGGCGCTGGGCTTTCTACCTGGTCGTACCGCCCGGGCTTTTGCTTGCTCTTGCCTGCCTGTTCATGCGCGAGCCTAATCATGGAGAGCCCGAGGCAGCCGGTCAGGCTTCCGAGCGGAAAATTGGCTGGAGCGGCTATCGTCGCCTTCTCAGCACGCCCTCCTTTGTGCTCGACACGCTGGGCATGGCCATGATGACCTTTGCCATCGGCGGCGTGGCCTTCTGGATGCCTTCATACATCCATGAGTTTCGTGGCGTACCGAACCTGGCGATGGTGAACCTGGCCTTTGGGACGATTCTGGTTGTCTCCGGACTGACAGCCACGCTTTGTGGCGGCCTCCTGGCAGACAAGCTGCAAGCGCGGTTCCCCGGCTCCTACTTCCTGGTGTCCGGTTGTGCCATGCTCGTCGGCTTCCCGTTCTTCCTGGCGTCGCTCTACGTCCCGTTCCCCTGGGCCTGGATCTGCATCTTCGTCACCTGCTTCTGCCTCTTCTTCAACACCGGTCCCACCAATACGATCCTGGCCAATGTGACCGATCCGTCCATCCGTGCGGGAGCGTACGCCTTGAACATCCTGATCATCCACTCGCTCGGGGATGTGATCTCGCCGCTGGTGATCGGGGCGATTACGGACGCTTTCGGGAAGAACATGAACACAGCGTTCCTTGCCGTATCCGGGGCTGTGCTCTTGGGCGGGCTTCTCTGGCTGTGGGGCGCACGCTATCTGGCCCGCGACACAGAGTGCGCTGCCAAGGGCCAGGGCGGCCAGCCGCTGCCCTGAATGCCGGCTCTGGCCGAATCTGGCAGTCTGCCCGGCATCCCGGCGCTGCCCTTTAAGCAGGGAAAACGGCTTGCGGAAACGATCCGGATTCTGCCAGCCGTTTTTCTCTCTCGACTAATACTATATGGCAACGTAGAACTAACAAGAAAAAAACCCGGGGTCACCGCTTTGTTGCTGCGAGTGGCCCCGGGCTAGTGACAAGAGCAACTTGGTACGAGGTCGGAGGTCACTTGCCCAACCTGCCCTTCAGGCAGTCAACCGCTTCGTCGAGCTGAGCGTCGCCGGTAAGCGACTTCTTCACCACGAGGTCGGGCGTGATGCCGGTGCCGTGGATGCTGGAACCCTTGGGCAGGTAATACCGGGCATAGGTGATCTGCACGGACGTACCGTGGTCAAGGCTCCAGGTGATCTGGGCGATTCCCTTGCCAAAGGTCTTGGTGCCGATCGCCTCGGCTCGCCCCTGGTCGTGGAGAGCGCCGGTCAGCATTTCGGAAGCAGAGGCGGTGTCACCGTTAACCAGGATGATGACAGGCTTGTTGCCGGTCATGTTCTTTTCACGGGAGGCAGAGCTGGTGGTGCCGTTCACGATCTCTACGAGCTCCGTCCTGGTCACCTTCAGCTCTTCCGCATAGCGTTTGCCCTCGTGCTGACCGCTCATGGTTGTGAACCGCCCCTCGTCAACCAACATCGCGAAGACAGCAAAGGCCTGATGGATGTACCCGCCACCGTTGTCGCGCAGGTCGACGATGTAAGCGTTAGCGCCGCGAAGGGCCTGTAGCGCTGACTTGACCTCGTCAGCGGTGTGCTGGGAGCCGAAGGTGGTGATGCGGATGTAAGCGATGTTGCCGGCGAGCATCCTGTAGGAGACCACGTTCGTCTGAGCGTCGTTCCGCTCGCGGGCAGCGGTGACCTTCTCATCCTTGAAGTACGTGTAGGGATCCTTCAGGGAGTCGAGCATGTCACCGACAGCCTTTTCGGCCTCGGCCATGGTCTTCAGTTTGCCGTCGTACTTGTGCTCCCAGGCTCCCCAGTTGTTCAGGCGCTCCCGGTACAGGGAGTTGTCGTCGACGAGCTTCCAGACCTTGTGGTAGAACTCGTCGGGGGTTTGCTGGCTGGCAGCGGTGACCGCTGCGGAGCCGCTGGCTGTGGCCACGGCGACCGGACCATTACTGGCCATGACCGGCGCGCAGGAGGCGCTCCCGAGCACGGTCGAGGTCGACAGAACGAGGACCGTCGCCAGCATGGCGAAGGCCCGGAGGATGTTCTTCATAACAACCTCACTTTCTTGCCCCTCGGGGCTTCATTCAATCGGTTTACTAACTGCCGCTCAACTTTGCCGAGGGCGGCAATCAGTCAGGAAAGAGAGACTCTAGAGGGTCAACACCCCGCTTGGCAAACCAACTGATGCTTCACGGTCTGGTTCGGTGCGGTTGGCTTTGCGGAGGGCTAATCGGTCCCTGCTATGAGAGTTTGGAGTGATTACAACTCAACGTAGCGAAATGTCTGCTCCTCAGGCAATTGGCCCTGAGCCGGGCATAGCTCGGTCGCCTCACCGCTTTTTGGGGGAGCTGCAGCCGCTGCTGTGGGCAGGAGGTAGACGGATGGTCCGCCACCCGGATCCAGACCGCTGAAAAGACCGGCGCCGGCCGGGAAATTAGCCAAATTTGGCCTGGCTGGCTCGTCATTCAGCAATTATTCATGGTTTGTGAAGCTCACGTGACAGCCAGGAATTGCCGCCGCTAGCGGAGCAACCGCTGCGCTCACTACTCGAAACTGCGCAGCGAGTCTTCAAGCACCAGTTTGGCGCTGACGGCCAGATCTCGCCGCTTGATTATGAGCGGTGTCTGTAGAATGAACTCTCCACCTGGACGCGCACCCTGCCTGATTCTTCCGCCGGGAACGACGACAGCATTTTCGGGAACCCGCCCGAAGAACTCTTCTCCCGTCTGTATGTCTACGACCGGTGTGCCAGCCGTGATGATCGTGCCCGCGCCGATTACCGCATTTGCTCCGACCAGGCAGCCCTCATAGATTCCGCAGCTGCCGCCGATAAATGCCCCATCCTCGATGATCACCGGGCGGCTGTTGGGCGGCTCAAGCACGCCACCAAGGATGGTGCCTGCCCCCAGGTGCACATTCTTGCCCACGCGGGCGCAAGATCCCACGAGCACCAGCGAGTCCACCATCGAGCCTTCGTCAATGTAGGCACCGATGTTGACAAAGCTTGGCGCCATCACCACCACTTTAGGGGCGATATAGGCCCCTCGGCGAACCGAGGAGTAGGGAACCAGTCGGTTTGTCTGTGGCGACACCGCCTTGAGCGGAATCTTGTCGCAAAAGGCCCCGCCGTCCAGGCGCTCCACGGGCCTCAAGCGAAAGTAAAGGAGAATCGCCATCTTCACCCAGCTGTGGACCTCCCACCCCTGCGGCTGGGTCTGCTCTACGACCGTGATCGAGCCGTCGTCGAGGCCGTTGATCACCAGCTCCACCAGCTCCAGGGCGTCGGCTGGCAACACGTCTGCCTGGAAGAGCTGCTCGATATGCTGAGCCAGCCTGGTAGTATCGGTCGTCACTGCGGGCCCCCGAGCTTGGCCAGCAGCCGGCGAGCTGTCTCGGCCAGAATCGCCGAACCGATGTACAGCCCCGATTCGTCGATGTCGAAATTGGGACTGTGGTGGCTTCGGCGATCACCAGCGATCTCCCCGCCGAGAAACATGAACGCCCCTGGCGACACTTCGGCCAGCATGGAGAAGTCCTCGCTCCAGGTCTTCGGTGGTATCGACAAAACGTTTTCGGGACCGATCAAATCGCAGGCGGCCTGCCACATCACCTCGGTGACGGCCGGATCGTTAATGGTTGCCGGGTAGCCAAGCTCCCACTCGGTCTCGAAATCGCCGCCGAGAGCGCGCACCAGCGAACAGACACGATCCAGCTCCTCGATCAACTTGTGGCGGGTGGTGTCGCTGAAGCTGCGGATGGTGCCCAGCAGCGTCACATCCTCTGAGATTACATTCCCGCGCTTGCTTGAGCTCTCCACCGAGCCGATGGTGACCACTGCAGGTTCCAGGGCGGAAATGCGCCGCGAGACAATCTGCTGCGCCGCCTGAATCACTTGAGCGGCAAGCAGCACCGAATCGACAGTTCCCTCCGGATAAGCGCCGTGGCCACCCCGGCCACGAATCTTTATCTTGAAAGAATCAGCGGCCGCCATGACCGGACCGGCCATGATCCCGACCTTGCCGGCCGGCACCGCCGCATCCATGTGCAGGCCGATTATTGCGGCGACGTCCTTCATGGCGCCGTCCTCGATCATTCGACAGGCCCCGGATTTGCCCTCCGCATCCCCATTTTCTTCAGCAGGCTGCATGAGCAGGCGGACCCGGCCGGGTAGCTTCTCTGCCGCCAGCAGCTTGGCGGCAGCCAGAGCGCAGGAGACATGAGCATCGTGGCCGCAGGCGTGCATAACTCCACGATTTTGCGACTGGTAGGGCGTTCCGGTAGTCTCCTCGATCGGCAGACCGTCCATGTCGGCCCGAATCGCAACGGTAATGCCGGAGCCACGGTCGGCCACCACGCCTGTCTTGCCGACGCCGCGCTTGACGCTGTATCCAAGCGCAGACAGCCTGTCGGCAGCCAAGCTGGACGTGTCGTGCTCCTCAAAACTCAATTCCGGGCGGGCATGTATCTGACGGCGCAGGTTCACAATTTCGTCCTGTAGCTGCTGCGCCTGCTCAAGAAGATTGGTGGCTGTTTGCATCGATGTCACTCTTGGGGGTCGGGGTCTGTTTCTGGCTGTTGCTTGAAGGATGTGAGAGATGATCGCCTGAGATGTTACTCGGAGAAGAAGGAGGGTTTGCTCCCGGGAGCGCCACGTCTCCAGGCTGCAGTCGCCTCCTCCACCAGCCTCCCAGCCACTTTCATGGCGATAATCGCCATGGCCCGTATCTGTTCGTCGGTGAACTCTGCGCCTGTCTCTTCCATGGCGCGACGCACGATATGCTCGGCATCAGATTTCAGCATAGCGGTTCTCCATGACATGCCTTTTCGCAACTTTTGAGTTTACCGCGAAAGAACGAACAATTGGTGGGCGATTCTGGGTGCGCCGAGAAGCACAGCTGCCGCCCTAAGAAGCTGCTAAGCGCACCTAACTGCTCGGAAGCGGACGGAGCGCCTCACTTAACTGGCCTGGCCGACGTGCCCTTGAGCTGGTCCTCAGAGGTAATCTCGGTTCCGCAGTGGATGCACTTCGGGTAAACGCCGGTCCAACCACCCTTCTGGATGACATGCCCATAAAGCTGGCACTGACTGGGCTTCTTGGTGCGGGCCGAGAAGACAGAACCGAGCGCTGTGAAAATGCCACCGAAAACCCCGCAGATTGAGCGAGTAATAGAAACTCCGATGCCAGCTTCCTTTCTGGCGGTCGTCTTCAGAGCCTTGAGCTCCTGGGTGGTAATCCGTTGAACGTTTAGCGGGACGCCACGGGATTGCTGCACCAGGTTGCGGAGTAAATCTGGATCCTCACCGACCGGAGATTGAAACCTTGGTTGAGGCGATGAACCGATGTGCTTTTCAAGCTCCATCCGGTGTCGCTCGCGCTCAGCGTCAGGATCGATGTTGTATTGCACTGCTGCCACCCCGCCACGTGACCCCACGTCCCTTGTGCCCTGTCTGAGGGCAATCCTAACGTTGCTGGAGGCGGTGCCGAATACGCTGACAAATTTCTCAACATTCACAAAAGCACTCTGCAGCGCGGTTTGCTGGGGATTCATGGTCAATCGCGGCGGCGGCAGCCGGGGATGGTGGCGGACCGTTTATGCCCGCTCGCTGCATGCACCGGCTGCGCCGCCTGTGCTTCAAGGACCAGAGAGAGCACATACTGCCTGCGCCGGCCCTGCCTATCAGGCTGGCGAAGAGGGATCTGGAAAAACGCCGCGGGCTGCCGCATCGCCTGAGTTACCCGGGGCGCCGGCATCCTGCCCGCGTTTCCGGCACGACACCTGCACCCGATCAATGAGCGGGCCGCAAACAGTCAGAGAAGTCCCCGTGAATTGTACCAAAGCAGATAGTAGAACAGCTATTTGAGAAAACCAAGCGGGCGGGAGGGGGTCTCAGGCGAGTCCCCTCCCGCCACTCTTGATCCTGCTTGTTGCCTCCCTAGGCGGCCTGCTCAGGCTTGTCGCCGGGGGTGGTCGGGCAGGCTTGCGAGGCAATGGCGCTCTTGACGGCAGCCATCACATCCTCCGGCTTCCGAGACGGAAGTTCGTGGATGTAGATCGGCTTGCCAACCGTGACGGTCACGCCGCCGCGCCACTTCAGCCCCATCTTCCGGAAATCATCGTCTGCGGCCGTGCCCACATCGCGGCGACGGTAACAGATGTGGATAGGGACGATGCCGACCGGCTCCTTCATGCCGAGCCGTTCGTAGGTGGCGGTGGCGATGATGCCTGACCCCTTCTTGAAAGGCAGGTATTGGCCGGTCGGGCTGATCCTCCCCTCCGGGAAGATAACCAGCGGCTGGCCGGACATCAACACCTTGATCGCTGGCTCCAGCACGGTCTTGCCGCGTGAACGGTCGACCGGGAAGCAGCCAAACGCTCCCATGGCTACCGCCTTGATCCCACCAAGACCCCGCATCTCCTCGTAGGCCGCCATGTACCTGGGCCACCGCTTCATGATCCCGTAGACAAGCAATGCGTCGAACATGGCGCTGTGATTCGGGCAGAAGATGACGCGTCCGGGCGTCTTCAAGTTCTCGGCGCCGACCACCCGGATGCGCCCGACCTGGATGAAGACCCACAGCCGGGCGAGAACTCGGGCGATGATCTGCAGCGGCAGGAAGGTCTTGGGGATAAAGCCGCTCGTAAGACACAGGGTCACGTACTCACGGAACTTCCTGCGCCACGTTCCGATGAACGTTTTCAGGAGTAGTGAGCCCTTTGTGAAATTGCTCTTGTTCACAGCAAGCTCCTATCGCCCCGTAATTGCTCGGGGATGGCAGAGGTTGTTGGCCAGGGCCAGGCCGCTGGTCAGGAACGGTTCGAGGCCCCCGCCGGTGCATGGTCAGAGGGCAGGTAACTTGGTCAGGCTGGGCAGTTCAACCGTGGTTATTGGCCAGCGGTGCGATCATCCACAGACGCTGTGTAGCCCTGTGCCACACACCCCCACCCGGCCGGTTGCCAGAGCTCATGACTGAAAGACGCTTGGTGGAGAGGTGTTTGGCTGCGTTGAGCGACTCGAAAAATGTGCGTGATCGACAATAGACTCTTAGACCGTAACAGAGCGTAATAGGCCGCTTAAAGTCCTTCTGCGAACCTCGCCATTTATAATCCCCTAATGTTCACAGAGATCTTGATGGGAGCTGAGTTTGCGCGGTCCGGAGCCGACCCGCTTCGCTACCCCAAATATAGTTTCGCCTCCAACCAGAATTCAGGTGAGGGAGAGGCGGCCGGGTAGGAGCAGCGGCCGGAATCAGGCGCGGTTTGGCCGGTTAGCGGCAGCGCTTCCAGAAAAAAGGCAGACTGGCTTTCCAAGCGGCTTTAGCAGTATGTTTACGGTATCGCTAGAAACCTAAGAACTGTCTCCGGAGCAGATCCAACCACCAGAAAAGGACAGCCCTCATCCCAGATGTGTTCGCTACCAGCGCCGCCTAGCGCCTGGACGGATGACTAGAGGGGAGGGCAGGCCGATTTTGGGTGTTCAAGGGTTTTCGCTAGCTGGGACAATCATAACTGTTGCTGAGCCGGCTGCTGGATACGGCTGGATGTTCCAGCCACAACAGCGCTGCTGTACCTCAGCGGGAGGTTCAAAGTGAGCATCATTGGCAGGTTTGCCAAGCATCCTTTCGACCTTCTCGTGAGTTGGTACCGCAAACGGTTCGGCCGGTCTGCGGAGAAGACTCACCTGGAGGTGGAGCGCAAGTACCGCCTCAGTCCTGAGGAGGTCAGTTTCTTGCCGGAGAAGATAAGGTCGCTCGGGTTCGTCGCCGCCAGCACTGTCAGCATGACCGACCGCTTTCTGCCCACAGCGGGCGAGGGCGACATGGTGCGCGTGCGGGACGAGTCCGAATCAGGCGCCAAGCGTACGTTGCTCACCTTCAAGCAGTGGGTGGGCACGCAGGACGGAGGGCGAGAGCGCCAGGAGTGCGAGGGCCAGGTTGGCAAGCTCGGACGCAGGCTGCTGCTTGTTCTCGGGTGTCTGGTGCGCGGCTCTCGCTTGCTGTCCTTCAGCAAGGAACGGCAGCTCTTTGACGGTAGCCTCGGTGGACGGACCGTGGTGGTCAGCATCGACAATGTAGGCGGGCTCGGGGATTACTCGGGCTTCTACCTCGAGGTGGAGCTGCTGGTGCCGCTCGCTGGTGACGTTAGCTCAGCGCGTGAAGCGATCTTCGGCCTGGTCGTCACGCTTTTGGGAGAGGAGCGGGAGATGGTCAAGCTGTCCTACCAGGACATGCTCAAACTCTCCTTGTCCCAGGCCCGGATTTCATAGCGGCGCCGCGTTGCCCGCTGAACTAGAGATCAGGCTGCCCATGCGGCACCCTGACTATCGGAGTCAGTCATGAAGAACCGGAAACTCAGGAAGCTCAACCTCGAAGAGGTGAGCGGGGAGGAGCTGGCAGTGGCTAGCTTCCTCGATTCTCGCATCATTCGCCAGGCCAAGGCCAAGAAGGCTCTCTGCGTTGCCTGGCGCACGGCCCGCAACCCGTTGCGGAACCCGTATCGACCGCTGTTCGTGGCCCTGTTCATCGGTCCCTCGCGCAGCGGCAAAAGCAGCTCGGTGTCAGCGCTGGCAGAGTACCTGCACGGCGATCCCGAGGCGCTTGTGGACATCGAGGGTGGCGAGTACAAGCTCGAGCATCAGGTGGCAAGGCTGATCGGCGCTCCTCCCGGCTACCTCGGCCACAAGCCGCCCCAGAACAATGATCAGAACAAAGGGGAGCAGCAGCAGGTGCAGTTCGATCCTTCAGCAAAGCTGGCGCGAGCAAACCTGGTGGCCTCGCGCAAAGGCTCGAAGCGCCCGGTCACGATCATCCGCATCAACGAGATCGAGAAGGCCCATGAGAGCCTGTTCGACATCCTGCTGGGGGTATATGACAAGGGCGTGCTCGAGCTGGGCAACAACCTGGTCACGGACTTCCGCGACTGCATCTTCGTGATGACCAGCAACCTCGGAATGAGGGAGCTGAAGCGCCGCAAGATCGGGTTCATGGAGGGTGCGCTCACCGTAAAGCACGTCAAGGACGTGGTCGACACCAGCATGGACCAGGAGTTCAGGCCGGAGTTCAAGAACCGGATCGACGAGGTGGTCATCTTCGAGCCGCTCATGGAGAAAGACATCCGTGAAGTGGTAGATGTGGAGGTGCGCCTCCTCCAGGAGCGGATGGTCAAGCAGCTGCCCCGGAACCAGATCTTCGAGCTCAGCGTCGACGAGGAAGCCCGAGATTTCCTGCTCAGCGAGGCCGACAAGACATCCGGCGGCGTGGCTGACCTGAAGCGCGTGATCAAGCGTCACATCGAGGATGCGCTCGGAAACGGGCTCATTACGGGCACAATCCGGGTCGGTGATGTGGTGGTGGTCACGCACGAAAAGGGAGAGCCGGCCCTCTCGTTCTTCGTCGACGAGGAGCAGGCGGCCAAGCTGTCGGTGGCGGACCAGATGGACGTCAAGGACACGGCGGAAAGCCACAGCGGCCTGGTCTTCCAGCGTCTGGTGGACAGGGCGATTTACAAGGCAGCCAGGACGCCCAAGCAGTCCTACAAGGTGACCATGGTAGCCAAGGACATCAACTCGCTGTACGAGCAGTCGGCCGGAATGATCCACGACCTGCGACAGGTCTTCGAGATCGAGCTCGATACTCTGGCCTATGCCGTTCGCGGCCGGTGCGTGTTCGTGGCCAAGGTATGGGCGATTCCGGAGCAGATTGCCCTCTTCAAGCACAAGTACCCGGAGCTGAAGGTCACCGAAGTGGCCGAGAAACCCGAGGGACAGGCTTGATCTTTCGGCTAGCGAGTCAGCCTGCCTGCCGGCAGCCGGGTCAGAGCAGCTTGGCTGGCGCCGGCAGGGCGACTCGTGGAGCAGGGCCGCGAAACGGAGCCTGGACTAAAAATCCAGGTTCCATTTCTGCGGCCCTTGCTTTTTCTTAGAAAATACTATGGCATATAATGAAACACCAAGAATTTTTTGAGCGCTGATTTCCGGCTGATTAGCGGCGCGAAGCTAAACAGGAGAGGGGACCCGGGCGCTGTGCTGGTTAAAGCGCAGCGGGGTCCCCTCTCACTTGGCAGTCCGGGGCAGGTTGAATCAGTGGCTGGCGGCGTAGGCCTTCAGGTCACGCGCAGCCAGGTCGAGTGCGCTGCTCGACTTCTTGTATTCGTGCAGCGCAAGGACGGCCTCGGCCGTCTTCAGCTGCTGTAGCACCCGCTCCAACTCCGGGCAGGAGCCGGGGGCACCCTGGCCCTCCAGATGTTGCGCGAGAAGCTGCCGCGCCCGGCGACACATGAACAAGGACAGCGTCCAGTCGCATGGCCAGAACCAGCTCAAGTAGGAGCGCGAGTTGTTGACCGCCTCCTGGATGAGGGAGAGTATCTCCTTGCTGGTTCCCCAGGGGTTGGGCAGTTCGATGCCCAGCTGCTTGAGCTGGGTGGTCACCTCTAACAGGTCATCGAGGAACTGATCGAGCATCGGCACCGCTGCCGGGCGCCAGCCGAACTCGGTACGCCGCGTGGACACCGTCTGGGCGAGCCTGCCGGCGTAGCCTTCCAGCACCGCTGCGCGCACCAGGATCTCGTCCTTGCCGCCCTTGAGGAGCATGGTCAGATGCTCGGTCAGCGACTTGATCTCCTGGGCCATGCGCAGGTGCTCCGGGCAGATCGATCCACTGCGTACGGCAAGCCAGCGGGACTTCAGGCAGGTACGGTTGATCAGACGAACGTAGGTTGCCGCGACTTCCGGCACGCTCTGCTGCTTGAGGATGTTGATGCCGATGTGTTCAGCCTGATTGAGCCAGAGCAAGGTCGTCTGAACGTCGCCAGCCGACTCGGCCTGGCGTGCGTTGGTCAGGCAAAGCTGGTAAAGGGCAGCGCTCTCACTCGGCTTGGCGGGCTCGCGGCCCGTAGACGGAGGAGCGGTAGTGGAGCTGTCGCTCATGATGTTTCCTTCCCACAGGCTTGTTGCCGGTGTGTCTGTCCGAGAGATCTAGGAGCAAGTGCGCTCAGGAGCCGACAACCCATCAACAAACCCCATCCTGGTTTTGGGGCAGACTGAGAGTGTGGCGGTGGGTCAAGCTCTTGGCGTTGCTT
>Ga0066388_100000400_pt1 | contig 20160 bp, 12 predicted proteins | sample PanSoiMetaGPlot6_FD_64539 | JGI IMG/M metagenome (GOLD analysis project Ga0066388, IMG submission 64539) | Tropical forest soil microbial communities from Panama analyzed to predict greenhouse gas emissions - Panama Soil - Plot 6 (Hybrid Assembly) | ecosystem: Environmental > Terrestrial >...
CCCGAGAGTGATCGCGTTCCTGTTCTTGTCTCTCCTGGTCTTGGTCAGCGTCTTCCCTATCGGGTCCTGGGTTGGCGGGTCCAGACTTCGGTGGAGCAGGGTCGGCGTGTTGCTTGGTGGGGTCTCGGTCCATCTGGGCCTCGTCTTCGGTCCGGGCGCTTCGCTTCCGCTGCCTCTTCAGTTCTTCGTCATATTTCTTCTGCCAGTCGGGCTTGGTCCTGGTCTCATTGCACATCCTCACCAGTTCTTCATTGACATCGAGTCGCCTGAACTCTTGGGGCGGATAGGCAGTCGCCTCCTTGTATTGCTGCCAGGTAAATGTTTTCAGTAAGACTGGGTTGGTGGTTGGAGTAAAGGCTATGGCGGAACCCTTTTCGAGTGCCATCACTTCTCCTGGATTCATCAGAGGCCTGCCAAACTCGCGCTCTTGAATGTGGCCGCTGCTTGAGACCCGTCGGTCGACGATGGTTTGATTGCCGAGGGCCTCGCTTATCTTGCGGGCGGTGGTAATCTCTCTTGGTCGGAAGAATATCTTGGTGCCAGGCTGTCCGAACAAAAGGGCGGCGTCGTCATCTCCGTAAACTTTCCTGAGCTGCACGAAGTCCTGAAAGCCGAGTACAGCTGGAATCTGCCGGTGTCTTATCAGAGTAAGCTTTTCGGCAATGCCAGGGATGTAACCGAAATTCGTGAATTCATCCAGAAACAGCCCTAGCGGGTGCTTCAGTTCTTGATCCAGGGCAACATTGAGCACGAAGTTGAAGATGAGGGCGGCAAGCGGCTTTAGATGGGTCTTCTGTGCCGGAACTGAGAGATAGAAGGTAAAAAGCTGCTCTGGCAGTGCCTTTATGTCTATATCAGTTGTTTCTGTCAAGGCCACAATTCGCGGGTTCACCCAGAGGTTGAGCCGTTGCATTAATCCGGATATGACTCCGTTTCTGAAGCCCTCCGAGCTTGCGCTGTAGAATCCCCAGAACTCTTCCCTGGCTTCGACCATCGGGCTGTTCATCAGGATCATGGCTAAGCCTTCCGGGCCCTTGCGCAACCAGCGGCGTATGGTTCCCAGGTCGGTACTCTCAGCTACAGCGTGGACGATGAGCACGGTCAACAACTGACGTTCGCCGTCTTCCCAGATCTTCGGGTCGGCGGTGTATTTCGAAGAAGTGTTTTGAATCACGAGGCTGGCTACGTCAACCGCCTGAGCGTAAGTCCTTACATGCTGCAGTGGATTTATGCGGTGAGAGGTCAGGTCGTCGGGATTGAACTTGTAGATCTGCTGACCGGCTAGTTGCCGGAAGCCCGCTGTCTTGTGAAAGAGATCTGGCGGCTCATTGCCGGCTGTTGCCTCCGTGACTATCGCGCATATTCCTGTCCGTTCGATCAGGTTGGGGATATAGACAGTGGAGCTCTTGCCGCAGCCGGTTGGACCGCACACGGTGGCATGCATAGCGGTCTCTTCGGGAGGCACACTGAGAAATCCCTTGTCAGCATCAGACCTCGGTCCTAAGATGAAGCGCCTGTGATTGCCTTTACCGTCCAAATATCCCTGTTTCAGCAGTTCTTCAGTCGTGCACCAGCTCGCTGAACCATAAGCAGTAGACCGTTGCGTCGTCTCGTCGACTTCCTTGCACTGGTCTGCGTCCTGCTCTATCGCTTCAAAGATGAGAGAGCAACGCTCCTGGCACTCACCGCTCGTCGCCTGCATCTGGCGCTCGGTAATCGAGACTGTTATCTCGACGCCGAAGCTGGCTTTACGCCACCTTACTGTGCAATCGAATTCATAGCACCAGGTGAGCCTGCTTATCCGCTCAGTTCGGTTGTCGAAGGCAGAGAGTTGGCGAAGCTTTGCGTTTACAAACTTTATACGCCAGCCCAAACGGCTCACAGAGGTTGTGACCAGCTCGGCCATGCTTTCTGGTGGGGCGTCAATTGTTCTTGTTTCTACAGCTTGCAGGCAGCTCATCAGAGGCCACCTCCACGGTCTAATTCATCTCCACGTTCCCGGTCTTCTCTGTCTCTTTGCGGCTCTTGCTGATCGCTGAGTTGCCTGTCAGCCTCAAACGTCTTCCAAGAATCCCTGTGTTGCGACCGGTCCCTCTGAAGGGGGTGGGAGCCAAGGAGCCTGTCGAGCTCGTGGTCCGGCTTCCGGTTAGTCTTGTCCTCTCGGATTAATTCGTTCATGTGTTCAAGCTCCCTTTTGATGTCTTCTTGCATTTCTGGGTATTTCTCCGCCGTGCGCTCTAGACTTTGCTTGGCGAGTTCGCCGGTGTAGTCTGCATGAAAGTCCGACAACCGACCCTGTTGCTCGCGTAGTCGTTGCTGACGGCCCGGTCTGAATCCGATACCTTGATCGCGTTCCTGGACAGCTCTCTTGGCGTCTTTGTCAAATTGCTCAAATTCTCGGCGGTCACGCTCCGCATTTCGGTTGCGGTCTCTTTCCACCTGTTCTCTGTCTTTATCAAGCTGTCTTTCCGGCCGGCGGGCACGCTCGCAGTCGCTGCTGGCGCCATAGACAAGCTGCTGAAAGCGCTCATCGCCGCCTCGGTCATACTCCCTGGATCGGAGCAGCTCATGGATTTCCCGGTCCAGATAGCGCTCCAGCTTGTGTTCTCGATCTAAGTAATTGTCACCGCAATCTCTGAGGAGTTTGTAGTCATGCCTGTCGAAGCGAATGCGATGCCCTTCCTTATCGAGACCCATAATCGCAACATGGGCATGCTGGTGCTCTGTGTTGTCGTGGATGACGGCTCTCCATTCGAGCTGCAATCCCTTTTCGTGCTGCAACTTGTCCATTAATTGGCGCGTATATTCCTTCAAATCGACTTCCTGCATGCCCGGCGACAGGATGAGTTTGTGTATGGTCACACCGCGCTCATCAGTCCAATCGTTAACCAACTGCCTCACGTCTCGTGCCTGGATGTCGTCCCGGTCTCTATCGAAAAACTTGCGCCCGCCGTGCTCGCGATCGTCTCCGCCGCGATGCGCGATGTAGTTAATGTGCGCTCGCGCACGGGCTTTGCCATTGCGGCCCTTAATATAGCTATGCTTGTTGACTGACTTGATCATGGCCCGTCGCTGCCTCTACAAGCTCCAACTGGGGGTCGGTAAGTTTCTTCCTGAGCCGCTTCATCGAGCCCTGATACGCCCAGGCAATTGCCTTGTCTCGCTCATCCAAATCCATGTTCCGGTACAGGAGCAGATAGATCATGCCGGCATCAATTGCAGTCTTGACCTGGAGCTTCGCTAGCCGGTCCTCCATTTTCTTCAACCGTTTCTCAAGCGCGGTGTCGTTTGGGGTGTCAGGTGAGCCATCAGGATGGTTGAGGAAGCGGATGATTGCTTCTCTGGCCAGCTGATTTCTTTTTTTGCCTTGCAGCCGGCATTGCTCTTCGAGCCGAATGTGATCGTTTGGTAGCAGTCTTATGACGACGGCAGGGGTTCGCTTAATTTGTGGCATTGTTCTTTCTCCTGTGGATCTAAGTAAAAGTGCGAAGTGGTGTGCTGTTTTGGCGTGTGGATCGTGTCGGACAGCGAGGCAACAGTCGATGGATCTGGGGATAACGCTGGCGTAGTGAGGGTTTCGAAAGAGTGGATCTTTTTCTTTATCCTGTCTTACCGTACGGTGACCCTCCCGGTAATGCCTCGCTCCGCTCCGAGGCCGTTTGCGCGTCGGTGCCACCTCCGCGCGGGCACGTTACTGTGTTGTGCCGGTCTTGCATGACTGTCCTCCTGATTTCATTGGCGTTGCAGCTGTGTTCTATCGCTTTACTTTGTGATGAGCACGTGACTGAATGCTTGCAGCCAGGGTTTGGCTACCAGAGAGAAGCACAGCCATGCCTATCTGCAAGAGACTTGTTAGAAGGGCACAGAGAAGGCTTATAAGAGCCATTACGATCTGGCTGACAATCTCGAACAGTGGCTTTAGAACCATGCTGGGATTGCCTCCTGCTGTACCAACGAATATCATCAAAATGAAGACAACTAGAAGAATCTGCTCAATGCCACCGAGCACTGGTGATGTTGTGGGCGTCATAAAATCACCTCCGGTCGCTGGCAGGCCACGCTGGGACCACCGGTAGTGTTCCGGCAGGTGACTGGAGGAGCCTGCCAGCGACCGCTGTTGTTGTCATATGGTAGGGGCTGGCTTGTTGGCGAACTGGGGCACAGCGGGGATGTTTCTGTCCTATGTCGCTCCGGCAATACCCATGGACTAGCCCGTTCAACAAGCCAGCGCCCTATTTTCAGCGTGCGGCACCCCTGTTACAGGGAGCCTGGCCCTCGCATCTGCTTATGCAGAGCGGTGATTACTTGAAATAAACGCGTCGAGATCGGCTCTCTTGTATTTCACTAGTCTTCCGATTTTGACGTAAGGGAGACTGTACCTACCGGTACATTTCCAGATGGCGAGAGTCTGCTCAGACACTCCTAGATAGGCAGCTGCCTCTCTGCGATTGAGAAGATCGGAGCGCAATGCAGCAGGTCCGAAGAGGGTTTCATTCGCGGTCATGTGTTGATGTTCCTTGTCATTAGTCCGGCTCGCCAACTGTGATTGCGTTGTGTCTATGCTAGTCAGAGAGCGCCAGACAAAGGTTGGAAAGGCTGTAACACAAGGGGAACAGCAGCAGTAATGAAGATTAAGGAATCGAGATCAGTGACTGATCCTATTAATGGTTTGTTGCGCATCTGCGGCAATCACCATTGGTGATGATGGACGACGGCAGGTTACGAATGTTCCCGGACTCGACGACAATCGACAATGGCCAGCCGGGAGGCCAGACTCAAGCGCTGGTGTGCAGCAAGCTCTGGACAAACGGAAAAATTCGAGCTGCGTATGGTCCTGGGGCCCAGGAGACATGTTCGAAGGACAGGGGGTCCTCCAGGCGGTGAGCCCAGGATTCCGACTCGGGCGGTGAACCCGACACTCGTCCGATACGGTTCAGTGGATGATCTGCAGCAGAAGGTGAGGCGGGAACGTCAAGAAGGTCGTTTGCTCTGCGCGTGAGTCAGGAGTGTCCAGGCGATCCAGGCAGTAATGGTATGTCAGAGGGGACACCGGAAAAGCCCGCGAATGGTCACCCATGATGACGGTCCAGGGGGTCAGTTCCAGATGCCCCTGGCTGACGGTGTGGCTCAAGCATTCTTGCGCCAGAAAGAGACAGCCTAGCAGCGAAGAAAGGAGAGAAGGTGACAGATAAGTGCCTGGGCGAGCCAATGAGGTAGGAAGAGGCGAGACAGAAATCAAGCAAGCGCAGGGAGCTGGACCTGATGGCCCAGCTCCCTGGGGGTTGCGGGAGACTCAGGAGGACTTTCTCGAGCCACGGCGGGAAGCTTGAGATTCAGGCTGTATGGCAGGTTCCTCGATCCCGGGCTTGGGCCCACAGAGGTGGAAGCCAGCGAGTTTGACGATGGGACGCTGGACTTCGATTGATTGGCCGTCCTTCTCCTTCGTGTCGATGGAGCCCAGGGCAAGTCGGCCATTGACGGCCACCTCGCGTCCCTTGGTGATAGTGGCCGCCGCTCGCTCTGCGACACCATTCCAGGCCTCGACAGTCACCCAGAGCGTTTGTGCCTCCTTGTCGTCGGGGGAGAACTCCTTGACGGCCAGGCTGAAACGTAGACGCTTCTTGCCCGAGGGGAAGGTGGTGAGCTCGGGCTTGTTGCCGACGCGACCGATGAGCATTACTGTGTTGTTCATAAGGCACCTCCTGGGTGTGGTTGCTTACACGCCAGGGTTTGCATGAGTCCGGAGGACCGCCAGGCGCCTTAGCGGAAGCCGAAGGACGCGCAGCGCCTCCGGCCTGCCTTCGAGCTTACGCAAGGTCATGCCAGCCTGATGCGTGAAGGAACCCGCAGGAGAAAGCCGCATTACCACAGCCAGCCATCGGATTTGGGAAACAAGCCGGACAGGCACAGCAATAGAAGGGGCCGGTGCGAACGACACACCAGCCCCATGTCCATGAAGGAGTCGTCACGCCATCAGAGCCTGAAGCGCTTCCCTGGCGTACTTGCGGGCGTAATGAAGGCGCGACCGTACCGTGCCAAATTCGCTTCCTGGACGCGAGCAATCTCCGCATACGAGTACCCCTCCACCGATAGCAGGAGCGCGTGCCTCAGCGTCGGGGATAGCCGGGAGATCACTGACTCGACCACCTCAGCTACAAACGGGTCGGGAGCGTCCTGTAATGTCTCGTGGACAGCATGAGAGCGGACCTCACCCTTGGCATCGACAAGATCACCATTAGGAGCAAGCCCGCAGGAGCGGTCAACAAAGTGTTGGTCGACCCTCTGTCTGCGGTAGAGGTCAACTGCTGAGGTATAGGCGGTCTTCCAGATGTAGGAGCCGGATATCAGGCCAAAGCAGGCAGGTGCCGGATGAGAGGGCACACAGTTTTGTTTGCTGTCCTGGCGTGCCTGATCGCTTGTGTTGGTCGCACATGCTATCAGTTGATACATAGTATGAGTGCTTATGAGGTTGGGTACGGCGGCTACGATTCAGGCCTTTAATGGATCTTCGGCAGCAGCAACAACCAGTCGATGGCCAAGGCTGAAGAGCACCTGTGATTCAATGAAGCGCCGCTCATTGGCAGAGATGTGGATGATGGATGCTGTAGTTAAATTTGAGGAAATGGCCGCGACCATAATTCCATAGGGTGGCTCCGACCCACATGCAGGGAAACTTTCTTCCTTAAGTCGTCTCACTCATCAAAGACACAGAGGGGTCGACTAGGTTGTGCATGCAGATGGTATTTCGGAGGGCCCGCGAGAATCTGATTGAAATGAACTGCAGTTTCACGGCTCAGCTGCTCGTGCATTCAGTGAATCGAGACGCTGTTCGATTGATTTCGAAAGCTCGACCGACGAAATCTTCCAGGATTCGAACATGACCGTGATAAAGTCTTCCGGAATTACTTTGCGGTTGTTGCTTTTGGCTCTTTCAGAGACCAACTTTAGGATTCGCTTTGTGGCATCAGTAAAGTGCATAGTGGTATCATCGCCACTTTCCACAGTGTAGCCAGCGCTTCTTTGCTGTGCAATGCGATGCGCCTCGAGCCGCAAGTCCTCCAAACTTACACAGGCAGCTTCTAAGTATTGCTGCATGTTGTCTTGCTGTGCTTCAAGTAATCCGAGGAGAATATGCTCAGGCCCAATTACGTAAGAATCAGCTTCACGCGCCTTACTGTGGGCGGTAAGCATGATCGTGATAGCCGAATAATCGAATGTCTCAAACACCTCAACTACTCCTTACTCCACAAAGAAGTGTCGGTTAGCGTGTCACTTGCCCTTAGAAAGGCACTTGCGCATGCATTCCTCCCAATAGAAATCACCTACTTTGCCGGGCCCACATTCTTTCAGGCAGTCATTCCACTCCTTTTCGGGATCTTCTTCCGATGGTGGAGAGTCGGGCCTGCTGGGCGGCTGGCCCTTAGTTGGACCAGGGAACCTAACGATCGTAGGTGCACGTGCTATCGTTGGTCCATAGGAGATGGGAGGAACCCAGGCGGGTACGTCATTTCCACCGGGGCTACCCTGGGCAGGACCTGGTGAATCTGGGTTTTGGTCGCCGGGCCCTCCGTCGGGAGGTGGTGCACCTTTGCACTTTGCAGGTTGGGGGCCTTGTCCGCCGGTGGCTCCTCTACTTGGCGTTGGAGACGGAGGTAGGAAGTTGTTCGAGCTGATCCTGCCCTTTAGCCAAAGCAAACCCAGTGGATCTCTTGAGTTCATCGGATCATTTGCGATGTAAGAGAATAGATTGATGCCACCTCGCTCCCCAAGTGGATCGCGATTGAGCCATCTTCCCAATGTGGCGCTATAAAATCTTCTGAGAGTGAGATTCAACCCGCTCCGCTGGTGCGAGTAATAGCCGGCGTACTGCAAGTCCGCCAGATTACTCCCTTGAGCGAAAGTCACCTGTCCATATGGGTCATATCCATATTGCGCCTGAACAGCGCTGCTGCTGTTTGTCACTTCGCGAACAGATCCAAGATGGTCTCTCGTATAGAAATAACTTGTCCCTGATGTTACCTGTCCATACGGAAAATATTGGCTAACAATGCTCCCGCTTCCGTCCCGGGCTTCGCAGATCTGATTCCCGCACCACACAAATTGCTTGGTACTAGTCGGTCCGCCGCTGACGATGTCCTTTATCTGCACGCAGCGGCCTAGCCCGTCGTAATCAAATTGTGTCTTATTGGCCGGTCCGGGATAGGTTATCTGTATCAGCCGATTCTCGGCGTCCCACTGATACGTGTTTGTCCCATCGCTCGTCATATTCCCACTCGCGTCATAAATCAATGATTGGCTGCTCGGACCAGTCACGGAAAGCTGGTAGGTGTTGGTGGTTGCTCCGCTGCCGCCTCCTGCAATTGCGCTTACAGTAACACTATTTGAGCCTGGATTCAGCACAGGATTACCGGTAAAGCTCTGCGTCCAGTTCATGCCGACTGGACTCCCGTTTATCTGTACAGGTTGGACTGGCCTGTCAGTAGTCGCCTGGAACCTAACTGCAGCACCGGCGGATAAATTCGTTAACTCGTTAACGTTGTTGCAGCTTGCTTGGCTTGCACCTATGCTACTGGCAAGCACAATCGTCTCGGTATGACCGCCGGTACCGCCCACCGACTGGGTATAAGTGGTGGCGCTGTTGGATGTGGAGGTGAGGTTGATGACCGATACGCTGGCGGTTGGAGTAACCGCCGCTGCAGTCACACCAATAGCCTGCAGGCTGGTGTCGGCACTGATGGCAGAGGCAAGACCGGAGGCGATGGTGTTCAAAGTATCCCCTGGTGCTACCGTGTAATTGATCGCCTTGGAGCCTCCGGTCAACCCGGCGTCATAAGGCGTTATGGTCAGAACATCGCCGGTACTCTTGCTCCCCCCGATGGCGGCAGTCTGTGTTCCGTTTGGTGGTAGACCCCAGAGGATTGTTTCGGTTGCTCCGCTGCTTCTGCCGAACAAGTAGCTGGTCGCATTCGTAGATACCGAGGTCACCTTTAGGAGGGTAGACGACGATGTAGCGGTCACTCCGATCTTCTGAAGGTTCGTGTCATTGTTGATTGCGGCTGCAAGTCCGGACGTTATCGTGGATAGCGTGTCCCCTGATGCGACGGTATAGCTTACCGTCTCTTGTGCGCCGGCAAGGCCGGCATCCTGGACAGTGATAGTGAGGATATCACCGGTTGACTTTGAGCCACCAATCAAGGCGCTTTGGATGCCGTTCAAGCTGACGCCTGCCGTCATCGTCTCCGTGGCTCCAGTGCCCGTCACAGCCGTTGTGTAGGTTGTTACGTTGGACGATAGAGATTGGACGGCTATTAGCGTATTGGCCGAAGTGGCCGTCACCCCGACCGCCGAAAGGCTTCCATCGTTGTTTATCGCTGTTGCTAGTGCGGACGCGATAGTCGTCAACGTATCACTGGCCTGGACAGTATAGCTGTCGGACTTCGACCCGCCCGAGAGGGCTAGGTCATAGACTGTGATTGTCAAGGTGTCTGTGGTATGTTTGGTTCCACCGATAGTAATATTTTCGATGCTGCCATTGATGCCAAACGTAACCGTCTCTGTACCGGTAATCGCTGCGCTGTAGCTCGTATTGTTGGTCGTATCGGACTTGAAAGCTACTGTTGTTGAAGTGGCAGTTGCATTAATTCCAACCGCCTGGAGATTGGCGTCCGCTGTTACTGTGGCTGCCAGACCAGCCGCAATTGTCGCCAGGGTGTCACCCGCCTGTACCGTGTAAGCTGGAACGACTTCTTGTCCTCCCGACAGGGACGGGTCTTTGACAGTGATTTGGATAGTATCGCCTGTTCCTTTCGTTCCGCCGATATTGGCGCTCTGAATTGAACTTTGCTGTACAGCGGTGCGGTTCGCGGCCTGGTCATAATTGTAGTAGAACTGAGAACAGTAGGGCGGTGGTGCCGTGCCGGTCCCAGCCTGAGCCGCTGAGAGCTGTCCGGCTAAGTCGTAGCCGAGGGCATAATTCGGGTGGCTGGGAGCCTGTTGCTGTAACCATCGTGTGATCTCCCCGGCGGAATCATAAGCATAGTTGAATTGGGAGAGCGCATTCGAGGTAGGGTTTAGGTTGGTGATCTGCTGTAAGCGCTCGTCGTACGTGGTGCTGTACCAGCTGAACTTGGCCGTCTGGCCGTTCGGATATCCAATCTGTGCGAGGCGGAGTGTACCTTTGTCGGTTGGTGTCTGATCGACATATGTATAGTTGAAAGTACCTAACACATTCTGTTCGCTTGTGATGCGACTCATCGCATCATAGGTCCAGGTAATGGAATTGGCGTTGCCGTTTATCTGGCGGTTGCCGGTGCGTCCAATTGCGTCATAAGAGTAGGTGGTAGTCGAATTTGGGATTACAGAGTTTGAGACCGACTGCAATCTGCCGCCGCCGGTGGTCGGTGTGGCAAATGGGTCGGTGATGTAGGGATTGAAGGTATAGGTATAGGTTCCCCAGCCATTCTGGACAGTTGATATTCGGGGAAAGGTCTGATCGTAAGATAGCGTAACGGTGGAGGTCGGATTGACGGCATTGGTGTACGCGATGCTGCTCAGGGTATTGTCAAGGTTGTATGAGTAGGTGGAAATTTGGTTGAGCGCATCCGTTCTGGTGTGCAGACGGCTGGTAGTGGTCTCATATGCATAGCTTATGCTGGTCGTGTCTGCATAAACCTTCTGTGTTACCCTGCCTTCCAGGTCATGATTCCATGTTGTCGTGTGCCCTGCCGGGTCAGTCAGGGAGCTGAGCGAGCCACAGGCACACCAGGCGTACTGTGTCTTCCTCCCGAGTGGGTCTATTTCTACCGTCAACTGGTCCATCGAGTCGTAGGCATCTTGCGTCGTCCTGCCAAGACGGTCGATAAAAAAGACTGGGTCCAGGTCTTGGTAACCTATCTGGTCGGACGTACCATCCGGATAGCTCGTTTTGGTCAGCCTGTCGAAATTATCGTAAGTGTATGTCAGGGTGTAGCCCTCTGAGTCGGTCACGCTACTAAGGGTCCCGGTGTTGTTCCAGGTGAAAGTCGTTATATCGCTGTTTCCAGCAAGCGGACCGTTTATCAGCGTTAGGAAGCCATAGACGACTTTGCTCAGTGTAATTGTCTCGGTTCCAGTCACTGACTGGGAGTAAGCGGTAGCATTCATCGAAATTGACTTGATGGTCATAACTGCGCCAGCTGACGTGGCCGTGACACCGAGTGTCTGCAATGCCGCATCATTATTTATGTTGGTGGCGAGGTGGGTGGCAATGGTTGTTAGCGTGTCACCGCCGACCACCGTATACGATACTTGTTCTTGTCCACCAGAGAGGGCCGGATCGAGTACGGTAATTCTGAGGGTATTCCCCGTCGTGACGGTCCCGCCAATCGTCGCAGTGGCAGTGCTGGTATAGGTCAAGGTGGTCGTGTGGCTGAGGGCATCTGTAAGGGAAATCAGGTCCCCGAACACGTTATAGGCATACTGGGTCCTCTGACCGGAACCGTCGATGTACAGGGTGGGCAGGTGCTGCGTGTTGTATTCCCATTTACCGATCAGGAAATTGTCTCCGTCTTTCTTCTCCCGCTTTTCTAGCAGATCTACATTGTTGGCAGAATACAGGTATGAAAACGTTCTGCCTATCGGGTCGATTGCTTGGGTCACGTGCCCAAAGGCGTTGTAGTGGTAGCTCCAGGTTTGGGACGTGACAGTACTCTCAAGCGCTAGAGTCTCTGTTGCCCCGCTGCTAAGGGAAGATGAATACGTTGTCTGATTGGATGAGAAAGACTGTATCGTCGCGACTGGCCCAGATGAGGATCCGGTCACACCAATCGATTGTAGGGTTGTGTCCGAATTGATCGCTGCTGCAAGTCCGGAGGCAATGGTCGTGAGGGTATCGCCGGACTTGACCTGATAGCTGACAGCATCTTGTCCAGAGGGGAGAGCCACATCGTGTACCGTGATGATAAGCACATCGCTCAGCGTTGCAGTGCCACCTACGGTGGCAGCCACTGCTGCGTTCAGGTTGGCGGTAAGTGCGATGGTTTCAGTAGCGGCGTTTGATGTTGACTGCGAGTAGGAAGTTACGTTGGATGAGGCTGACTGAATATGAGCAGCCGTGGCGAGAGACGTGGCGCTGACACCAATTGCTTGCAAGTGCGTGTCAGCGTTGAGGGCGCCGGCAAGTCCAGCTGCGATGGAGGAGAGAGAGTCCACAGAATTGACGGTGTAAGAGACGGATTCCTGCCCACCGGTAAGGCCTGCGTCCAGCACGGTTATCGTCAGGATGTCCCCGGTGGTCACTGTACCGCCAATTGTGGCGATGGCACCCAGGTTGCCGGTGAGATTCCGAATAATTTGAGTTGGGCGGTTGCTGACGCCTATGAAGTCTTGCGCCTGCTCTCCTTGATAGGAATACGTAACTGGCGCCTCAAGCGCTGGCTTGATCCAGTTGACTACGGGCGCTTCAGCGTTTGTGCTGGCGTTAAGCAGCCACTTGCTAGTTTTGCAGTGGGTATAGTTTTGGTTGCCAGGATCCAACGGATAGAGGGACATTGCCTCTCGGTCCCAGAAGTATGTTGACTTTGTCTCCCCAAGCCAGTTTTCGATAACCGCGATGGTGTTGTCCGGAAAGATGAAGCGCAAGCCCCTTGGGGGAAACGGCGCAGATCCAGACGGTGTATAGGTGGAGAAAAACGTGGTGCCATAAGGGGTGGTCATGCCGGTTATAAATGACGAGCCGGATGTATAAGCAAACTGAGAAACCAAGCCAATCGCATCAGTGATTGAGACCAAGTAGGTATTAGTTGAATCGTAGGCAAAGCTTGCCGTTCTTCCGAACGGGTCTGCCAGTTGTGAGACGAGATAAAAGCCGCTGTTTCCAATGGTATTGGATACGTATGAAACTGTTGTGCTGTTGCCATTGGCATCCGTTATCGAGGTAATACGAAAGTTTGCGTCGTAGCTAATCGATGCGGGATTTCCTTGCGGATCGATGACTTGGGTCATGAAGATGTTTCCCGCGCCGTCGGAAAGGCTAAAGACCTCAATCGACCCATCGGGCAACTGCCTCTGGTACACACCAGCGCCGGAAACCGCAAGAACAGCCTGCGATGTCAAGTTTGGTGGATAGGGATTACTGACATTGTCCGGCTGGGAATACGGGTATATCTCATCGCCACCTCCGCGTACGTGGACCGTTGCATTTCTCGAAGCATCGACTGTTAACCAAGACACCCAGTTGAGTGTCCACCAGGCCCCGAGGTTTGTGAACGTAAATGTGCCGGGCTGATTTTCCTCGTTTTGACTGTAGTTCACGAGGAAGTCCATCGAGGGTCCAATCGGCGGACTATACGAGAGCGGCACATCCATTATGTTGAGTTCTGCCTGCATGTTCCAGGCACTCGCTCTAGCCATACCATTGCAATTGCAATTGGCTCCGGGGCATTGTTGTGGATTTGAGGGAGTTTTGGCTTCATCGCGATTTTCAGCCAGACCCTTTCCCCAAACCCCCTGAGCCTCCGTGCGGGTGACTGTATGCCATCCGGGCGGCAGAAGTGCCGCCGGCACTAAAAAATATCCGTCACTTTCGGCGTCTATAGCCTGCGGAGTGATCCACAAATTCCCCCCGCTGCCGAACGTCGGATCCTGTATGCGATAGCGGCCATCCTTTTGAGCAGTTACGGCAGCAAAATGTCCGATTTTCCAGTGCATCACGGCTGGTACTATTAATGCGGCGCCTCTTGAGCGCTTGGCCATCTGGTAGTTCAAGCCCACTTCGGCAGCCCAATCATTGACCTGTGCTAGGTTCGTTCCCTGGCTTGTGGATGCAGCGGCCTTTAGTCTTGGATCGATGGCCTTGGTTGGCTGGTCAAGGTAAAGCAGGGTGTTGACGGCAAATGGTCCGCACTTATATGCAGTCTGTGGCGAATGCTCCATCCCATATAATCCCTGATGAGCCGCATCAAGGCGCTGTGCCGACGAGCCGTGGAGTCCACGGGTTCCCAGCTCTGCCATGTACTTCCTCAAATCGCTCAGGTGGCCAAGCCGAGCATTCAGGAGCAGAAGCTGGGAAATCGCTCCTTCAGCGACGGGTTGTTGCTGCTGTCCTTTTTCATTCTTTGACCTTTCCCAAGCAGATGCCCAATATGCCAAGGCATCAGTGAGATAGCCAGTCTCAAACCGCCGGAGACCGAGATTCAACTCGAGGGATGGCCGCCAACGGGATGTGGGATATGCCTGAAGAAATGCCGTCAGGTCCGAGACGTCCCCTGAATCTGTCTTAGCCCTGAATGCCGTTAGCGCTTTGGCGAGAGCTTGATTTTCACCTGGAACCAGCTTCGTGCTCATCGGAATCAGTGGCTCAGAAAAGGCACGAGCGGTGATAATCTCCAGATCGCCGGGGCTCCTCGAAAGAGCAAACTTATGCTTTACTGCGGTTACTCTGCCTGCCCGCTCCCTGGCGCTAACGGGTTTAGCAGTGGGGATTGTTTGTCTGGTGGGTGTAGGGGCTTTTCGGTCCGGCGTGGAAGCAAGAACCTGTGGCGATGGAGTAGTAACCAGAGCCAAAATCAAAATCATGGCCAAAGTGACGGCCAGGTGATACGTGGTACGGGGAAGTGCAAGCAGAGTCTTCATTGACACCTCTCTCTTGAAAGGGTCACTGTGCGGGTGTAGGCAACTGGAGGTTAATCACCGGCGCAGTTGTACCGCCGGAACTTGGGGCTGGCCACTTGGTAGCGTCAAGCGTGTAGCTGGCAGACGACACGGCGCTTTGGACCCCGTTCACAACTGCCATAGCCTGGATGGTCTGGCTGTAACTAACCGTGATTGGTCCCGCATACACGGGACTGCTGATTGTTGGGGTGTTACCATCGGTGGTGAAATATATGGTTGCATTCGGCGGCGAAGAAATTGCCACTTGCTGGGGCCCGCCAAAGGTCGTCCCTGTTTGAACACTAAAGACAGGAGCTGATATAGGTCCTGTAAAGCTATACCGGTGCATAAGGTATGTCTCAATGTTCTTGCGTTCGGTGACAGTCACGGCGCGATTATATAGCAGCAATTCGCACATGTGAAAATTGACTCCCGCTCCAGCGAAGCCAGCGGCGTTGTTGTCGCGAGTTACGTTGGCGATATTCTGCATGGCCGTATTTTGTGCTATCTGAACACCATTTGCATATAGGGTCGCGGTGCCAGCGCCGTTGTGCACAGCCTCGGCAAGCCATGGAGTTGAGGGTGTGAATCCAGTGTAACCAGTTGCACCTGTACTGTTGCCGTTTACGTCACTGACGACTAACTGTGCTAATTGACGGCCGAAGCTGTCTACACTTGGAACCATGTAGAGTGCATTGTTGTCTGCGGCGACGGCTAGGGTCACTAGATACGTCGCAGAAGGAAGATACTGTGTTGGTCCTTGAATTGCTGAGAAAATACTCGCTCCCTGCGAGAAGTTGGAGAAACCGGAGGGCAAAGGTAAAGAAGTTGGCATAGAAGTGCCATAAGTTACGGCCGGCAGTCCGTTCACTACATTCGGAACTAACGTGGGCTTATAACTCGCTGTGGTAGTTGCGTCATTGGCACTTCCTGAGAGATCAGTCCATCGAGAGACCGGTGGCGGCGCTCCGGTGCCGGACAGAACCAGTCCAGCATCGCTACGGAGCCATAGCAACATTCCGCTAAGCGGGACATCTCCAGCGGTGGGATCGATCACTATGCCGGCGACTGAAGTGGAACTTGTGCCGCCAGGCCGGACCGCGATTGCTTGAACCGTACCGGAACTGCTGAGGGTGAAGGGACCGGAATATAGGAAGGTATCAGCATTTCCTACGACAGGCGGCTGTCCATCGAGTGTGTAGTAGAGTTGCGTGCCTGCATCGCCTGTTATGGTCACCGTTTGCGATGGCACAGGGTACACACCTGTGCTTGGGCTGATTGTGGGTGGGTTTGGATTGATTGGCAGTGCGTATCTGGCGGCTAAATAGGCCTCAACGGTCTTCCGTTGGGTTGTGGACAGGTACTGGTTGTAGACGATTAGCTCTGCCACATATCCCTGGTAGAAGGCGGATGCAGATGTACTGGCACCCACACAATTGCTGGTGCGCGAAGCGCTTGGTATTGTCTGTAGGCTTGTTGACACAGCAGTCTGAACGCCGTTCCTATAAAGCGTTCCGGTTACACTGATATCGGTTGCGTCGAACAGTTGATATCCAGTACTCAGACCGCCTGTCGCAGTGACGTTGCTCGCGGTAGCGCCGCTATAAACAACCAATCTTGGATTGTTGAGCTGGTGAATCCACAATCCGAGAAGGTTAGAGTTACTGCCTGGGCCAAATTCAATTATGCGCTGATCAGATGGTGCACTACCTGTTGGGTTCATGACAAGAAAGAAAGTGGCACCTGACCAGGTTTGAAAATTGGAGTTATTGATGACATAGTGGCTTGTTCCATTAAAGCTTACTGCTGGTAAGCCGTTTATCTGATTTGAAGACAATTGCGGCTGCTTCGTCGAAGTGGACTGGCTGAAGTTATTTCCATTTGCAGAAACATCATTCCATTGCGTTACGCTGGAACCGCTTGTAATAACGCCGTTGTCAGCGCGTAGCCATATTTGGAGCCCGGGCTGCAAAACCGCGCTCGCATTTGAGTCAATTTGAATGTAGCCGCTGGCAACCGGGCTGGTTGCGAAACCAGGCTGAACTGCAATCGCCTTAATGGTTGAGGTAGAGCTAACTGTGAATTGGGCGGTATATGCAGTGGATGAGGGAGTTGGTGTGCTTCCATCTGTCGTATAGTACACAATCGATCCTGGAGGCGGGCTCATGGTTACCGTCTGCGGCGTCGCGGATACTTTGTATTGGGGAGTGATTGTCGGTGCCGTCAACGCTGGCGGAGTGCCTCCGAGGGAAAACTTGGCAATCAGATAATTTTCAACAGATTGACGTTCTGCTGTGCTCAATGGCTTGTTAAATACAAGAATCTCCGCTATAACGGCCTGGAGATTCGCAGCAGTAGTTGAAGTTGGATTCTTACCTATAAAGTTGTTGACGCGGCTGCTAACGGTATTGATATTGCTCAACGAGCCTGACGCCTGGCTAATACCATTTTGGTAGATGGTGGCATTCCCGGCTCCATCCTGTACTCCTTCTATAAGCTCAGGAGTGCCAATTGTGAGTGCATTGGGGGCATTTAGCGAGCCGAGGGAGCCTCCGTTATAGTTAAACAACCTAAGTGCGGTGCTGCCAGTAGTGGGGAAATAGAATCCAAAGTCATTGGAGCCAGAACCAAAAATTCCGTTTCCAAAGCTGAAGATACGAGCATTTGCATTCACGGTATTCGGTTGCATTACCACAAAAGCAGTGAGCCCAGGCATGCTTGCGAAGCCAGGGCCCAGGGAGAGCCACTGACCGTTCGATCCGCTAACATCAAACTTCAGCGCTGGCAGCCCATTGATACCATTTGCAGCTGTGACCAAGGTCGGCTGATTCGGGCTTGTCCCAGTGCAGTTATTGCCATTGCCGGACTGATCCTGCCAGGCTAGGATGTTGTTGCTCCCGTCGTACTGCAGGCCAACATCACTGCGCAACCAAAGCAGCAGGTTTGGGCTGCGCTGCGGGACGCTTGTCAGGAGACTTACATTCGTGAATGTTGCCATACTTAGAGTATTGTTGATATTGCTCGAAACAGCAAAACCGACTTGGTAAATAGTTGGCATCGTGATTGTGGTCTTCCCCACAAGGGTCCAATTGATGCCGTCGGTGCCGTAGTAGGTCGCGATTGAGCTCTGACTTAGCACGATCCTCAGCCAGACAGGGACGGCAATCGAGGGACCTAGCGTGGTGCTGCTACTGGCGCCAGTGGTCGTTCTGGTCGTGAAGTTGACGCCGTTCTGTGGGGAGACAGAAACGAATGCGTGCACACCAGCGGCATTCAGAGAGTCGCGGACCATGAGCCCGGCTTGAGCATAGTTGTTCAATGGGGTGCCTGTCTGCGTGGCGACCCGGGCAATCATTTCCACGGGCCCACTCGCCGGGGTTGAGGCGAAAGTAAATGAATCCGCTGTGCCGGAGATGCCTGTACCAGCACCAGCTACTGTATAAGTGCCGGAGCCGTAGGAATAGGTGCCGGCGACTCCAGGACTCCCTATATCGGTCTTAGTAAAGGTGGCGACTTGGCTGTGAGCGGGTGCCATGCCGACAGCGGCGATCAGGAATTGCAGGATGATAAGAAGGTGTTTCCAGCAGCGATGCATAGCATTCAACCACTTCGAAAGACTTGTGGGAGGAATAGCGGAAGCAAACGTTGGCCCTGGATAAGCGGGATGCCCCGTTATGGTGATTAGATTCGAGAGTAATGTTTGTTTGTTGCGTCCATGGCCTCATGCTCTGAGAACAAGCACACAGACCTAGCGATCTGAACTGGTGTCCCATCCGGACCGAAGATCAATCCCCGGCCCAGCACGTGTATTCCGGCGACTTGTTTTTATGAACTGGCTATCGCCGCCAATATAGTCGCCACTTCACGGCTCTTTGAACTCAGGTCTGTCTAGTGTTGTAAGATACGAGTCACACAGAAGCAAGCCATCGCGTGATGGCCGGTGGATAAGGATTTCCGGAGATGCCTCGGTCTGGGAACCAGAGCCCTCTTTCTCTGGTCTTCGAGGAGTTCGGCAAACAATGATCGCCGCGTGCTAATCTAGCCCGCACGCATCGCGAAAGGCGCCGTCTATGGTTATTAGCATTCACTTTCTAACCCATCCAATCACAACTTGAAATGTGCGTAAAGAGCTTAGACTGTGGCCGAAGGGCGGAATCCTTTGAGGGGCCCTGCTTTAGCGGCTTGCACTATGATCACATTTTGCAATGTGACTGGAACTCTTGCTCCCATATGGGAACAATAGTTTGGGCAACTTCGCTCATGCAGAGAACTTGGCTTCTGTTCCGGTCTTCCAATGGAACTTCAGCGGCTCATTGAGTGCGCGGCGATCATGGTGCCAACTATGTATGGGGCTATTTGAGCGGCCATAGTCCGGCAGGTTCAGGCGAGGACTGATTTTGCAGGTCAGTGAGGGGCTCAATCTCTCCGATGGAGGCACATGAGCGTCTGGCAGATCCAATGTCGGTTTTCTTCGGCGGGCCGTAAGCACGCGGATGATCTCATCAAGTCCTTGTTCTTTGAGCACTCTAATCGCTTCACTCGCCTTTGCTGAAGGGGTGAGCAGGTTATCCGTCATTACGAGGTTCCAGCGTTAGCGGGCGACTGGAGACGGGGCGAGAGATGCCGGGTTTCCGCAACAGGTGAAAGTTCACGTGCCAGCAATTGATGTATGTGCCTCCGGATTCTCTCCGCGGTGCTGGGATGATCAGATGTCAGCCGAAGTACACTGTGAGGCTTTAGAAATTAGTCAGGACACGTAAGTTCTGCGCGATGAATCCCCTTGGTACAAACCAGACCGCTCAGCCCACGCTGATAGTGCGCTAGGTGGACAGGGTTGCTGAGTACTGGCGTGGCTCGTTCAGTTGTTTTCTGGCAAGGCCCTTAGCAGGGGAGGTTCTTGTTTCAAGTTCTCAGTGTGCTGCCTATTCTTTTCTAGCACAGCAGTATCCGGGAATCCGAGTTAGTCAATGTGACTTAAGGCACCGAACGGAGGGCTATCTGTCTGTCCGGACGAGTCAATCCGAGAACTGAGTTTTTCAAAGCCACCGCCGTCTGCCAAATGCAAGTGCAGTCTAAGGGTATTAGACACCCGCAAGATTAGAAGCCGGCTTACCTTTTTATGGGAAACCTGATGGTAGATGGGCGTACGGAGCTAAAGCCCGACATGGGTCTCATCGTCGAGAGGTGGGAACACGCCGCATCATCGAGTTTTTGTGTACCCGCTGGTAAAGTACTGGCGCGAAGGCATAAGCGTCAGTATGGGGCATGAGAGGACGGTAAAAAAGGGCTGACTCCGTATATGGTGTCAACAGTTTTCCAGAATATGCCTCATCTTCGGAAAGAAGCATTCCGAGTCTTTCTCTGGCAAAATCTCTCTTGCTTTGGTTTCCTTGTAATTGGGCCGCCCATGGGCCACGGAATCATTTGCTCTCCCCCATAAAACGCAAAAGCCCTCGGCTAAAACTCCGATGGCTTAAGGAGCCTAAGATACCTGCCCGGTAGGATTCGAACCTACGACCTCATGGTTCGTAG
>Ga0066388_100000401_pt1 | contig 20146 bp, 19 predicted proteins | sample PanSoiMetaGPlot6_FD_64539 | JGI IMG/M metagenome (GOLD analysis project Ga0066388, IMG submission 64539) | Tropical forest soil microbial communities from Panama analyzed to predict greenhouse gas emissions - Panama Soil - Plot 6 (Hybrid Assembly) | ecosystem: Environmental > Terrestrial >...
GCCGCGTACTTGATCTCGGCGCGGGAGTCGTCGACGGGCTTGCCCATCTCGAGGGTCATCAGGAGCGCGAGGTCGTCGACGCGCTCGCTCAGCAGCTCGTAGGTCCGGCGGAGGATCTCGCCCCGCTCCCGCGGTGCCTGCGCCGCCCACGCGGCCTGGGCCGACTCGGCCGCAGCGAGCGCCGCCATGGCGTCGCCGGCGTCCCCGTCGGCCACGTCGCACAACGTGGCGGCCGTCGCCGGGTCCTCGACGGCGAACGTGTTGCCGGACGCGGCGGGACGCCAGTCGCCCCCGACCAACAGCTCCTTCGGCACCGCATCGATCACGCCCTGCTCGTGCGCGTCAGTGGCCATACGGCAGCCGCCTCCTCTCTCCTACGCGGTGACCGCGAAGAGCTGCCACCGCTCGGGAACGCCCTTGAGCTCGTGCTCACCGCGGTCCTCGAACCTGATACCCGATCCGGCGACGAGGTCCACCACCGTGCGCGACGCCAGCACCTCGCCGGAGGCGGCGCTGGCGCAGACGCGCTCGCCGATATGGACGGCGACCCCGCCGATGTCGTCCCCCATCGCCTCGACCTCGCCGGTGTGCAGACCCGCACGCACGTCGAGGCCCAGCTGTCGGGCGCCGTCACGGATCGCCAGCGCGCAACGGATGGCCCGGGCGGGCCCGTCGAAGGTCGCCAGCACGCCGTCGCCCATCGTCTTGACCTCCCTTCCGGCGAAGCGCTCGAGCTGGCGGCGGATCACGGCGTAGTAGGCGTCGAGAAGGTCCCGCCACCGGCGGTCCCCCAGCTCGCTCACGAGGTCGGTGGAGCGGACGATGTCGCAGAACAAGATCGTCGCCAGCACCCGGTCGACGTCGACGTGGCGCATCCCGGTGAGGAACTCTTCGATCTCGGCGACGATCGCGTCGCTGTCGCCCACGTACGGGAGATGCTCGTTCCCGGGAAGCTCCACGTACCGCGCGCCGGCGATGTGCTCGGCCAGATACCGACCGTGGCCGACGAGCGCGGCGCGATTGCCCTCACGGTGGATGACCAACGTCGGGGCCTGGATGGCCGGGAGCACCGGTCGCAGGTCGCTCTGGAACCGCGTCCGCGCCATCGCCTGGGCGGTCGCCGGGCTCGCACCGCGATTGCCCGCGCGCTGCCACCACTGCCGGAACCTCGCGTCGGACGCGTACCGCGGGATGAACAGCTCGAGATCGAAGAACGAACCGGCGTTCTCGTCGTCGTAGACCGTGTCGGCGAAGCGCTCGACTAGATGGTCCGGGAGCCCGTGCGGATAGTCGACGTCCCGTCGGAGGCGTGCATAGGCATTCACGAGGATCAGCGCGGCCGTTCGATCCGGGTGTGTCGCCGCCGTGAGCATCGCCACCAGCGCGCCGTCGTCGGCGCCGCACAACGCGGCCTGCTCCGAGCCGACGGCATCGAGCACCGCCAGCGCATCGCCGACCCACTGCTCGAGGGACGGCGGTGCGGACGGATCGATCGGGTCGGACAAGCCGATGCCGCGCAGGTCCATGCGGATCAGGCGGGCGAACGACGCAAGGTCCTGATGGAAGCGGGCGAACCCCGGCTCGTCGTCGATCGACCCGATGGAGATCGTCCCCGACGACAGGTAGAGCAGGTCGGGACCGCTGTCTCCCAGCACCTGGTACGCGATGTACGCATCACCGCTGCGCGCGTACCGCGTTTCCGGCTCCACGCCCCCGAGCGTAGGGCGCATCCTCGGACCAGACTGCGGGTCGTGCAGCCGATCGAGGTCCGCGCGTACGCCGGTCGGGACGGCCCCGTCGCGGTGCTGCACGGCGGTCCGGCCGCACCCGGTTCGGTCGCCGGCCTTGCCGCTCCGCTGGCGCCCGCCTTCGAGGTATGGGAGCCGTTCCAGCGCCGGAGCGGCGTGGTCGAACTCACGGTCGATCGGCACGTTATCGATCTGCACGACGTCGTGACAGGTGTCGACACGGTCGTCGGGCACTCGTGGGGAGCGATGCTCGCGCTGTCGTACGCGGCGCGGTATCCGGCCGAGGTGAGGGCGCTGGCCCTGGTCGGCTGCGGCACGTACGACGCGGCAAGCCGAGCCGAGTACGAGCGACGCATCAACGCGAACCTCGGGACCGGAGGGCTCAACAGGAAGAGGGAGCTGCGCGCCGATCTCGAACGAGGCCATGATGCGGCCGAGCGCGATCGCCTCTTCGCCGAGCTCGGCGCACTCAACCTCGAGGCGCAGTCGTTCGACCCGTTGCCGGACCCCGATCCCGAATCGCTTGTCGTCGACGCGACGGGTCACGGAGAGACGTGGAACGACGTCCTCAGGCGGCAGGCGGAAGGGATCGAGCCGCAGTCGTTCGACGCCATCGGGGCGCGAGTGTTGATGCTGCACGGAGAGGACGACCCGCATCCGGGGACGATGATCCGCGATTCCCTTCTCCCCCACATTCCGCAGCTCGAGTATGTCGAGTTCGCCCGTTGTGGCCACGAGCCATGGCGCGAAAACCACGCACGTGATTCATTCTTCGCTGCCTTGCGCGGCTTCCTGGGCGCGAGCTAGCGCCTACGCCCGCTCGGTCGCGCTCCGCTCGAGGATCTCGAGCAGCGTCGAGCGCTCTTCCGGGATGTCCTCGAAGACCCGGTCGGCGGCGCGCACGGTCTGCCAGCGGTCGACAAGCTCGGTGTCGATCGGAAGCAGCTCCTCGTAGGCACGGAGATAACGCCGATAGAACGTGCCACGTCCGAACGCCTGCAGGCGCCTGATGAGCGCGGGCATGTGTTCCGGCACGGCGCCGGCGTTGAGGAGAAGTCGCGTCCGGGCGAGATCCGCCGCCGGATCGCCCCGCGCGGCGTCGGTCCAGTCGATGACGGCCGGGCCGTCGCGCCCCAGCAGGACGTTGCCGGGATGGAAGTCGCCATGACACAGGCGATCTCCGCCGGGCAGCTCGTCCAGCGTCGCGAGGGCGAACGCGGCGAGCCGGGGCGGTAGGTCGGTCGCGGCGCCGATCTTGAAGCGCACGGTCTCGTGCAAGCTCGGGAGCTGGGGCGGCGCAACGACCTGGTGCATCCGCGCCTGTGTCGTGCCGACACTGCGCGCTGCTCGGGGGACCGTCCACGGACGCCGACCCATCAACGTGATGAGGTCCGGGCCGTCGACGCGTTCCATGATCAGACCGGGGCGACCGTCCATAGTGGTCGTGCCGTACACAGCCGGGACCTGCACGCCGCCGGCGGCCGCCGCTCGCAGCGCCGCGTCCTCCTGGCGCACGCGCGCCGTGTCACGCGGTGACCGCAGCAGCCGGAGCACCGTGCCGTCCCCCCACTCGAGGATCTCCGCCTCGCGACCTTGACCGACGAGCGGCCGCCCCGCCGCGCCGGGACCCCCGGGCATGCGCCTACGGCTCGAGGATCACAAGGGGGATGTCGCGGTCCGTGCGCGTCTGGTACTGCGCGTAGCCCTTGTAGGCGGCCACGACGCGCGGCCAGAGCTCGGCTTTCTCCTCGGGCGAGGCGATTCGCGCCCGCATGGGCCGGGTCTGGCCGTTCATCGTGATCTCGACTTTCGGATCGTCCCGGAGGTTGAGGAACCAGGTGGGGTGCCGGTCGTCACCGCCGTACGACGCGACGACCACGACCGTGGCGCCGTCCTGTACCGGCGAGGTGAGCATCGTCGTCCGGCGCTTGCCCGTCTTGCGCCCGGTCGTCGTCAGCTCGAGCACCGGCATGCCAAATCCACGATTCCCGAGCCGACCGTTGCTCACCCGGAAGACGGCTCGGTGGAAGCGGGTGACGATCCGTGCCCCGATGTCCTTGGCGTTGGCCATGGCGCTAACCGTAGGGCCGGAGGATCATCTCCTGCGCTACCGACGCGGCGAGACGCCCGTCGGGCCCGTAGATGGCGCCGCGCAACACGCCTCGTCCGCCCGTGTTCACCAGCGAGTGGACGTCGTAGAACGCCCACTCGTCGGCCCGCACCGGGCGGTGGAACCACGCCGCGTGATCGATGCTGATCATCCCCGTGACGTCGCCCTCGAGGTGCAGCGGCCGGCCGCCGGTTCCGGTCATGTCGGTGAGGAACGCGACCAGCGCGGCGTGGAGGTTCGCGTCGTCCGGGAGCGAGCTGCCGATGCGGAACCAGGCGCGCCGGGTCGAAGTCCGGGTCCCGTCCGCCGCCGCCGGGGTCGGGCCCACCTCCGCGACCTCCCACGGGCCGGGCCCGACGTCGATCGGCAGCTGGTCCGGCCCGGGGACCCGCGGCTCGCGCGACAGCTCGTACTCGTAGCCGCCGGTGTCGGCCGCGAACGAGCACATCATGGTGAACACGGGCTTGCCGTCCTGCGCCGCCTCGAGTTGGCGTGTCGTCAGTGTGCGTCCTTCGCGCAACAGGGCGACGCGGTACGACAGCGGCTTCCCGGCGAACACGGGACGCAGGAAGTACCCGTGGAGCGAATGGATGCGCCGGCCTTCCGGTGTGGTCTGCGTGGCCGCGTGCACCGCCTGTCCGAGCACGAATCCGCCGAAAAGCCGCTCGCCGAACCACTCGGGCGCGTCCCCGACCCACCCGTCGTCCTCGGGGCGAACGGTGAGGTACTCGATCGTCTCGGTGACGACGGCCGCGATGTCGATCTCCGGCTCACCCACGACCGGGAGCGTACGGCAGGTCAGTCGGCGGTCAGCAGGTAAACGCGGTCGTGCTCCCGGGCCCGTTCGGAGACCTGCACGCCGACGCTGTCGCCGACCTTCGCGGACTCCACCGACGCGTGCTCGAGCTCCATCGACTGGATCCTCTGGATGAAGTCCGAATGCGCGCCGGCGATCCGTATCGTGTCGCCGACGTGCAGCACGCCGTCGCTGATCTCCACGATCGCGACGTGCGGCTGCCCGAAATAGTGCGTCACCGTCCCGACGAGCTGCTCCCCCATGATCGTGCTCCTCTCGGCTCCGTATCCCAGTCCGGCGCCGAAGGCGTGCGAGCCGAGCGTACCGATCGGAGGAGATGTCCGCTCCGAGTGGCCGTGGCGGATCCGGTTCATCCCCGGGGGATGATGACCCCCGTCCGCCCGCTCCTTATCGTCCGCGGTACCGCCTCGGGTGGAGGTGGGATCGAGGAGGCAGTCATGGGATTGATGTTCCGGCCGCGCCGTCCGTTGATGCGAGTGGCGGCGGGAGCGGCGACGGCAACCGTCGCGTACAAGGCCGGCCAGCGGCGCCAGCAGCAGAACGAGTACAACGACCAGGCTCCGCCCGCGGCTCCTGCGCCGGCGGCCGCGGCGCCGGCACCGGCCGACTCGACCGCCGAGCTGGAGCGGCTCGCCAAGCTGCACGAGTCGGGCGCCTTGAACGACGACGAGTTCGCGGCGGCGAAGTCGAAGCTCCTGGGGATTTGAGCGGCGTTCGCTCCGGGCGACAAGGAGGCGTGATGGGGTCGAGTGCCGATCGGGCTGCGGTGTTGGTGCAGGCCATCGAGGCGTCGGTGACCGGCGACAGTCGGGTCGTGCGTGAGTTGTATGCGGACGACGTGCAGGGTTGGTCGCCGGTGATGACGGTGTCGTCGGCCGCGGAGCTGGCGGTCGAGCTCGAGGACCGGCAGGAGGCGTTCTCCGACATCGACCTCGAGGTGACACCACTCGACGTCGGGGCCGACCAGGCGTGCGTCGAGTGGATCGCGACCGCCACCCATTCCGGTCCGCTCGTGATCGACGAGGATGTCGTGGTCGAGCCGACCGGCGGCCGTTTCACGTTGCGCGGCGTGACCGTGGCCGACTTCGAAGGTGACCGCATTCGGGCTTTCCGCCAATACTGGGACGAAGTCTCGCTGCTCGAGCAGCTCGAGCTCATCCCGACCGAATAGCGCGCGCCAACAGTTCACCTTCCTCAGGGACCTCCGGCCTTTACTTGGCGCGCTCCGAAGGGTCACGCTGTTCCCAGTGGCAGGTCGAATTGAGACGGCTGCGTCAAGAAGTGGCGTTTCGAGGGAAGGGCTCTTGGAGAGAGTCCTTCACTTCGTCCCGAGCGAGATCAAGCTGCGCCGGCCTGAGCTCCGCGCCGGTGTCGTACCTCGCCCGGGCCTGACCGCGCGGCTGCGCGACAGCAACGCGACCGTCACACTCGTGGTCGCACCGCCGGGTTACGGCAAGACCACGCTGCTCAGCCAGATGGCGGTGGCGGGCGAGCGTCCCTTCGCGTGGCTCAGCGTGACCGCGGAGGACAACGATCCGTCGGCGTTCCTCGCCTATGTCGCCCTCGCCCTCGATTCCGTCGAGCCGTTCGATGCACAGACGTTCGCTGCCCTGGCGATGTCGGAGGCGGACCTCGCGAGCATCCGCCTGCCGCGTCTCGGCAATGTGCTCGCCCGCCGGTCGTTGCCCTTCTTGCTCGTGCTCGACGACGTCCACCTGCTCCACGAGCCCCGCTCGGTGGCGGTGCTCGAGCGACTCGTGGACGAAATGCCCGCCGGCTCGCAACTCGTTCTCGCCGGTCGCAGCGATCCTCCCCTGTCGTTGCCGCGCATGAACGCCAACGGCGACCTCCTTCGCGTCGGCGCGGAAGACCTGGCCATGAACGAACAGGAAGCTCGTCTGCTCCTCGAGGAGGCGGGCGTGGAGCTGGACTCGCGCGTGCTCGAGTCGCTCGTGCTCCGGATCGAGGGGTGGCCGGCGGGGCTCTATCTCGCGGCGATCGCGCTGCGTGGATCTCGGGATCCTGCCGTCGCGTCCGAGCGGTTCGCGGGCGACGACCGCCTGGTTGCCGACTACCTGCACGACGAAGCATTGGGGGCGTTCCCCACCGAGCTTCGCGACTTCCTGGTCGGGTCGTCGATCTTGGATCGCCTTTCTGCGCGGCTGTGCGACGAAGTGCTACAGCGATCCGACTCGGCACAGATGCTCGCGGAGATCGAGCGATCCAACCTCTTCCTCGTCCCCCTCGACCGGCGCGGCGAGTGGTACCGCTACCACCACCTGTTTCGAGACATGCTCGGCGGCGAGCTCGATCGGCTCGATCCCTCCGTCAAGGCCGCCCTGCACGGCCGCGCCAGCGCTTGGTGGGAGCAGCACGGCGACATCGATGGAGCGCTCGCCCACGCCCGCGCCACCGGCGACATCGATCGGACGGCTGCGCTCATCTGGCGCCACGCGCCGGCCTACCTGAGCCGGGGCCGCACGGCGACGGTGACGCGCTGGCTCGAGCCGTTCTCCCCCGACGAGGTGGCAGCACACCCGCCGCTGGCGTTAGCGGCGGCGTGGTGGTCCCTGACCGCAGGCGACACGGGCAGCATCGCCCACTGGGCGTCACTCGCCGAACCAGGCGACCGCGAGCTCCTGCCCGACGGCACGCCGGTGCGGTCGGCCGTGCTGCTCCTGCACGCCCTCGGTGGAACTCAGGGGCTTGCGCGCATGCGCGACGACGCCGCGATCGCGTTCGAGCTCGACCGAAACGACAGCCCGTTTCGACCGATCGCGCGCTTCGTCGAGGGAAGCGCGCTGCGACTCCTCGGAGAACAACAACTGGCCCGGGAGCGGTTGGAGGACGGCGCCCGGTTGTCGGGCGCCGTCCACCCCTCGGTCCATGCGCACTGTCTGTCGAACCTGGCGCTTCTCGCGATCGACGAGGGCGGGATCGCCGAGGCGGCGACGCTCGTCGATCAAGCCCTGCGCGAAGTCGAACGCTTCGTCCTCAGTGAGAGGCCGGCGATGGCGCTGGTGTACGCCGCCGCTGCGTTGTCGCATGCACGCCAGGGCGCGACCGCCGAGGCGCGCACGGCGTCGAAGCACGGACTGTGGCTGCTCGAGAAGCTCACGGGCGTCGGGGCCGGTCTCGTCGCCGACGCCGGACTGTCACTCGCGCGCGCCACTCTGTTGCTCGGCGACGTCAACACCTCACGGATGCTGGTACGGGAGGCGCACCGGATCCTCGCGAGGTACCCCGATCCCGGGGTGCTGCCGGCCCGGCTGCGGGAGGTCGAGCGCATGACGGACGCTTCCACGGTGCCCGTCGGGCTCGCCGCCACACCGTTGACTCCTGCGGAGATGCGGGTCCTCCGGTACCTCCCGACCCATCTGAGCTTCGAGGCGATCGCCGAAGAGCTCATCGTCTCCCGCAACACGGTGAAGACCCAGGCGATCGCGGCGTACCGCAAGCTCGGTGTCAGCTCCCGGGCGGAAGCCGTCGCGCAGGCGCGCGAGCTCGGCTTGCTGGAGGAGTAATGGCAAAAACGAGAACGCCGGCGGCGGCAGCAGCGACTGCCGTCGAAACCTCCCGGGTACCTGAGCGCGCCCCGCTCGTCCTTCTCGCGCTCATCCTGGTCGCGGCGGTCGCCAACCTGAACCTCTCCGTCGCCAACGTCGCCTTGCCCGACATCGGCATCGCGTTCGACTCGTCGCAGACCACGATCGACCTCATCGCCGTCGGGTACTCGCTCGGCCTGGCCGGGTCCGTGCTGTACCTGGGTGCGCTCGGAGACCGCTACGGGCGCAAGATGATGCTCGTCCTCGGCACCACGCTGGCGATTCCGGCTTCCATCGCGGCTGCGTACGCCCCGTCCGACACCTTCCTCATCTTCGCCCGCATCTTCGGCGGCGTTGCCGCCGGCATGGCCTTCCCGACGACGCTGGCGCTCATCACGGCGTTGTGGTCGGGGCCGGCGCGCACGAAGGCCATCGCCTTGTGGTCCGCGATCGGCGGTGGACTGACGGCGCTCGGCCCCCTCGTCGCCGGCGGCTTGCTCGAGAGGTTCTGGTGGGGATCGGTGTTCCTCGTCACCCTCCCCCTCGCCGCCCTCGCCCTCGTCCTCGCGATCGTGCTCGTCCCAAGCCACGTCAACGAGACGAGCGACCCGGTCGACAACCTCGGCGGGATCATCTCGGCTGTCCTGGTCGGCACCCTGATCGTCTCGATCAACTTCGCCTCCGTCCCCAACGAGGGCACGATCGCGATCGGGCTCGGGATCATCGCGGCCGCCGCCGCGATCGCGTTCTTCATCCGGCAGCGCTACGCGAGAAACCCCCTGTACGACCTGCACGTCGCGGCGCGCCGCATCTTCTGGGTCGCCGCCTGCGCCGGGATCATCGTGTTCGGCTCCCTGATGGCCGCCATCTTCATCGGCCAACAGTTCCTGCAGAACGTGCTCGGCTACTCGACGTTCGAGGCCGGTGCAGCCATCCTCCCCGCCGCGGTCCTCATGGTGATCGTCGCGCCCAGGTCGGCGAAGCTCGTCGAGGCACGGGGCGCCCGCTTCACGCTGTTGCTGGGGTATGTCTTCGTGCTCCTCGGTTTCCTGACGATGTACGCGCTGTGGGACGAAGGCACGCCGTACTGGGAGGTCGGCCTGGCGTACGCGTTCGTGGGCATCGGGATCGGGTTCGCCGGCACACCGGCGTCTCACTCGCTCACCGGGTCCGTCCCGGTGAAGCGCGCCGGCATGGCGTCGGGGACCGCCGACCTCCAGCGCGACCTCGGCGGGGCCATCATGCAGTCCATCCTCGGAGCGCTCCTGACCGCCGGCTACTCCGCGGCCGTCGCCAGTGCGATCGCGGCAGCGCCGAACAAGGATCAGATCAACGACAAGACCCAGACGCAGCTGGAACAGTCCTTCGCCGGCGCCGAGACCATCGCCAAGGCGGCACCGCAGTACGCGAAGCAGATCATCGCCGGCGCGCAGTCGTCGTTCGTCGACGGCGCCGACTGGGCCTACGTCGCCGGGATCGTGGCGATCCTGCTGGGTTTCGTCATCGTGTTCTTCTTCTATCCGAAGAAGGACAAGGAACAGGAGCTGCTCGCCGGATACGTCGAGGAGGACACTGCACGCGAAGCGGCGCCGGCCGGCAGGTAACGTCACCACGTCGAGGAGGGCAGCGGAATGCAGCAAGAGGCAGGCAGAGTCACGCGGTTCCGGAACAACCCGCTGGCGGGCGCGCCGTTCTGGCTGATCCTGCTTGCGCTCTGGGGGGTCATGGAGCTCGGGTGGCGGTGGCGGAGGGTGCGCGCCCGGATCTCGTGACCCTTCAGACGCTGGCGGGCTGAGCCGTTTGGTGCGGGAGAAGCACGGAGGCAACGAGGCCTCCCCCGCCGATCACCGCGAGCACGATCATCGCAGCGCCGTAGGCGTGGGTCGTGAGGCCCGAGACGAGAATCGTCCCGGCGATGGCGGTGCCGATCGACGAGCCGAGGTTCGACACGCTCCGCGACAATCCGCTGATCTCGCCCTGACGGCTCTCCGGGAACGCCGACTGCACGACGTTGACCGACGGCGTCAGCATCACGCCGACGCCAAGCCCAATGAGCAGGAGTCCTGGGGTGAAGGCCCACACGCTGGGTGAGCCGGCCGCCAGCGCGAGCAGCACGACGATCCCTGCGATCGTGCCGACGAACCCCGCCATGATCAGCGTGCGCTGCTCGTACTTCTTGGCGAGCCGTTCGGCCGCCAACGAGGACGCGAGGATGCCCGCGGTGGCAGCCGTGAAGATCAGCCCGGTCTGGATCGCGTTGTAGCCGCGCACCACCTGCAGGTACGCGGACACCGTGAACGACGTCCCCAACAGCACGGCCCACTGGACGTTCTGCGTGACGAGAGCCAGGTTGGACGTGCGGTTCCGGAACAGAGCGGTCGACAGCAGCGCCTCCTTGTGGGCGCGCTCGCGGGCCCGGATGTAGACGAAGAACCCGACCTGGATCAGTGCTCCGACGGCGAGGAGGATCGCCATCAGGGCAAGGTTGTTGTCGGCGGCGAGGATGCCCATCACCAGGATGACCAGCCCGGTCGCGGAGAGGATCGCTCCCACCGTGTCGAACGGATGGGTCGGATCCGGGGGCACGGGGTCTTCGATGCGGCGGCCGAGCACGTAGATCACGACGATGACGGCGGCCTGGAAGACGAACGCCGCCCGCCAGCTGATCGCGGTGGTGATCAGGCCCCCGATCAAGGGCCCGGCGGCGGCGCCGACCCCGCCCATCCCGCTGATCAGCCCGAAGGCCCGCGCGCGCGACCTGAGATCTGTGAAGAGCATCGTCGTGAGGATGTACACGGGCGGGATCAGAAGCGCGGTGCCGACGCCCTCGAAGATCGAGTTCCCGAGGATCAGCACGCCGAGACCCGGCGAGACGGCGCTCATGAGCGCGCCGATCCCGTAGATGAGCAGGCCGAGCTGGAAGCACCGCTTGCGGCCCCAGCGGTCGGTGAGCTTGCCGCCCGGGATCATCAGCGCCGCCATCACCAGCAGGAAGACGGTGATTGCGACCTGCACGCCCTGGACGCTCGTGTCCAGGTCGTGGCTGATGTCGGTGATCATGACGTTCATGTTCGAGCCGGCGAAGCTGCAGATGAACTGCGCGAGCGCCAGCGGGACGAGCGCTCTGCGCAACGCCGCCGGCGGGCGGCTGACCGCTTCGGTCACGCCGAGACGACGTTGACGCGGCCGGCGCCGTGGTCGAGCTGGTAGTCGAGGTTGATGGCGGCGTTGATCAACGCGAGGTGCGTGAACGCCTGGGGGAAGTTCCCGAGCTGCTCGCCGGTGAGGCCGATCTCCTCCGCGAAGAGCCCGACGTGGTTCGCGTAGGTGAGCATCTTCTCGAACACCATGCGAGCTTCGTCGAGGTGACCGGAGCGCGCGAGCGCGTCGACATAGAAGAACGTGCACAGTGAGAAGGTGCCTTCCGACCCCTGCAACCCGTCGGGTGAGGCCTTGGGGTCGTACCTGTACACGAGGCTGTCCGAGACGAGCACCTTGTTCATCTCGAACAGCGACGACAGCCACTTCTCGTCGGACGGTGATACGAAGCCGACCAGTGGCATCAGGAGAAGCGAAGCGTCGAGCACGTCGCTGCCGTCGTGCTGCACGAACGCTTTCTTCGAATCGTTCCAGCCCTTCGTCATGATCCAGCGGTAGATCTCGTCGCGCTCCTGCCGCCAGCGGTCGATCTCGGCGGGCCGGCCGTGATCGAGCGCCATCCGGATGGCACGGTCGAAGGCCACCCACCCCATGAGCCGGCTGTACGTGAACGGCTTGCGACCGCCCCGGGTCTCCCAGATCCCCTCGTCGGGCTGGTCCCAGTGCTCGCACAGCCAGTCGATCATGCGCACGATGTCCTGCCAGCCGCGATCGCCGACGGCCGAGTGCACACGGTCCACGAAGCGGATGGAATCCATCGCCTCGCCGAAGATGTCGAGCTGCAGCTGCCCGGCGGCGCCGTTCCCGATCCGCACCGGTGCGGAGCCGCGGTAGCCCTCGAAGTGGTCCAGCGTCTCTTCGGTGAGATCGGAGCTCCCGTCGACGCGGTACATGAGGTTGAGCGGGGCGCCGTCGCCGGCCAAGTTCTGCTCCAACGCGTTCCGGAGCCACATCGAGAACTGGGCGGCTTCCTCCGTGTACCCCAGCCCGAGAAGCGCGTACACCGAGAACGACGCGTCGCGGACCCATGTGAATCGGTAGTCCCAGTTGCGCTCCCCGCCGACCTGCTCGGGAAGGCCGGCGGTGGGCGCGGCGACCAAGCCGCCGGTCGGCGCGTACGTCATGAGCTTCAGGCTCATCGCCGACCGCGTGACCGCCTCCCGCCAGCGGCCTTTGTACGTGGACTGGTGCAACCACGACTTCCAGAAGTTGACGGTGTCGAAGAACAGGTTGACCATCTCACCGTGGCCGATCTCGCTCTTCTGCGCCGACTCGATGACGAAGCCGGTGAAGTCGCCGGCACGCACGGTGAAGCGTGACCGCACGTCCTGACCGTGCTGTTGCAGCGGGATGGTGCCGTTCAGGTGGAGGGTCAGCGACGGGGCTTCGAACACGGCGCTCGTGCCGTTGACCGTCGTCTTGTGCTCTTCGCGGCCGTAGTCGAACCGGGGCTGGACCAGGGCCTCGAAGTCCAGCTGGCCCCGGACGCCGCGGACGGCTCGGCCGATGCGGTGATGGTCGGTGACGGTGGCGGGGTTCTCGATCGGCATGAAGTCGATCACCTCGGCGACGCCCTCCTCCGAGAGGAACCGCGTGATGAGGACGGCGGTGTCGGGCTGGTACATCTGCTTGGTCACGCACTCGTCGACGGCGTGCAGCTCGAACTTGCCGCCCTTCTGGTGGTCGAGGAGCGAGGCGAACACGCTCGGCGAGTCGAACCGGGGGCAGCAGAACCAGTCGATGGTGCCGTCGGTGGCGACGAGCGCCGCCGTCTGCAGGTCGCCGATCAGACCGTGGTCGGCGATGGGGGGGTAAGCGTCCGACATCGTGGTCGTCTCCCTCGTGCGGCGGTGCCCCGGATGCTCGCCGCCGCCGGCCCGGCTGTCATCACCCCAGGGGGGTGATGGGGCCGCCCAATCACCCGGGCGGGATGACGACGCCGGGGTCGGATTGCCACAGAATCGACCCCGAGATCTGGCACGACTCCGCAGGCGAGGAGGGCGGGCATGACGCTCGAAGGCAAGGTCGCGATCGTCACCGGCGGGAACAGCGGCATCGGCAAGGCGATCGCCCTCGCCCTCGCCCGCCGGAAGGCCAACCTCGTCATCGACTACGTGGCCCAGGAGCACGCCACCGAGGAGCTCGAGCACGAGATCGAGGCGCTCGGCGACCAGGCGACCGGCGTCAAGGCCGACGTGAGCAAGGTCGAGGACCTGCAGCGCCTGATCGACCGGGCCGTGAAGGACTTCGGCCGGCTCGACGTGATGGTCAACAACGCCGGCGTCGAGACGCGGACGTCGGTGCTCGAGACTACGGAGGACCAGTACGAGAAGGTGCTGGCGATCAACCTCAAGAGCGCCTTCTTCGGGACCCAGCTCGCGGCCAAGCAGATGATCGCCCAGGGCGGCGGGGGCCGGATCATCAACGTCAGCTCCGTCCACGAGGACTGGCCGATGCCGGGCAACGCCCCGTACTGCCTGTCCAAGGGCGGGATGAGGATGCTCACGCGCACGGCCGGCGTCGAGCTCGGCCCCCACAACGTCCAGGTCGTCGGCGTCGGCCCGGGAGCCGTCGACACGCCGATCAACGTCTCGACGGTCGACGATCCAAAGAAGCTGGCGACCCTCGACGCGGCGATCCCACTCGGTCGGATGGCCAAGCCCGAGGAGATCGGGAACGTCGTGGCGTTCCTGGCCGACGACGAGGCCAGTTACGTGACGGCGACCACTGTCTTCACCGACGGCGGGCTCATGCAGACGAGCCCCGGTCTGTAAGTAACGCGTCAGCGGGAAGGAGGGACGTGGCGCAGAACGAGCACTACGACGTGGTCATCATCGGCAGCGGCGCGGGCGGGGGAACCCTGGCGTGGAAGCTCGCCTCCACCGGGAAGCGCATCCTGCTGCTCGAGCGCGGCGGCTACCTCCCGCGCGAACGCGACAACTGGGATACCGAAGCGGTCTTCCTCCGGGGTAAGTACACCACCGACGAGGAGTGGCGCGACCGCAAGAGCGACGAGTTCACGCCCGAGCAGAACTACTACGTCGGCGGAAACACGAAGTTCTACGGCGCCGCGCTGTTTCGTCTGCGTCCTCAGGACTTCGGGGAGATCAAGCACCACGCCGGCATCTCCCCCGCCTGGCCGCTGGGCTACCAGGACTACGAGCCGTGGTACGCGGAGGCGGAGCGCCTGTACTACGTCCACGGCGCGGCGGGCGAGGACCCGACCGACGGTCCGCGCAGCGGTGACTTCCCCTATCCGGCGGTGCAGCACGAGCCGCGCATCCAGCAGCTGCACGACGACCTCGTGCAGCTCGGCTTGCATCCCTCGCATCTCCCCGTCGGTGTGCTGTTCGACCAGGACACCGACGGGAACGCCACCCACGACAGTCACTGCATCCGGTGCGACCGCCTGGACGGCTTCCCGTGCGTCGTGAACGGGAAGGCAGATTCGCAGGTCGTGTGCGTCGACCCCGCGCTGGCGGCGAATCCCAACCTCGACCTCGTGACCGACGCTCGGGTCGACCGGCTGGAGACCGACGACGCAGGCCGGCAGGTGACGGCGGTCGTCGCGACGATGGGCGACGGCTCCGAGGCGCGGTTCTCGGGAGACGTGGTCGTGGTCTCGTGCGGAGCGCTCAACTCGGCTCTGCTCCTGTTGCGGTCGGCGAACGACCGGCATCCGAACGGGCTCGCCAACGGCTCGGACCAGGTGGGCCGCAACTACATGCGCCACAACAACATGGCGCTGATGGCGATCTCGCGTGAGCCGAACCCCACTCGGTTCCAGAAGACGCTGGCGCTGAACGAGTGGTACCTGAAAGGCGACGACTGGAACTTCCCGTTCGGCGGCATTCAGATGCTCGGCAAGTCGGACGGCATCCAGCTCCGGGCGATGGCACCTCGTCGGGTGAAATGGGGCGCCAAGCTCACGCCCGAGAGGTCACTGGACGACATCGCGCTGCACGGCGTCGACTTCTGGCTCTCGGCCGAGGACCTCCCGCTCCCCGACAACCGGCTCACGATCGACGGCGACGGCACACCACGACTCACGCTGGCCGACGAGAACAACATGGAACCGCTGAAGCGGCTGCGGAAGAAGTTCGAGTCCATGCTGAGCAAGCTCGGCTTCGAGGAGGGAACGCACCGTCGCAACGTGTACCTGCATGAGGGCATGGCCATCTCGGCCACCGCGCACCAGTCGGGCACGGTCAGGTTCGGGACGGACCCGGCGGCATCGGTCCTCGACCTGGACTGCAAGACCCATGAGCTCGACAACCTCTACGTGGTCGACTCGAGCTTCTTCGTCTCGATCGGAGCCGTGAACCCGACGCTCACCATCATCGCCAACGCCCTGAAGGTCGGCGAGCACCTGCGCGAACGGTTGGGGTAACGCGATCGTGAACCCCGCGATCCTCGCGTCCGATGCGTCGTCGACCCTCCTCGCCGCACGCGAGCAGATGGCCTTCACGCTCGCGTTCCACATCCTGCTCGTACCGATCGGCGTGGCGCTGCCCACGATCACGCTGATCGCCAACTGGCGCGGGCTCCGCAAGCGCGACGACGTGGCGCTGCTCCTCGCCCGACGGTGGTCGAAGGTCATGGCAGTGACGTTCGCGGTCGGCGCCGTGACGGGCACCGTGCTGTCGTTCGAGCTGGGCCTGCTGTGGCCGGGGCTCACGGGCAAGTTCGGCAGCGTGTTCGGCTTGCCGTTCGGGCTCGAGGCGATCGCCTTCTTCCTCGAGGCGATCCTCATTGCCGTCTACATCTACGGCTGGGACCGGCTCAGCCCGCGGGCCCACTTCTGGACCGGCGTCCCGATCCCGTTTGCCTCGGTTCTCGGCGCCATCAGCATCCTGGCCGTGAACTCGTGGATGAACACACCCCAGGGATTCACCCTCTCCTCCAAAGGACTGCCGAAGAACGTCGATGTCTTCAAGGCGATGTTCACGCCTGCCTTCCCCTGGGAAGTGACCCACTTCGTCATTGCCGCGTACCTGGGAGCCGGCTTCGTCGTCGCCAGCGTGTACGCGGTGGGCATGCTGCGGGGCCGCAACGACCGCTACCACCGGCTCGGGTTCCTGATCCCTTTCACCGTGGCGGCAGTCCTGGCTCCCGTGCAGCTCCTCGTGGGCGATCAGATCACGCGCATGATCATCCGGGAGCAGCCCGTGAAGTTCGCGGCTGCCGAGGGTGTCCAGCAGACAGGCACGCACGTGCCCGAATCCCTGTTCGGCTACCTGCCCGGCAACGGCCAGGACGACAACGCCGAGCTCAAGTACGCGATCGAGATCCCGGACCTGGCTTCAGTCCTCAGTGGGGGGAAGCCCGACACCAAGATCACGGGCCTGAACAGCGTGAAGGCCGAGGACCGGCCGCCCGTCAACATCGTGCACTGGTCCTTCGACATCATGGTGCTGGTCGCGTCGGCGCTGGCGTTGCTCGCCGTGTGGTTCGGGTTCGTCTGGTGGCGAAAGCGGCGCCTGCCCAAGACGAAGTGGTTCTTGCGCGCCGCTGCCGTCGCCGGCGTCGCGATCCTCGTGACCATCGAGTGCGGCTGGTTCGTCACCGAGGTCGGCCGCCAGCCGTGGGTCGTCTACAACACGTTGCGCACGAAGGACGCCGTCACCAGCCACGGTGGCATCTGGCTCACCCTCGTGATCATCGTCGCGTTGTACGCCCTCGTCGCCACCGGGCTGATCACGACGTTGCGCGTGCTCGCGCGGCGGTGGCGGTCCCAGGACGAGGGCGCCGACTCGGACGTTCCCTACGGGCCGCGCGGACCACTCCGGCTGGGAGACGAGGGCGCCGCCGCACCGACCGATGAGAAGGTCGGCGTCTGATGGCGGTCGCGTGTGCGTGCATCCTGTGGTTCGCCGTCATCATGTACTCCGTTTTCGGCGGCGCCGACTACGGCGCCGGCTTCTGGGACCTGCTCGCCGGTGGTGACCGGCGCGGCGAGCGGCCACGCGGGCTCATCGACCACGCCATGGCACCGGTGTGGGAAGCGAACAACATGTGGCTGATCTTCGCCGCCATCGTCTGCTGGACGGCGTTCAGTCAGGCCTTCGGCTCGATCATGAAGACGCTGTTCGTCCCGGTGATCCTGGCCGGTGTAGGAATCGTCATCCGGGGCTCCGGGTTCGCTTTCCGCAAGGTCGCGGAAAGGGCCGGACGCAAGCGAGTGCTCTCCGCCGCGTTCGGCATCTCGTCGCTCATCACGCCGTTCATGCTGGGCGCCGCGCTGGGCGGGATCGCCTCCGGCCGCGTACCGCCGGGGAACGAACAGGGCGAGCTCTGGTCGAGCTGGCTCAACTCCACGTCGATCACCGTCGGCATCTTCGGCGTCCTGATCTCGGCGTTCATCGCCGCCACGTTCCTCGTCGCGGACGCCGATCGACTCTACGACGACGTCATGGCCTCGTATTTCCGGATCCGTGCGTTCTTCATAGGGTTCGCGGCGGGCCTCGCGGCGTTGATCGGGCTCTTCGTCCTACGCAGCGACTCGCCGTACATCTACCACGGGCTCCTTCACGAGGGTCTCCCGTTCGTCATCGCGTCCGCCGTCTTCGGCCTCGCGACGCTCGGCGCGTTGTGGCGACAGTTCGGAGGCCCTCAGGTACGGGCGCTGGCGGTCGCGACGGTGCTCGGGGTGCTTCTCGGCTGGGGCGTCGCGCAGTATCCGTACATCCTTCCGACGACGCTGACGATCGACCAGGCCGCCGCGCCCGGCTCGGTGCTCTTGTGGATCGTGATCGCCTTCATCGTGGGCGTCGTGCTCGTCGCGCCCGCACTGCTGATGCTGTGGAGACTCGACCAGAGCAATCGGCTGGACGAGGGCGCCGAGGGAAGTGCGCCCCGGCGGCATCGCGTCGTCGTCGTCGGCGGCGGCTTCGGGGGGTTCTTCGCCACGAAGGCGCTCGCCATGGGGGCGGTCGACGTCACGCTCGTCGACCGGCACAACTACCACTTGTTCCAGCCGCTCCTGTATCAGGTCTCGACGGGGATCCTCTCGGAGGGACAGATCGCGCCCGCGCTCCGTGAAGTGATCCGCAACACGCGCAACTGCAAGGTCGAGCTGGCCGAGGTCACCGGCTTCGACCTCGACACGCGCACGGTCCTGGCTCGTGATCCCATCGGCGAGCACATGGAGATCCCGTACGACAGCCTCATCGTCGCCGCCGGCGGGCGCACTTCCTACTTCGGCAACGACCAGTTCGCGGCGTTCGCGCCCGGCATGAAGACGATCGACGACGCGCTCGAGCTGCGGCGTCGCATCTTCGGCGCCTTCGAGCTCGCCGAGCTCGAGGACGATCCCGAGGAGAAGCGGCGCTGGCTCACGTTCGTCGTCGTCGGCGCCGGGCCGACCGGGTGCGAGCTCGCCGGGCAGATTCGCGAGCTCGCCGAGCGCTCGCTGCGACACAACTTCCGGACGATCGACCCGACCACCACCAAGGTGATCCTGATCGACGGAGGAAAGGAGCCCCTGGCCAGCTTCGGCGAGAACTTGTCGGGCAAGGGGCGCAAGGAGCTCGAGCACATGGGGGTCGAGCTCCGCATGGGCCTGCGCGCCACGAACGTCGACCTCGACGGGATCGACGTGAAGACGGCGGACGGCACCGACCGCATCCACGCCCACACCGTCATCTGGGCCGCAGGAGTGTCGGCATCACCGCTGGCCAAGATGCTCGGCGACGCAACGGGCGCCGACGTCGACCGCGCCGGCCGCGTGTCCGTGAACCCCGACTGCACCCTGCCCGGACATCCGGAAGTGTTTGCCATCGGCGACATGATGAGCCTCGACCACCTCCCCGGCGTCGCCGAGGTCGCCATGCAACAAGGACTGTTCGCCGGACGCACCATCCGGCGGCGGCTCCGGGGCGACGACACCGTCAAGTCGTTCAAGTACATCGACCTCGGCAGCATGGCGACGATCGGCCGGTTCCGTGCGGTGGTGGAGTTCAAGCGCATCAGCGTCAGTGGGTTCGCCGGCTGGCTCATGTGGCTCGGCGTGCACCTCGTGTTCCTGACCGGGTTCCGGAACCGGCTGGGTGCCCTTCTTCGCTGGAGCGGCGCGCTGCTCGGACGTCGCCGTGAAGAGCGCGCGTTCCTCGTACGTCGGGCATCCGTGGGCGACGACAGCTACGCGTCGGTGCTCCCGCCCGACGTCCCGCGCGTGAAAGCCGACGGCCGCTAGCCCTCGAGCAGGCGCCGCTTGGCGGCGCTGAACTCCTCGTCGGTGAGCTCGCTGGCCTGGTGGAGACGATCGAGGGACGCCAGCTTGTCGACCAGCTCGTCCTCTCCCCCACTGCCCGGCATCGCGTTCGCCGCCGGCGCCTGTGCAAGACCTGCTCCCCGCTCGGCGCGAGACCGAGCTGACGCCAGAAGGTCGCCGTCTACGCCTGGTACGCCTGGGGCGTCATCCGTCCGGACCGGTACGCGGCCGTCGCCGCCTGCGTCGACGCCAAAGTTGGTACGCCCGTCGCGTTTTCGATGCGACTTGCGAGACGACTACTGCGCGACCGGGTTGGTGCCGTTCCCGATGTGGGCCGCCAGGGCCACTGCGAGCAGGAAGCCCAAGACGCACATGACAACCGTGATGATCGTCAGGATCATCGAATCTCCAATGTCTGCGATGCTTGGCCGGTCCCGGTATGGGCGAAAGGCCGACGACTTCAACCTCCCCTGGCGCCCTTGGTCCCCTTCACCACTCGGGTCGGGCATATGCAACTCAGGAACCAGCCGAGACCCAACAGTACGAGGATCGACC
>Ga0066388_100000402_pt1 | contig 20143 bp, 14 predicted proteins | sample PanSoiMetaGPlot6_FD_64539 | JGI IMG/M metagenome (GOLD analysis project Ga0066388, IMG submission 64539) | Tropical forest soil microbial communities from Panama analyzed to predict greenhouse gas emissions - Panama Soil - Plot 6 (Hybrid Assembly) | ecosystem: Environmental > Terrestrial >...
GCAGCACGGCGCGGATGGCCGCGACTAATCGCTCGGCATGATCGTTCGGCGCACCCGAGCGCGACGCGATGGTCGAGGCCTTGCGCTTGGGCGAGAGGCGCGCGCGGTGCAGCGCCTCGCACACGTAGATATTGCCGAGCCCGGCGACCACACGCTGATCGGAGAGCGCCGCCTTCAGGCTGGTCTTCTTGCCGCGGCATGCCTGCGCCAGCATGGCGGCGTCGAACGCGTTACCGAGCGGCTCGGGACCGAGGCTGCGCAACAACGGGTCCTGATCGAGGCTGGCGCGTTGCACCAGCTTCATAAAGCCGAACCGGCGCGGGTCGTTGAAAGTGACGATTGCGCCCGACGACATCGCGAACACGATGTGGTCGTGTGCAAGATGCTCCTGTCGCTCGTGGTGAAAGCGGCCGGGCTTGCGCTTGCGCCCATCATGAAACACTCGGAACGAACCCGACATCCCGAGATGCATCAGCAACACCTCGCCGGACGAAAGGTCCGCAAGCAGGTATTTGGCGCGCCGACCGAGGCCTTCGACCGTCTTGCCTTCGAGGCGTTGCACGAAATCCTTCGGAAGCGGCCAGCGCAGATCGGGGCGACGCGCCAGCACCTGCTCAAAGCGCGCGCCCTCGAGCGCCGGCTGGAGCCCACGGCGCACCGTCTCGACTTCGGGAAGCTCCGGCATCGTTAACCTTCTTGAGCCGCGTGAAGCGAGGGTTTGTAGCCTCCCTGCGCCGGGCGCGCTATGGTCCGGCCGTCGTACAGCGATCCCATTCACCCCATGCCGACCGACCGCGCCACCCATTTCGGCTACCGCACCGTGCCGCTTGGTGAAAAGCAGGCGCTGGTCGACGAGGTGTTTACCTCGGTGGCGCGGCGCTACGACCTCATGAATGACCTGATGTCGGGCGGGGTCCACCGCGCCTGGAAGGACGCGCTGGTGACGGCCCTCCGCCCGCCCCGCAGCAAGCAACCATTCGCGGTTCTGGATGTTGCGGGCGGCACCGGCGATATCGCCTTTCGGATCGCAGCCGCAGGCGGCGCGGGCACACATGTCACGGTCTGCGACATCAACTCCGATATGCTGGAGGTCGGCCGCCAACGCGCCGAGCAGCGTGGCCTTGCCGACGCGGTAAGTTTCGTTGAAGGCAATGCCGAAGCGCTCGCGTTCGCCGACAAGAGCTTCGACGCCTACACGATCGCCTTCGGCATTCGTAACGTACCGCGCATCGACGCCGCACTTGCCCAGGCGTTTCGGGTCCTGCGGCCGGGCGGTCATTTTCTGTGCCTGGAGTTCTCCCACGTCGACGTGCCCGGGCTCGACCGGCTCTACGATCTCTACTCCTTCAACGTGATCCCGGCGCTCGGCCGCACGGTTGCGGGCGATGCCGAGTCCTACCGGTACCTCGCCGAGTCGATCAGACTGTTTCCGCAGCCTGACGTGTTCGCCGACATGATCCGAACCGCCGGTTTTCGACGCGTCAAATTCACGCCCATGACCGGCGGAATCGTGGCTCTGCATTCCGGCTGGCGGTTGTGATCGGGTCGATCGGCCATCTCGCGCGCCTGGTCCGCGCCGGCTTCGTGTTCGCGCGCGCCGGCGTATTCAGCGTGGTCGATCCGGTGCTGCTGCCATTGCCGGCGCGCGGCGCGCTCCGGGTCGCGCGGTTGCTCGAGCGACCAACCGCCGCGCAATCCCATCGCCTGTCGTCGGCGCTGAGCGCGCTCGGTCCGAGCTATGTGAAGCTCGGGCAGTTTCTGGCGACGCGGCCCGATGTTGTCGGCGCCGCGCTCGCGCTCGATCTGGAAAATCTTCAGGACAAAATGACGCCGTTTGCGCAGGCCGAGGCGGAGCGCGTGGTTGAGGCCAATATCGGCAAGCCGGTGTCGCAGCTGTTTTCAAGCTTCGGTCCGGCCGTCGCCGCCGCGTCGATCGCGCAGGTGCATCGAGCAACCGTCGCCGAGGACGGCCGCATGGTCGCCGTCAAAGTGCTCCGGCCCAACGTTGAGCGCCGCTTCAAGGGGGACCTGAAGGCCTTCTTCTTTGCGGCTCGCCTGGCCGAGCGGTTTTCGCCCGAGGCGCGCCGGCTGCGGCTGGTTGAAGTGGTCGACACGCTGGCGCGCACGGTTGCAATCGAGATGGACCTGCGGCTCGAAGCCGCCGCGATGTCGGAAATGGCCGAGAACACCAAGCAGGACCCCGACTTTCGGGTGCCGAGCGTCGATTGGAACCTGACCGGCAAGGATGTTTTGACGCTCGAGTGGATCGACGGCACGCCGCTCTCGGACCGCGCGGCCCTCGTCGCCAAAGGTTTCGATCTGCCCAGCCTTGGACGCGCGGTAATCCAGACATTCCTGCGCCAGGCCATGCGTGACGGCTTCTTCCATGCCGACATGCACCCCGGCAATTTGTTCGTCGATGCCAACGGCCAGCTGGTTGCGGTCGACTTCGGCATCATGGGCCGGCTCGGGCACAAGGAGCGGCGCTTCCTGGCCGAAATTCTGCACGGCTTCATCACGCGCGATTATCGACGCACCGCTCAGGTCCATTTCGACGCGGGCTACGTGCCCGCGCATCATTCCGTGGACGCGTTTGCGCAGGCGATCCGCGCGATCGGCGAGCCGATCCACAACCGCACCGCTGAAGATATTTCGATGGCAAAGCTGCTCACCTTGCTGTTCGAGGTCACGGCGATCTTCGACATGCGCACGCGGCCGGAGCTCTTGTTGCTGCAGAAGACCATGGTGGTGGTCGAAGGCGTCGCGCGCGGACTCGATCCCAGGCTCGACATGTGGAGCACGGCGGAGCCCGTGGTGAGCGAGTGGGTACTGCGCCACCTGGGCCCGGCCGGCCGGATCGAGGACGCCGCCAATGGCGTGCTCGAGATCGGGCGGTTTCTCAGCGATGTGCCCGAGGTGCTCGGTCGCACCGCGCGGCTGATGGATCAGCTCGATGTGGCGACCCGCGACGGCATCGTGCTGGCCCCCGATACGGTTGAGAAAATCGGACTGGCAGAGGCCCGCAAGGACCGCGCCTCCGCGGTCGCCATGGTGGTGATCGCGGCCCTTGTGGCGATCGTGGCGCTGGCGATCTGGGTCCGTTGAACCCGGCAGCGAGATTGCATACAATGATTGCATTGCAATCAAGGTCCGCCACCCCATGGGCAGCCTGACCGTCCGCAACATCGGCGACGACGTGAAGCGGCGACTGCGCGTGCGCGCCGCCCGCAACGGCCGCTCCATGGAGGAGGAAATCCGCCACATCCTGGCCAGCGCGGATGTGCCGGACGTGCGCGGCGCGCCCGAAACCGCTGCAGTCGCCACGCCCGCGCCGGGCGGTAGGGAACAACCAGCGAGACCTGCCGTGAAGCGCGTGCTGCTGATCATTGGCGGCGGGATTGCGGCTTACAAATCGCTTGACCTGATCCGGCGCCTGCGGGAGCGGGGAGCCGACGTGCGCGTGGTCATGACCAAGGCCGCGCAGGAATTCATTACCCCGCTCTCGGCCGGCGCGCTTGCCGGCGAGGCGGCGTTTATCGACCTGTTCGACGTGGTGAGCGAATTCGACGTCGGTCACATCCGGCTGGCGCGCGACACCGATCTGATTGTGGTGGCACCGGCGACCGCCGACCTGATCGCCAAGATGGCCAACGGGCTTGCGGACGATCTCGCCTCGACCGTGCTGCTCGCAACCGACAAGCCGGTGCTGATCGCGCCCGCCATGAACCCACACATGTGGGAGCATCCCGCAACCCGCCGCAACGTCGCGCAGCTGCGCTCGGATGGCATCGCCGCCATCGGACCGAACGCGGGCGAGATGGCGGAACGCGGCGAAGCCGGCACCGGACGCATGGCCGAACCGATCGAGATCGCCGATGCTGCGCTGGCGTTGCTCGGCCCGCAAACGCGTCCGCTCGCCGGCAAGCACATCCTCATCACCTCGGGCCCGACCCATGAGCCGATCGATCCGGTGCGCTACATCGCCAATCGCTCGTCCGGCAAGCAGGGTTTTGCGATTGCGCGCGCGGCCGCCGACGCCGGCGCCAAGGTCACGCTGATTTCGGGCCCGGTGTCGCTTCCCGATCCAGCCGGCGTCACCGTCGTCCACGTGGACAGCGCGCGCGCCATGCTCGCCGCCGCGCAAGCGGCGCTTCCGGCCGACGCCGCGATCTTCGCCGCCGCCGTCGCCGATTGGCGCGTCGCGGAAGCCGGCCAGCAGAAGATCAAGAAAGGCGCTGGTGGCGTACCTCGCCTCGCGCTGGTCGAGAACCCGGATATCCTGGCAACTGTTGCGAAGCTCAAATCCAAGCGTCCGAATCTGGTCATCGGTTTCGCGGCGGAGACCGAGCGCGTCGTCGAGCACGCCAAGGCCAAGCTCAAATCCAAGGGCAGCGATTGGATCCTGGCGAACGACGTGTCGGTCGAAGCGGGCGTGATGGGCGGGGATCGCAACAAGATACATCTCATCAGCGCGCGCGGCGTCGAAAACTGGCCCGAACAATCCAAGGACGAGGTCGCGCGCATGCTCATTGGGCGCATCGCGGCGGCGCTATGATCTTGAACCTGCGGATCGCGCGCTTGCCGCATGGTGCCGACCTGCCGCTGCCGGCCTATCAGAGCGCATTCGCAGCCGGGCTTGATCTCTATGCGGCCGTTCCCGCGGGTAGTCCGGTGGTGCTTGCGCCCGGCGCGTATGCCACGATTCCGACCGGCATCACCGTCGCGTTGCCTGCCGGGACCGAAGGGCAAGTGCGCCCGCGCTCGGGGCTCGCCGCGCTCCACGGCGTCACTGTGCTCAACGCGCCGGGCACCATCGACGCCGACTACCGCGGTGAAGTCGCGGTCGTCCTGATCAACCACGGCGACGCGCCGTTTGAGGTTGCGCGCGGCATGCGGATCGCGCAGTTAGTGGTCGCGCCGGTTCTGCGCGCGAGCGTCAGCGAGGCCGAGCATTTGGACGAGACCGATCGCGGCGCGGGGGGTTTTGGATCAACGGGTGGATGAGGACATGCAAGCGACCCACGTTACCGCCCCGGATGGGCTCAAGCTCGCGGTTCAGGAATGGGGGAACCCGCGCGGCCTTGAGATTCTCCTCATCCATGGCTTCAACCAGTCGCTTCTCTCCTGGCAGCGGCAGGTCGAGGACGGAGCACTCGCCGCGGAGTTCCGGATGGTTGCGCTCGACCTGCGCGGCCACGGCTCGTCCGACAAGCCACTCGAGAAGGACCGCTATGCGCACGCACGCTGGGGCGACGACATCGCTGCCGTGCTCCGGGCAACGGCACTGCGCCGGCCGGTGCTGACGGGATGGTCCTATGGCGGCAACGTGATCTGCGATTATGTGCGCAGCTTTGGAACCGACACGATCGCCGGCATCAATTTCGTGGCGGCGGCGGCCAAGACCGATCCGGCGTTCTTCGGCCCCGGCCGACAGAATTTCCCCGGGATGCTGTCCGAGGATCTTGCCGCCAATATCGGCGCAACGCGCGGATTTCTGCGCGCCTGTTTCGAGCGGCAACCGACCGAGGACGAATTCGAAATCATGCTTGCTTTCAACATGGTGGTTCCCGCGCCGGTGCGGGCGGCGATCACGGCCCGTCCGCCCAACCCCGGTGATGTCCTCCCTGGCATTCGCTGTCCGGTCCTGGTGACGCACGGCGCCGCCGATCGGATTCTGCTCGCGACGCTCGGCAAATTCACCGCGGCTACCGTCCCGGGCGCGAAGCTGTCGCTCTATGACGGTATCGGCCACGCGCCGTTCTGGGAGGATGCGGCTCGCTTCAATCGGGAATTGGCGGCGTTCGTGCGCGGCGCCAATTCGACCAAACAATAAGCGCACCGTCATGCAGACCGGCTATCGGGTGGTCGTCTCGGCGCTGGGCTGGTTCGCGATCATTCTCCAGTATTCGTTGATCGCGAGCACCAGGAGCGGACCGGAGCTCGTTGCCTGGACGATCAACTACTTCAGCTTCTTCACGACCATCGGCAACATCCTGGTCGCGCTGGCGATGACGCTCCCGTGGCTCGCGCCCCATTCGCGGCTCGGTCAATGGCTGCTGCGGCCGTCAGTGCGGACCGTGATCGTCGCCTACATCATCGTCGTCGGCGTCGTCTATCACCTGATGCTGCGCAACCTCTACAACCCGCAGGGCTGGCGGTTGGCGTGCGTCGTCATTCTGCACTACCTGATCCCGCCGCTGTTCATCATCGACTGGCTGGCGTTCGTGCAAAAGCGCGATCTGTCGTGGAAGATCCTGTTTGGTGCCCTGGCTCTGCCGGTCATCTACGTCGCCTGGACGCTCGTGCACGGTGCCGTGACCGGCTTCTATCCCTATCCGTTCATCAACGTGGCCCGTTTCGGCTACGCGCAAGTGCTTACGACCATCGGCGCCATGATCGCGGCATTCGTTGGTCTGGTGCTCGCGCTGGTCGGCATCGGGCGGCTGAGCGCCGGCTGGGCTTTGCGACGCAGCGAGGGGCGGGCCGAAGCGTAGCCTGGTCTACGCGCTCTTCTGCTTGTCCCGGATTGAATCCCACCACGGGCAGACGCCCGGATTGAGCGTGTAGTTGCCTTCGATCACCTGCACGGGCTGGCGCACACCGTCACGCGCGATCTGCAAACGCTTGTCGCGGGCGGCGTTGCGCTCCTGCTCGGGCAGCCAACCGCGCTCGTGGCCCCACAGGCTCGGGCCTTCGGTGCGCTCATAAGCCTGCCAGGTCTGCGGGTCGATCGAGCGCGCGCCCCAACCGTATTCCACCATGAAGCCTGACGGCGTCCAGGTGTAGAACGAGGTGATGAAGTCGCTGGTGTGGCGGCCGAGCGTGACCGCGATGCGACCCTCCTCCATCAGCGCGAGGTCGAGCCCTTGCCCGACGTCGTCGAACGAGTAGAGCTCCATCATGATGTGATGCACGGCGTTCTTGCCGGTCTTGATGAAGGCAAGGCTGTGGTGGCGCGGATTGACGTGCATGAAGTAGGCGGAGAACGGCTTGGTGTAGAAGTCGGACAGCCGGAAGCCGAGCAGGTCACGATAGAATGGGAGCAAGGTTGCGATGCTCTCTTCGCTCTCGACGTTGAGCACGGCGTGACCGAGGCCCAGCGGCCCGGTGCGGAAGCCCGAGATCGAGCGGCCCGGCTTGAACGGATCTGATGCCGTCTCCGCGCCATGGAACAGCTCGAGCCGGTTGCCGTGCGGGTCGTTGCAGACCGCAAGGTCCTTCACGTGCCGCTCGTCGGCGAGCGCGCGCGAACCGCGTGCCACTTTGGTGCCGGCCGCTGCCAGCTTGGCCGCGACCGCATCAAGCGCTGCCGCGTCGGCGACTTCCCAGCCAAAGAACGCAATGCCTTGGCCGCCGGTCCCATCGACGACGAGCCGCTGCTTGCGATCGTCCATGCGGAAGGCACGCGTGCTGCGGCTCTTGTCGACGCATTGCAGGCCGAGAAGGTTGGTGGCGTATGTCGACCAGTCCTCCACGCCGCTGGCGCGCACCCCGACATAACCAAGCGCCTGTATGGTCATCGCACCACTCCAGTTCGGCCAATTCCATTTTGCGCCGATATTACATCGCGTTCGCCAGGCCGGCCAGCGCGCCGCAAACAGAGCAGCGCTGCTCGGGTTGGGATGCGTCAGTCCACCTTGATGTTGTTTGTATCCGCAACGTCGAGCCAGCGCTTGGCCTCGACCGCGATGAACGCGGCGAAATCCGCCGGCGAGCCCACGTTGATCTGCCCGCCGAGTTTTTGGATCTCGGCCGCGACATCGGGCGTCTTGAGGATGTCGTTGATCGCCCCGTTGAGCCTTTCGGTCACGCCCGCCGGCGTTCCGGCCGGCGCGACCACGCCGTTGAAGCTCGGCGCCACGTAATCGGGAACGCCAGCCTCGACCATGGTCGGGATGTCCGGGGCCTGCGGGTTGCGCGCAGCACTCGTCACCGCGAGACCCTTGAGCTTTCCCTCGCGGATATGCGGCAGCAGGATAGTGGTCGTCTCGAACGTCATGTCGACCTGATGGCCGAGCACCGCGGTGACGGAATCACCGCCGCCCTTGTACTGAATGATCGCGTAGTCGACGCCGGTCTTGGCCTTGAACGACTCGGCGACGAGATGCGGCAGTCCGCCATAGCCGGTTGCCGCACAATTGAGCTTGCCGGGATTGGCCTTGCAGTAGCCGATGAACTCCGCAATCGAGTTCGGCGGCACCGCCGGATGCAGCACCAGCAGCTGCTCGCTCTGCGAGACTTTGGCGATCGGCGAAAAATCCTTCACCGGATTGTATTCGGGCCGCTTCGCGACCGCCGGAATGGTGGTCATGATGCTGGTGTTGCAGAACAGCAGCGTGTAGCCGTCGGGTTCAGCGCTGGCCGCGGCCTTGGCGGCGACCGATCCGCCGCCGCCGGCGCGGTTCTCCACCACCACGCTTTGGCCAAGCGACTGCTGTAGGCGTTGCGAGATGAGCCGCGCCATCACGTCGGTCGGCCCGCCCGGCGAGCCCGGCACGATGATCTTGATGGCACGCTCCGGATAGGCGGCGCGCGCCGGGCGCGTCAGCAGCGCCGCCGCAGCGGTTCCGCCGAGCCCCGACAGGAAACGGCGCTTGCTGATCATCGGCGTCCCTCTGTGGCCGTCCTTCGAGACGCGCCCTGCGGGCGCTCCTCAGGACGAGGCTGAGGATAAAGCGGCCATCCAACAATCTCCGACCTCATCCTGAGGAGCGTGACCGCAGGTCACGCATCTCGAAGGATGGCAACGAATATATCAGTTGCACCACTCAAGCTTTCGCGGATGCCCGCTTCGCGAGGCGCTTGGCGACGCCCGGATAGACGCGCCTGGCATTGTCCTCGAAGATCTTCTGCTTGTCGGCCGCGCTGAGCCACGACACTTGGTCGACATAGCGTTTGGTGTCGTCGAAGAAATGGCCGGTGTTGGGATCGATAATCTGCACTGCGCCGATCATCTCCGACGCGAACAGGATGTTGTCGACCGGCACGATCTTGGTCAGGAGCTCGATGCCCGGCAGATGATAGACGCAGGTGTCGAAGAACACGTTGTTCCTGATCATCTCCTCGATCGGCTTCTTCTTGTTCTGCAGCGCAAGCCCGCGATAGCGGCCCCAGTGGAACGGCACCGCGCCGCCGCCGTGTGGAATGATCAGCCGCAGTTTCGGGAAGTCAGCGAACAGGTCCGACATGATCAGCTGCATGAACGCCGTCGTATCGGCGTTGATATAATGCGCGCCGGTGGTGTGGAACGCCGGATTGCATGACATCGACACATGCACCATGGCGGGGCAGTCGAGCTCGCACAGTTTCTCATAGACCGGATACCAGTATCGGTCGGTAAGCGACGGCGCGTTCCAGTGGCCGCCCGACGGATCGGGATTGAGGTTGCAGCCGACGAACCCGTAGTCCTTGATGCAGCGCTCGAGCTCGGGGATGACGGTCTTCGGCTCGACGCCGGGCGACTGCGGCAGTTGGCAGACGCCGATGAAGTTATCCGGGAACAGCTCGGTGACGCGGTAGATCATCTCGTTGGAGGCCTGCGACCATTCGAGCGACGTCTTGAAGTCGCCGATGTGATGACCCATGCCGGCCGCCCGCGGCGAGAAAATCGTAATGTTGGTGCCGCGCTCCTGCTGCTTCTTGAGCTGGTTGCCCTCGATCGTCTCGCGGATCTCGTCGTCGGTGACCTTGAACTGCGACCACGACGGCAGCTGCTTTTTGTCGTTCACCGCCGCGATTTGCTGCTCACGGTAGCTCTTCAGGCCCTTCGGCTCGGTCGTGTAGTGGCCGTGACAATCGATGATCATGGGAACGCCGCCTGTTGGGGTGAGATGCGGCGGCATAGAACCACAAAAACTCGAGCGCTTTCAACCGTGACAGGACCGATCGTTCTGCTACATTGCGCGCCTTCCGTTCAAATCCACCGCGCAAGGCGCGCCGCGCGCCACCAGCTCTGCACCGCAAGGGGGAAAACATGGCCGATATTCCGCGCCTGAATGGCGTCATCAAAGCGCTCGAAGCAGGCAAGCCCGCCTTTACCTGTTTCTCTCCGACCGAGGTCAACAGCGCGATCAACCTTTCGGGCTCCAAGTACGATGGCGTCGTATTCGAGATGGAGCATAACGGTTATGACATCCGCGCGTTCCGCGATGCGCTGCAGTACATGCTCAACCGCCGCCAGCTGGTGCAGGGCGCAAGTTTCGCTCCGGCCGTCACGCCGATGGTGCGCATACCACCCAACGGGTGCGAGAAGGCGCAGTGGCACGCCAAGCAGGTGCTCGACATCGGCGCCTATGGGGTCGTGTGGCCGCACATCTCGAGCGTGGACGAGGCCTACAGCGCGGTGTCGGCCTGCCGCTACCCGCGGCTCAAGAGCGCGGCGCGTTACCACCCGGCGGGCTTGCGCGGCGATGGTCCAACGCAGGCCGTGCGTTACTGGGGGCTCACCCAGCAGGAGTATTACGAGCGCGCCGACGTGTGGCCGCTCGATCCCAAAGGCGAGATCTTCGTCATCCTGCAGATGGAGGACACCCAAGGCATTGAAAATCTGGACGAGATCCTGACCAAGGTGCCGGGCATCGGCTGCATCCTGATCGGCGAAGGCGATCTCTCCCAGGAGCTCGGTTATCCACGTCAGTACGAACATCCCGAAGTGTTGAAATGGATGGCGCGCGTGGTCGAGACTTGCAAGAAGCACAAGGTGGCGGTCGGACATCCGCACGTCGACGCCAACAACGCCGAACGCATCCTCAAGGAAGGCTACACCTTCCTGATGTGTGCCCCGGTGCAGAGCTTCGGCGGGCTCAACAAGGGCCGCGAGCTCACCGGCCGCTGAGCGGGCCGGCACCGCCCGGAACGGGCGTGGACGGACCTGGAGACCTAGCCGCGTTCACGCTCTGGACTCTTTGGCGGGACTCCCGTTGCGGGTAAATTGGAGCGATTCGGGGGCCATGTGCTTCTCTCGGCCAGCCGATGTGGTCCCGGCATCGGGACCGGGAGGGGCGAGCCGAAATGCCGGTCGCGATCCGGGCGAACAGCGCGCAAAGACATGCCGGCCGGGTGTCTGCCATAGTCTGCGCCTGTCTCCTGCTGCCCGCCGCCGCAAGCGCGCAAAATACCGTCGTCGGCATCCCGGCTACGGCCCGGGACGTGATCACGCGCGTTCCCTGGCACGACGTCGCGGGCCTCGCGCTGACATTGGGTGTCGTCCTGTTCGCGGTCATCAGCGCCATTGCGCTGCTGCGCACGCGCCGGCGCAGCACGATCGAAACGGCCGGCCTGCGCAACGAGATCGATGCCCTCAAGGCGGCGGCCGGCGATGCCCGCGCGCTGCTCATGTCGGAACCGCAGGTGCTGCTGGTGTGGCCGCTGCACGGCGATGATCCCGAGATTATCGGCGATGCCCGCGGACTTGTGCCCGAAGAGCCCCCGCACAGCGTCGCCGACTTCGGCAGCTGGCTTGAGCCGCAGGCAGCCGCGGAGATCGAAGCGGCGCTGCGACGTTTGCGCGCCGGCGGCGAGGGATTCAGCACCGTGCTGAGCACGCGCCTTGGCCGCCAGATCGAGGCATCCGGCCGTCCGGTCGGCGGGCGCGCCGTGCTGCGGCTGCGCGACGTCAGCGGATTGGCGCGCGAGTTCACCGCGCTCACAAGCGAGCATCACAAGCTGCAGCGCGAGCTTGCGGCAGTGAGTTCATTGATTGAAGCACTGCCCTCGCCGGTCTGGATGCGCGATCAGTCTGGGCGGCTGGTGTTCGTCAACCGCGCCTACGCCAGCGCGGTCGAAGCCGGAGATCCGACGTCCGTCGTTGCCGGTGGCATCGAGCTGTTCGACGCAGGCACCGCGCGTCCGGACGAAGGCGGCGGCCGTGCCCGACGGGCCGCGATCGTCGGCGGCCGACGCCGCGTCCTCGATGTGCTCGCGGTTCCGACCCCGAACGGCAGCGCCGGGATCGGCATCGACGCGACCGAAGTCGAGACCCTGCATCGCGACGTTGATCGCATGATCGAGGCTCACCGCCGCACCCTCGATCAGCTCGCCACCGCGGTCGCGGCGTTCAACGCCGAGCGCCGCCTCACATTCTATAACGCGGCCTACCGGGCGCTCTGGGACCTCGACAGCGGCTTCCTCGATCAGGAGCCGACCGACGCGGCCATCCTCGACGTGCTGCGCGCCGCTCGCAAGCTGCCCGAGCAGCGCGATTTCCGCGAATGGCGCACGCAGCTGCATGAGGCCTATCAGGCGCTGGAGGGCAAGCAGCACGAGTGGCATCTGCCGGACGGCCGCACGCTGCGGGTCGTCACCACGCCGAATCCCGAGGGTGGCGTCACCTACCTGTTCGATGACGTGACCGAACGCCTCGATCTCGAACGCCGGTTCGCCGACGTGATCCGCGTACGCGGAGAGACGCTCGATAACCTCGGCGAGGCGGTCGCAGTGTTCGGCAGCGACGGCCGACTGCGGCTGTCGAACCCGGCTTTCCGGCGCATGTGGAACATCGAGCCGACTGCGCTCGCCGATAACCCGCACATCGAGGCGGTGCTGCGGCTGTGCCTGCCGCTCGGCGCCGAGTCGACATGGGAAACTTTGCGGCGTGCCGTCACGACGCTTGACGCGCGCACGCCGGTCGCGAGCCGCATGGAGCGACACGATGGCGCCATCGTGGATTGCGCCACCATCCCGCTGCCCGATGGCGCCACGCTGGTCACGTTCACCGACGTGACCGCCTCGGTCAACGTCGAACGCGCCCTGGTCGAACGCAACGAAGCGCTGGTGGCGGCGGAGAAGCTTAAACAGGACTTCGTCCAGCACATGTCCTATGAGTTGCGATCGCCGCTCACCAATATCATCGGCTTCACGCATTTTCTGGGCGATGCAAACATCGGTCCGCTGAACCCGCGTCAGCACGAATACCTTGGCTACATCACGTCATCGACCAATGCGCTGCTCGCCATTGTCGACAACATTCTCGACCTCGCCACCATCGAGGCCGGAGCCATGACGCTCGACCTCGCACCGATCGATATCCGGCGAACGATGGAAGCCGCAGCCGAAGGGGTGCAGGATCGGCTCGCGCAGGATCAAATCAATCTGGAGTTGCGGGCGGCACCCGACATCGGCACTTTCCTGGCGGACGAGCGCCGGATCCGGCAGGCGCTGTTCAATCTGCTATCGAATGCGGTTGGATTTTCTCCGCCTGGAGGCACGGTGGTGCTCTCGGCATGGCGCGACGGTGGTGCCCTCGTCCTCTCCGTTGCCGACCAGGGACCGGGCATTCCGCCCGAGATGAAGGACAAGGTGTTCGACTGGTTTGAGAGCCATCCGTTCGGTTCGCGGCACCGTGGCGTCGGTCTCGGCCTGTCGCTGGTGCGGTCGTTCATCGGCCTGCATGGCGGAACTGTCCGAATCGAATCCGAGGTCGGACGGGGCACGACCGTGATATGCGTGTTGCCGGCCAGGCAATAGACGCCTCCGGGCAACAGACGTTTGATGGTGGACGATTCAAGCTTCACATTGACGGTGCCAAACGAGGAGGCGCTGCATCAGTTTGTGTGCGACTTTGCTGCGGCACTCGAGCCGGGCGACGTCGTAAGTTTGTCCGGCGATCTCGGCACCGGCAAAACGACGTTCGCGCGCGCGCTCATCCGGCACCTTGCCGACGACGCGACGCTGGAAGTTCCGAGCCCGACGTTTACGCTGCTGCAGACCTACGAGTTGCCGCGTTTCCCGCTCGTACACGCCGATTTCTACCGGGTCGCGGACGCGAGCGAACTCGACCAGATCGGCTTCGATGACCTGCCGCCGCAGTCGGTCATCCTGGTGGAATGGCCGGAGCGCGCGCCCGGCGCACTGCCGGCGGATCGCTGGGACATCGCCTTCGCACTCGATGCCAATTCCGAGCCCAATCACCGCGACGTGCGCGTCAGTGGCCTCGGCGAGTATGCGGCGCGGACCGCGCGGCTGGCGTCACGCCGGCGTTTTCTGAGCGAGTGCGGATATCAGGATGCGCTCTGCGAGCGGCTCGCAGGTGATGCATCCACGCGCTCCTATCAAAAAATCCTGTCGGGCAAGCGCAACCTCATTCTGATGGATTCGCCGCGGCGCCCGGATGGGCCGCCGGTGCGCGACGGCAAGTCGTATAGTGCGATCGCGCATCTGGCGGAAGACGTGAGGCCGTTTATCGCGATCGCGCGGGCGCTGCGCGGTCTGGGCTTCTCCGCTCCGGAGGTGATTGCCGCTGACCTCGACGAAGGCTTCATCATCCTCGAAGACCTCGGATCCGAGTTGGTGGTGGCCGGCAATCCGCCGGCGCCAATCAGGGTCCGCTACGAAGCCGCCGTGCACATTCTGGGAACTTTGCACAAGCTGAAGCTCCCCGCGCGGCTGCCGGTTGCTCCGCAAGTGGAGTACCATCTGCCGACGTACGACATGGACGCTTTCCTGATCGAGAGCGAACTGCTGATCGATTGGTATTTGCCCAACTACGGGACCGCTCCGTCGGCCGCGGCGCGCGCCGACTATGTCAGGCTCTGGCGGCAAGCGCTCGAACCGACGCTCGCCCAGCCAAAAACCTGGGTGTTGCGCGATTATCATTCCCCCAATCTGATCTGGCTTCCGGACCGTCGCGGTCTTGGCTGTCTTGGCATCATTGATTTTCAGGACGCGCTGCTCGGGCCGGCCGCCTATGATCTCGCGTCACTGCTTCAGGATGCACGCGTCGACGTGCCGGAGGGGCTCGAGCTCGAGTTGATGGGCCGGTACGTGCGCGGACGTTCCATCGCCGATGCCAGCTTTGACGTTCCGCAGTTTGCGGCGATCTATGCAACGCTCGCCGCGCAGCGCGCGTCGAAGATTCTCGGGATCTTCACGCGGCTCAACCGGCGCGATCGCAAGCCACAGTATCTGCGCCACATGCCGCGCGTGTGGGGCTATCTGCAGCGGTCGCTCAAGCACCCCGGGCTCGCGCAACTTGCGGCCTGGTATGAGCAACATGTCCCGCCCCCGGATGCCTAGCCCTCGCCGCGTCACGTTCGTGTTAGACTTCACCGGCAAACTCGCTCTCTTCATATGATTCGCAAGTCTCCCGTTCGATCTCCCGATCACGCCATGGTCCTCGCTGCCGGGCTCGGTACGCGCATGCGGCCGGTCACCGACGGCATGCCCAAGCCGCTCGTTCCGGTGGCCGGCAAGGCGCTGATTGATTACGTGCTGGACAAGCTGGCGGACGCCGGCGTCGGGACCGCGGTCGTCAACGTGCATTATTTTGCTGATCAGATCGAGCAGCACCTCGAGGCGAGGCGGGCGCCGCGCGTCGTCATATCGGACGAGCGCAAGCAGCTTCTGAATACCGGCGGTGGTGTGCGCGCCGCGCTTCCGCTGCTCGGGCCGAGGCCGTTCTTCCTGCTCAACTCGGACACCCTGTGGATCGATGGGGTGCAGCGCAACCTCGATCAGCTCGCGCGCTCTTTCGACGAAAAGCGCATGGACGCGCTCCTGTTGCTGGCCGCGACCACCGCGAGCGTCGGCTATGCGGGGCGCGGTGATTTCTCCATGGATCCCGACGGCGCCTTGCGCCGCCGCGGCGAAAGCGCCGTCGTGCCCTTCGTCTATGCGGGAGCGGCGCTGCTCTCACCGAAACTGTTCGCCGAGGCGCCGGACGGACCATTTTCGCTCAACCTGCTGTTCGACCGTGCCATGGAGGCCGACCGGCTTTGCGGCATGCGGCTTGAAGGGGTCTGGATGCACGTCGGTACCCCGGAAGCGGTCGCCGCCGCCGAGGCCGCGATCATGGCCAGCGCGGCCTGATCCCGCGCTCTCCAGGGTTCATTGCGGGCGCTCAAGTCCCTTCCGGAAGACGGGAGACTCGCGCTAGGGCAGGTCACCATGGACCGCCCGCCCCGCCTGTTCACGATCCCCGCGTCGGCCCCGTTCCTGCCGACCCTGCTGAACGCCCTCGTGGCGGGCGAACTCATCCCGGGGTTCACCTTTACGGATCCTCTGGCCTTGGCGGCGGCGACCATCTACCTGCCGACGCGGCGCGCCTGCCGCCTCGCGCGCGACGCCTTTCTGGGTGCCTTGAAGACCGACGCTGCGACGCTGCCACGCATCGTTGCACTCGGTGACATCGATGAGGACGAGATTGTATTCGCGCAGGCTGCGACCGGGGACGCCGCCGTCGACGCGCTGGGATTGCCACCCTCGCTCGAGGGCTTCGAGCGGCGTGCGCTGCTGGCCAAGCTGATCCTGGGCTGGTCGAGCCAACTGCAAGACGCGGGCGCCGTCGACCCGCCGCTGATCGTCAACAGCCCGGCCGCCGCCTACGCACTCGCCGACGATCTCGCCCGAGTGATGGACGACATGACGACCCGGCAAGTGCCGTGGAGCCGGCTCGATCAGCTCGTGCCGGACGAGATGGACGTCTACTGGCAGCTCACGTTGAACTTCCTGAAGATTGCGCGCGACCGCTGGCCGGAGCTGCTCGCCGAACGGCACGCGATCGATCCGCCCGAGCGTCGCGACCGCCTGATCGCCGCCGAGGCCGCCCGGCTCGTGGCATCGCCGGACCGGCCCGTGATCGCCGCCGGATCGACCGGCTCAATGCCGGCAACCGCGGCCTTGCTTGAAACGATTGCGCGTCTGCCGCACGGAGCCGTCGTGCTTCCCGGCCTCGACACTACTCTCGATGACGAGGCTTGGACCTTGATCGGCGGTACCGCCGAAACGCCGGCCGCCGCAGGCCATCCGCAATTTGCCATGCAGGCGCTGCTGGCGCGCCTCGGCGTTCGCCGCGATGAGGTCACGGCGCTGGCGCCGACGCGTGGGCGCGAGGCGGTGGTGTCGGAGATCATGCGACCGGCGGCCGCCACCCACCTCTGGCGCGAGCGGATCCGGCGCGGACTTGCAGGCGAGATCGCGTCCGGCCTCGCCGAAGTTTCGGTGATCGAAGCCGCCAATGCTGAAGAGGAGGCGCTCGCGATAGCGATTGCCCTGCGCGAGGCGCTGGAGACGCCAGGCGCAACCGCGGCGTTGGTGACGCCTGACCGCAGCCTTGCGCGGCGGGTCGTGGCGGCGCTCGACCGCTGGAACATCGCGGCGGACGACTCCGGCGGCGATGCGCTCGACGACACGGCGGCGGGCCGGTTCGCGCGCCTCGTGGCCGACGCCGCGTTGAGCGGCTTGGCGCCCGTTGCGGTGCTGGCCCTGCTCAAGCATCCGCTGCTGCGTCTTCGCGCGAAGGCCGACGCGCTCACGCATCCGGTTCAGGTTCTGGAGCGCGCGGTGCTGCGCGGTCCGCGGCCTCGTGCGGGCAGCGGCGGTCTGCGGCAAGCGCTGGCGAGCCTGCGGTTGGAGCTCGAGAACCTGCGAGGCGGCAAATCAACCGACCTGCACCGGTCCGACCCGCGCGCGGCCTTGTCACCCGCGCAACTCGACGACGCGGTTGATCTCGTCAATCGCCTTGCGCGCGCACTGGCGCCGCTCGAACGCGGCGCGCCGGCGCAAACCTTCGCCCAACTCGCGGCCCAGCATCGGGCCGCGATCGAGAATCTCAGCGAAGACGAGAGCGGCGAGCTTCTGGCCTTTGCGGGCCACGATGGCAATGCGCTCGCGGCCGCGTTCGATGACATAACGCTGCAGACCGCCACCGACATTCGGGTAACGACGGCCGATTACGGCGAGCTGTTCCTCGCCGCGATCAGGAGCCGCGTGGTACGCCGGCCCGGACGACCTGGCGCGCGCATCCGCATCCTCGGCCCGCTAGAGGCGCGCTTGATGTCGGTCGATCGGGTCGTTCTCGGCGGCCTGGTGGAAGGCGTCTGGCCGCCGGACGTGCGCAGCGACCCCTGGCTCAGCCGGCCGATGCGGCATGCACTCGGGCTCGACCTTCCGGAGCGCCGCATTGGTCTTTCGGCCCACGATTTCGCGCAGCTGCTCGGAACGAAGAGCGTGGTGCTGACGCGTGCCGCCAAGCTCGGCGGCGCACCCACGGTCGCGTCGCGGTTCCTGCAGCGCCTCGCCGCGGTCGCCGGCGACGGGCATTGGACGGCCGCCCTCGATCGCGGCAACGAATATATTGCCTGGGCGCACGCGCTCGATCGGCCCGAGAAGGTCGTTCCGGTCACGCGCCCGGAGCCCAAGCCGCCGCGTGCCGCGCGACCTGTGGCGCTCTCGGTGACCGAGATCGAGCACTGGCTGCGCGATCCTTACAGCATATACGCCAAGCACGTCCTGCGCCTGCGTCCGCTCGATCCGGTCGACACGCCGCCCGGTGCGCGCGACCGCGGCATCGTCATTCACGGCGCGGTCGGGGATTTCACCAAACTGTTTCAGGAGCGGTTGCCCGACGACTCGTTCGCGGAGTTGCTCCGCCTCGGCAACAAGCATTTCGCCCCTCTGGACGATTTTCCCGAGGCGCGCGCCTTCTGGTGGCCGCGATTCAAACGCATCGCCCGCTGGTTTGCCGAATTCGAAGCAGGGCGCCGCCCGCAGATCGTGGCGCTGCGCGCTGAAATCGGAGGAACGCTCGACATCGACCTTGGCGAGCGCACATTCAAATTGTCGGCGCGCGCGGACCGCATCGAACGCCGCCGCGACGGCCGCTTTGCGATCCTCGACTACAAGACCGGGCAGGCGCGCACGCCCGCGCAGGTGTCCTCCGGTCTCGCGCCGCAGCTCACGCTTGAAGGTGCCATCCTGCGGGCCGGCGGTTTTAAAGATTTGCCAGGCGGCTGCTCGATCGCCGAACTGTTGTACGTGTTGCTGCGCGGAGGCCAGCCCGCCGGCGAACGCAAAGAGATCAAGTGGGATGACCGCACGCCAGACGCGGAAGCCGACAAGGCGCTGCGGCGCCTGACCGGCGTGCTGCGCGCGTTCGAGCAGGACGATACCCCTTACCGCTCGCGCGAGCGGCCCATGTTCATGCGCCGCGGCGGCGGCGATTATGATCATCTGGCCCGCGTGAAGGAATGGTCGCTCTCGGGCGGCGCCGACGACGCCGAAGGAAACGGCGAATGAGCGCGCCCCGCCCGATCCCCCGCGACGTGCTGGCCGTGCAGCTCGAGGCCTCCGACCCTTCGGTATCGGCGTGGGTGTCGGCCAATGCCGGCTCCGGCAAGACGCACGTGCTGGCGCAACGCGTGATCCGGCTCCTGCTCGAGGGAACCGATCCGGGGAAAATTCTGTGCCTGACGTTTACCAAGGCGGCGGCCGCCAACATGGCGAACCGGGTGTTCGCGGCGCTTGCCAAATGGACCACGCTCGATGACGCCGCGCTGGACCAGGAGATCCGCGACATCGGGGCGCGCAGCGACGCGGCGCGGCGAGCCGCGGCGCGTCGTCTGTTTGCACGCGCGCTGGAGACCCCGGGCGGTCTCAAAATCCAGACCATCCACGGGTTCTGCGCCCGCCTGCTGCAGCAGTTTCCTTTTGAGGCCAAAGTCGCGGCGCGGTTTCGCGTGCTCGAGGAGACACAGCAGCGTCAATTGCTGGAGCGGTTGCGGCTCTCAGTTTTGTCGGAGGCCGCCGCCGAGCCGGACAGCGCACTCGGTCGCGCGCTGGCCGACGCGACGATCGCCGCCAGCGACTTTGCCTTCAAGGACGCGCTCGACGAGGCGATCGGCAGGCGCGACGAGATCATGGCGTTCGTCGCCGCGGCCGGCGACATCGATGGCGTGCGGGCGCAACTCTCGCAGTCGCTTGGCGTCGACGTTGGCCAGACGATCGAACAGATCGAGCGCGAGATTGTCGAAGGACCGTTGCTGCCGGCGACCGAGTGGGCGGCGGTTGCAGATATCTGTTCGTCGGGCTCATCGCAGGACCAGCGCCAGTGTGGGCGGTTGCGCGACGCCTTGGCGGTTTTCGGAGCAGAGCGCCTGGAGGGCTACTTGTCGGTCTTTATCACCGAGGATGGCGCGAAGCGCAGTTCGGTGACGACCGCGGCTTTGCGCAAGAAGCATCCGGATTTGGCGGAACGGCTATGCGCGGAGCAGGATAGGCTGCTTCCCCTGGTCACATGCTGGCACGCCGCCAGGGTGCGCGATCGCACCGCCGCGCTGCTGGCGATCGCGGTAGAAGTCATCGCACGCTACCGTGCCGAGAAAGACCGCAGCGGCCTCCTCGACTATGACGATCTGATTGATAAGACGCG